>JAABUQ010002327.1_pt1 | contig 37923 bp, 38 predicted proteins | sample 5560001 | NCBI WGS metagenome assembly JAABUQ01 (sample SAMN10711888, study PRJNA513371) | rock metagenome | isolation source: Antarctica rocks | place: Antarctica: Victoria Land, Finger Mt nord | collected 2015-12-18 | reverse complement strand
AGTAAAGGGGGTGGATGTTTCGGGCTCGGGTTTGCTGTGTAGAGGGGCGCCCTGGCTACCGGCCGGGTTCTCCCTGCTGGGCGGCACGTACGCGGCGCCCCATTTTTCTTTTTCGTCTTCCTGGACGAGATCGATGTAGGCGATCATGATGGCCTCCTCGTTCGCGTCGTCCTCTTCCGCCTTCGTCCTGAACCCGTTCCTGTCTGTCCCCTTAATGATCTCCCGTTCTCGCTCTTTGCTCGTGCCGCTCGCACACCCTTTCGTCACTGCCGCTCTCCTCGCTGCCGCATCGGCGATCGTTTTGCGTATATCCTGGCCTCGGCGGACTGGTGCTCCGCCTAGTCTTTGCCCGGAGCCCGCGGTGAGGGTTTTGCGTTGTTCGGCTGCGGCGCGGGCGCGGCGGCGGGCTTCGTGCATGGGTATGCGGCCGCCGCCGATTTTGTGACCGGTGGAAAGGAAACCCTCACCTGTGTAGCCTTTTCGGAGGAGGGAGTCGTATTCTTCGCGGAGCTGGTTCCAGAGGTTGTGGAAGGCTTCGTTGTGTGGGCTGTGGACGATGTGGCAGAGTCTATGGAGGAGAGTCAGGTTGGACTATATGCGTTGTGGGGTGAAAGTTTCTTACTCGTGGAGCATGGTATCGGTGACCCGTTCCAAGGGCATGAACTGGCGTTCGTCACCAGCGTATCTGAGGCGCAAACAGATGTTTTGACCTGCATTGACATTTAAGCCTAGCAAATTCTTTTCTTCTGGCCAGAACTCTTTAAGAACTCCGACTCTCCATCCTCGTTGTCTCATGATCGGCTTGACGAGAGAGGCGATTTTGCGTAGCATGTGTAATGCCTCCGCCTCTCGAGGTCGGTGGTTTTCATGCTGGTATTCGGCAACAGATGGATCGTGCTCAAAGGCCATATTAGATTATGAAAAGTAGATCTTCGGCACACCAGCTGTTCGCCCAGAAGAAAGACCGATTCGGTGAATTGAGAGAGGCTGTTGAAGGAAGTGTCTCGAAGCTTGATTACGAAGCGGGTTGGCGCCTCTCACGGTCCAATGGTCCCAGTGAAATGCGCATGGCAGTCACATAGCCATAGTTTTACAGAGCTTTTATCGACCAAAGTAGACGGTAGCTCAGCTTTTCAGTATGGTTTGAATTCAAAAAGCAAGTTGTCTTTGAAACAGTCCAAGATCTTCTTGAGGTCTGATTGATAAGGTAGTCACGTGCCGATAATACTAGCGTAAAGAGGGGGAGACATTAATCGCCATCCTGCTGCAACCAAAGCAGTGACGACGACCCCATATACAGTATATACAGTATGCCTTCAAATGATCAAGATACATTCGACATGTCTTATCTGTTCGACTCGATCGACTCCTTTACGGAATCCATCGAGGCTCATTTCGACAGCGTCGCTTACTCCCTGCAAGAAACCTTTCGGACTACCACATGGCTCCCAGAGTCCATGAAGCCCACACCTCCTCCCCCGTCTTATGTTCCTCCGGTGATGCGGCCACCGATCGGGTACTTTGCAGCCAGCCGAATATGGATATCAGAACACCGTGCTGTAACGGCAGCTGTAATAGCTTTTGTCGGGACCGGCGCATTCATCGTCTGGCACAGAAGGAATTCAGACAGGGCTAAGCGACGTGCAAAACGGTCGAAGCATGGCGCCAGAACCGAAGTGGTTATACTCGCAGGCTCTCCTCATTCCCAAATGACCCGCGCGCTCTCCTTGGATCTCGAACGCAGAGGTTTCATTGTCTATATTCCAGTCAACAGTCTCTCTGAGGAACAGGTCATTCAATCTGAATCCCGGCCTGATATCCGACCCTTGAGCCTAGACATCACTTCTGTAAGGAACCTCCCCTACAGCTTCCTTCTATTGTTGTTGACTAGTCGTAGCCATCGTCGACCGAAGAGACTGTCCGAAAGCTCAGCGACCACCTCGCAACACCGCAACATTACGCTCCAACTGCCACCTCCCATAAACTGCATCTCGCCGCACTTGTACTTCTCCCCTCGCCCAATTTCATAACTGGAGCTATTTCCAATTTGTCCCCTTCGATCTGGTCAGACAGCTTGAACACCCACCTCGTAGCGCCCTTCACTACCCTCCACGCCTTCCTTCCACTATTGATCTCTCAACAATCCGCACTGCTCTTCCTCACACCATCTATAACCGCCTCACTGTCTCCACCTTCTCATGCACCGGAGAGCGTGGTCGCCTTTGGAATGAAGCAATACATATCCACCTTACAGAAAGAGCTTGGCCCCCAAACTGTCAATGTGGTTCACATCCAGCTTGGCCAATTTGACTACGGATACAACCAAGCGGAACGGCAGCAGCTTGTCGTGTCATCGAATTTGTCGAAGGCAGAGGCTACGAAACAGAGACTTGAGCAGACTGCGGTGATACGACATGCCATGGGAAGCCCACCGCGCGAACTACATAATGGGGTCTTCGATGCCATCGTACGTGGAAAGGGGAGGAACGGAACTATATACATTGGACGGGGGAGCCGCTTGTATGATTTCGTTGGCAAATGGGTTCCGAATGGGATTGTGGGATGGATGATGGGGGTTGCAAAGGCACCGACTATTCAAAAGTCACCTTCCGAAGTTTCTGCAGAAGGCAGTGCTGAGTGGGAGAAGGTTGACAAATCGTGAAAATTGTCTCTGAAGCATAATTTTGGTGTTGTTCGGTGACCTCTCGGCTCATTTTGATATGCACAAACATGGTATTGCACAATGCTAGAACAATGCTCTACCCAGATCGTCCTCAAGTCCTTCAACTATGTGCTTCCCTCTCTCCCCAGAGATCCTTTATTCCTTCCCGCGTAGGTCAACCTTGGCGTCAATGGCTTCGCTGTCGAGCCTTCTTACAAGAGACCGCTTTGGTCTTTGGGGAGACGACCGCTGCTTTCCATAGCCATACTTCCGTTCCTTTCTCCCATTCGCTGCTGTTCAATGCCAGATCTTTTTATCGAGGGGTCAACGTTGTGGCAACACGACTGGCCGAACTGGGCCTCCCCGAGTCCTCTCAGCTTGGCGTTTCACCCCCGTCCTCCAGTATCTAATGATTCCCAACCATGACCAGTACTTTCTTCACCGCTCAAACCTTCTCCCCCTCCCAAATCCCCTCTGCCCTCTCCCTCTCCCCCTACCCATCTCTCCCCTCCTCTCCCACTCCCCCTCCCTTCTCTCCGCTTCCTCCCTCTCCTTCCTCTCCCTCTCGACCTCAAGCTCCCCAGCACTCTTCTCAATCTTAGCCTCCGGCTTCGCCAAATCCTCCACATATCTCGCATGCTTCCCCTCACGACACCCCCTCCCATACGGACAAAACCCCGCAAGATAAAACGGACACAACTTCCCCCTAACATGCCTCTTCGCGCACCTAGACCCCAGTGGACAAAAACCCCTTTCATAATGCGGACACAGCGGCCTCCTCGTGCTGGGATCAATATGCAGATAATTGCAATCGTCCCCCGAGCCGCAATACCCCCGCGTGAAATGGGTGCATTCGGGCCGAGAGCGGATGTTGTATTCGTGCAGAAAGTCGCACTGGTCGCCTTTCTTGCACAAACCTTTGAGCCAGTGCTTGCAGACTAGATTGTTGCTGGAGTGGGTGACGGGGTGTTTGTCGGGGCAGGAGGCACCTAGTGGGCAGTGGCCTTCCCGGAAGGCTTTGCAGTAGGGGCGTGTGGGGGGGATGCCGAAGCGGTATTCGTGGAGGAGGAAAGGGAGGAAGGAGAAGGAATGGGCGGAGAGGGGGGGGTCTGGATTATGCTGGGGGTTCAGGGGGGTGAGGACGGTCGCCATGGTCTGACATGGATTGTCTGGGTGTTGTTAATGGTGGAGAGGGAGCTGGATGTGGAGTGAGTATTATATTACGATAGGGAGAAATCCATATTAGTAACCCGTATTCTAATTGTTCTTCCACTCCAGACTTTCTCTTTCTCCTCCTCTACTCACTCGTATTTTACACTCTCGTAGATGAGCATCTGCTTTTGAACAGTCTGTCTATTTGGTTTGTGCTACTCCACAACTTTAAAGCTTCGCACTGTTCTTGCACTTGATGGCTCGATCATCGGCCCTCGAGATATATCAATCTCGCTTGTATCAGGAACATCTCTCAGTTCTGTGACGTCGATCCATTTCATTCCCTCCATCTGTACCTATGTCTAAGGTTGCGTGTATGTTGGCCTTTTATTCCAGCATTGCTAGTTTGCACACATCGTCCGCTGCAAAAAGGATTACACTTCCCAATCATCAGCCACTCAATTTTTGCTCAGAATGCAGGACATACCCTCCAGTGTACTCAGCCTATAATGAGCCGTCTTCCGAGGAGAGACACGTGACGAGGCAAGTCTACTCAAAAACCGCTGAACGTGCATTGATCAATAATAAGACTACTTCACTTCAAGAATTTAGGTATATTGTACTAATTATAAGCATTGATCAATGGGCACAATTCCAAAGACTCTTATCAATTCATAGAGAACAGCTCCATTGTTGATCATCTTGGTATCTAAGTCCGGAAAAGGGCTGTGGAGCACCGAGAAAAGGTTTTGTCTTGGCTTGTGAGAATTGAGGAATAGAGTCAGAATTGAAAGCATGAGTGCATATGTTCGTCCCTCTCTCTGCCATTGCACCTTCTTCTTTATAATACTACTTCATCTTTGTTCTTCGTCTCTCCACCGCAGATCTTGACTCTCGGTTTGCCATCCACTATAAAGACTGCATAATCATAATTTCATCAAACATCAGCTATCTTATCAACCAGCAACTACTTCACTTCACCAAACCGCACATTAAACCAATCCAAAAACATCCAACCAAAGCACAATGTTGCCCACCCCACCAGCTTCACCAAGAATTGACCACAAGTATTCGGTAACCGGTCATCGATCCCCAATCCACCATCTACGCCAAATCAAACGAAACAAAGCCGCACAAACCTGGCTAAACAAAGTCGTACCGAGCACCAGCCAACCAGTCCAACGAGCGTCATCCCCGATCCCAGGCAAAATCATCAAGGTAAAAGTCCAGAACATCCCCAAACGAATCGGATGCCGCGCCAACGACACCGTCCTTGATTTCAAGCGTCGCCTCGCAACGGTCGCGAAAGTGGATGCAGAGAGGATCATGGTCTACCACTGGAGCGTCTTTATGGACGATGATCATCAGACTTTGAAGCAATATGGCGTGAGAAATGCGTCGAGGCTTCGGTTCGAGATGCTGACTGATCGGGATCTCGAGGCCATTGATGAGGGTGCTAGCGATGGAGAGGCTGCGGATTCGGATGTTTCGAGTCTGGATCTCGAAATGAATGTTTATGGTGGGCTACCCTGTGCCCTTAGCAGCGTATAGCACTTGGTCTCTGCTGGGCGGATGGAAGGGCTATGTTTATGAGTTGCGAGATTGTCGGGGTGGTTTGTTATGCTCGCATCTGATGATATGGGGTTTTACATTCACAAGAGGATGAGAGGAATCAGGTTGATAGTACCGTACGTTGGACCTTGACCTAGTAAATACAGATAGTCACGGAAACGCTGTTCAAATTAACATGCTTGAAACCGCTATTTCCAGTGCTGGCCCGTGCAAGAGACTGTTGCATCTGGCGAGCGATGTTCCATTTCATGAATAGCTAATCTTGCTTGCGATAATGGCTTTTTCCAAAAGTCACGTTACTGGAACGTCTTGCGGGTTTGGGTTGACCCACCGGGTTTTCCAACATACCAATAACATGCACGATCGACAATTTCCGAAGGCTTTAATTTCCAACCGGATCTACCGAACTGCGGTTTCCGTTTCCTGAGCTTAGTTCTAAATAGCCTGGAGATGATGTTGGTGAATGGGCCGCTCAAAGAAAAGCGATCAAAGGGCTGAATAGAGAGCTATTCTCACTAAAATACTATGCAAAGGTCTTCGGATCACGACTGGTTCACCCGCTGGAATAGCAGTCCCATCGGCTCGCTCCCTCCTAAGATAACATTACCGGTGCGCAAACACCGGAGGATTTGTAGATGTACGCTTCAGGGAGCGATTCCAGGCCACCAACCGGTCACATCCTGGATCTGGATCCTTCCAGCACTGCCAGTTGTTGGCTACCGCGTTGCTGTCTATGTCGTATCAGAATGCCTTAGTCACATACATACTTCGATTCCCACGAGGTGGGCCAGGCAATGACCATAACTTCGTTGCCTTCTAGATTGTTTGACGCATTCGGTTTCTGGGACAATGGGGAGACGTTTTCCTGATGCCAGTCGGGTTCGCAGAGCAGATAGACTTCTTGCTAGAAGTAACTTCTCATCTGCTGTTGGGTGATCTCAAACATCCATTTACGAGGCTGTTGGATATAAGCCGACCTAGTACATAGTAACACGCTCCCTGCTCTGATTTTTCACCCGTTACGAGCAAGCTCACACCACAGGAGCGAGGAACGATGGATGTTTCCACGAATGCAGTTGCAGATCCTGCTACATTGTTGGAAGACGGCATCACGTTCACGAAGGGAGTCTGTGGGATGAGCAGAGTACAATCAGCCCAAGACATTCAACATAAGTGACCCACACCGCCCATCTCATTCAAATCCGATGGGGGCTTGTCACGAAGATTTTGATGTTCGAGGCGTTTGTCTTTGGGAATCTGCCTTACTTGAAGGATGGCCAAGAAGTGAGTGCTAGTGGTATCAATACCGGCTACTAGCATGAAATAAACACTCTCGATGGATCAGAATGGAAGATCTTGTCTCGCTCTTCAAGATGGGGTAAGTAGCGAGCACTAATCAAGAAGGAGTCTCTGTAGGTTTTACTTTAGGTTTTCTCCTACGCTTTCCTGTTTCCCCGTCAAGATTTCCTCCGAGATCCCGTGAGATCGGCCCCACTCATAGATCCATACCAAGTGCACGAGGATTGTGACAGGCGCGTCTCATTCTAGCGTTATTGGAACTTGATAGATGAGATTTGACAAAGGCGAAACTTTTTGCTCACCCGATCTCCCTTGTAATCAATCTCAGGCATAGACAAGGGCGGCTAGGCAATTCTAGGGCCAAAGTTCTGAACTTCTGGCTCATGCCCATAAATTTGGGCTTCTACCAGATTTCAACTAAGATGCCGAGTCTCAGAATTAGAATATGTGATCTTTCTAGGCGACGTGCTAGCCTCGGACCATGGCACCTCAATTCGAAATAGAATATTCCGTGACACCATTTCACCATCACCTCACTCACGAGTTAGTATTCTAACTTTCGATCTTGTCTCTCCCTATATCATCGCGCACCAAATCAAGCGCTTAAGCCTGCCTTTTTGATTCTAAGGCCTCGCGGTCTAGCTCTGCTGAGCACTAAGCCCAGTATGTTATCTTCTCACGGCTTATACAAGTCAAGCTGGCGTGATCACCTGCCCAGTGCTTTCAAGAAAACGAAGACCGCACACCCAGAAAGTCGACAGTCAAGAGAGAGAGTGATAAACGCAGTCTACTACCCAAACTGGAGGGTGTACCGTGGGCAGCCGCCATCGTCAATGAATCTGAAGTTCATTTCACATATCTTCTACGCATTTGCATGGTATGTTGAAGCATTTGTTTCCGCTATGGACAGAGGAAATGTTGACGATTTGCCAGGGTGAAGGAAGACGGCTGCATCTATGTGTGTTCCCTTTACCATGTGTGCGGCTGATCTAACGAAAGTAGCTAAGCGATGAGTATGCAGACACCCAAATTGAAATCAATGGTGTCAAAGGGTGTCTCAACGAATTACGGACTATCAAAGCTCAAAATCCAGATACTAAGATTTTACTATCGGTAGGGGGAGGAGGCAAAGGCAGTGAGAATTTTGCGGCCGTGGCCAATAACCCATCTGCTAGGCTAAATTTAGCACGGACCGCAATGAGTATAGTAGATGAGTATGGTCTTGATGGTCTGGACAGTATCTTGTCTTTGTAGCTTGAGTGTCTTCCTGAATCACTGACCCGCGTAGTCGACTGGGAGCATCCATCCGACGAAAAGCAAGGCAGTGACTACATCAAACTCCTGAATGATCTTCGCTCAGCATTTGCTCCTCCTTATAAAGTGTTGACATCGGCTTTACCTGCTGGTGAGTGGGCCCTGCAGAACATCGATCTTGGTAGAGCTTCTAGTTATCTTGACTTCATCAATCTGATGACCTACGATTTTGCTGGACCATGGACTTCAACATGCGGTCACCATGCGCAATTGCATACGCCCAAGTACCCAAATAATGATGCTGCCAGATTATCTGGTGCCTCAGCAGTGGCATATGCCCATTCTCAAAACGTACCTTTGGAAAAGATACTCCTTGGGGTCCCATGTTACGGGCGCTCATTTCTTGGAGCTTCAAAGGTTGGAGACTCTTTCTCTGGTCACGCTGGCGATGAAGGAACTTTTGAGTACCGGGATCTTCCACGACCCGGATCAAAGAAATATGTTGAAGAGGCTGTGGGAGCAGCCTGTTGCGTGGACAATGAATCCGGGTTCGTGACTTACGACGACCCTTCCACAGTTCGACAGAAGGCCTTATTTGCCAGGCAGCAGGGATTGGGTGGTCTTTTCTACTGGACTGGCACTGGAGACACCAATGATTCCCAGAGTCTGGTGGAATCGGGCTGGAAGGCTTTGCATGGTTTGTGAACCAATCGTCGTGGCCAAAGCCGTAGATTTCATAAATTCAACTCAGTGCTCTGAATTGTTATGGCTCTTGCCTTACGGGAGGACTTCAAATAGGCAGTTACAACGTGTGAACCACCCCAGGATTCTATGCAGGAAGGAGCAAGGACCATCATGGCAAGAAAGAAAAGAAAAAAGATTCTCCATCTCTTCCCTTGATCATCACGTATCCCATAGCAGAAAAGTCATATCAAGCATTTCTATACACACAAATCAATAGCACAGCAGTACTGTCACATCAAAGTCCTCCAGTCGATATATAATTGCTTTGCTTCTCACAACAGCACCATCAACAACGCTCGTTTGGAAGGGTGTCCTGCTGGCAGCCTCAACTTTCGTCGCTGTTCCAGCACCAGAACCCGGGTCTCCTCGTCCCAGTCTCCTCAGCATTTGGGACAGCGTCTGTTCCTCCTTTTCGCCTCCAATACTCAATTGCATCTTTCCAAGGATCGGCTAGGACAATGGTTCCAATCCTGCTCCAAGTCATATTTGTATTTTATGTGCTACTGGCTTTCTTCGGTAGAAGGCAACCAAAAGACGGCTCACAGCCCCGATCATTAGAGGATTATGATGACGCACTACCACCTGTAAAACTTGTCGCAAGTACGACACTCCACGACGTGTTCCCTTTCACTCACCCCATACAGCCCGAAATGCTTGTTTACACAGGCCGCAAGATTGGATCAAGTAATGTGCTGAACGCCACCTTTTGCTACTGTTCAGGTCAGGGAGACAATACCCAGCGCAGGGATGTCATTGAAGAAAGCAACGAGGCATGGGGCTACTACTACCTTTTCGAGTACTGGGATCTCACTTGGAAACAGAAGTATTCGCTTGAATGGAAGTGCTCTGTAAACGAGGCTGGCAAACGTAACACTAAGCCTGAAAATTACTGTCTTGGCCGAATGAGGAACGACAATCTATGCAGAGAATATGGCACTGAGGACGAATTCTGCATTGCGCTGGAGATACGTCCTTATGGAGAAACTCGCCTGCAGATGGACTCCATGATCCACGGGCGACCCAAGAAATACTCTCTCCCAGCAAACCGAGGTTTCAAATTGCAAAGGGCCGAGGAGATGGATAACTGCGAACACTACTGCAAGAAAAAGTTCACTGGCATGAGTGTATCGAAACCGGAATCCAGGACAGCGTTTGCAAAGAAGCATAGGATCAAGCCCCAAGTGATTACTTACCTTCTTGGCTGAGCGACCTAGACTTGAAGACGAGGCTCTCGGGGGTTTGACCGCAAAGAGGAACGGGATTGCCAGCGAACAGGATTTGTAGATGGAAGACGGGTTACAGATGGAAGAGACGTGGATCTTGAGAGTTCAATGTTTGGGGTAATGCGTTATTGGAGGCAGTACTGGTTGCTGTTTCTCTGTGTTCTCTCAATCTTTATAGGAGTGATGAGGGAGAGTGTATGATTCCCGTCGAGTAGACAAACCATTGTTACTTGAGTTTGCCTTTTGATTTGGCGCATTTGTAGTGTCAACTATTGGGAGGATTCCAGGCTGCGAAGTCCCCTCGAAACCAGCGAAATGCGCTAGCACAGGGAGCCAAAAGGCCCCAATCTAGGCGCCAAATTCTTCCCGCTTCAGGGGACTTCTAGGCAGGCCTGCTAGCACACGTCTTGCCCTATTGACACTCCCGGCCTCTCAGATCCTCTCAATCCAGATGATGGCCATTTGACGCACCTAGGACCTCAAAGGTGCGTTGGAGGCTTCATGCCGCTCTTGAATGGAGAAGCAGCAGATCTTGGATCCTTGGATGCCGGTACTACTAAGCTCCATGAATGATATAAAGCCACGGATGTACTAACAACTTGCCAGCAAATTATGACCCAAATGAGCATCTCAACGCCATCTTCTCGCACCCCTCGACCCTCTCCTCTGTGCCAAAGGCCTCGCGGGTGCTACATACATATCAGAATGAACTCGATCGTGAAATCTCGGCCCATGTCGAGCAACAGTCCACTTCGGATTTCGAGAGCGTCAAGCGAATACAGGAAGCCAAAGTTGATCTCGCCGAGCTCTTTCAGAAGATCGAGGGAGTGCGCCAGAGGGCGATTGAGACTGAGGAAGCGATAACAGAGATGACGGCCGATATCAAACGGCTCGACAATACCAAGAAAAATCTTACACTTTCAATGACGGCTCTGAAAAGACTGCAGATGCTTACGACCGCTTATGAGCAGCTACAGGGGCTCAGCAGCTCTCGCCAGTACCGGGAGTGCGCACAGTTGCTGCAGGCCGTCATACAGCTTATGGCCCACTTTAAGTCGTATCGCTCTATTGACCAGATCGCTACTCTGAGTCGCAACGTCTCAGATCTACAGAGGGAATTGTTGGAGCAGGTGTGTGAAGACTTTGAGATTGCGTTCGCCCGGGGCGAAGTTGCACAAAAGAGAGGCATGCTAGCAGAAGCATGCTTGGTCATGGATGCATTGGGAGAAAATGCCAGGTCGAGACTCATCACGTGGTATAGCAACACACAGCTCCGTGAGTACCGGCAGCTCTTTAGAGGCAGCGAAGAGGCGGGGTCTTTGGAGAACATCTCCATGAGGTACTCGTGGTTTAAGAGAATGCTCAGGACTTACGACAACGAGCACGCTGCTTTGTTCCCACCATCGTGGCGGGTCAATGAATTACTGGCAAACGCTTTCTGCGAGAGTACGAGAGAGGAGTTTAGAGGTATTCTTTTGAGAGCTTCACGACGATCCGACGGGCAGAGCCTTGACGTGGATCTTCTTTTGAAGTGCTTGCAAGAAACCCTCGACTTTGAACACAACCTGGAGAAGAAGTTTACAAACACATCTCGAGCCTCCATGGATACGGTAAGCTCTGCCGATGATAAGTCGCCAGTCTTTACCCAGGCTATCTCTGAAGCTTTCGAACCTCACTTGAGTCTCTGGGTTGAGGCACAGGACAGGCAACTTTCTATGATGATTCCTAAGTATCGCCAACAGCCACTCCGGCAACCAGATGAGGAATTCTCTCCCCAGATGGTTCTATCATCCTCTACCGAGTTGTTCAACTTCTACAGACTGATACTGTCCCAATGCGCTCGTCTTTCTCCTGGAGCAAGGCTCGTCGACCTGACTAGAGTTTTCGCCAAATATCTGGATCAGTATGCTCAGCAAATACTGTGGTATCATCTCAGCGAGCGCCCAAGTGGGCAGACGCCTTCCAAGGTCCCACATCTCGAAGACATGATACTGGTCCTCAACACCGCCGATTACTGCTACAATACGAGCGTGCAATTAGAGGAGAAGATCAAGAGCCGAATAGATTCAGAATTCAAGTCGAGCATAAATCTCCAAAGCCAGGGTGAAGCCTTTATGGGAATTGCCGCTGCCACTGTCCGTGCACTAGTGCGGAGAGTCGAGATTGATATAGAATCTACATGGCGAGAGATGCGAAACGTCGGCTGGAGCAAAATGGAGAACGTCGCCGATCAGAGCTCGTACGTGACTGAAATGCTAAGAAAAATTAATGTGAGAGCCGGAGAGATCCTAGGTATGCTGCATAAACAGCAATACGCACGCGCATTCTGCGACAACCTGGTGGAGCTGACATGCAACGCTTACATCGCCAACATCTTCCAATGCAAGCCCATCTCGGAAGTCGGTGCCGAACAGGTAAACACCTCCGGTCCGAGCCCTCCACCCATAACTAACTCCCTCCAGATGCTCCTCGACACTTACACCCTCAAACAATCATTCGAGCACCTCCTCCCCACCGCCCCCAAAACTCCTCCTCCACCCAGTTACCTCAAACGCGTCTCCCAATCTACCTCCCGCATCGATCCAATCCTCAAAACTCTCCAAGTGCGCCCCTCCCCCCCCGAGGCATTAGTCCAAGCCTACCTCATCCACATCGCCGACAAATCCGATGCCAACTTTCGAAAAGTGATCGAACTCAAGGGTCTCCCCAAAAAGGACCAAGCTCATCTCCTCGACCTCTTCCAAGCCCATCGCTCCTCGCCAAGGAACGAATCCCTGCAGCAATCCTCCCCTCTCCTCACTCCTTTGATTGTGGGGGCCGGCATCACCAGCGGCGTCCATCTTCCCCCCGGCCTTGGGACACTATCAGCAGCCAGCATCAGCACATCCAATCTCCCCGCGCGCTTCGACCCGTCTACGTTCGGTAGCGCCATCATGACGGCCGCTCGAGACGGCGTAGACCGTTTGGGTACGCCTGCGCTCGGCTCGAGCGTTTCCACCACGCCGGCGGAGAGCAGGAGTCCGCCGCCTCGAGATCGGAGGCCGATGAGCCCGGACGACGGGGGGAAACTCAATGAGAATTTGAGGAATATTGGGAAGTTCTTCAAGAGGGATGTGGGCAGTTTTGGGCGTTTTGGGAGGGGAGGTGAGGAATCATAGTTCATTAAGTATTGTGCGGGTGTTGGAACACAGGGCCCCCTCCGCCGTGAAGGACAGTCCGCATTTCCAGTTTATCTTTTTTGGCGCGCTCAGGAACTGAAGAGCCGAGCTCAGGTGAGAATTATCACATCTCTGCCTTTCCTGTTCCAGGTCTGTTCCGATTGAGGCAGCCTGCCGTCTATCCTGAATGCAGGCCTTTCAGTCAACAAATCCCCTCGTGGGTGGTAGTAATGCGATCGAACTGCGGCGTCATGCATCAAGATATCGTGTAGTGCTATTACCACGCAACACTGGCCTCCGGTACCTGACCTTTTAGCCTGAATGTCATCTGTAACTCGGTCACTTTTCCGTTGCCTGTCTCCCCTGAATACCCCTCTTCCAGGGGTCCACCCCTCTCCCAAGGGTCCACCCCTCTTGTTAATTAGCGTGCCCAGAGCCATTTGGATTTCAGATGCTTGATCATGCTTATGCAACCAGGCACAGGGTCGCTCCGTACCTATTACGAATCCGAATCGGACACTAGTGCGGGGTAGCAGCGACACCTGCCCCTCGATGGGAAAAGGGTATAAAGGACTGTAGGGAACAGCGTCTGGCTTAATTCCTCTCACCTTCTATAGCACTCGAAGTAACTCGCCTCCAGATCACTTCACCAACATTGACTCGACCAATTCCCCTTCCCACTTTCTACCCTCAAGCTCCCGCTCAACCCAGCAACCATGGCACCAAAAGTCGCCATCGTCTTCGTATGCCCCCCTCTCATTCCCTCACTTCACTTTGCCTACCCCCATTGTAACCCATGACTCTACTCCCGGCTAAGCCGAGTGAAGTGTTGTAACGTACGCTGACCGGGCTGTGATAGTACTCGATGTACGGGCACATCCAAAAGCTCGCCGAGGCGGAGAAAGCCGGCATCGAAGCCGCGGGCGGGAAGGTCGATCTATACCAGTACGTTCTACCCCGTTCCTCAATGGACAATGCCACTCCCGCTCCTACTTCACCCATTCACCCCCCCTTCCCGGCCAGATGTCCCGCCCCGGTCTCCCCAATCGCCCTCCAGAAACCTACTAACACCCCCTTCCCCAAACAGAGTCCAGGAAACCCTCCCCACGGAAGTCCTAACCAAAATGCACGCCCCCCCAAAGGACAGCCAAATCCCCGAAATCACCCCCAACATCCTCGAAAGCTACGACGCCTTCCTCTTCGGCATCCCCACCCGCTACGGCAACTTCCCCACCCAGTGGAAAGCCTTCTGGGACGCCTGCGGCAAGCAATGGCAATCCGGTGGCTTCTACGGCAAATACGCCGGCCTGTTCGTGTCCTCGGCCTCGCAGGGCGGCGAGCAGGAGAGCACGGCGCTGGCCGTGATGAGTACGTTGGCGCACCAGGGGATTATTTACGTGCCGCTTGGGTATGCGGCGGCGTTTGGGACGTTGGTGGATTTGAGCGAGATTAGGGGGGGCGGGCCGTGGGGCGCGGGGACGTTCGCGGCGGGGGATGGGAGCAGGATGCCGAGTGAGAAGGAGTTGGGGCTGGCCAAGACGCAGGGGGCGGTGTTTTGGAAGAGGCTGAGTAAGGTGGATTTTGCGAGTAAGGTTGATTTGGCTTGACTATATGGTGGGGCCCAGGAAGGGGTGGGGGGGGTTGAGGAGGGGAGTGATGGTGCGAAGAAGTTGGAGGAGAAGGGGGAGGCTGATGGGTCGAAGAATCGGGGGGCGGCGGCGGTGCCGGCGACTACTGCTACTGGTGCTTCTGATTCGGGGGTCCAGGAGAAGAAGAGCGGGCCTTGTGGGTTGCCTAGCAAGTGCGAGATCCTGTGATGGGAGGTAGTTGAAAAGAAGATTTGCTTTCTCGCAATGTTTCCTTGCTCGTTTTCCTCGGTGGCGTGCCGCTCACACGCGTCCTACATGCTTGCGGTGTTGTGACTCCCAGCCTCATAAATCCGCTTCGATTTCGATCTGCTGTTGCTGATCTACCACGTCGTTAGCAGCCACCCCTGCCCCAGGCGTTGAATGATCTACATACTCCACAGCCGATTCGCAGCCCCGACAATAATCTCCGCCTTCAGCAGGAGTTTCTGATGAAACTTCGCCTCCTCATCCCCATCCAGTCTCGACTTCTTCGGTTGCGCCTACACCACTCATCAACAACTTCAAGCGATCCATGCCCAGAAGAGAAACATACCTACCAGCAACAGAATCGGCACCAACTCCCTCGCCTCAGCCTCAGCCACAGTCCTCAACCCCCTAAACCCATTCTCCCAAAACACCCTCGCCGTCCTACTTTTCACAAACGGGATCCGCGCCAGCTCGAGCAGGTCCGCTCGCGCTCCCGCCTTGAGTCGATCGCTCATGTGCTCCAAGCACGCTTTGAGCATGCCCCAGTCCATTTTGGCGCAGAATTGGATCATGCCTGCGGCGAAGCCTTCGCAGATTTGGGCTAGGGTCTGGACGAAGCCCCGGGGGACGGAGTATTTGCGGGCGACGGCGTGGATGGGGAGTTCGTTGCAGAGGTCGCGGAGTTGGAGGGCGGTGTAGAAGCGGCGGTAGATTCGTGCGGTTCTGATTTCTGAGGGGGTGGTCTCTGGGAGGGATTTTGCGCTGTTGGCCCTGCGCTGAGTTAGTGGTGTTGCGAAGTGGGTGAGTGACTTGCATTCTATTGACCATGCCCGGGTTGACACCGACGAGTTCAAGGACACGTAAACCGCTCTCGTCTAGGCTCTCCATCTCCTTTCGAAAGACAGGCCAGTTGATATCGGCTGTCCCTATGCTGTAAACAGGAGTGAATGTGTAGAAGATGTGCATTTCGCCGTCCATGACAAAAGCTCGGAGGGCTCTTTGCAATTCACCATGAAGGAAAATGCCATCTTCAGGTGTCAGATAGGAGGAAACGGTAGCCTGACTGAGACGAGTGGCCTCGTATATACCAAGGTTATCCGTCACCAGGCCTGATTCAATGAGCTCATTCAAAGTCGTTGATACCATGCTATCCAGGGTTTCGTGATCCATTGTGTGGTGAAGCAATGTTCGTGAGACATACTCCTGGATCGAGGCCATGTGCGTCGCGAGCCTGACGGTTATGACTTCCAGAATGGCCCTATTGGCATCAGTCAGCTCCAGCTGCTGTCTGTTACATGGGTACTCTGTGTCTGTTCACCTATTGATCCCACGCTTCTTTGGAGTCAAGCTACTCTCGACCAAGGGGAGAACAGCTTCTATAAGCTGGGCGACTTCTTCAAGATCCGACTTCTGGCAACAGAGGAAGCTTTCGCCAATCTCATCCTTACCCTTTCGCCCTGCTCGGCCTCGCATTTGTCGGCTGTAATCCGGTGAGCATTACAACCAGGCAGGGTAGAAACACTCACAGCATTGCAGGACCAATGAGATCTCGTCCCATTCTCGCTCCTTGCAGTATCACCCGCCTGGCTGGAAGATTGATGCCTGCTGCAAGGCTACATGTCGCCACAATAACACGAATGATTCCGGAATCATATGCTTCTGCGACTACATCTCTCTCTTCAACAGTCAAGCCAGCATCTGTTCATGGTCAGTCTGCTTAGTTGTAGAGTAAGAATTGTGCTGGCCACCCACGATGAAAGGCAACGCCGCGTATGACAGTCTTCGCCAGTGTTTCGTCCAGGCCGACTGGCAAGCTTCGGAGCTCGCTAATGACATCTGTCCTCCTGTCTATAGTGTCTTCATCCAATTCAACCGGCATTGCTTCGCTTATCAAAGCGGCGGTTGATTGGCAGCCTTGCCGTCCACTGCAAAATACCAAAGCACCGTAACCGGCTACAGCAGTCTCGATAGCGAGGGAAACGACGGCGTTCAAAAGCGGGCTCTTTAGCTCCCTGTGACTTGATGGCTGAATCTGACGGATGGGCTCCATTTGCGAAAACCCTTGGGTGGAATGAAGCTGACTTGCGGTCTTAAAGAATGCGCTTGATGTGGAGACCGGGTAAATGAGGTGATCATAAACTAAACATTCTTCAATTGGGACCGGTATAAACTTCGTATTGTAGTATTTTGCATTGAGCCACTTTGCTAAGATCTCAGTGTTCTAAGACATCAGTAAACAGTACCTGGCTATCCAGGGGTTACCCACTGTCAAAGTTGCACTCATGCCGACTATCTGTACCTGTTGCTCCACACACAACAGCTTGCTTGCCATAAGCTCCATGAGGTAGCCTCGATGGTCATCGTTGATCATATGTAGTTCGTCCAGGACAACAACCCCGAGGTCACCAATCGTGCTATCCTCAATTGCATTATTGACCAGAGAATTTGCCTTGGGCGGTCAGCGGCCGTAATTAAATTATGCAGGATTCGATGGTGGAGACCTTCTCGACTGTACAGACGGCTATATCAACATCTGTCCAGCTCGCTCTTGCTTTGCTGCCCCCGAAAAAGCCTACTACGCGCACCAAACCATCCTGGTGTTTGCGCCATTTATGAGTTTGGGGTCCAGCTTGGCTAAGGTTCACTGAATCCTTTCGAACATCTTCAACGACCTTTCGCAGCCATTTGACCTTTTCTTGGACAAGCGCAACATAGGGCAGCACCAAGATGGCCTTTTTACTGGGGTCTTCGATCACTCTTTTCAGCATAAGGACATCGGCAACAAGAGATTTGCCGCCGCCAGTGGGAGCAGTGTAGACCAAGTTCTTCTCGCCTTCCAACAGGCCATGCCCCAGGAGACAAGAAGACTGCCAAGGGTAGACACTACCTATGCCAAGCGAGACGAGATTGTTCACCAATATGTCCGGTAATCCATATCGCGGATGAGACAGAAAGAGTAACGCATTTTGAGACAGGCTAGGCAACGCCTCTAATGTCTCGGTTCGAGAATTTTCCGGCTGACGTGTATCAGTACCGCTGGCGACTGTGGTAATCTTGCTGGCTTCGATACGATTATTTCCGATGTCGACTCGCCGCCGTTTCGAAGCATGCTCGACGTCCTCCGATGTTACATTATTAAAAACACCATTACTAGTCTGGTTTAAGTAGTGTTCGGCTCCATGTAGAATTGTTCTGGTACGTTGTTGACGCTGTACCGCATCCATTGAGGTCGTGCAGCCAACTTCTAGCTGAGCCATGGTTGTTACCTCTGAAATAAAGGGGAGAAGACTGACGGAGCATGGATGTAGACGTTGCAGGACGAGCAAAAGCAAGTTGAAACACAACAATACGGACAAAATAGTACAGTGCGGTACAGATGTAAATAATGGAACGAGCCGGGCAAGGTGTCAAAGTATTACGCCAAGACTACTAATACGCAAACAGTCTAGTGATTAATCCACATCTCGCAGACCTCACAAAGAGAAGGAACAAACCTGAAATGGCACGGATGGCTGATAAGTGGTAAAGACGATGCCCTGGCACAAGGAAAAAAAGACTGCACGCCTTGGCAGTGAAAGAGGCAAGAGCGCGAGAAACGCGTAATCTACTTCCAGCCGTTCTAATGGTCTTTTCAGTGTCAGATAGTACCTTAGGTAGGCTTCTGAGTACGCGCCGATAGTGATTGGTTAGCGGGTGCTGTGAGACCGCATTGAACCATTTACACTTGCACGAGCAGGCTTCATGATCAGTAATAAACAGTATTCCAAGATTCCAATCGATGCTTATGGCTTGCCAATTAATTCGAAGCCTGAGAAGTTAGGTTGTTAGTAGATGGCAAATGCTGTGCAGTTTCGGGTGTCCGTTGTAACCATACATCGTTAGCTTAGCCGAGAGCTAGTGTGCTGCTGGCCTTTGACCCTCGAACCAGACCATCTTCGTCTTGGGTTCTCATAGTACCTTAGTAGAGTAGTTAGTACCTTATTACCCATTCCTTCCTCTTCCTCTCTCACCCTCCCTCCACCCACTCTTTATATCCTGCAGCCTCAGTCGAAAGCTGCCATCATCCAACTCGACTCCTCGTTCTACCACAATCTTTCCCTCCATCTTTCCCCCATTACCTTTTTTCCTGCTTGACCGTCGCATCCAGGGCGTCAGTATCGCCCCAAAAAGCACCAAGGCGCGGGAGTTCGTTCCACATGTTGGGTCGCTTTGGAGATTCCGCCTCACCCACCAATCTTTCCACCCCACCATTCGCAGCCACATTCCAGCAGATGTAGAATAAATCACAACAAAAGTTCTTGGCAGTCTGAGATTGTAGTCCTCGTGGGGTATTATCCCGAGGGCTGGTGGGATGGCGGACGACGCGGAGCCAGACAGGTTGAGGGCGGACTCCGAAGGCCTTGCTGTCCCTGAAACGTCTTCTTTCGCGAGTGTGAACAGACCATCCTCCGTCCTACCGAATTCAGAACCTTTCAATACCAAATCACCGCCGCCTGCAACGAAACTAGGCGAATCCACTGTCAAGCGTCAACATTCAGAGTCACAACCTATGACTGCCTCCTCGTCATCCTCGTCCTTGCTGCCAGATCAACAGGCCAATAGCGCAGCGGACACAAATGGTGCATCCCCATATGGCACGAGGTCCCGAAATAGGGGTGGGACCTCCAGACCAAATTATGCCGAGGACCGGGAGCCAGACATGGACTATGAGTCTGCCTCTGGCCGCAAAGCACAAGCCGCTTCTGGCTCTGCGATATCAGCCGCTTCCCAAATGGGAGACAACGACCCTTCGTCGGGGTCGAATACTCGCCGCTCATCGAATGCAGCACTCAATGGATCCGCACTCGGCGCCAAGCTAGTATCTTCAAACGCCCCAAAGGATCACATTCCTGGGATGTCTAGTTTCTCTCTCAATCCAGAAGCTGGCGCCGGCGTACCAGCAGTGCCAACATCCAGGAAGCGAAAGGCGCCTGGCAGTGCTCCCACAACAGCACATGTCACGCCGGCTCCAACACAAACGGTCACATCTGGCGTTTCGCGAAGAACAGGCACATCAGCGGCGTTTCACTCTGGCAGGACAACAAATTTGATGACTTTCGAAGTTTGTCAGGGTTATCTCAAAAACGGGAAGCTAAAGGCGGACGACGGCACTGTTTTGAGCTTGAATGGTAATTACAACCCGCTTCATCTGGCGGCGGCACTTGCGCATTCACATTTGATGCTTCTCCACCTATCATACCTTTGCTAATTATGGGCTAGATCAAATATATCTTATCTGCGAGCCTCCTGGAGAACCGTACTACCTCGCCCGCATCATGGAGTTCCTTCACGCCAACAACGACCACAGCCAGCCTGTAGACTCACTGAGGGTGAACTGGTTCTTCCGCCCACGCGATATTCAGCGGAAAGTCAATGACACTCGAGTTGTCTTCGCCTCTATGCAATCCGACACCTGTCCTATTACTTCTCTCCGTGGGAAATGCAGAGTTTTGCACAAGACTGACATCCCCGATCTGGACGAATATAGAAAGACAAAAGGTTCTTTCTGGTACGAAAAGATGTTCGATCGCTACATACATCGTTACTACGAAGTCATTCCTACATCCCAGGTCATCAATGTTCCGGTGAAGGTTAAGAAGGTCTTGGATGAACGGTGGAGGTTTATCGTGGTCGAAATAGGCCGCAGTAGAGAATTGATCAGCGCCATCAAAACATGCAAGAGATGCAGCCAATATTCTGCCAGGTAAGGCTGTCCGTACGTTCTAGTAGATCTTCCACTAACCTGAAATGTCAGCAACGATTCCGTCGATTGTGCTGTGTGCAAGAACACTTATCATATGAACTGTGTCCGCCCTCCTTTGCTCAAAAAGCCTGCTCGTGGATTCGGCTGGTCATGCGGGCCATGTAGTCGAAGACAAGAGCGGAAGCTCGAAGCCCGAAACAATACCGCGGCTGAAGGCGAGGAGGAAGAGTTCGTGGACGACGAGGAGGAAGACCATGCCGCCACAGAACTCGCAAATGGCAATGATCCCAACGATCCGGATACGCAAACTTCAGGCCCTCGGCCGCCAACAGCAGAGCAGATTGCACAAGCTAAACTCTGGCCATACCGCTATCTGGGCATACATTGTCGGGTAGAAGATGCCCTTGACTATGACGATCGAATATATCCCCGTGCTAGTTCCCGGTTGGGCCCTAAACATCAAGCAAACGTGCAGGTCTGGCATGGCCATCCCGTCGAATACGTCAAACCAACGGACATCAAAAAGAAGTACATGAAGGGCAGTAGCCACAAGAAGGATGCAAAGTTGACAAAGGAGACGATTGCGGCAATGGAAGCTGACAAGGCGACGAGAGAGAAGCGTCCCAAGTGGGTCTTAGACGAGCCAGTTGGCTATGTCCCGCGGGGCTGCGACTATCAAAACAGCGACCTGAGGAATACCGCCCAGCTTACATTTCGTATGCCTCAAGTCGGCGAAACCTCGTCCCGAGGCCAAGACCCTTCTCCAGATATAGGACCAGACGAGCGCGAGAGGGTTGTCGATGAGTATATGGCAAAAGCGAAGGCATTTGCTCAGCCTGTGTTCAATCTTCGTGATTTTTCGACGAACTTCTTGGACAAAGCCTTAGAGCTCTTGACGGCCAATAATTATCAGAGTGACCGGGCGCTGGTGCAACTTCAAACAATGAAGCGTCGAAGGGATCTCAAAGAGCCAGAACTCACGGAAGAAGAGCTCAGGAAGTTCGAAGACGGCGTGTCAAGATACGGGTCTGAGCTACGAAACGTATCTAGACACGTAGGCAAAAGTCAGAGACATGGCGAAATAGTTCGGTTTTATTATATGTGGAAGAAGACAGGACGTGGTAAAAAAATCTGGGATAATTACGAGGGTCGGAAAGGCAAGAAACAAGCCAAGCAAGCCGACTCGAGGCTCCTGGACGACGTCGCAGATGATGTGGATGACTCGGCTTTTGACAACATGAAAGCTGTACATCGGAAGCGTGGATTCGAGTGCAAATTCTGCGCTACTAGAACATCACCTCAATGGCGACGTGCACCTGCGACTGCTCCAGGCACAACAGTCCCTGCGGATTCGACAACAAAAAACAGTAAAGAGAAAAGTGCACACCTAATGCTTGCCCTATGTCAACGCTGTGCGGGTCTTTGGCGGAAATACGGGATCCAATGGGAAAACATCGATGAAGTGGCTAAGAAAGTTGCTCAAGGTGGTGGACGGGCGTGGAAGCGGAGGATTGATGAAGAGCTTCTGATCGAGCTAGTGAGTGCAAACGAAGCTAGTTCGATCGGATTGAGCACTACAGCTGCTGCTGCTGCTGCATCTGTTGGCGTCGATGTCCCACCAAACCTTACCATTCAGCCAGGTCAAGACGGACCGAAAAAGAGGCAAAAGCTGGCAACGGAGCCACAGATGGCTGTTGGGCCCTCGGCTGCAGGTGGTGTACCCACCGAGCCTCCCAAGAAGAAGGTCGTTGAGAAGCCACCAGAGCCACCTCTGATCCCGGAAGAGCCTCGAATGCGGGTTCTGCCATGTGCAGTGTGCGATGCCTTCCTACCAGCGGACGCCGCACTCTTCTCTTGCCGGTATTGCAGACTCACAGTACACCGCCATTGCTACGGTATTGCGGACGATCGACCGAGTACAGATAAGTGGGCGTGTGACACGTGTGCCAACGACACCACGGCTCAGATCTCAACTGACTACACTTGTTTACTGTGTCCAGTGAAGGAGTTTTACGACAATGCACTTATGGAAGGTCCGAAACAGTCCCACAAGAAAAAGACCGATCGCGAACGCGAAAAAGAACGTCTGGAGAAGGAGATGCTGAACAACGCTACTGAGTTATACTACCGGAGTCAGGAAGAGAAGGGCAGGCCAAAGGAGCCACGGCAGGCTCTGAAGCGGACCGGTTGGAACAATTGGGTGCACGTCACTTGTGCTCTCTTCCACCACTTTGTCGTCTTCAACGATGCTGTTACACTGGATGGTGCTGAAGGCTTTGGCTTGATTGAAGAATGGAAACGCCAAACGCAATGCAAACTTTGCAAGAGAATTGAGGGATGTGTCATCGAGTGTAGCCATTGCCAGGCTCCGGTTCATCCATCTTGCGCTCAACAATACGGCTATGCCCTCGGTTTCACCATTGCACCGTTGAAACAAACTCGCAATTGGCCAATCACATGCATGACTGTGGGCGGCGAGAATGGACATGCTGAGCCAGTTGTCTATTGCAAGGAACATCCACCCAAAAAACCAATCCATTACTTGTATGAGCCCGCATCTGAGCCTGGCGAAGATGTGCTACTCAATGTTGTGGCAGCCTACGCACGCACTCACAAGCAGGCTGACATCTCAACGACCGGCACGGTCCGCAAGGCGCTCCAGGTCCACACATCTGTACGACCACCTAAGACCAGCCAATCCAGCACTTCGCGAGCATCTGCCGGCATCACAAGTGGAACAAGAACATCGAAACTCTCGCCGCAACTGGCTTCAGAGGACGCAGAACAGCCAGTCCGTCAAAATCCGAATTTGTTAGAGCACAAGTGCTGTGATGCATGCGGTAATGTGACTTCTCCAAAGTGGTACCCCATGTACCTCGGAGCTTTCGGTCTTGTTGCGTGCGATTGTGCTCCCCCAACAGAGCAGTCTCAAGCCCCGGTAGCTGAGAGTGGCGCGGAGCCTACAGCAAATTCATCCCAAGGGCATGATCCTCGCTCCAACGGCGTCGCCGATGAGGAGAATACGGAGGCTGGCAACGGAGCCAATGGAGCTGCGTCGGCGCCGCAGCAGCCAAAAACTGGGCCGACTTTCGACGGATCTGGTGACGTCATAGACGAAGATGCAAGGAAAACAGTAAATGGCATCAAGGAGGAAGATCGCAAGTGGATGTGCCACAAATGTCATCTGCGAAAATTGAAGAACCCCACTCCTCCACGCGAGCCCACTCCCGTGCCGGTGCCTGAGCCAGTGGTGGAGCCGGAGCCTGAGCCAATGCAGCCAGAAGTTCAAGTCCAAGAGCCGACCTCTCCACCAGCGCCCGTCGCCTGGCCCCATCACCCACCTCCTCCGCCAAATCATGATCCATACTCATGGCCCAGCCAGCCCGAACCTCAGTATCATGGCCCAGAGAGGATGCCAAACGGAGTGCCCCATTCGCCTCCCGTTCCTGCACCTCCACCGCCACATTATGGTCCTCCTCCTCAACATTATGGCCCTCCCCCTCCTCATCATCATGGTCCTCCTCCCCCCCCACACCACACTGGTCCTCCTCCATACCCATACCGTGACGATCGTGGGCCTCCCTACCGTGGAGGTATGCCGGTGCAGTACATGCCCCACCAACCGAATGGCTATGGACGCCAAGCGCAAGAACCGCCGTCCTTCCAATTCAAACGGGACCGCGATGGGCAACTTATCCAGGTGCCCTACATTCCTCCATCTATGCGGACATCGGCTCGCCCGTCAACTCCATCATCTCTTCGATCCCCGCCCCGCCAGCCCTCGCGTCGCATGAGTCGGCCCCGCTCGCCGCCTATGCAAATGAGATCTCCTTTGCAGGACTCTGGCCCGCATGGACCACCGGAGGCGGACTCAAATCCGTTCGCCGTGCCGTACGCATCTCACTCCTCGCCGCAGCCGCACTATTCAGTTAATCACAGCTACGGAAGTCCGCGCGTGAATCACGATCGGCCGGAAACTCCACCGAACATGTTCGAGCGAGATGCGAGATGGCCCAGCGAGATTCCCATAGCGAATGGGGCGAGTGCAAGTCCTTCAATTCGTCCATCCATCCGCAACATCCTGCACTAGACGTCTGTCAGACTGATAGTGCTTTTGTTGACGACGCCTTTGGTGTCAAACGGCCCTCGTCGGTAATTCAATACTTCGTGAATGCCAATGATGACATGGGCCATGAAGACTCGGATCGATTGCATACTATTTCCCTCATTCCTGTGATCTAGATTAAGGATCGTCGCTACTCGGAAGGAATATCGATCTCGAAGACAGGACCGAAGGAGCTGGGGTTGGAGGTGGGTTTTGGGGTGGAAGTTCTCGCAATGACATGGGCATGGTCTGGTAGGTGCGGTCTTTGCCTGCTAGAGGAGGGGCGGGAAGGACCCCTCCAGCAGATTCCAGTCGCGGTTGTGTGGAAGGGTGTCATGATTGGCAAACACTTGGGAGGGAAATACGATGTACTTTTACTATGATTGAAGATTTTCAATGCCCTGAATGGCGAGACAACTGGCCAAGTCGTCAAGCCAGGCGCTCTTCACATGGGCTACGAGTCGGGTTCATAGTCCATTTCCTTGCATTACCTCCCCCCCGCTACATCTCGGAATCGTAGCGTAGTAAAATGTTAGTCTTTTGCGATCTGTATCTACCTTAGTGTGGAAGCACACGACGGAAGTGGTGGTAACCAAGGAGGGTACTTTCAAACGACATTCGATTAGTAAGCATATGGTGGCTCTTGTATTGGCCAGAGTGCCATCACGTCGGATCACGTCGGATCACGCCATCCACACAATCTCACTGGGGGTGACTCGGAGACTCGATACCACGGTCTCGATCAGTAGAGATGTTAAGGAATCCAAACTCTTCCGAGCCCACGCATTAGACCTCGTGCTCATTTCTCCCCTTCATTGCCTGACTTAGGCCCCCCGCGCTTCTGGCCCACGTTCCATGCTTTTCCTCGAACACCTACTGCATATACCCCCACCCCCTCAAATTTTACATTTATACCTTGTTGAGTAAGATTATCTTCGACAAAAGGCCAATGGCATGGTTTTACGCGGCTGGGCCTCCTAATTTGTCGAAGCGTGAGATCGCACCATTATCTATCGATCAACCTATTTGAACTGCAACCCCATCACTCTGTTCCCTCAAGAGCTTTAGCGAAGCTGAAACACCCATTTTCAACCCTCTGACACCATTGGCGCATTGATTTCTAACTTGGTCTTTGTAGCGCCTTGCTGAGTACACCGGTATCTAATCATACCCATTATTGGTACATATCTCAGAGTTGTGACTACCCTCTGTCCTGTCTATTCTCAATTCTCCTCATATTACCCAGCATGGCTCTCCCAAACCATTCCCCTCCGATGGTGTCGAAGGTCGGCCATGGCCTAGCCAAGGTCTTAAGTATCAAGCTCCACTACCGGAATCCTACTGGTGAAGACGGAATCACGAGAGGCGAGTCGGTCTTCTCAGTGAACACGGCCGATAATTACCATGAAGAAGAGCCTACAGCTCTCGAGTGGATCAATCAAGTTACTCCTACCAGTCGCACCTTCGTGACTTGGCTTTACAATTTGTTTCCCTTCACACACTGGATCGGCCGCTACAACGGTCAGTGGCTCTTTGGAGATCTGGTCGCAGGTAAGTCGCAAGCATTCTGGCCTTTGAAAGCCTTGGCTGAAGCTCAGTCCAGGTATTACCGTGGGCGCTGTCGTAGTTCCTCAATCAATGGCATATGCCAAACTGGCCGAGCTTCCGGTGCAATTCGGTCTTTACTCTTCATTCATGGGCGTCTTGATTTATTGGTTCTTTGCTACGTCAAAAGATATCACCATCGGGGTAGGCACTCCCTCGTGGTAGCCTCATACGAGAGCATAGTTGACTCTTCTAAGCCGGTCGCTGTCATGTCGACCATTACTGGAAACGTGGTCAATAAAGTCCACCAGTCACACCCTCAGTATCAAGGTCACGTGGTGGCTTCAGCACTCGCCATCATTGCTGGCGCCATCATTTGCTTCATCGGGCTTATTCGTTGTGGCTGGATTGTGGACTTCATCTCCCTCGCAGCAATTTCTGCATTCATGACGGGATCCGCCCTCAATATTGCAGTGGGCCAAGTGCCGACATTAATGGGCATCACTGGGTTCTCGACTCGGGATGCCACCTACTTAGTTGTCATCAACACTCTCAAACATCTTGGTCGGTCGACACTTGACGCCGCCATTGGATTGACTGCCTTGACAATGCTATATCTGATCCGAAGCGCTTGTAACTATGGAGCTAAGAGACTGCCGCATAGAGCCAAGCTCCTGTTCTTCATCTCCACTCTCCGGACGGCACTCGTGATACTGCTCTACACAATGATCAGTTGGCTCGTGAACAGAAATCATCGAGCAACAAAAGACAACAGATTCGTCATTCTAGGAACGGTTCCTCGAGGATTCCAGAACGCTGCCGTTCCAACAGTAACCACTGAGATCATCAGCACTTTCGCCAGTGAGATACCGGCTTCGGTCATTGTGTTGCTCATTGAACATATCGCTATCGCCAAGTCCTTTGGCCGAGTCAATAACTACACAATTGATCCTTCCCAGGAGATGGTCGCCATTGGAGTTACGAATCTACTCGGTCCATTCCTAGGAGCATACCCAGCAACGGGTTCCTTCTCCCGAACTGCCATCAAATCGAAGGCTGGGGTACGGACTCCTTTTGCTGGGGTTATCACGGCCATTGTGGTACTTCTTGCGATCTACGCTCTTCCTGCGGTCTTTTTCTATATCCCCAGCGCCGCCTTGTCGGCTGTGATCATACATGCCGTGGGCGACCTAATCACACCGCCAAACACAGTCTATCAATTCTGGCGGATCTCTCCATTAGAAGTCATAATTTATTTCGCAGGCGTCATCGTCACTGTCTTTTCCAGCATTGAAAATGGCATCTATACCACCATCAGCGTCTCGGTCGCCGTTCTCCTCTTCCGCGTCGTCAAAGCCAAAGGTCGCTTCCTAGGCAAGGTTAAGATCCATTCCGTGGTCGGCGACCATCTGATCGATCTCGACGAAGGCAAGCAACCTGCTGGTGCAGGCCGATACGGCTCCTTTGGCTCCAGCGACCCCGACAAATCCACCCGAAACATCTTCCTTCCCATCAGCCACACCGACGGCTCCAACCCCGAAGTAGACGTTGAATCCCCCTACCCTGGGATATTCATCTACCGCTTCTCAGAAGGCTTCAACTACCCCAACGCCAACCACTACCTCGACTACATGGTCGCCACAATCTTCAAAGAAACCCGCCGCACCAATCCAAACTCCTACCCCAAAAGAGGCGTAAGCTTTCTCTCTTTCCCCGGTCTTCTAATCCAAACCCCCTCTGATCCTCCCTCTCTAGGACCGCCCATGGAACGACCCTGGCCCCCGCCGTGGAGCTCCCCTTCCAGCCGCGTCCGACCTCCCCACCCTCAAAGCCGTCATCCTCGACTTCTCCTCCGTAAACAACGTCGACATCACATCCGTGCAGCATCTAATCGATGTGCGCAACCAACTCGACCGCTATGCCTCCCCTGACAAAGTAGACTGGCACCTCGCCTGCATCAACAACCGCTGGACCAAACGCGCCTTGACGAGCGCAGGCTTCGGGTACCCGGCCCCGCTGGGTGACACCAACGCCCCAGTGTTCGAGCGCTGGAAGCCTGTTTTCTCCGTCGCGGAAATTGGTGGGGAGGACAGTGCCGCCAACGCTGCCGAAGTGGTGGAGAATGAGCGGACGCTGAAACGGCAGCGAACACGGGATGTCGAAGAAGCCCACGCAAGCGGTTCCAGCCAGCCCTTGCACGCTTCCAGTAAAGCGGACGAGAAGGACCACATCGCCGCCGCGGCCAACACGGCTGAGCATGGTTCCAATAGCAGCGGGTCGGATTTCAGAAGGAGCTTGAGCGCGAGTAAACCGTATGCCAAGGGTGCGACGGCGAAGGTGGCGGTCGTGCACGGGCTTAACAGGCCGCTATTTCATGTTGATCTCACGAGCGCGCTGCAGAGTGCTGTTGCCAATGTGGAGAGGAGGGAGGGGGGCAAGGGGTGAATGTTGGGTGGGCAAATGAGCTTTGAGATGGAATGGCATCTGCAGTTTGGGTCTTCAGTGATCCATGGACGAATGCATCCGGGGGGGTTTTCTTGCGGAGAGGAGGAGAAGATGTCCATGAGACCTTTCCGAGCCGTATATATCCAAATTCGACCATCCACACGGCCTCCAGTAAAAGAACTCTATCCTAAATCACACACCCTGCCCACCGCCCGCCTCACTCCTCAACCCACTGCCACGCACCTCCAAAACCCTCTTTTGTCTCCCCAGCCCCCACTCTATCTACTCAAGACCCATATCAAATATTAAACACTCAGGACCAGCCACTCAGCTGCCCGCTCCTCCCGCTTTTTCGGCCCAAGTCAACCGTAATCGTACCTAGCTAACCCCTGGGATGGGGCTTGGAGGGTAAGCGGTCCGCTTAGGTGAGGTGAGGTGAGGTGAGGTGGTGGTGTGGTGGTTGTGCATGCTGAGGCTGTTGATTGGAGTGGGATTAGATAGGGTTGGATTGGCATTGGCATCGGCATTGGCATTGGATCTGGATTCGAATTGGGGAATTCAGGCATAGGGGAAACTTTCTCCGCCGCTTACCAGTGGGACAGACAGGCATACGCTTTCCTACATTTGGTGCGCTGCTCGTTGTTACCCGTTTCTCTGGGCGATGTGAGGGGGGGATTGGGGGTTTGGAGTTTTTGAGAAAGTGGGAGGGGGGTGAGTGGAGGGAGGAGTAGGGGAGCTGGGGTTGGATATTAAGATGTTTAGGGGTGTGGTGGGGCGTGTGATGGTGGGTGTGGGTGCTGGGGAGGTGGTATTATGAGCGAGGGTAGGGTGGAAGTGTGCTGTCTTTCCTTAAGAAGGTTGAGTGCATGTATATGTCTTTCTAATGAGGAGGTGAGGCTGCGTGAGATGATCGCTTTCAAGTTCAAAGGTTGCTCGTTGTGCTCGTTGAAGGGGTAGGAGACCCAGTCATGTATTCGTTATCGCAAAGATCGGTTCGACTATATAGTGTGTGCAATAGCTTGTTGGCGCGCCAACGACAGTGTACGAAGACGGTCATGTCTTTCCTCATTTCCAACGCGAGCTTGAATTTATGATAACATAAAAAGGACAAAAGAGATAATTAGCTGCAATGCGGAGATCGCAGGTACATACGTTCTGCGGGGACACGGCCGAAATGTGCGTTGAGCGAGACAAGGAAATCAAAATATATGACGATCAAGCGTTTCGAGGGTGGAATGGCACTCTGTCTCTCAGACCAGCTCGTTTCGCTTTCACTCCCTGAGCGTACTTTCTCCGAAGTATGTCTTTGACGATACCCTTGTTGCACCCTGTCGCGAAACGCAGGGTTGAATGTCTGCAATCTGTGCCAGATATTTCTTCGCTGAAGGAATGCAGCATGAGTAGATCTGCTGCGGAAGAGTGACCTCTGCTGACAGCTCGCTCAAGGAGAGGTCCTAGATGTTTTCCGTTATAGCTGACTTTGGCACCTGCCGCGAGGAGAAGCTTGACAGTTACCATATGCCCATTCTCTGCAGCTAAATGCAAAGGTGTGTGGGAGTGGCTATCTTCAGTTTCCATCACGGCCCCATTTTCTAGGAGAAGCCGCACGACGTCTTCGTGGCCATTCACAGCTGCTTGATGAAGCGGAGTCTGGCCTTCTCGATTACTAAAGTTGATGCTGAAGAACTGTTGGCCGTAGCTCAGCCTTTCTTCCATGTCGTTTTCAGCTAGTCTTCTGGTTTCAACCTCCCAGATAAAAGGTCCACGCTTGCCCCTATCTATAAGCAGATTTTCTGCCCAAGACTGAAAGTAGTCTCGCTGGACGAGCGAATTGCAGAGCTCCTCCTCCCATGGTGAAGCAGCACCGGCGTCTATGAGAATCTGTACTGCTTTTATATGTCCATGACTAGCAGCAAGATGCAACGGCGTCTCTCCCATAGGTGAAGTCAATGCATTGATCGTTGCACCCCCTTCCACAAGCACTTTCACCACATCATAATATCCTGAGCTCGCAGCAACGTGCAACGGCATCAGCCCATAAGAGGCTTTGTTCGGCATACTATTCCATGTAAGGAGTAGACTCACAAGATCCTTCGAGCCACAAGAGGCTGCAAGGTGCAGTGGTGATGGCCCATTCCTGCTATTCCCCTCCGGGGACCCGCCCCTTCGGAGTAAGTGTGCTGCTGTGTTGTAATGGCCATTTGCTGCAGCGAGTTGCAGAGGGGTCACACGATGTTCGCAAGAGCCAGCATCCGGATCAACACCCGCCTCTAAGTATATTTGCGTTAGAGAGGAGAAGCCATGGTGGGACGCGATTCTTAGCCCAGCATGCATGATTCTGATATGTTGTCTTTGAGATCCCGGGGGTGAGTTGCCAGCATGCTGGAGCGCCCTGTGCAGGGACTGTTGGATGAGACTGGGGAGTGTCTTGCTGCAAGATTGCCCCAGCTGGCAATGGAACGACCAGTTCTCGAATGCGTAGTCCTCTAGAGTAGATGAGTACTGGCCGTGTTCTCCATGATTTCTATGTAGGAGATTTTCATCCACCACATGCCGGTCTTTCGAATTAAGGTAGGAGAGACAAGTTTGTGCGAGCAGCTCATGGGCATCCCAATGGGCTTTGTTGGTTGTATTCGGTCCGTTTGAGGAAAGTAGGTATGTGCGTACGCTTCTATGAATAAGCCTGACGGTCTTATCACTATCGACGGTGACCATTCCTTTGCAGATTCTCTCCATCTCATGCTCGGGACTTTCTGACTCGGTCTTCAGTGCAGGTGATACAGCTTCTGGAGACGGAGCTCGACATTTCGCATTGTCCGCTAAGGCTTCATGGAGCTCAGACAGGGAGAGTGGTCGAGAGGCAGCAATAAGCCATGCGAAGATACTTTGAGCTTTCCCAACGTCGGAAGATTGTATAGACTCCAAAACTAATTGGTACATGCCGTTATGGTTTGAAGGCAACGATTCAAGCTTGCTGCGTAGTTCAACAAAGGTTTGCGTGTTTTGCACATATTGTGTAACGAGATCAATCCATAAGAAATTCCCCTGTGCACGAGAATGAACCTTCATAGCCAGGAAGTCTGATTGCCGCGCTTCTAACTCCGGACAGCGCAATACTAATCGTGATTTGGCGTACCGCTCTATATCATCTTGAAGGCTTGGCTCCTGGTCAAGAGAAATTGTTCTGATTTGATCCTCATACGAGTCACTTGATCGATATGATCGACTAGTGATGCAGCATCTCCAGCGACCCGATCTGCCGGGTGATCTGCAAGACAGAATAGTCTCATTTCTCACGGTCCAGGCAATCCATTCAAATTCGTCCATGCCGTCAACTATGATAAAGATTCGACTCTCGCATTGGACATGTCGTAAGAGAGTCCTAAGATGGCATTGAAACATTTCCTGATGCATTGGCACGGCTGACCTGTTGATGTCCGCCAAGATTGACTTCGAAGTCAACTCAGTCAATCGGGTAGGTGGACTTTGTTCTAGCTTGTAAAGAAATCGTTCAAGGAAATACCGCGCCGGGTCGGAAGTACATACTGCTTCAGAGAGAAAGGAAAAGATAATGCACCTTTCCGTGTGCTCAAGCTCGGATAAGTTCTCAAGGATTCTCCCACAAAGCATAGACTTACCCATTCCTGCCTGTCCACTGATCCACAAACACGTTGGTCCATCCTCGCTCATCCAGGACCTGAACTTTTCATGGCTTAAGACCCATTCACAGGTACCCGGTACCCTTGTTTTACCATGCCATTGCCGTGACGCTGTCTCCCTTTGAACATTGTCGAGGAAAAGCCTCCGTCTCCTAGTCACATCTGCGATTGAGCGACAGTCAGCCGTCTTGGAAGAAAGCAAACATGAGGGTTCAGACGAGGATGGACTCTGAGAAAAAAATACCTTGGGTCCACCTCGATACAGCCCTCGAACACATAGACTGTGAAACGGGCTGGGCAACGAGGTGGTGACTCTCTTGGGTAGTCGACAAGGGCATGCGTAGTGCCGTTTGAGGATATGACCAATGAATTTCACGAGTATTTGGCAAGGGCATGTCTGCAATCACTGGGCCCTCAGGGCCGTCGTGCTAGGCGCAGAAGGCGTGTTAGAGGCTACACCATCGAAGCTCGTAAGGCTGCTGCTTACGAATACTTTTAAACAATCACACTCATTAAACAGACTTAGATATACAATCGGATACCACCATCCATGGCTTTGAAAGTTTTGTGTCAAATCGATCCAGGCCCGGGAGGTGCTCATAGACTGTACACAGCTTCCAGGGTGCGGGTCGGGTTGATGTGGATTGGTGTCATGAGAGGTTCCCAGAAAGAGCTGTGACACGATTTAGAGTTCAAACAAACACATCTCAATAGGATCATACCATCCCCCAGGTCTGTCGGATCAGTGATGGAATTCTAGCATGTGATCTAGACATCAGAAAGGCCTATGCACGTTCATTAGAATTTTCAGAGTAATCAAAATAGTCCATACCTTCTTCACAATCAGGTCCCCAAAGCTGTGACCCATAAAGTAAACAGGCCGTGGAGATAGTAAGAATAGAGGAGCCGGTGACTTGGACTCCAGGTCCCCTAGTGCAGTAAGAAGATCTGTTGCAGCGTCCGAAATGGTTTCGGATGAGTAAGGTGTGGTCCCTGCTGTCCAGTATGTATATGTTATGACCCGTGAATCTGGATTCTGCTGTAAAAGTGACTCCTTCGACAATGCGCCATTACACCAACCCCAACACATGTCGGACTGGTCGCCGCAAAGGCCATGGACGAGGACGAAGCTTTGTTGCTGGTGAGTAATGTATGACCTAGACAGTAGTTGGAGGCCACTTACTCAATGATGGGTTCTTGGCAGCCACAGTCGACTTCCAAATTACGAACATCTTTCTTGCTGTGCTTGCGTGTCATACTTAGGAACTCGAATACGCTCGAGCAACTCAAGTCGAGAGGAATGGAGATGTGAGTCCATTATTATAAGCAGGCAAGGCCGTTGAGACAAATACGCCACATGTGGGCCTGTTCCACCGGTCATATGGGGCGTCCCTCGTTCCATGGCGACAACGTTGTAAGCAGTGCGCAGCCAAAAGCGAGGATCTCACAGGGCGTAACCAATTGCGGATGAACAATGAGACAAACTTGAAGACAAACCCATAAGCAAGTTGCATGAACCTGCTTAGCTCCTTTTCGGAGGCACTCTCAGGCGGTCACGGCCAGTTTTTCGGTGTACAGAGCGTTCATTTTGGTGAAGCTGGTATGGATGGAGCTGATGTGGCCGACTATAGCTCCACTGAATCCTTGAGCCGCATCCCAAATTTGTAGAGGAGAGGGTGATCCGTCCTAGCCGATGCCTGCATGGGGGTATATCTATCGATCGTCAATAATCCATAGCGCAAGCGAATTAGGCGGACAGCTTTAAATCAAGCGATTCTTAGCGAAGTACATGGTCTAACGCTAAAACAGGCGTCGGTACTCCTAAATGAAGCGTAGTAGAAGCGAACATCAGCAGGCTGAGAGAACAATTGAATTCATGCAGACACAATGCGCAGCAAAGGGCCAATGAGGAGGTGAGCAGCCACAGCCTGTGCAACTTGGAATACGAGGATTGTGGCGCACAGCACGGAGGGGCTTGTCAGCTTTTCACAGCAAGTCTCTTCGCCTGTTTTGGCAGACGCAATGGAGTAGGTGGTATGGTGGTCGCCACAAATTGTGAAGTGTTGGACAGCGAACAATACCCAGCTCCACCAGCCCTGCCCCATCATGGGCTATGTGGGACCAATGCCACTTGGCAGTATTATACTTATATCATGCTCTCTACCCTTCGTTGGGCTTCATTAGTCTTAATCTCTCTTCTTCTCAATCCTATGGTAGGGAGTGAAATGTATATCCGTGCATGAGTGGGAACCCGACGACTCAATGCAGCGTCACCAACTGAAGTGTTCGGCTTGTAGAAGGATCAAAAAGCAGGTACGTACATGAGCTAGCCGACTCTTTGCAGTGACCCCGCTGTCAACCGCCCTCTGACGGCTTGTTACCGTTACAGTGCGTCCCACACGACCGCGACGTACAGCATCAGAAATGTAATTACTGTGAAAGGCATGAATTGCCATGCGGGCCAAATGTTAGGAAAAGAGACGAGCCTGAAGTCGTTGATCAATTGGGGGTTGAGGGGAACAGCCAGGAGCCTGCCCTGCAAACTCCAGTCGAGAACAGCGCTCTGGCCCGTGTTGGCAACAATGGACAAGCGCATAGCACCTCGTTCCAAAGACCGTCGATGGGCGAAAGCTACCTCAAGGATCGCCGGGAGGAAATGCGCTCCTCGTCGAACGACGAGCTCGAGGGGAAAGCGCTGTCCAAGTACGTTGCTTGTGCGCGTTGTTAGTGTCGCATTTCTGAATTCTGACTGTTGATTGGCAGGCTGGAGCATTTCAAAGTGTTTGGCGTTGCCACAAAACAAATCGCTGCAGAATTGGAGAGTCTTTCCTCACAGGGTTTCACCAACACCAGTGGGGGTTACGACAACCCGTACGACAACCCGAACAACAAACCGTACGACAGCCCGTACAACCATTTGCAGACAATATCCCTTATGATCAGTGGGGAGATGCATGACCTCTTCATATACATAACAGAGTTGGGAATTCAAGCTGATGAACGAAACCTGCATATTCTGGCCCGGTTGATCTTTATAAGTCTGTTGTATGCTTTGGAGAGATATCCTGGGTTGTACGATGATCAGAAGCGTGACCCTTTACTTCAGATGGCCGCCTTCTTCCAAAGGATCGAGGATCAGTGCGAGTTCGAGCAAATTCTTGAAAAGGTGGAAGATTTAAAGTGCAGCCGAGGAACCAGTCTCGGTCCAAACCCTTGCCAAATGCTAGCTGAATCTTACACGAAGACGTCAGAGAGAGTTTCTCAGGCTCTCCTGAACCTGTGGCAAACGAAGCGCGGTTCCTTTGCGCCGTTGAATTGCAACTTGTCACCCTTGCAACGCGCAGCTCGTCGTCGTAGTCCAGGCATTGCACAGGCTGTCTTCTCCAAATTTCACAACTCACTCTCGCTCCCCAACATTTTCAACCTGCAGAGTTTGCACGCTGCTGCAGCCCTAGGAATGACAGACCTACTGAACGGCTGCATTCGTGCCAGAGTCAGCATTGACGCTAAGGACTCATTCTGGCGTACCGCATTGGCTCTGGCTGCTCTGTACGGGCACGAGCCCTGCTGCTCATTACTATTGGACAACGGCGCGGATGTTAACATGCGAGATATCTCCTTCCGCTCCGTCTTAGAGCTTGCGGCTCATGGTGGTCATCTGAAAGTTGCTAAGATATTGGTTGGCCAGGGCGCTGAAGTGAACCCAGTCTTGCCGTACTTCAACCGGGCCTCGTCGTATTTAGGCTCAACACCTCTGCATGCGGCCATAGAAAGCAGCAATTATAGCCCGGAGCTGGTCAAATACTTGCTAGACGAGAACGCCGATGTGTACGTTAAGCGGACTGACCAGAAGAATGCCATAGACTTAGCCCGCGACAAAGGAATTGACTTGATTAAGATCTGGCAGAGAAAGGACCCCAGAGACCAGAACTATCCCTTTCAGCTTGGGGGCCAAAGAGCATTCGAAGCTGGAGCTTGAGGCCGAGCACACTTGAAGTTGACATATTCAAAACCATGGAGCTCAGAACTAGGTCTGCGCCGGCGCCAGAGTGAGAGGTAAACGGTCCCTGTTACCACCAGGAGTCCCAGCTGACGAGAAACCAGACCAATGCTCTACCAACTTCCCCACAATTATTGCCCGACCGCCCGACGCGGTCAGCATCCCTCTAACGCACCTTCATCGCGGTCTCTTTATCAGCCATAATTTCCACCGTCATGCATTGCTAACTTACTGAACATCCCTGCTCCCTCCAACATATAAAAGCCTGAGCAGGACGAAAAGCCCCACTGAGCTGCCGTAGCTAGGCCTCAGCATCTCAGGAACAAAGGGAGATAGGGATCTCCTTTTTGATGTCATTGGGTTTTCCACCACACATAGGAGAGGAACTTTTTGGAGATGGTCCTCCTATAGGTCTTGGATTCGGCATGACCTTCGCCGACGCTCTCTCGTGCATTTTTGGTGGCTTCCGCGACGCTTCTCTGGTGGCTAGTCGAGCAATTTCTTTTCAATTTCTTTCTTGGTATAGGGAACGGAATGGACGACAGGAACGGATGCCAGGACACGGGAAATGTTCTAACGAAAATAAATAAAGACACTGCTGAAAGCATGATTAACATGAAGGCGAATCTTATGATCATGATCATCAAAGGTGACACTTTCTTTGGCGTCATATCGGAGCAGATGAAGTGCATGTAGAAGAGATTAATAGAAGATACATTTCAAGGTCAACGAGTTGCTCCCAGCAACAGTAGACCACGACCGCACTTGCCTCCATTGAACTGGCTCTGCACCCAGCCCGTTCTCGTATGTTCAGAGTCAGTCTATCCACTATCCAGAGGTTTTCTGCCCTCCAGCATCGACTTGAGATGCATAATAATGCAAAAAGAATCCGAAGGCCCACCCCGGTGGCGACGAATCTATGCCTCTCCAAAGTGATTTCGGTCTCCGAGGTTGAGCTGAGGGGCACTTACGTGCAAAGCCCTCATAGTGTTCCAATATCGCTGTGAGGCCCAAGACCAGGGATATAGCTAATTCAAAGGCTTCCTAATCATCAAAGTCGTTTAGTATTGTATCGTTGTCTCGCGAACGGCAGAAATGACGTTAAGGCACTTTTGCGGCTTCGAAAGGATTCTCCAGTCGCGTTGTAAAGGAGTCTGCCTATGCCCGTCGTATACGTTCTCAAGATCCGGCGTCGAACGCACCTTATATACTGATTTCAAGATTCACAGGCTTCCCATAACCCGCTGACGCCTTACCTTCGTACGGAGTAACAGCCATCCTTCATAGAGATTTTGTGAAGCTCCAACGTCCACTTTCAATTCCGAATGGCAATGTCACCACAATCCCGCTCGACAGCGGACTTCCTCGCAGAACCAGCATAGTGTAGAAGAAACACGCCCACGCGCGCCCAACCCCTCCTGGTGCACTCTCAGTTCACAATCGTCATCATCCCACCAAAAAACCCGCCCCTCCCTTCCGACAGATCCCCTTTCATCCCCCCCTCCCCGAACCCAAAACAAGAAGGTA
>JAABUQ010002326.1_pt1 | contig 37924 bp, 36 predicted proteins | sample 5560001 | NCBI WGS metagenome assembly JAABUQ01 (sample SAMN10711888, study PRJNA513371) | rock metagenome | isolation source: Antarctica rocks | place: Antarctica: Victoria Land, Finger Mt nord | collected 2015-12-18 | reverse complement strand
ATGCGATGCTGCTTCGTGGCTGAGTCCAGAGCGGCCTCGAGCAGCGGAAGCTCTTTGCTCTCGATGATCCACGGCTTGTCGGCGAGCACGTTCTGGCCAGCGCGCACGCTGGCCAGAATGCGTTCCATTTTGCCGGCGTTTCTGCCCGACATCACCACCAGATTTCCGGGCGACTCGCGCATCATTTGAGAGAGAAAATCGGGTCCGATGTGTGTTTGGAAGCTCCAGTGAGTACGGCGATCCGGACGCTGGTTGAATTGCGGGACGCTTTGGAGAAACGCTTCCAACTCCGGGCCCGGTGGGGCGTAGACATGGATCTCGTCAGCGATCCCGGGAATAGGCTGAGCGAAAACGGCGGCGGCATGCGAGTGGCCGGGATCGAGCACGATGAAGTGCGGCCTGTTCTGCTGCGCTCCTAAGGCGCAGGCGAGCAGGAAGATTGTACCGGTAAACCGGGTTCTCATCGTGGAGTTGAGCGCGGGCGGCTTACGGCAGCTTTTTCAGCCACAGATTCCGGACGGAGACTTTACAGGGCGTTCCTTCGATTTCGATGCCGATCATGCCGGAGACGTTGTTTGAGGACGAAGGATCGTCGTCTACGTACACGGCCATGAGCTGCCCGTTGATTACATGAATGAAAGTACCGCCACGCGCCATGATTAAGTATTGATTCCAGTCGTTGATCTTGATGTAGCCGCCTAGGGCGGAGCGATCACCGATATTGCCGACCAGACGCTGTGCATGACCGGGGACCGACTGGACTACTTGGCCGCGCCAGGCGAGGATGCCGAGCGGCGTGTTCTCGGAGTAGAACTGGCCGGTCCAGACGAATACCTGGGGATTGACCGGAAACCAGAAATCGGCTTGTGGGCCGGTCATCATCCAGTTCAGGTTAAGGGGAGGGTCGCCGGGCTTCGCGCGACGCCAGGGCAGGCCTGTCTGGCTGCGGTACTGAATACCGCTTCCGCCGCCATTTTCGACCTTAATCTCGAGCTTGAGGTCGAAGTCTTTGGCGACGATCCCGTGATAAGAGATATAGCTGTTGCCGCTTGGCTTTTCTTTGGTCGATTCGCCGACCATGACGCCCTGCTCGACACGCCAGATATCCGGGTTGCCATCCCAGCCCTTCAGCGTCGATCCATCGAAGATCTGTGTATAGCCGCTGTGCTCATTGAAGTCGAGCGGATCGGGCTCCCGGAACTGGCAATATAGCGGCTGCCGCACTGCACACCCGAAACAGACGACAGTGCTCACGCCTAACACCAGCCTTAGCCAAGGCGCAAAGCCTTTCCTTGCCTCGCTCGCTTCTCGCGTCAACGTGAAGACCTCGCTTTCATTTGCAAACCGACTTCTGTTGTATCAGACGCATACAGCTTGTCTGAATTCACATCGCGGTACGCTGCGAGTTGGCTGCCACCCAAATTGAATCGCAAAGCGGAGCGCCGCTACAGATTCTGAACCAGGAAATTGTCAACTGCTTTCGCTGCCCGCGCTTGGTTGCGCATCGCGAGGAAATCGGGCGGGTGCGAAGAAAAGTATATCGGGGACAACACTATTGGAGCCGTCCGGTGCCGGGATTCGGAGATCCCGAGGCGCATCTGCTCATTGTGGGTCTTGCGCCGGGTGCTCATGGAGCAAACCGCACGGGGCGCATGTTTACGGGTGATCGCTCGGGCGAATTCCTGTATCGGGCTTTGTGGGAAACGGGATTTGCCAGCCAACCGCAGAGCGTTTCGCGAGACGACGGGCTTACCTTACAGGATGCGTATATAACGGCGCCGGTGCGGTGCGTTCCGCCGGACAATAAGCCCGCGCTCGAAGAGATTCAGACCTGCCGTCCATTCCTGGTCCGCGAACTGGAAATTCTGGACAGGGTGCGCGTGGTGGTCACGCTTGGCGGAATCGGCCTCGCCGCCTACTTGTCGGTTCTGCAGGAGTGCGGCCGTATTCGATCGCGAGCGTCTTTTCGTTTCGGCCACGGCGTTCGCTACTTACCTTGTCCCGAGGGACCGATTGTGCTTGCTTCCTATCATCCAAGCCAGCAGAACACGTCTACCAACGCCTGACTGCGGCCATGCTTCGCGACATATTCGCGGAGGCTCGGCAATTGATCGATGGAACAGCTACTTAAGCCGAGGGAGCAGTTGGCGGAGGCCCATAGTTTGGCGGAGGCCCATAGTTATGCGAATCCGTGTAGACAGCGGGCCGATATCCGGGAACGGAGGCGGCCGGTAACATCACTCCGCCGCTTTCGAGGATACGCTGGGTGTCGCTGTTGAAGAGAACCCACATTCCGTAAATGCCTAAAGCGGTTCCGAGCGGAATGTGGAACAGGTGAAATACCGAGACAACAATCATTAAGACTCTCGACCACGGGCGGTAATGCAGCAAGCCCCAACCGCCGATGATCGACGGAAGGCCGAGCGCAAAGAAGAAAATAGCTACCGCAAACCCGACGGTGGCGATCACGGGAACTGCGACTGCCCGGTCCTGCAAGTCAATTTCACCGCCGGAGGCGAGCGAAGCAGCAATAAAGCCGGCGATGCTGCCCATCGCGAGTAGCGCGACCACTCCCACGAGCGCCGTCAGGCTGCCCATCACGATATTCAGGATTCCGAGAATTTTGATGTGATCACGCATGGATTATTCGCCTAAGGCTTCCCTGAATGATACGCGTTTACGGCGCTCGATGTTCCGGACATCTCAGCGCTCCGCGCTACTGCGCCTCTTGCTTAATCTGTTTGAAGCGTTCCATGATCAAACGCCATAGCCAGCCAACTACAGCGAGAAACCCAAGGGTAAGAACGAACTTTATCACCGGCCACACCCAGACCAAGAATGCATCGGGCGTGATTTACGCGGGCCATTGACCCTCGTGACGAGGTTCTCCCGAAGGCCGCTCCTCTCCGGACTCTTAAGATCGTCCGGCTTCGCGAGCTGCCCAAGTCATTCGTATCGCCCGAGCAGGCAAATTCTGTAAGTAGCAGAAAACACGCTACACTAGTCGTAACATCTGTATGCCTGCGAGCATCCCGGGCGCTAGAGGTACATGTTCTATTTGGGACTGATCCAGCTGTTTCTTTTCGCTCAACCGACGTTTGCTTCCAAGGTGGCGAGCGGCTTGTTCGACGATTCTTTTGCGGGGATTTACAGGATTTCCGCGTTCGATTGGGCGCTGCTACTTCCTTACTTCGGAATTTTGCTCATTCTTTCAGTTTACGGCGTTCACCGGTACGAAACAGTTCGCCGTTACATTAAGTACGGCAAGTCGCTGCCCACCTCCGCACCCCGGAAGTACGAGCAACTGCCGCGAGTGACGGTCCAGTTGCCGCTCTATAACGAACGATTCGTGGTGGAGCGTCTCCTCGAAGAGACGAGCCACATTGATTACCCGCGTGAACTGCTGCAAATTCAGGTTTTGGACGACTCCACGGACGAGACCCATCCCTTTACGGAGCGGCTCTGTAATCAGTACAGGGCAGCCGGTTTACCGATCGAATATCGCCACCGGACAAACCGGCACGGCTTCAAAGCCGGGGCCCTGCAGGAAGGGTTGGAAACGGCAACGGGCGAGCTAATCGCGATTTTCGACGCTGATTTCTTGCCCCCGCGGGACTTTCTGACCAGAACCGTCGATTTCTTCACAGACCCGGGCGTAGGCGTGGTCCAGACTCGCTGGAGCTATCTAAACAGGGAATACAGCATCCTGACGCAGGTGGAAGCGATGCTGCTCGACGGGCACTTCGTTCTCGAGCATGGCGCGCGGTGCGGCTCCGGCTTATTCTTTAATTTCAACGGGACCGCCGGAATTCTGCGCCGAACGATGATCGATGATGCGGGTGGCTGGCAGCATGAAACGCTGACCGAAGATTCGGATCTGAGCTACCGGGCGCAATTGAATGGCTGGCGGTTTGTGTATGTGCCGTCGGTCGACTGCCCGTCGGAACTTCCGGTGGATACCTTCGGCTTTCAGGTGCAGCAGGCGCGTTGGGCCAAAGGGCTGACGCAGGTTGCCAAGAAGTTGCTCCCTCGTATTTTGAAGGCTGATCTCCCGCTGAGGATTAAGGTAGAGGCGTTCATGCACCTGACGCCGAACATTTCTTATCCGCTCATGATCGTCGTCTCGATGCTCATGCTGCCGGTAATGATCGTGCGCTTCTACATGGGCGTGTTTCAGATGTTCCTGGTGGATTTGCCGCTGATTGTCGCGTCGTTCTGGTCTATCTCGGCCTTCTATCTCTATGCTCAGCGTGAGCTGTATCCGAAAAGCTGGTGGAAATCGATCGCGTTTCTGCCGATGCTTATGGCCGCCGGCGTGGCGCTGACGGTGAGCAATTCGAAGGGCGTGATCGAAGCGCTGTTCGGGATTCAGACCAGTTTTGCCCGTACTCCGAAGTATGCAATCGGCGCGCAGAAGGTAAAGGTGCAGCAGGCCGCTTACCGACGCCGCAGCGGCTGGCTGCCGTACGTGGAGCTTGCGATTGGCAGCTATTTCGTGTACATGATCGATTTCGCGATTCAGAGCCTGAACTTCTTCGCTATTCCGTTTTTGCTGCTGTTCGTGTGCGGTTACTACTGGGCCGGTTTTTCGACTCTCTACGAGGAATATCGCGGCATGCTTGAGTGGCGCCGTTCACGCAAGCTGGCGCAGAGCTAGCAACAGAGGCTTCTCTATCCCTTTAGGACAGACGGACTAGTCCTTTGTTGCCAGAACCTATTCCTCTTGGCAAGCGTGCGAATTCCCTGCATACTTGCTTTACGTGGCATGAAGAATCGTTGCGGAATCATACGCATTCGTCTTAGTTAGCTTGGCAATTTTCCTTCGGCACGCCTTTCGACAGCGTCATGTGTTTCCTACTTGGGCAGGCCTGCGTCCTCGGTGATGCAGGCCTTTTTTACTTGACTTGATTAAATAGGAGTTTCTTATGAAGCTCCAGAGCTACACCATCACCCAGGGCAAGGATCGCGCCCCCGCACGCTCTTACCTGAAATCGATCGGGTTCAACGATGAGGATCTGAAAAAGCCGATTATCGGAATAGCCAACACCTGGATCGGCACAATGCCCTGCAACTTCAATTTGCGGGAACTCGCCGTGGATGTGGCACGCGGAGTGCGCGAGGCCGGTGGAACACCGATGGAATTCAACACGATCGCCATCAGCGATGGGATCACCATGGGCACCGAAGGCATGAAGACATCACTCATCAGCCGTGAAGTGATCGCAGACTCAATAGAACTCGTGGCGCGCGGCCACATGTTCGACGGGATCGTCGCGCTGGTGGCTTGCGATAAGACAATTCCAGGCGCGGCGATGGCCCTGCTGAGGCTGAATATTCCGAGTGTCGTGCTCTACGGCGGGACGATTCTGCCGGGAAGATATAAGGATAAGGACATCACGATTCAGGACGTGTTCGAAGCGGTTGGAGCGAATGCGGCTGGCCGGATGAGTGATGACGAGCTGCTGGCGATTGAAAATGCCGCCTGCCCGGGTCCAGGAGCTTGCGGCGGCCAGTACACCGCAAACACGATGGCTACTGTAATGGAAGTGATCGGACTTTCGCCTATGGGTCTGAACTCGATCCCGCAAGTGGACGTTCGCAAACACGACGCAGCCAGGCAATGCGGCGAGATCATACTCAACGCGGTGCGCAACAATCTGCTGCCCCGGGACATTGTCACCCGCGCTTCGATTGAAAATGCGATTGCGAGCGTTGCCGCTTCGGGTGGATCGACTAACGGCGTCTTGCATCTGCTCGCATTCGCCCGCGAGGCCGGCATTGAATTGAGCATCGATGATTTTCAGGAGCTGAGCAACCGGACACCGCTGCTGGCGGATCTGAAGCCGGCCGGACGATACACAGCTGCCGATGTAGACAAGGCGGGCGGCATTCCGGTGATTGCGCAACGCTTGTTGGAGGGAGGCTTCGCCCACGCACACACGCTGACGGTCACGGGCAAAACGTTTGGCGAGGAGTTGCAGAACATCCACGAAACCCCGGGGCAGGACGTAATCCGTCCGCTCACCAATCCGATCAAAAAGTCGGGCGGCATTGTGATCCTGCGCGGCTCTCTCGCGCCGCAGGGCGCTGTGATCAAAGCGACCGGACTGAACCGCACGAAGCAAACGGGACCGGCGCGGGTCTTCGACACCGAAGAGGCCGCCATGCATGCTGTGATCGGCCATGAAATCTTGCCCGGAGATATAGTGGTGATCCGGTATGAGGGGCCCAGAGGTGGCCCGGGCATGCGCGAGATGCTCGGCGTGACGAGCGCCATTGTGGGCGAAGGAATGTCCGACAGCGTCGCGCTCGTGACCGACGGCCGGTTCAGCGGGGCGACGCGCGGCTTCATGGTCGGGCATGTCGCGCCGGAAGCTGCGATCGGAGGACCCATTGCGGCGGTGCGCGAAGGTGACTTGATCACGATCGATCTCGAGACGCGGGAGATCACGCTCGATATTCCATTCGAGGAGTTGCATACGCGGCTCGCGCAGTTCTCACGGCCGGCGCCGAAGTACACGTCCGGAGTAATGGCAAAATACGTGGCGCTGGTGGGCTCGGCTTCGGACGGAGCCGTTACTTCACCGCCCTCCCTCTAACGTGAGGTAAAAGCTATGCCGCTGGTTGCCTCGTCGCTTGAGCCTTATCTGCAAGACGCCTCCGGGTACCACGGTGAAGCAGTCGAAGCGTACCTGCCAGCCGATTTGAATGAGCTCAGAGACATCATCGCGAAGACAGCCTCGGCGCATACTCCTTTGACCGTTGCGGGCGCGGGCACAGGGCTAACCGGGGCGCGGGTGCCGCATGGCGGGTGTGTCGTATCGCTCGAACGTTTTCGTGAGCTTGAAATCAGCCACGGGAGAGCACGCTGCGGAGCCGGTGTGTCTTTGACCGATCTTCATGAAGCGGCGGCCCGGACCCGCCAGTTCTTCGGGCCTAATCCCACGGAAAGCTCTGCGTCAATCGGCGGGATCGTCGGCACGAACGCTGGCGGCGCGCGCAGTTTCAAATATGGGTCGGTGCGACGTCATGTACTCGCCGCAACAGTGACTTTCATGGATGGACGTACCCGGCGATTTGAACGGGGTGAGAAAGTCGACTTTGGTTACACGCCCGTGCGCCTTCCGCTCACCACCAAGAACTCTGCGGGTTATTATTTGCAACCGGATCTGGAATGGGTCGACTTGCTCGCAGGTAGCGAAGGCACGCTGGGCTTCATTACGGAAGTAGAGCTCACGTTGTTACCGCAGCCTCCGGCGATTCTCGCGGGAGTCGTTTTTTTCGCCTTCGATGAGGCTGCACTCGACGCGGTAGATGCCTGGCGATCGATTCCTGAGTTGAGGCTGCTCGAATTCATGGATGGAGCCGCACTCGCGATGCTGCGGCCCCATTACGCGGAGATACCATCCGCAGCGGGAGCGGCTTTACTGATAGAACAGAACCTCGCTTCGGAAGAAGACCCGGAAGTGGACACATGGGCACAGCGCCTCGAGAAGCAGCGAGCCTTTGATACCTCCTGGTTTGGCTTCACGCCGACGGACCAAGTCCGATTCCGGGACTTCCGTCACACGCTACCCGCGATGGTGACAGACAGGGCTCGTCGTAGCGGCTTTTCCAAGTTCGGTACGGATTTCGCGGTTCCGCTTCCGCGGCATAGAGAGTTGCATGCGTACTATCAGCGCCGCTGCGCCGAAGTGCTGCCCGGCCGTTTCACGATCTTTGGCCATGTGGGCGACGCGAACAATCACGTGAATCTTTTACCGGAGACTCGGGAGCAGGCCGACCGGGGCGAGTGCCTGATCAACGAATTCGCTGAGGTGGTGGTCTCCATGGGCGGCACCGTCGCCGCGGAACATGGGATCGGCAAGACGAAGACAGACCTTCTCGGCCTGATGTACTCTCCTGGCGAGACGGGAGCGATGCGCGCAGTCAAACAGCATCTGGATGTGCAATGGCTTCTCGGGCAAGGAACTCTCTTTGATATCACAGCTTAGAGTGAGCTAGGACCTGACTTCTTGTAACGTTTGGACGGTTATTGGTTCTCAAGGACTGATGAGAGCATTAGTGCAACGCGTATCCGAGGCAAGCGTCACGGTACGCGGACAGATAACCGGCAAGATCGGGCAGGGGCTATGCGTTTTTCTCGGGGTGAAACACGATGATTCTCCGGCCGATGCAGAGAAGCTGGCCGGCAAAGTGACCCGCCTCCGCATTTTCGCAGACGAAGAAGGAAAGATGAATCGAAGCTTATCGGAAGTTGCGGGTGAGTTGTTAATCGTCTCGCAGTTCACGCTTTACGGCGACATACAAAAAGGGAATAGGCCATCTTATTCGCGTGCAGCAAGGCCGGAACAGGCACGGGAGTTGTACGAACTCTTTATCGCGAGGTGTCAGGAGCGCTGTGCGTCGGTCGAAACGGGTGTATTTCAGGCCCACATGGAAGTACGTTTATTGAACGACGGCCCAGTAACACTGTTATGCTGCTCTGGAGATTAATGCTGCTGAATCGCAGAAATCAAAGCTTATGTGTTACTAAGTAGTATAACTATGGCTAAATCAACTGCAGCACTAAGTAGAGAAATTCTAGAAGCTGCATTGCAAGGGTTGGAAGCGCAGCGGGATCGACTTGACGAACAGATCGCGCAGGTCCGGAGCATGATGGGTTCCAGTAACTCCCGTTCTGCCAAGGCAAGCTCGGATCAGCCGGCAGCAACACGGTCGGGGCGCAAAAAACGTGTTCTGACTTCTGAGGCGCGTAAGCGTATTGCCGCGGCCCAGAAGAAGCGCTGGGCAGCTTTCCGTAAAGACCAGGTGTAAAGTTCCGGCTGCCTGATTAAGAAGCAAGCAGCCAATCGACGGCGAACAGCGACTGCGTCACCAGCGTCACTCCCTCGTTAGGGTCAGTTATGAACCTAGATCCAGAGCAGTATCCATGATTCTTGGAGTCGGGACCGATCTGGCGGAAGTCGACCGGATCCGCAACAGTGTCGCGCGATTTGGTGAGCGGTTTCTCAATCGTGTGTATACGTCACGCGAGCGGGACTATTCGCTATCGAAGGCAAACTCCTCTGAACGTCTCGCTGCCAGATTCGCCGCGAAAGAGGCAGGAATGAAGGCTATCGGAACCGGCTGGAGACGCGGCGTAACGTGGCGGGACTTTGAAGTAATCAATGAGCCGTCCGGACGGCCAACGTTACAGATGAGCGGCGTTGCGCTGCAGGTTGCGTCAAATATGGGTGTGGCGCGTATTTCGCTGTCTCTGACTCACACGGCAACGCTGGCGTTCGCGACTGTGTTGCTCGAAGACGGGAAGTAAAAAATCTTGCCTAAACGGAACGGCTGCCGCTGGCGGCTACGGAACGGGTCCGGAGCTGCGCGTTTTCCAGATGCTTTGATTCCTGATAAGTGAATATCATCCGGTGGATCACCGTTAGATTCCCGAGTACAGCGATCACCCAGAGAACCGGAGCCATCCGGTCAAACAGCGCACCGATAATCAGGAGCACAATACGCTCGGGCCTTTCTAGAAAGCCCACCTTGCAAGCCGGAATGATGTTCTCAGCCCGCGTTCGCGTATAGCTGATCATGACTGAAGCCGTCATCACGATTGCGGTTAATACAACATAAGAGGGACGATTGATCGTTCCGTAATACACAAGCAATCCGACTAGTAATGCCAGGTCCGAGTACCGGTCGAGGACAGAATCGAAGAATCCCCCGAACCGAGTAACTTGATTGGTGGCGCGAGCTACTCGGCCATCCACCATGTCAAACAAACCGGCGAAGATTATGACGAGTCCTGCGGTTCGAAATCTTCCAAAAGCAAGAAAGGCCGCGGCAGCGATGTTGATGAGCAGACCGAAAAAGGTAAGGATGTTTGGATTGATTTTCGACAGAGCCAAGCCACGAACGATCAGTCTGATGATCTTGTTTGCACCTAATCCGATGGCCCGCGTGTAAGTCATAGCTACTTTGTGTCCTTAAGTTCTCGCCGCGTCGTGCATCGTTGTTAGACTCAGAATTTCCATTTCCCGCACACCATCCGGGATCTGTATTTTTACTGTATCTCCGACACGCTTGCCCAATAGCCCTCGGCCGATTGGCGAACTGGTTGAGATCTTCCCGTTGGCAGCATCGGCTTCTTCACTCGTAACAAGGTCATACGAGTGCTCTTCATCTTTCACAAGTTCGAGGACGACGACATGCGAGCCGAGACCGACGCGATCACGGGGGATCTTCGAGAAGTCGATCATCGAAAAGTCACGGAGCCTGCTCTGCAGATGGCCGAGGCGGGCATTCACGTACGCCTGCCGTTCTTTGGCAGCATGATACTCGGCGTTCTCACTCAAATCGCCGTGCGCGCGCGCTTTCAGAATCTCCTTTGGTAACTCGTTTCGCAACTCGTACTCGAGAGCGGTAATCTCGTCCTGCAGCTTTTTCTTCAGATCCTCCATGGGCGCTCCCCGACTATTATATGAATAGCCGATGAAGCGCCCATCGCAGGGCTTGAGTGGCTCTCCGGCGCGTGTCTACAACTTGTAAGTCATACTGTTACAATCATCTATGGGGGTTTTAACATTCCGGATGGCCACGAAACCGGCTTTTGCGACGGGAGCCCAGGTAGAACACGGAAGGTTTGGCCTTGGCTCGGTACTCTCTTGCAACGAAGAGTACATTGTAATCAAATTCGACGATCACGGCGAGAAGAAGTTTGTCACGCCGATGGTCTTACCATCACTTAAGAAGAGCGACCGTCAGCCACCTGTCGAGAAGCGCAGGGCGACCCGCAAGAAGGCTGCTCCCGCAGCAACTGGAGCCTAACCGGCGTCACCGGGCGACTTATCGCGCATGAAGATAGCTGTTGTCGTTTTTCCTGGAAGCAACTGCGATCACGATGCGTGGTACGCCGTTTCTCAGAATCTACACCAGCAAGCCGAATTTGTATGGCATGAATCTTCGTCGCTTGCAGGAGCGGACGCAGTCATTCTGCCGGGTGGATTCTCTTACGGCGATTATCTGCGCTGCGGTGCGATTGCTAAGTTCTCGCCCGTCATGCAGGCTGTCGCCCGGTTCGCGCAGAGCGGAGGCCCCGTTCTGGGAATTTGCAACGGTTTCCAGGTGTTGACGGAAACGGGCTTGTTGCCGGGCGCGCTCGTTCGGAACTCTGGATTGAAGTTTATCTGTAAGTCGGTGCCGGTGGAGGTTGCAACGCGCGATTCTCCTTTCACGCACCAAGCCTCGCCAGGGCAAACTCTTTGGCTGCCGGTTGCGCATGGCGAGGGCTGCTACATAGCGGAGGAGCAGACGCTCGATGAGCTGGAATCGGAAGACCGGGTTGTGCTTCGCTATCGGGTTAATTGCAACGGCTCGCTCCGAAACATCGCAGGCGTCTTAAACAGAGAACGGAACGTTATGGGTCTGATGCCCCATCCTGAGCGCGCCGCCGATCGCTTGTTAGGTGGCACAGATGGACTCATGATCCTGAATTCGCTCGCTACTCCCGGAGTTGCTGCCAGCCGCTCATGAACGATGCCACCATCGAAATCACTCCTGAAGTTGTCGCGGCCCACCAACTCACCCCAGCCGAATACCAGAAGATAATCAGCCTGCTCGGCCGTGAGCCTAGGGTTACGGAGCTCGGAATCTTTAGCGTCATGTGGAGTGAGCACTGTTCCTACAAGAGCTCACGCGTTCACTTGAAGAAGCTGCCAACCGAAAGCCCTCGCGTGCTGCAAGGCCCTGGCGAGAATGCCGGGATCATCGATATAGGCGACGGCATCGCAATCGCATTCAAGATTGAATCGCACAATCATCCGAGTTTCATTGAACCGTTCCAAGGCGCGGCGACCGGAGTAGGCGGTATTCTGCGCGACATTTTTACGATGGGAGCGCGCCCGATCGCGGTGATGGATTCGATCCGCTTCGGCAAACTTGACGATCCAAAGACGGGCCTCCGCAACCGGCGAATCCTCGAAGGGGTTGTCTCCGGCATCGCTCATTACGGCAACTGTTTCGGAGTGCCCACTGTCGGCGGCGAATGCGTGTTCGAAGAGAGCTACGACGGAAACCCGCTCGTTAACGTGTTTGCGCTTGGGGTTTTTCGCCATGATGAGATCTTCTATGGCACGGCCACGGGCGTCGGGAATCCGGTTATTTACGTAGGAGCGAAGACGGGCCGCGACGGCATACACGGCGCGTCGATGGCATCGGCCGAATTTACCGAAGAATCGAAACAGAAGCGGCCGAACGTGCAAGTGGGCGATCCCTTCATGGAAAAGCTGTTGCTAGAGGCGTGCCTGGAGGCCATGAAGACGGGCGCGGTCATAGGCATTCAGGACATGGGCGCCGCCGGCTTAACGTCCTCCACGTGCGAGATGGGCAGCCGCGCGGGCAACGGTATCGAGATCGATCTCCAGTTTGTGCCGCAACGTGAAGAGGGCATGACTCCCTACGAGATGATGCTTTCGGAGTCACAGGAACGGATGCTTCTGGTAGCCGAGCGCGGCCGGGAAGCGGAAGTGTTCCGCGTCTTTAAGAAGTGGGGGCTCGACGCGGCCACCATCGGCGTGGTCACGGACGACGGCCTCTTGCGGGTGAAGTTCCACGGCGAAACCGTAGCCGCTATTCCTAATCGCGCCTTAGCCGACGAAGCGCCGAAATATCATCGTCCCTATACTAAGCCGCTGCGCACGGCGGCGCTTAACGGGCCGGCCATCGCCAGCAAAGATCTAAAGGCTGATCTCAAACTGCTTCTTGCCTCGGGCGATCTTTGCTCCAAGCGCTGGATTTGGGAGCAGTACGATCACCAGGTGCGCACGAACACGCTTGCCGGTCCGGGCTCCGAAGCAGCGATCGTCCGCATCAAAGGCACGAATACGTCCGTGGCGATGTCGTTGGACGGTAATGGACGTTACTGCGCTCTCGATCCGAGAGAGGGAACCAAGCTGATCGTAGCCGAGTGCTGCCGGAACCTCTCTACCGCGGGCGCGCTGCCAATTGCTACCACGAATAACCTGAATTTCGGCAATCCGGAGCGCCCAGAGATCATGGCCCAGATTGTCGAATCGATTGAGGGCCTGGCAGAGGCTTGCCGCTTCTTCGAGGTGCCAGTTACCGGCGGGAACGTCAGTCTTTACAACGAGACTCTCGGAACGCCGATCTTCCCCACCCCGGTTGTTGGAATCGTGGGCACGCTCGAGACCGCGCCTTCCATCGGGATTCACTTTCAAAAGCCCGGCTCCGCGATCATCCTGCTCGGCGGCTTGCGCACGAGTAGTGCCGCCGAGTTCGGCGGAACGCAGTACGCCAAAGTTATTTTGAACGATCTATGGGGCAAGCCGCCTGCTCTGGACATGGATTACGAAAAGCGCGTGCAGGTGACCGTTCGCGAACTGGTACGTAATCGCGTTGTCGAATCAGCGCACGATTTAGGCGAAGGTGGTCTGGCTGTAGCTCTGGCCGAATCCTCCTTCGGCCTGGCCAGCATGGGCGGCGACGTCTCGCTCGCGTCTGATCTCTCGCCGGAGCTGCTTCTATTTCACGAAGCGCCCTCGCGGATTTTGGTCTCCACTTCCCACCCGGAACAAGTACTCGCGGCAGCTCAAAAAAATAGTATCGAAGCGGTAAAAATCGGAGTTACACTCGAATCGAGAGTCGTTATCCGGAATCAAACCAGTGTCCTCATCGATAGCCTGGCTGTTGAGCTATTCGATACCTGGAACAAGGCTCTCGAACACCTTCTCCATGAGCCCACGCTGGTGAATACAAATGTCTAAATCGGAAGAGGAATGTTGGTCCGGCGCTCAAAGCGATTGCGGATTCGACAAGCTGCATGAAGAGTGTGGTGTATTCGCACTTTGCGGACACCCGGAAGCTTCGAATCTGGTTTATTTAGGCCTTTATGCTCTGCAACACCGGGGGCAGGAAAGCGCCGGCATAGCGGTAAGTGACGGCCGAAAGATTCACAGCATTCGCAAGATGGGCCACGTCGCCGAAATCTTCACGCCGGATGTCCTGAACCAGTTGCCGGGGCACCTGGCCATCGGCCATACACGCTACTCGACGGCCGGCGACACGAGCCTCAAGAATGCCCAGCCTCTATCGGTCGATTGCAGTAAAGGGCAAGTCGCGGTCGCCCACAACGGCAATCTGACAAATGCCATCGAACTGCGGCGCGAGCTAGAGGAAGACGGGTCCATCTTTCAATCCACTAGTGACACCGAGGTTGTTCTCCATCTTGTCGCTCGCTCTCGGGAACGAACGCTCGCAGGCGCTTTGCGCGATGCACTGCTGCAGATCGAAGGCGCATTTTCACTTGTTTTCCTCGCGCAGGACCGGGTGATTGTGGCGCGCGATCCGCACGGCTTTCGCCCTTTGGCGATGGGAAGCCTCGAACTGCCGGATGGCGGGACAACGACTGTTTTTGCTTCCGAGACTTGTGCTTTCGACCTGATCGGAGCAACTTACACGGGCGATGTGCTGCCCGGTGAAATGGTGATTGTCGGTCCGGACGGGACCACGCGCGAGTTTTATACACGCCCCGAAGCGCCCGCGCACTGCTCGTTTGAACACGTCTATTTCTCGCGCCCCGATTCGATTGTATTCGGCAAGCCGGTCGCCGAGTCTCGCGAAAAAATGGGCAGATTGCTGGCACGCGAACACCCGGTCGACGCCGATGTGATTGTTCCCGTTCCAGACTCTGGCGTGGCTGCTGCCATCGGCTATGCTTCTGAATCGGGCATCGCCTACCGCCAGGCTTTGATCCGGAATCACTATGTCGGCCGCACATTCATCGAGCCTTCGCAAGCTATACGCGACTTTGGCGTGAAGCTTAAGCTCAATCCCATTCGCCATTTGCTTGAGGGCAAGCGTGTCGTGCTGGTTGACGATTCTATTGTCCGCGGAACCACGAGCCGGAAAATCGTGCGTATGGTGCGCAGCGCGGGCGCTTGCGAAGTGCACATGCGCATCTCCTGCCCACCTACCATCTCGCCTTGTTACTACGGGGTCGATACGCCGTCACAGAGTGAGTTGATCGCAGCAAACAACAGCATCGAGCAGATCCGCGAATACATCGAGGCCGATTCGCTGGCCTACCTCTCTCTGGGTTTGCTGAACGAATCTCTCCAAGACGCCGAGGGGCATTTCTGTTACTCCTGCTACACGGGCCACTATCCAACCCTTGTCCAAATCGACGAGATCGTCTTGGCCAAGACCGGCTGCTGCTGACCCGAGCGGCTCAGACCTCGGCAGCTGCTGGAACGCCCGCTTCATCTAGTTCCCTTGCGATGAGTTCGTGCAGGTGAGCGGTCAGTTCGCCTCTATCTTTCAGGGTCATGGCAGCCGTATCGATGGGCGGCAAGACACGCAATGTCACCCACCCCGACTGAACGACGGCACTGCCGAAGGGCAACACTTCGCGCGTACCCACCAGCACCAGCGGCACAATAGGCACGCCGGCCCGAATGGCAATGTAAGCTCCGCCTTCTTTGAACGGATACAGCACGCCATCGGGGGACCGTCCGCCTTCAGGAAAAATCAACAACGAACTATTCTTCTCGCGTAGCTTCTCAGCCGCTAATTGCATGGTCTTGACTGCAGCGCGCGGATCGCCGAGCGGTACCGGAATATGGCCCGCGCTCTTCAGGTGATTACCCAATAAAGGAATCTGGAATAAGCCGCTCTTCGCCAGAAAACGAAATTGTACCGGGATCGACGCGAGCGCGACCGGCGTATCCATGTAACTCAGATGATTGGCGACAAAGACGTAACTCCCATGGGGATCAATCCCTCCTAGTCCCTCCACGCGTACCCGAATGCCTGTCGCACGCAGCAGCGTTTTCGCCCAGGCGTGGGCGAGTCTGTCCAGAGTAGTTCCCTTCTTGTCGAACAATGAAGCAAACAGGCTAACTGTGCCGAAGCACATCGTCAATAAGATTACGGCGGGATCGGCGATTAATACGCCGCGCAACCTTCGCATGAACCTTCATTCTACGAAACGGATGCTGCCGAATTTAGCAGAAGTTTGCGCACTTCCCCCACCAGGTACAGCGATCCGGTGAAGAAGACAACAGCCTCGCTCGGCGCTTGGCGAGCAAGCGTGATCGCTTCGGCAACGGAAGTTGTTAGCTGCGCATTCGGGTGAGCTGTAGCTTCGAGAATTGCTTCAGCACGCAGCGCTCTCGGAAAATCTAGCGCAGTTAGAATGAGACTGTCGGCCAGGGGAAACAATTGCGCGGTCACTTCCTCGATAGCCTTGTCGCGCATCGCGCCGTACACAAGCCAGACAGCGCGGCCGCCGCAAAATTCGCGGATGTACGCCGCAAGCGCCGCCGCTCCCGCCGGGTTGTGTGCGCCATCGAGCAGAAAGTCAGGATGGCGCGAAATGATCTCGAGCCGGCCCGGCCAGCGTGTCTCTCGTAAACCCTGCTGGATGGCAGGAACGGGAACGTCAAGCTCCTTTGCCGCCGATATGGCAACCGTTGCGTTCTCAACCTGATGCCTTCCCGGCAAAGGACACGCGTAAGCGACGCCATCGAGCTCAAAGCTCGAACCGGTCGCATGAAGGCGCACAGTGGAAAGCTCCGCTTCGCTCGCGCGAGTGATTCTGCAAACTAACTGCCGCGCGCGCTCTTCTATGACTGCGACTGCAGCCGCCGCACTCTCCTGAGGCGCCAAGATCACCGGCACGCCCGGTTTCAGGATGCCTGCTTTTTCTCCCGCAATCGATTCGATACTGTTGCCGAGAAAAGCTTCATGGTCGTAGGAAATCGGCATGATGACGCAAAGCTCCGGAGCGATGACATTCGTTGCATCCAGCCTGCCGCCCAGGCCGACCTCGATCACGCTCACATCAACTGCGCGGCTCCGGAAAATGAGGAACGCCATTGCTGTGACTGTCTCAAAGTAAGAAGGATGCGCGTCCATCGTACCTGCTTCGAGCAGATTTTCAGCTGTCTCGTGCACGGTTTGAAATGCGGCAGCGAACTCAAGCGGGTCGACATCAGCTCCGTTGATCTTGATACGCTCGGTCGGCTCAATCAGATGAGGCGAGGTATAGAGACCGGTTCGATAACCTGCCCGATTTAGAATACTTGCGATCATTGCCGAAGTTGAACCCTTGCCATTCGTGCCTGCCACGTGAATCAAACGCAGCTCCCGTTCGGGATTTCCGAGGGCTGCGAGCAAAATCCGCATTCTCTCCAATCCGAACTTTGCGCCAGCTTTTAACTCGTTGCCGAGGGAATACAGGTAGCGAACTGAATCAGGGTAACTCACAAATGTTGAGACGCACTTGGCACGTGCCCGGTTCGCTCGGGATCGGTAAATCGGGAACGGGCTTTAGTCATAAAGCATAAAACTCAAAAAGATTAAGCAGCATGAGGAATCGCTAGTTTGCCATTTATTTCCGGCTCATCCAGTGGCGGAAATATCTCGTATCATTGCGCAGAACGGATCGGCGGATGAGAAAGAAATTAAAATGAAAATTAAATTTGTGACTAGTGCGGCTGCGTTTTGCGTCTTCACGTTGGGCATTTTCGCTCAAGGAAATATGCCCATGGTCGGAGGATCGCCTATGTATCCGACTAAAGATATTGTTGACAATGCGGTTCATTCAAAGGACCATACAACACTCGTTGCGGCGGTAAAAGCTGCCGGTCTGGTCGACACGCTGAAGGGAGATGGACCGTTCACGGTCTTCGCTCCAACGAACGCAGCATTCGATAAACTGCCCGCAGGTACAGTCGACACTCTTCTGAAACCTGAGAATCAGGATCAGCTCAAGAAGGTGCTGACTTACCACGTAGTGCCCGGCCGGATTTCTTCCAAGGAGTTAGTTGCCATGATTATGAAAGACGGCGGCCAAACGCAGATGAAAACAGTCGAAGGCGGAACTATTACCGCGATGCTCGACGGCAACAATGTCGTTTTGAAGGATGAGAAAGGCGGAACGGCCATTGTGACGCAAGCCGATGTGATGCAGAAGAATGGTGTCATTCACGTCATCGACACTGTCCTGATGCCTAACTGAGCTCGACTTAACTTCAACGAGCTCCAAGCCGGCCGGAAGGTTCACCGCCTTTCGGCCTTTTTGTTTCAGATTCGAGCTGCGGCCGGATCAACTGAAATACATCCCGAGCGACGATTTGGTTCCCGTTTCCGTTTGGGTGGATGCCGTCCGGTTGCATCAGCTCGCGATTCTGGTACACGTGCAGAAGCAGAAAAGGAATGTACGGCAATTGGTACTCTCTCGCTAACTCTGGAAACATTGCCGTGAACGGTTTGACGTAGTCGGGGCCGTAGTTTGGAGGAAGCGTGATTCCCAGCAGGACAGTGGGAATCTTTGCCTGTTTCAGGCGCTCGATCATAGCCGCCAGGTTCTTTCGCGTAGCATCGACCGGTATCCCTCTAAGACCGTCGTTGCCGCCGAATTCGAGAATCACCAGTGCTGGATGTCCGGCAATGACGTTATCGATTCGGGCGAGACCATCGGTCGTTGTGTCACCACTTACACCCTGGTTGTCCACCCGGAAGCGTAGACCCTGCGCATCCAGCAATTCCTGCAAAGCGTCCGGATAGCTTCGCCCAGCCACACCCGCTGTGAGACTATCCCCGAACGTTACAATTACAGGCCGGTTATCCTGCTCCACCGCAGGGGCCGGTTGAGGTTTGGTAACGCCGGTCGTTTCGGAACCGGAGAGGGCCGGTTTACGTCTATTGCCATTCGGAGCTTCCTCTCGCGTTCCGCACGCAGTGAAGACTGCAGCGCAAACTACGCCCGCTGTCAAAATAAAGAAGAAGGACCGCTGTTTCCCCACCATCCTAAGATTGACATGCAAGCTGCCCCCGAGAACGAAATCATCCAGATCGACCGGCTTTCGAAGACCATTGACAACGGCGCGGACCGCGTCGAGATTCTCCGTGATATCAGCTTCACGATCCCGTGCGGGCAATTCATGGCGATCATGGGCGCGTCGGGCAGCGGCAAGAGTACCTTATTAGGCCTGATGGCCGGTTTAGACAACGTCACCTCCGGGCGCATCGTTCTTGATGGAACTGAAATCCAGTTTCTGCGCGAGGATGCGTTGGCGCGTTTGCGTGGCCGGAAGATCGGCTTCGTGTTTCAGTCGTACCAACTGGTTCCCACTCTCACCGCAGAAGAGAATGTGTTGCTGCCCGCCGAGTTGAGCGGCTATCGGGGAGACGCCCGAGGACGAGCGCGAGAACTGCTGAACCGCGTCGGTTTACTCGCTCGCGCACATCACTATCCAGTGCAACTCTCCGGCGGCGAGCAGCAGCGCGTTGCTCTCGCTCGCGCATTCGTTACCAAGCCACCGATCCTGATGGCCGATGAGCCGACCGGGAATCTGGATTCGGCCAACGGCCAGCAAGTCTTGGACCTGCTGCTGCAACTCAATCGGGAAGAACGTACAACGCTCGTGCTTGTGACGCATGACAGTCAACTCGCCGAATACGCCGATCGCATTATCACGCTTCGCGATGGCCGTATCCTGACAGACGTACTGGCTGCTTCGGCCCTTCAGGCTTAATGTGACCATGTCAGCATCCGTCGCAACGGTCGCGGAAACTCGCTTCGGCTTTCGTACGGCGTCTAAGATCGGCTGGCGCGAATTGCGAGCTGCACCCGCTAAATTCGTCTTCGTTGTTCTCGCTGTAGCCGTCGGCGTAGCTGCGCTAAGCGGCGTCAAAGGTTTCGGCTACGCCTTTCGAGGCATGCTGCTGCGCAACGCCAAACAATTAATTGCGGCAGATCTGCAGGCGCAGACGTGGGACACACTCACGCCCGATCAGCTTTCGAGCATCGAAGCCATCGGGGAGCGCAACGGCCAGCTCACACGAGTGACCGAAACGGTGTCGATGGCTGCTTCCACGCGGCAACACGTGCCACAGATGATCTCGGTGAAGAGCGTCGACCCGAGCGCCTATCCGTTCTACGGCAAGATTGGTTTAGAGCCTCGACAGCCGCTTTCGGAGCTGCTCACAGATGATAGCTCGGTCGTGGTCACGCCGGAGCTCGAGCTTCGCATGAAAGTAAAGCTGGGCGATACGCTTCGCATCGGCGGCAAAGAATTTACCATTCGAGGCACCGTGACCAGTGAGCCGGACCGCCTCGCTTCGGGTTTCGGCCCCGGCATGCGGGTGTTACTGAGCCGTCGAGGCCTCGAACGAAGCGGACTCGTGCAATTCGGCAGCCGGGCGGCACAACGCTTCCTGTTCAAACTCAAGCCCGGTGCGAATTTGGACAACATCAAAGATCAGCTCAAGGCAACTGTCCATCGCATCTTCGTCAGCAACTATCGCGAGGGCAGCCCCGTCGTCGGCAAGGCACTCGACAACACGACGACCTTTCTCAGCCTGGTCAGCTTGATCGCTCTCATCGTGGGCTCGCTCGGTGTGGCCATGGCGATGTACTCGCATCTTCAGCAGCACATGGACACCATCGCGGTGATGAAAGCAGTGGGCGCCAGATCGAGCCAGATCATGCAGATCTATTTGCTCCAAACGCTGTGGCTCGGCATCGCCGGTGGACTGCTGGGCGTGGCTGTCGGAGCGCTAGTACAAAAATCTTTTCCTCTGCTGATCCAGCGCGTGTTCGCGTTACTTCCGGATGTGCCTTGGGATTGGTCATTCAGCTTGCAAGGCATGAGCCTCGGCGTGATGGCAACGCTGCTGTTCACGCTTCCTCCGCTGTTGAGCGTGCGCAACGTCCGGCCCAGCCTGGTGTTCCGCCGCAACATGAGTGACGCGGCAAGAGAAGATCGCAAGCACTGGCGAGACAAAATCCCGGGATGGATTGGCACCGCGATCATCTTGCTCGGGTTCTACGGCATCGCCGTTTGGCTGGGCGGCTCTGCCCGCATGGGATTCTACTTCATTGCCGGACTGGTCGCAAGTGTACTGCTGCTCGCCGCTGTCGCCTCTCTGCTGCTCTTTGTTACGCGGCTCATTGTCAAAGCAGCAAACCGGCGGCTGCCCATTTCTCTGCGGCATGGCTTTGCGAATCTCTACCGGCCGGGTAACCAGGCGCGGTCCGTTTTAGTCGCTCTCGGGATCGGCGTGATGTTCACGCTTACGACCTATCTGCTGCAGCGCACCGTGCTGCATGAAGTCACGAGCGAAGGTCCAGGGCGTCAGGGCAATCTTTTCCTGCTCGATGTGCGCGACACCGCCGCGCTTAGCCGTTTGATTCACGATCAGCCCGGAGTCCAAGGCAACGTGCAGCTGGTCGGCTACATCGTTTCGCGCATGCTTTCGAACAACGGCACACCAGCAAACCGGCTCGCTTTGAGCAAAGAGCGCCGCGACGATTTGCAGACGATTCGAATTACGACCGCAAAAGCGCTTCCCGACGGCTTGTCTCTTCGGAAGGGCAGTTGGTGGCAGGCTTACGATTCCAGGCCGATGCTTGCAGTCTCTGAGCAGGCGCAGAGCGACTTTAAGCTCAAGCTCGGCGATCAGCTCCAGTTTCAAATCGCGGGCCGCACCGTCGCGGCTCCCCTGGTTGCTATCTTCCGGCGCGAAAGCCGCGCGCCCGTCCGTTATGATTTAGTCTTTCCGCAAGCCGCTCTCGCGGGGCTGCCGGTCGTCTACTACGGCGCAGTGCATGTCAATCCAGCTAACATCCCGCAAGTCGAAGAAGCAATTTTTGAGAAATTCCCGACAGTCACGGTTATGAATCTGGCGGATGTATTGACGCGAATTCAGGAAGCGGTCGATCAGGTTGCGCTGGTCATTCGGTTCCTCGCCCTATTCGCAATCCTTGCCGGCATCATTATCCTGGCCGCGAGTGTCGCGGGAAGCCGCTATCGCCGCGTGCGCGAAGTGGCTATTCTGAAGGCGCTCGGGGCGACCCGGAACCGCATCCTGAGCATTTTTTCGATTGAGTTTTCGGTGCTTGGTGCAGTCGCTGGGTTAGTAGGTGCGATTCTCGCGAACGTGTTTTCGAGAATCATTGCCGAAAAGTTCATCGAGGCTCATTTCGATTTTGAATGGCCCTCGCTGCTCGTTGCGGTGGCGGGAACTGCCTTACTCGCTAACGTCGCCGGATGGCTCGCCAGCTCACGGATTTTGAACCAGCGCCCGCTCGAAGTACTACGCTCTGAATAGCCGGTCACAGGCTGTCCACTTAATCTCAAAAATCTCAACTCTCTCTCGTTCAATCGCTTGCGGCAGGTACTCGCGACCCTTCCCACATCTATCTTCTGTCAGGCAGCTTTAGGTTGAAGGCGATGAACAAGCTCGATCTAGCAAGACGTTTGGCAAAGCAATCCCATCGCTCGCGAGCCAAGGCCGCCGACGCTGTCGATATGCTCGTGCACCGCCTCCTAAAAGACTTGAGGCAACCCCCGGCCCCTTCCGCGCCGCCCAAACCAAGGCCCCATCGTGAATCGTAGTCTACGCACTAAGGCGCTTCTTCAACTCATCGATCGATATCTGCGGGATGGAGCATCAATAGAAATCGACGGGCTTGGCAGCTTCAAGTTAGGCGAGTCAAATCAAGTCACGTTTGAACGCAACAGCCGCATCCGCGTTTTCCTGGGCTACGCCGATGAAGATCGGGATAACGTCAAGCGGCTCTCGACCGCTTTGCAGAAAGCTGGCTTCGAACCGTGGATGGACCAGGAGAAACTTTTGCCTGGCCAGAATTGGCCGCGCGCAATTGAACGCGCCATCGATCTTTCTGCGTTTTTCGTCGCCTGTTTCTCGAAGAAGTCGGTCGCGAAACGAGGGCACTTTCAATGCGAGTTGGGGTATGCACTCAGCGTGGCCGCGCGCGTTCCTTCGGAAGACATTTACTTACTTCCGGTGCGATTAGAGGATTGCGAGATTCCACGAGAGATCGCGCGCAAAGTCCAGCACGTCGATCTATTCCCAGATTGGGAGCGCGGCGTGGGTGAACTCCTCAAAGCGATGTGGCATCAGACACTCGAAAGCAACAAGAAAGGAAAGGTCGAGGACTAGCTCTTGCGATCCAACTTCTTTTTCGCTTCATGGGCGAGCTTCGAATCAGGCGCGAGACTCACCACCTTTTGATACGCCAGTTTCGCTGCGTCAACATTCTTGAGCTTGTCCTCCGCTTCACCGACCTTGAAGAAAGCCTCAGCCGAGCTGGGATTGTACTTCGTCGCACGCTCGTAGCGCTGGAGCGCCGCCCGGAACTTGCCCTTGCCCCAATAGAAATTTCCCACCCGGATGTTGCGCTCGGATTCAAGCGGATTCAAGACGAGCTTTTCAGGCGCGACCGTGTCGTCCTCTTCGGGCAGGTTGGATTCGTCCGGCACCTGCTGCGGAACCGGCGCACCAGGTTGAGGAGCAGGCTGTTGCTGAGCGGCTTGCGCAAAGCTCGATTCACTGGCTGCTAGAAAGAGCGCAAGGAAGGCAGCGGATCGCAGTCTACGTGTCACAATTAAAGTATAAAAGTTGCACATGCGTGAAGTGAATTCCGAGTTACGCGAGAAAGTTGCGCAGCTTCCTACCGAGCCTGGCGTCTATCTTTACAAAGACGCGCACGACAAGGTTATCTACGTCGGTAAGGCCAAGAATCTTCGCAGTCGCGTCAGAAGCTATTTCAATGAAGACAGGCTCGCCGAAGCGAAAACAGGCAGCCTGATCGGCGAAGCCCGGGACATCGATTTCATTGAGGTCGATAACAACAAGGAAGCGCTCGCTCTCGAAAACAATCTCATCAAGCAGTACAAGCCGCGCTTTAACATCTTGCTTCGGGACGACAAAACATATCCGTACGTCAAGCTGACGAACGAGAAATATCCGCGAGTTTTTGTTACGCGCCGAATTCTGAAAGATGGCGCAGGTTATTATGGCCCGTACTTTCCCGGCAATCTAGCGCATCGGTTAGTCCACTTCATTCATCGTCACTTCAAAGTCCCATCTTGCAAGCTGGACTTGAACAAGAAGTATTCGCATCCGTGCTTGCAATATCACATTCACCGTTGCCTGGGACCTTGCACGCCCGGGCTGACTACCGATGACGCGTTCAAAGAAGCGGTCCGCGACGTTCGTCTCTTTTTAGAAGGGCGGCATCGCGATTTAGCAAACGAGTTAGAACAACGTATGCAGGCCGCTTCAGAAGACATGCGCTTCGAAGAGGCGGCCAGTCTGCGCAATCTCATTACGACAGTACGTGAGATGGAGCAGAAGCAGAAGATGGCAGCGGTCGAAGGGGATGACATCGATATCTTTGCCTATCATGCGGAGCCGCCGCTGGTTGCCGTCAATCTGTTCCACTTGCGGCGCGGGAAGATTGTAGATCGTCGCGAGTTGTTTTGGGAAGATCAACAGGACTTCCAACCTTCCGAGTTTCTCGAATCGCTGCTCAAGCAGGTTTATCTCAACAACAAATACGTGCCGGGCTTTATTCACGTGCCGGCTGACTTTGAAGACCGCGAGGAGTTGGAAGAGTTCCTGTCTGAACTGCGCAAACACAAAGTAGAAATCTCTACTCCTCAGCGCGGTTCGAAAAAAGCCATGCTGGCGCTGGTTGAAACGAACGCCAAACACAGCTTCGATCAGCGCTTTCGTGTATTGAAACCTTCTTCCGAGGCCATCAAAGTCGCGCTGAAGGATGCCTTGAACTTACCCGAAGCTCCCAATCGCATCGAGTGTTTCGATATCTCGCATATCCAAGGGACGGATAAGGTCGCGAGCATGGTTGTTTGGGAAGACGGCAAGATGAAGAAATCGGACTACCGCAAGTTCATCATCAGAACTGTCGTGGGGAATGACGATTTCGCATCCATGCGCGAGGTGATCACTCGCCGCTATTCAAAGCTGCAGGAAGAGAAGCAGCCTTTCCCCGGCTTAGTGATTGTGGATGGTGGCCTCGGGCAATTGCATGCCGCGGCAGAAGCGCTGGAAGCAATCGGCATCACCTATCAGCCGTTGGCATCCATTGCGAAGCGCGAAGAGTGGATCTATGTGTACGGGCAGGAAGATGAGCCGGTTATTCTCGACAAGTTCTCACCGATCCTGCACTTAGTACAAACGATTCGCGACGAGGCTCATCGTTTCGCTGTCACGTTTCATCGGACGCGCAGGAACGCTCAGCGCCTCACCTCGGAATTGCACGAAGTTCCAGGGGTTGGGCCAAAGACGGTCGAAAAACTGCTGCGCACATTCGGCAGCCTCGAGCGCGTTCGCCAGACATCAAAAGAGGAACTGGGCAAAGTTGTGGGTGCGGCAGCAGCCAACAAGCTGCTGGCATACTTCAATACCGATCTCACCCGCTCGCCATTCGTACAGATCGAAACCGAATTACAACCGGCTGAGCAGGCCAGCTAAGAGCGCAGTTCGATCGGCGATCCGGTCAATCAGAATACTCTCGTTGGTAGCGTGAGCCCCTTCACCCACCCCGCCCAGACCATCAAGCGTCGGTATCCCAATAGGAGCGGTGAAGTTGCCATCGGATCCACCACCGGTCGAAGATTCCTCGACTGCTATTCCCATTTCGGCTCCCAGCATCTTCGCTTGCTCGAAGAGTTGAACGATCCCTTTTGTGCGTTCCATCGGAGGTCGGTTCAAGCCGCCTTCGACGCTAAGTTCACAGCGCTTGTCCAAGGGACGAAGAGCGCGGAATTTGCGATCGATCACAGCCGCGTCTTTGGCGCGAGCGATACGCACGTCGATGCCGGCCCAAGCGTCTGCGGCAATAACATTGGTGCGAGTGCCGCCGTGAATCGTACCCACGTTGACGGTTGTGCCGCGAGCCAGATCGGTAAACGCCGCCACCCGTTCAATTTGGCGGGCGAGCTCCAGAATGGCGCTCGCACCGCTGCTGAAATCGACCCCGGCATGAGCCGCTTTGCCCGCGACGGTGAGCTGGTAGCCGGCAATTCCCTTCCTCGCCGTTTTCAATTTCCCTGCCAACCCGGTGCCGGGTTCTAGAACGAGAACGCTGGTGCTGTCCTTAGCCTCGGACTCAGTCAGGGAGCGCGAGTGAGGCGACCCGATCTCTTCATCCGAGACGACCAGCAAAGATATTTTGCGCTCGATGGGAATGTCAAGATCACGAAGAGCGCGGGCCGCGTAAAGAAAAAATGCAATGCCCGATTTCATGTCCAGAACACCGGGTCCCCACAGCCGTCCCTTGCGTCGAACAAAGGGCATCGAGCGCAGAGTACCTGAAGGCCAGACGGTATCGGAGTGACCGAGTCCGAGTATACGGCCCTGTTTGACACGCCCCGGCAGCTTGAAATCGAGCCGCAGTTGGTGGCCGCAGCGGACCGATTTCGTCAGTTTCGGACTCGCGATATCTTTGGCATGCTCGATCAGGAGATCGACATAACGATTTACATCGGCAGGCGAATCACTCGGCGATTCACACTCGACCATCTCGCCGATCGCCGCAACGATCTCTTCTTTCTTGCTCCTGGCATAGCGGAGGAGGGATCGCATCGATTGTTATAATAGCGATTCCTCCCTTCTTCATGCCCTCGTTCAACATAGAAGAGATCAGTGCAATCCTGCCGCATCGCTACCCGATGCTGATGGTTGATCGCATCGTCGAAGTGGGCGAGAACTCAATTGTTGGCATCAAGAACGTGACCGTGAATGAGCCGCACTTCATAGGGCATTTTCCGGGCTTTCCGGTAATGCCGGGCGTGCTGATTGTGGAAGCGATGGCGCAGGTAGGAGGCATTTTGATCGGCGCCGTCAACCCGCACACGCGGGGTAAAGTGATGTTCCTCGCTTCCGTCGACGAAGCCAAGTTTCGCAAGCCCGTTGTGCCTGGGGATCAGCTGCGGATCGAGATGAAGATTCTCAAGATGAAGCACACCGTTGCCAAGATGCAAGGCGTGGCCACAGTGGATGGACAGGTTGTGGCCCAGGCTACGCTGATGTGCAAGGTTGCTGATCGGGAAGCAGCCTGAAGTTCGGTGGCGATTCACCCCACGGCGATCGTCGATCCCGACGCTGACGTCTCGCGAGAAGCTGAAGTCGGACCGTACTGCATCATCGGCAGTGGCGTGGCGATTGGAGCGCGTACCCGCCTGATTGCGCATGTCTACCTTGAAGGCAAGCTAACGATTGGCAAGGACAATCTCTTTTACCCTTACTGTTCGTGCGGCGTGACTCCGCAGGATAAGAAGTATAAGGGCGAACCGTCGGAGACGCGCATCGGCGATCGCAATACCATCCGCGAATTTGTCACAATCAACCGGGGCACTGAAGGCGGCGGCATGGTGACTTCGATTGGCGATGGAAACCTGCTGATGGCGTATGTTCACGTGGCGCACGATGTGATCATTCACGACCACACGATCCTGGCCAATGGCGTGACATTCGCGGGGCACGTAATCGTGGACGATTACGCCAACATCGGCGGTCTGTGCGCAATACACCAGTACTGCCGGATCGGGCGGCATGCAATGGTCGGCAGCAATAGCGTGATCAAGCAAAATGTGCTGCCCTACTCGATCACCGCAGCCGATCACAAGACGGAAGTGTATGGCGCGAACAAGGTCGGGCTCGAACGTAAAGGCTACGGCGCCGATGCAATTGAACCGCTGCAGAATGCGTTTCGAATGCTGACCCGCGCGGGTTTGAACACGACACAGGCTCTGACACGCATTGAAGAAGAAATCCCGCAGACCGTTGAGGTCAAGGAACTGATCGAGTTCGTCAAGGGGTCGCAGCGGGGCTTCGTCAAGTGAGGCTTTGGCAGTGAAGTACGGAATGATTGCCGGCAATGGCCGCTTTCCGTTACTGGCGCTTGAGACAGCGAAACGCGAAGGACACGAAATTGCGGTCGTCGCTATTGAGAACGAAGCCGCACCGGAACTCGCACCGCTCGCCGCGTCATTTCAGTGGGTCAACATCGGCCAGCTCGGAAAGATCATTGAAGTGCTGAAGCGCGAGAAGATCACGGAAGTGATGATGACGGGACAAGTAAAGCACGTCAGCCTTTTCTCCGGCATTACGCCCGACTGGCGGCTGCTGAAGCTGCTCACCTCACTCAAAGAAAAGAACACGGCGGCGTTGATCTCAGGAGTGCAGCGCGTCCTCAAGGAGGAAGGAATTGAGCTTGTCGATTCAACCCGGCTGCTGAAACCGCTGCTTGCCCCCCAAGGTGTCTTGACGCGTCGCAAACCGTCGAACGAAGAGGACGCGGATATTCGCTACGGCCGGCGTATCGCGTCGGTGCTCGCGTCGAACGATATCGGGCAGAGTGTAGCGATCAGTGATAAAGCGTGTGTCGCGGCGGAAGCGATGGAAGGGACGGATGCAATGCTGCGGCGTGCCGCCACGCTGACAAACGGAAGGCCGCTGCGGCTGGTGAAAGCCTCGAACGGGCGCGCGCATTTGCTCTTTGACGTGCCGGTTGCAGGATTACACACGATCGACACCATGATTGAGACCGGCACGACAGCTTTAGCCGTGAACGCAGGGCGAACCTTGCTGCTCGATCGAGACGCCATGCTTGAAAAGGCGAATGACGCGGGTATCACGATCATTGGGTACGAGCTCTGGGGTCGTGCAGAGTGGACGCATGCCGAGTAAACAAGACATTCGCATTGCGGTGATTGGAGCGGGGGCTTTCGGCCGCAATCACGTGCGCGTATTGAGCGACCTACCCGGTGTGGAACTCGTGGCGGTGGCCGACCTTGATTTCGAGAGAGCGCAGCGGCTAGCCGCCGAATACGGTACGCAAGCGATTGATGATCCTGAACAACTCATCGGGAACGTAGATGCCGCGATAGTCGCGACTCCGACCGTGACCCACGAGACGGTAGCCGAAGGACTGCTTGGCTCGGGGATTGATGTGCTGATCGAAAAACCGATCGCAGATTCGGCTGAAGCGGGCGAGCGGCTGACGCGGCTGGCGGAGGAAAACGGGCAGATTCTCCAGGTCGGGCATCTGGAGCGGTTCAATCCAGCGGTGGTGCAGCTAGAGAAAGAACGGACAATCCCGCTTTTCTTCGAGGTTCACCGCTTGAGCATGTTCACGCCGCGCAGCCTGGACGTAGACGTGGTGCTCGACCTGATGATCCACGATCTGGACATCGTGTTGCACCTGATGGGCGAAATGCCGCAAGAGATTCGGGCCGCGGGCATTTCGATTCTTTCGCCCAAGGTGGATATCGCGAACGTGCGGCTTTCGTTTCGCACCGGCTGCGTGGCGAATCTCACGGCGAGCCGTGTCTCGACTGAGCAGGTTCGGAAACTGCGGCTGTTTCAGCCAGGCGAATATTTGGCGATCGATTACCAGCGGCAAGATTTGAAGAGACTGCGCATTTTGCCGAACGAACTCCAAATTGGCTTTGAACAGCTGCCGGTCAAAACCGGGGAACCGCTCGAGCTGGAGCTCCGGGCGTTTCTGAAAGCGGTAAGGGGGCGTTCACGGCCGAAAGTGGATGGCGCGGCGGCGACGAACGCGCTCCGGCTGGCCGAAGAGATCCTTGCTACGATCAAAGAACACGCGCAAACAGTCTCAGAGACGATCCGGCGCCGCGGCAAGTTTCATTGAATTCCGGTGTTTTTTCCCCTCGCACGGCCGAGCTGAACCTCCTGCTCGAAGGCCCGGACCAGCGGACCCGTCCGCAATGGGTGGCTATTTTTGCGGCATCGGTGGCTCTGCACCTGGTATTTTTTGGCATCGGCATACGAATTCCCAGTTTGCTCGGTGATCTCAGGCCGCCCGAGCGGACGGTAGTGGTCCGGCGAATTCCGCTGTACCTGCCTCGGGACCTGATGACCCAGAAGACGCCAAACCGGCAGAAGGTCTCGAAGCAGATTGACTTGGCAGACTTGCAGCCCTCGCGGCCAGCCAAGCCGAGCCCGAACCGGACGACGCCGAGCGTGCGGCATTTCGAGGCTCCGAAACAGCTAGCGAAGAACTTGCCACCGCAAAGTCTGCCGCAAGCGCCGACGGTCTCGACCAACGTGAGCGGCGGAGTTTCTCCGGGAATATTGGGCGGATTGCCCGGAGCCGTGCCGCTTGCACCCAAGGCCAGTGCAAGGCCTTTCCAGAACATCGGCGACTCTGCAACGGCCAATGCGCATCCTAAACTTGCGCCGCCGAAAGCGACGGTCAATGCGGCGATCGATGGACTGGCCAATTCGAACAGCCGCCAACTGATCATTAGCGACGACGTACCCGACCAGCGAATGCCCGGTAGTCCGGGCAGCTTGGATCAGGCGCCCGCTCAGCACGCCGCGGTGGAGCTGCAAAGCGATCCGGCCGGGGCTGATTTCAAGGCTTACCTGAAAAACATTTTGACGATCGTGCGCGCGAATTGGAGAAGGGTGGTGCCGGAGAGCGCGCGCATGGGTACGCTGCGGGGGCGAACTGTTGTGGAATTCGCGATCGACCGCAGTGGGAACATTCCAAAACTGGTGATGGCGGACAGTTCAGGCTCAGAGCCACTCGATCGGGCGGCGGTGGCGGGATTGAGCATGTCGAATCCACTGCCTCCGCTGCCGGGAGATTTCAAGGGATTGCAGGTGCGGCTGGCGTTCACGTTCGCCTACAATCTGCCGGCAAAGTGATGGACGACGACGGATCGGGAAGACGGCGCACGTTGATCGGTTTGCGGACGGCTACGGTGCTTTATATTGTGCTGGTGGCGTTGGCGTTCGCGACGTTGAAGGGCAAGCCGCTGGTGCTGGCTTTGATTATCATCGGCGGGGTGGCGGCGAAGTCGTATCTGCATTACTGGAAGGGAAAGGGGGCTGATTGAGGGCGACGAGCGGGCGCTAGTGCGGATTTTGCGATTCAAAGCCACTTTGGCCAGGAGTGAAGATGGCAGGCAGTAATCAAAGCGCTTACTTGCTTCGACCCCGAAGACTCTCGATCGCGCTTCCCCGCCAGAAACCTTTTTCGGTAGCTGCGTCCAACCTGAGGCACAATCAATAAGCAAAGAACAGAACGCGCAAACCGCCCAGAAGATGGGTGAGGCAATCAACCAAGGCAAGCTTGAGATTTTCCGTGAGATCTTCGCGCCGGATGTAATCGATCACGATCCGGCTCCGGACCAGGGTAAAGGGCCGGAGGGCTTCATTCAATTCTTTACGGGTTTCGGCAGGCGTTTCCGGATCTTACAATTACGCCGGAATACATTGTCGCCGATGACGACAATATTGCGCTGGCTTACACTGCGACAGGCACGCATAAGGGTGACTTTCTAGGCGTTCCGGCGACCGGCAAACCGATTAAAATCCGCGGCTTGCAGATCTCGAAATTCAAGGATGGAAAGATTGTCGAGCGTTGGGGTAGTTCGGACGAGCTTGAGATTCTAAAGCAAATTGGGGCTCTTAAGGGCTGACCTGAACCACGAATTGCGGGAACGAAGCCAGCCAGTTCAGAGTTTCTGTTGCTTGCCGGGCAGGCCTGCGCCTACGGAATACGCACCGGGACCCGCTAAGAGTAGCGCAACTGCAATCAGGAGCTGCGTCAGAGCATACTCGAAGCCGCCCTTGCCGATGTCGAAGCCGTGTGGAAGATGAACCAAGAAAATAGCGCCCAGCATCACGATGATGATGCAAATTGGGCCGACCCTGGTGAGTAGGCCGATGAGTACCGCGAGGCCGCCTGCAACCTGCGCAAGCCCGACTAGGTAAGCCACCACGAGCGGCATGTGACCGAACGCTGCGAAGCCTTGCGGCCCGGGACCGCCGAATGCGCCGAAGAGGATCGCGCTTCCGTGATACAGGAAGGCAAGACCGCTCGCGATGCGAATCATCAAAAGTGCTGCGTTGATTTGTGACATCAAGAGATATTTGTCTTCCATCCTATACTTGACAGGCATTTCGAGCAAATTGCAAGCAGCGTTGCGGACTTATGCTTGAACTAAGCGCCCGATGTTATTCCTCCGGAAAGTATTCACTGCGACAGGGCTGGCGTTTGATTCGATCCGAGCTCACAAGCTACGCAGTTTTCTGACGCTGCTGGGCGTGATCGTGGGCGTGGCGAGTGTGATTCTGGTGGGCGCGGCCATTGATGGACTGGGTGTGTATGCAGAGCAGATCACGTCGAAGGCGTTCGGCACCGACAGTTTTCTGGTGGCGCAGATTGCATCCGTTGGACGGCTGAGCGGACGCCAGCTCGCCGATAAGCAGAAGCGCAATAAGCGGATTCGGATGGACGATCTGAAGTATCTGCGTTCGGTGGCGGGCGATGAGGTGCTTTACAGTCCGTATCAGCAGCGCGTGGAGGATGTGAAGGCGGAGAATCAATTCTACGAGGCGGCTAATGTGATTGGGGTCTCTTCGGACATGCCTCAGATTCGCGATCTTCCTGTGGCGAACGGGCGGTTTTTCAGCGAGGTGGAGGAGCAGAGACATCGCCCGGTAGCGGTGATTGGCGACGACATCCGGAACGCGCTTTATCCGAGTCAGGATCCGCTCGGTTTGTCAGTGAAAATTTCGGGTGTGGACTTCACCGTGGTCGGCGTGCTCGAACATCTGGGCTCGTCATTCGGGCAAAGCCTGGATAACCCGGTATACGTGCCGACGACGACTTACCAGGCACTATTCGGAGGCGGCAAGAACATGGTGATCTTCGGGAGAGCGAGGCCGGAAGCTGGCATCACTCTCGAAGCTGCGCTCGACACGATGCGCGGGGCGCTGCGCAGCCGGTTTCACACACGACCGGGGCAGGACGATAATTTCGACACGTTGACGCCGGATTCCGTGCGGACGTTCACGAGCCAGATACTGGGCGTGATCGCGGCGGTGGTGGTTCCGGTGACGAGCATTTCGCTACTGGTAGGCGGCATCGTGATCATGAACATCATGCTGGTGAGCGTGACGGAGCGCACCCGGGAGATCGGGATTCGCAAGAGCCTGGGAGCCCGCAAAGCAGATATTATGCTGCAGTTCCTGACCGAGTCGCTGATCCTTTCGTTAACGGGTGGCGCGCTGGGGGTAGCGGCGGGCGCGCTCGCGGCGGTGCTGGTGAGTGCCATTTCAGGCGCTACGCTGGCGGTTACCGCGCCTTACGTGGTGATCTCGGTTCTGGTGTCGAGCGCTGTAGGCATCATCTCGGGCTGGTATCCGGCCAAGCGGGCGGCGCAACTGGACCCTGTGGAAGCGCTGCGATCGGAATAGGCCAGGCATGCAGATCAACAGCAAAGCCACGTTTGCCATGGCGCTCGATGCGATCGCTTCGCATAAGCTGCGCTCCGGATTGACGGTGCTTGGAATCGTGATTGGCATTACGACCGTAGTGACGGTGGCGTCGCTGCTGACGGGATTGAACAACTCGATTGTCGAGTTCTTTCAGGAGTTCGGGCCGGATAGCATTTTCGTGAGCCGGCTGAGCGGTGATCCGAGCGGCGCGAATGCCCCGCCGAAAGAGCGGAAGCGGCGGCCCGTCCGGCCGGAGTATGCAACGTATGTGAAGAATACGGTTCATTCGATTTCGGACGTCGCGTTGAGTGTTTACGTGATTCCCCCGCGGGGGCGGGTGATGACAGCAAAGGTGCCTGGCTATCAATCGGACAATTTGAACGTGACAGGGGCGAGCGCTAACTTGTACGACATCTCGCCCCGATCCGTGAGGCAGGGACGAATCTTTACAGATCTCGAGGCGAGGCGCGCGGCGCGGGTGGTTGTGCTTGGTTCGAGTTTGGCGGACGCGCTGTTTCCTAAACAGGATGCGGTAGGGCGGCCGGTGATGATTGACGGAGTGGAATACCAGGTGGCCGGTGTGTTTGCGAAGGCCAAGGGCGGCTTCTTCGGAGAGAATGGTTTGGACCGGCAGGTGATCATGCCGCTCGAGACGGCGCGACTACGCTATCCCGAGTCGGATAACTTTTTTCTGACAGCCAAAGCGAAACCTGGACAGCGCGCGGATGCGGTGGAGGAGGTGCGGGATGCGTTGAGGAAGTTGCGAAAAGTTCCCGCGGGGAAGGCGGACGATTTCGCGTTGAGCACGCCTGATTCGATCGTCGAAAATTTTAACAAGATTACGGGCATGATTCTGCTCGTCTCGACAGCAATCTCGGGTGTGGGTTTGCTGGTGGGTGGGATCGGCGTGATGAATATCATGCTGGTCAGCGTCACCGAACGAACCCGCGAGATCGGCGTGAGAAAGGCGGTAGGCGCGCGGCGGGGCGATATCGTCACGCAGTTTTTGGTTGAGGCCATGACGCTTGCAGGAACAGGTGGATTGATAGGGGTGTTCTTTGCGGTGGTGGTGACGCTTGCGATCGGCGCGCTTGCACCGGCGCTTCATACGGTTGTCTCCTCGTGGGCGATTCTTACGGGCTTTTGCGTTTCGGTTGCGATCGGGGTGTTCTTCGGTGTGTGGCCGGCGGTGAAAGCCTCGAGACTGGACCCGGTCGAGGCCCTGCGGTACGAATAGCCGGCAAGTTGCGCATTAACTAGTTCTGCCCTCGCGGTAAGCGCTCATCAGTCTGGATATCAGGACAGCGAGATACAGGATGCCAAGGATGGCTTCGATCACTGAAAGCGAGCGCGCCTGGTCAGAGACAGGCGTGATGCCTGGAGCGCCAAGTGAGGTCATGGTTCCGAAACTGTAATAAATCAGGTCGAAGCGGGTGGGAGTGTGGCGGAGATTTGCGACCGGATCGAGGTAGAACGGATGCGGTTGCACGGCCGCGAGGAGCGTGTACAGGCCGGCAAAGCTGAAACCTACCAGGAGATAAATGCAGAGGGCTCCGAACACCGTTTCCGAATTCGGACGATCTTCCGCAAACACGCGGCGAAAAATAACCGTGACGATGAACACGTCGAAGATGAAGGTGAAGGCCGTGACAAGAAGCGAGAGCAAGCCGAGGTCGGCTCGCGGGAGCAGGATGCGTTGCAGCAGAGTTGGGACTGCGAGCACAACGGCGAACGCGACGAAGCTGCGCCGGAAGCTGACGGCGTAGACGCTGAGCAGAGTGACGACCACTCCGAAGATACGAAGCGCCAGGTAATCGACGGAGCTGTTTTCTGCGTAGGGCTAGAGAATCAGGTACGCCAAGAGAAACAGAAACAGGAGATTGAATTTGCGCGCTTCGACGGTGGGCCGCCAGTCAAACCGGCTGCCGGTTGTGCGGGGAAGCTGTGACAGGGATCGCATGAGGGCCCGCTGCCGATAGTAAACCATCGACTGCGGGACAGCTCCGTGGGGTCAATCTTCCGCGGCTGGAAGGGTGACCACAATTCTGTTTCCGGCATCGAGGCGCGCCGGATAAGTCGCGATTCGACATGTACCGAGCACAGGCTCGCCCGTATGCAAGTCGAATTTCCAGCTGTGCAGGGGGCAGATGACCATTGCATTTCCGACTAGGCCATCGCATAACGGGCCGTCTTTGTGAGGGCAGGATGCTTGCGTGGCAAACACTTCGCCCGCGCGCGTGTGAAAGAGAGCGAGGCGCGTGCCGTGGACATCGAACGTGCGGCCTTCGCCGGGTGGAATCGCACTCAGAGGAGCAACGATCACTTCCATACTCGCGGCGGTCATTGAATCACCGGCAGGAGAGAAGTGAATTCGTTTGCGACGGTGGAGTGAAGCGCTTGTTTCCAGGGATCGCGGTAGGCTTTCGTGCTGCGCAGGAGATCTGATTCGAGGCGCTCAGCGATGCCTTCGCTATCGTCGACTACAATCGAACAAATTTTATCGATGCCGATGCGTTCGACGAAACTGTAGGTGCGCTCGAGATACTTGGCGTTTTCACGGTAGAACTGGACGAAGCGCGAAAGATACTTCAGGACGTCGTGCTGGTTATCGACCGTGCAGAGGACGTCGCCTTTCCGGATATGCGCGCCGGCAGCGCCGCCGACGTACAGCTCCCAGCGGCCGCCTTCGACGGCAACTGCGCCGAAGTCTTTGACCATAGCTTCCGAACAGTTGCGCGGACAACCGGCGGTGGCCATCTTCATCTTGCCTGGTGAATCGATGCCTTTGAGAAAGTTCTCGATGCGGATCGCAAGGCTGGTGCTGTCGCCGACTCCAAAGCGGCAATAGTCTGTTCCGACACAGCTCTTACAGGTGCGGTACGTTTTGCCGTAAGCGTGGCCGGAGGGCATATCGAGATCGCGCCACACGTTCGGAAGATCATCTTTCTTAATTCCGAGAAGGTCGATGCGCTGGCCGCCGGTTAGCTTGACCATGGGCACGTTATATTTCTCGGCGACATCGGCGATGCGGCGAAGCTGCGCCACACTGGTGACACCGCCGGGCATCTGCGGAACAACGGAAAAGGTCGCGTCTTTTTGGATATTGGCATGTACGCGCTCGTTGATGAAACGGGCATCGCGCTCGTCCTGATATTCTTCGGCCCAAATGGTATTGAGCAAGGAGGCGAGACCCGGCTTACTCGCGGGATCTTCCTTCCCGCCGGCCAATGCGTGAAACACGGCGGAAACCGATTTGAGGTTCTGCTCCCGGCAGGCGCGAATCAGCTCGGGCTTGGTGAGCGGAACACCGGGCACGTAATAGTGAACCGCCGGATCTTCTTCGACTTCTCCGCCACAGGCCCACTCGACGACTTGCTCGACCATCGTTTTACAAGATCCACACCCCATGCCGGCGCGGGTTGCTTCCATGGCGGCTTTGACGGTGCGCTTGCCACCTTTCACGCAGGCCACCAGAGCGCCTTTGCTCACGCCATTGCAATTGCAGACTTGCATATCGGCCGGCATCTCTTCGACTGTGACTTGCTTGGAGGGTGCGCCGATGTCGAACAGGAGAGCCAAACGGTCATCGGGCAGGGGAGTTTCGCGATCGAACGCCTGGGTGAGGTAGGCAGCCTTGCTGATGTCGCCGAGCAGGATTGCGCCGATTAAGCGGCCATCGCGAATGATGAGCTTCTTGTAGGTTCCTTTGCGAGGCTCGGTGAATTGCACGATTTCATCACGTTCATCCTCCGGCTCCGAGATACCCATGGATGCCATTTCGACGCCCATGACTTTGAGCTTAGTGGCTACTTTCGAACCATGATAAGCCGCATTTTTGTTAGCGCCCGTGATGTGATCAGCAAGGACTTTTGCCTGTTCCCAGAGCGACGCGACGAGACCGTAGACAGCGCCACGGTGCTGCGCGCATTCGCCAACGACGTAGATATTTCCGTCGTCAACCGCGCGCATCTGGTTATCGACCACGATGCCGCGCTCTACTGTGAGGCCGCTGCGTGTTCCGATCTCGGCATTGGGACTGATGCCGGTTGCGATTACAACGAGGTCGCAGGGTAGCGTAGTGCCATCGGCGAACGCCAGGCCTTCCACGACGTCAGTGCCGAGTATCCCGGTGGTGTTCTTGTCAAGAAAGACTTTGACGTCCATGCGCTCCATGGTCGTCTTGAGAATGGCGCCAGCCAGGGCGTCGAGTTGCTGCCCCATCAGGTGCGCGCCCCGATGCACTACCTCAACTTGCAAGCCGAAATTTTGCAGCCCACGAGCGGCCTCCAAGCCGAGCAGACCGCCGCCGGTCACGACGGCACGCCCGCGCCCTTGCGCATAGGCAGCGATCTCACGGCAATCATCGAGGCTGCGGAAGACGAACAGACCCGGCTTGTAAGAACCGTCCGTTGCAAAGACGCCGTCAATGGGAGGGATGTAGGAACGGCTACCGGTCGCGATGATGAGCTTGTCGTAGGGCTCGGCGGTACCATCGTCGGCCAGCACAACGCGCGACTTGCGCAGGATGGTTTCGGCGCGCACGCCCACGTGCAGCTTGATGCCGTTCTCGCGATACCAGGCGAGCGGGTTCAGGAAGATCTCACTCTCTTCCTGACTACCGTTCAGAACATTCGAGAGCAGAATACGGTTGTAATTTCCGTAAGGCTCATCGCCAAACATGGTGATTTCGATCGGCATAGGGGCGGCGGTCACCCACCGACCCCTGCCACACCACCGTGCGTACGGGTCCGTACACGGCGGTTCGAGAAGTTATGCTCTCAGTCTTCAACGAATGAGGGGAGACCAAGCGATTCGA
>JAABUQ010002325.1_pt1 | contig 37927 bp, 45 predicted proteins | sample 5560001 | NCBI WGS metagenome assembly JAABUQ01 (sample SAMN10711888, study PRJNA513371) | rock metagenome | isolation source: Antarctica rocks | place: Antarctica: Victoria Land, Finger Mt nord | collected 2015-12-18 | reverse complement strand
GGAGCGCACGCCGCAGGGCTGCGCGGTGCTGGCCTGCCCCGCCGCCACCCGGTTCGGCGACCGCGCCGGGCTGGTGGTCTGGCGCGACGCCGGCGGCCCGGCCTGGGACGACGGCGACCGCGCGCTGGCGGCCTCGGTCGCCGGGCTGATCCGCATGATGCTGGAGCATGAGGGCATCCAGCGCGAGCTGACGCTGCAAACCCGGACCGACCCGCTGACCGGCCTGCTGAACCGCCGGACGTTCACGGAAGAGGCAGGCCGGCGGATCGACCGGCTGGACCGGGAGGAGGAGCCGGCCACGGTGCTGATCGTGGACCTGGACCGGCTGCGCGCGCTCAACGACCGCGCGGGGCACGGGGCCGGGGACGCGGCGCTGGCGCTCACGGCGGCGCTGCTGCGCCGCACCTTCCGGCCCGCGGACCTGGTGGCCCGGCTGGGCGGCGACGAGTTCGCGGTGTGGCTGGACGGCTCGGACGAGATGACCGCGGCGGAGCGGGCGGACATGCTGCGCCTCGGCTTCCCCCGCGTCGCGTCGCATTTGGCGGAGGCGGAGGATGCGCCGCTGACGGTCTCCATCGGCATCGCCAGCCGCCGCGCGGGCTACGGGGAAACGCTGGGCAGCCTGATGCAGCGTGCCGGCCAGGCGCTGCACGAGGCCAAGCGCGCCGGCCCCGGCCATTAGCGCGTGTCCCACGCCGGCCCGATCCTGTGAGCGGCGCGGCAACCGACGCCCCGCTCCAGCCCGGCGCGCACGCCACGGAGGCGGCCCGGGTCAGGCTCGGCAGCAGCGCCTCCACCCCGGCGCACGTCCTGGCCGGCCTGGCCTGCGACCCGGCCGTGACCGTGCGCGCCGCCGTCGCGATGAACCCCGCCTGCCCGCCCGCCATCGACGGGGCCATCAGCCAGGACGCGGACGAGCGGGTGCGGACCCTGCTGGCCCGCAAGCTTGCAAGCGGGGGGAGGCGAAGGGGGGCGAGACGCTCGCCGCTCTCGCCGTGGACCCCGCCCTGCGCGTGCGGGCGGCGGTCGCCGATGGCCTCAAGGACGCGCCGGACGCGCCGCGCGAACTGATCCTGCAACTGGCCCAGGACGCGGCCCCCACGGTCTGCGACCCGGTGGTGCGCGCCTCGCCGCTGTTGACGGACGCGGACCTACGGGCGCTGTTGGCCGCGCCCCCGCATCCCGCCATTGCGGCGTCGGTCGCGAGCCGTCCGGGCCTCAGCGCCGCCCTGGCGGATGCGGTCGCCGCGAAGGGCGACGGCTTGGCGGTCCGCGCCCTGCTCTGCAACGGCTCCGCCGCCATCGGGGACGCGACGCTCGACGTCCTGGCCGAACAGGCCGCGCCGCATCCCGACTGGCACGGCCCGCTGGTGCGCCGCACCCTGCTGACGCCCCGCGCCATGGAGGCGCTGGCCGGCTTCGTCGCGGCGCCGTTGCTGGACGTGTTGGCCCAGCGCGCGGATCTCGACCCGGCCGTGGCCCGGGCGCTGCGGCGGCGCATAGCGGCCGTGCCCCCTGACACCGTGCCGGACGACGGGGAGGAGGCGCTGATGGCCGCGCTCCGCCAACTGGACGAGGCCGGCGGGCTGAACGAGGCCACGCTGATCGATGCCGCCCGCGCCGGGAACCTGCGCCAGGTCGCGGCGGTTCTCGCGGTCGCGAGCGGCCTGACGCTGGCGGCGGTGGACCGGGCGGCGGCGCAGCGCCATGCCCGGGCGCTGATCGGCCTCGCGTGGAAGGCGGGCTTTTCCATGCGCGCCGCGCTGGTCGCGCAGGTGGCGCTCGGACGGCTCGGCCCCGGCGCGCTCATCCCCGCCGGCCCGGACGGCGCCTTTCCGATGACGCCCGACGAGATGCGGTGGCAGTTGGAGGTGCTGGCCGGAGCCACCCGGTAAAGCGTCCGCCCAGGGCCCGGCGCGTCTGGCCCGTCATCGCTTGTGTCGCCCATGCGCCTCGACGATGGTGCCGCCCGCTTACGGAGGGCGGCGAACAATGGTGACGAGACGGCAGTTCGGCTCGGGACTCGGCGCGGTCCTCATGGCGGGCGGCACAACGCAGGCGCAGGCCCATCCTTGGCCGGAATCGCTGGGCCGCCAGTTTGCGGCCATCGAGGCGCGATGCGGGGGCCGGCTCGGCGTCGGTGTCCTCGACACGGGGACGGGCCGCATGGCGGGCCACCGCGGAGATGAGCGCTTCCCCATGTGCAGCACCCACAAGGCGCTCAGCGCCGCGGCCGTGCTGGCGCGGGTTGACCGAGGCGAAGACCGCTTGGACCGGCGCGTGCGCTTCGGCGCCGAGGAGGTCCTGCCGTACTCGCCGGGCACGAAGGCGCACGCGGGGGGCGACGGGATGGCGCTCGCCGCGGTCTGCGAGGCCGCGGTCACGCTCAGCGACAATACCGCGGCCAACCTGATGCTCGGCGCGATCGGCGGTCCGACCGGGCTGACCGCCTTTCTTCGTGGGCTGGGCGACGAGGCTACCCGCCTCGACCGCACCGAGCCGACCTTGAACGAGGCGCTGCCCGGCGATCCGCGCGATACGACAAGCCCCTCCACGATGGCTGCGGACCTGGACCGGCTTGTCCTCGGCAAGGCCCTCTCGCCCGCCTCGCACGACCAGCTCGCGGCGTGGCTCGTCGCCTGCAAGACGGGCGACGCGCGCCTGCGCGCCGGCGTGCCGCCGGGCTGGCGCGTCGGCGACAAGACCGGCACGGGCGAGCGCGGCACCGCGAACGACGTGGGCGTGCTCTGGCCGCCAGGGCGCAGCCCCGTGGTCGTCACGGCCTTCATCACGGGATCAACCGCAACGCCGGACGCGCAAAGCGCCGCCATCGCCGACGTCGCCCGGGCGGTCGTGCTGGCGCTGGGAGCCTGAGCGTCCCCGTCCGCACCGCCGGATCGCACGGGGCACAGACCGCCCGGGGCTGGCGCGCGTCCGGCCCGGCCCTTATGGATGCGCGCATGGCAGGGTGGACGGACATCGCGTGGGACGGCTGGGTGGCGCGGCTGCCCTCCGAATGGCGGGCTTACGCCGTGCTGGCGCGGCTCGACCGGCCCATCGGCGCGTGGCTGCTGTTCCTCCCGGGGCTGTGGAGCATCCTGCTGGCCGCCCCGCCCGACGCGCAGGCAGCATGGCTGATCCTGCTGTTCGGGGTCGGCAGCGTGGTGATGCGCGGCGCGGGCTGCGTGGTGAACGACATGTGGGACCGCGACATGGACCGCCGGGTGACGCGCACCGCCGGGCGCCCGCTGGCCAGCGGCGCGCTGCGCATGCGGCAGGCGGCCGGGTTCCTGGCCGTGCTGCTCGGCATGGGGCTGCTGATTTTGCTGCAACTGAATAACCTCGCCCGGGCGCTGGGCGTCGGCTCGCTGGTGCTGGTGGCGCTGTATCCCGGGGCCAAGCGGGTGACGTGGTGGCCGCAGGCGATGCTGGGCATCACGTTCAGTTGGGGGGCGCCCATGGGCTACGCCGCTGCGTCCGGGCGGCTCGACGGGGCGGCGCTGACGCTGTACGCGGCGGCGTTCATGTGGATACTCGGCTACGACACGATCTACGCCCATCAGGACCGGGAGGACGACGCGCTGATCGGCGTGCGCAGCACGGCGCGGCTGTTCGCCGGGCGGACCCGGCCGTTCCTTGCGGCGTGCTACGCGACGATGGTCGGGCTGCTGGGGCTGTCGGGCTGGCTCGCCGGCTTGGGGGCCGGGTTCTTCGCAGCCCTCCTGCTCCCAGCGGCGCTGCTGGCGTGGCAGGTCGCGACGCTCGACATCGACGACCCCGCCGGCTGCTCGCGGCGCTTCCACCTGAACCGGGAAACCGGGCTGCTGGCCGCCGCCGCGATCCTCCTGGGCCGGCTATGACGCTGATCCGGCAGTTCCTCGCGTACTACCGCCCGCATCGCCGCCTGCTGCTGCTCGACTTCGGCTGCGCCGCCGTGTCCGGCGTGCTGGAACTCGGCTTCCCCATGGCGGTGCGCGCCTTCATCGACCGGCTGCTGCCGCAGGGCGATCTCCCGTGGATCTTGGCCGCCATCGCCGCCCTGCTCGCGGTGTACGTGCTGAACGGCGGCCTCACCGCGGTCATCAACTACTGGGGCCACGTGCTGGGCATCAGCATCGAGACCGAGCTGCGCCGCCGCGCCTTCGACCATCTGCAAAAGCTCTCCTTCCGCTTCTTCGACAACCAGAAGACCGGCCACCTGGTCAGCCGCCTGACCACGGACCTCGTGGACGTGGGCGAGGTGGCGCATCACGGCCCCGAGGACCTCATCATCGCCTTGCTGACCTTCCTCGGCGCCTTCGCGCTGATGGCGCAGATCAGCCTGCCGCTGGCGCTCGTCGCGGCGCTGGTGGTGCCGCTGGCCATGGGGATCGTGGCCCACTACGGCGGGCGCATGGACCGGAGCTGGCAGGCGCAGTTCCGCCGCATCGCCGGGTTCAACGCCCGCATCGAGGAGAACGTCGGCGGCGTCCGCGTCGTCCAGGCCTTCGCCAACGAGGAGCACGAGCGCGCCCTGTTCGCCATCGAGAACGCCAGCTACCAGGCGGAGAAGCTGCGCGCCTACGCCGCGATGGCGGTGAGCCTGGCGCTCAACTACCTCGGCATGCGGCTGGTGCAGATCGTGGTCATGCTGGCGGGCACGGCGTTCATCGTGCGCGGCGGGCTGTCCATCGGCGATTTCGTGGCCTTCCTGCTGCTGGTCGGCGTGTTCTACCGCCCGCTCGACAAGATCAGCGCGGTGATCGAGACCTACCCCCGCGGCATCGCCGGCTTCCGCCGCTACCTGGAGTTCCTGGCCATCGCCCCCGACATCGCCGACCGCCCGGACGCGGCCGCGGCCGCCCCGCTGCGCGGCGACGTGCGCTATGACCACGTGACCTTCGGCTACGAGCTGGGCCGCCCGGTGCTGCGGGACATCAGCCTCGACATCCGCGCGGGCGAAACGGTGGCGCTGGTCGGGCCGTCCGGCGCCGGCAAGACGACGCTCTGCTCCCTGCTGCCCCGCTTCTACGAGGTGGAAGCGGGCGCCATCACGGTGGACGGCATCGACATCCGCGCGATGACCCGGTCCTCGCTCCGCCGGCAGATCGGCATCGTGCAGCAGGACGTGTTCCTGTTCGCCGGGTCCTTGCGCGACAACATCGCCTATGGCCGCCTCGGCGCCGACCCAGCGGCGATCCGCGACGCCGCTCACCGCGCCCGGCTCGGCGACCTGATCGACAGCCTGCCGGAGGGCCTCGACACCGTGATTGGGGAGCGCGGGGTGAAGCTGTCCGGCGGGCAGAAGCAGCGGCTGGCCATCGCCCGCATCTTCCTCAAGAACCCGCCGCTGCTGATCCTCGACGAGGCGACATCCGCGCTGGACAGCGAAACCGAGCGCGCCATCCAGCAGGCCCTCGCCGAGCTGTCCGCGGGCCGCACCACCCTCGTCATCGCCCACCGCCTGGCGACTATCCGCAACGCCGACCGCATCGTGGTCGTCACCGAAGCCGGCATCGCCGAACAGGGATCGCACGACCAGCTCATGGCGGCGCGCGGCGCCTACTGGCGGCTGCACGACGCGCAGTTCGGCACCCTGGCCGCCGAGTGACCCCAAGGAAGTGACCCCAACCGCCGCCCGCGCGTTCATCCAGGCGCATACCGCGCTGTCCCGCGCCCCGCTGGTGCCCGAGATCGCGCTGCACCTCGCCACCGAGATCACCCCGATCTGGCAGGCCAGCGAAACCTGGCTGCAGCAGAAGAACATCGAGCCGCCGTTCTGGGCCTTCGCCTGGCCCGGCGGGCAGGCGCTGGCCCGGCACGCGCTGGACCACCCGGGCCGTATCCGCGGACGCCGGGTGCTCGACTTCGCCGCCGGGTGCGGCGTCGCCGCCATCGCCTGCGCCATGGTGGGCGCGGCGTCGGTGGAGGCCGTGGAGATCGACCCCCTCGCCACCGCGGCCATGCTCGCCAACACGCAGGCGAACGGCGTCGCGATCCAGGCGCAGACCACGGACGTGGTGGGCCAGTCCTGCCGCTGGGACCTGATCCTGTGCGGCGACGTGTGCTACGAGGCGCCGATGACCCGGCACATCCTGCCCTGGCTCCGCCAGATGGCGGCTTCGTGCGAGGTCTGGATCGCCGACCCCGGACGCGCCTACCTGCCGCGGGACGGCCTCACGCCGCTGGGCGAGTACTCCGTGCCGACCTCCCTCGAACTGGAGGACCGCACCCTGCGGCCCACCCGGCTCTACCGGTTGTTGAACTGCTGATTGTTGAACGGCTGGTACTGCCCGGGCTGGCGCGGAGTGCGGTCCTCGTCATAGGACCGGTCCGGGTCGCCGCGCCGGCGGCCCTGGCTGCGTTCATAGGGCTGCTGGTCTTCGCCCTGCACCCTGTTCTCGCCGCCCCGCCGCCGCCCCTGCTGCGCGTCGCGCCGGCCCTGCTCGTAGATCGCGCGGTCCCGGTCCGATTGGGCCTGGTTGGGCTGCTGCTGTTGCTGCTGCCCCGGCAGAACCTGCTGCAGCAATCGCCCGGCGTCGTTCAGGCTCTGTGCCGCCGCCGGTCCCGCCAACGCCGCGCCGACCGCCGCCATCCATAGATTGCGCATCAGATCCTCCCCTTTGTCCTTGGGCAACGCCGCCGGGCGCCCCTGGGTTCGCCCGGCGTTTCACCGCCTCAGCAGCCCGCCCGTCCTCTTCGGCGTCCGGCGGCTAACGCCGCAGCGGCTGCCCCTCGTCGAGGCCGCTTTCCCGCCGGCGGTACAGCTCCGCCTGGCTGAGGCCCTGCTCGCGGGCCATGCGCTCGCGCTCCGCGTCGCTTTGCACGGGCTTGCTTTGGGCCGGCTGATGCATGTCCGGCAGGACCCGCGGCGTCGGCTGCCGCGCCGTGCTGCCCGGGCTTTGAGCCGCCGCCAGTCCCGCCAGCGCCGCGCCGGCCGCCGCCATCGTCAAGAACTTGCGCATGGAATCCTCCTTGTTGCGAAGTCGCAACGCAGGAGAGCCCCCGCGGGTTCGCCCCCCCTCAGCGCGCCATCATCACCGGCAACGCCGCGTTCTCCAGCACGTGCCGGGTGACGCCGCCCAGGATCAATTGCCGCAGCCGCGAATGGCTGTAGGCGCCCATGGCCAGCAGGTCCGCGCCGAACTCCCGCGCCGCCGCCAGCATGCCGCGCCCCACGTCGCGGTCCATCGGGCGGAACTGCGCGACCTCCGGCCGAATGCCGTGCAACGCGAGGTAGCCGAGCAGGTCCGCCGCCCCCGGCCCGCGCCGCTGGTACTCGTCGGCCGACAGCACCCGCACCGCCTCCGCCCGCTGCATCCAGGGGATCGCGGCGTGGACGGCCGCGGCGCTCTCCGCCGTGCCGTTCCAGGCGACGCAGATGCGGGTGCCGATCGCCTGCCCGGCCTTCTGCGGCGCGATCAGCACCGGGCGCCCGCTGTCGAACAGCACGGCATGCAGCGCGTCGCTGCTGGACACGTCGTCGCCGGCCTCCGGGTGCGGCACCACGGTGAGGTCGGCGAGGCGCGCGAGCTGCGCGACCAGGTCCTCCTCCCGCCCGGCGACGCTGGCGAAGTTGGCGGTGGCGCCGCGGCTGAACGGCTCGGCCACCGTGACGCCATGGGCGGCGACGAAGCGGTCGAACATCGCGCGCACGGCGTTGGAGCGGTCGGTGCTCTCCTTTTCGGTCGCCGACATCATCTCCTCGATCATCGCGCCCGACAGGCCCTCCCCGGCCAGCGGCGCCACGTCCCGGCTATCGACGCGGACATGCAGCGCCGTGAGGTGCGCATCCCACATCCGCGCGACGGTCAGCGCCGTCGTCAACGCGGCCTCCCCGGCGGCGGTGCCGGTGAGCGGCAGCAGCAGCTTGCGGATCGGCATGGCGTTCCCTCCTCGATGTCCGGGCCATCGCGGGGACGCTACCACATTTTCCCGGGGTGCAATGGGGTGCGATTTTGTACGCTGGCCGGGCAGCACGAAGCGCCGCACGATTCGCATGCCGCTGCCCCACTACACGAGGATGCACCCCTGAAGCTGTGCAACATTTTGCACAAGTTTGCTTGCAGGCGAGCGCCGTCCGGTGCATATATCTGCACGTGGCCACTCCGGAGACGAACCATGCGAAGATCGTTTCCCGTTTGGAAGCGGAGGGTTGGGTCAACGTCGGAGGCGGAAGCCATGACAAGTTCATCAAGGCCGGCGCGGCATACCCCACCATCGTGCCGCGTCACCGTACGCTCAGCCCAGGCGTCGCCCGAAGCATCGCCAAGGCAGCGGGCTGGATATGATCGGAAGGATCGGCAGCGTGCGCTATTTTGCTCTCATTGACGGCAAGCCCGGCTCGTATGGCGTGGTGTTTCCCGACTTGCCGGGCTGCACGGCTATGGGCGAGACCTTGGACCAAGCAGTTATGGAAGCGTCGGCGGCCCTTGCGGACTGGATCGGCACAGTTGAAGGCGATGGCGGCGCCGTCCCGCCTGCCAGCTCAGCGGAGTCACTCCGCCGCGGTCCGGAGGTTGCCGACGCCTTGGCGGACGGGGCGTGCCTGGTTGCGGTGCTGCTTGTGCGTGCCACGGGGAAATCTGTGCGCGCCAACCTGTCACTCGACGAGGGCCTTGTCGCCGCGATTGACGCCGCAGCCCGCAGCAGGGGTGTGACGCGGTCCGGCATGGTGTCCATCATCATGCGTCAGCACCTGCATGAGATGGGATAGCGCATCGAGCGTCGCTTCCCTGTTCGTTGCACGAAGGTTTGAGACGTTGCGCGGCAACGTCGCGCAAATCCCCTCGGGATTTCGCTGCGGCACACCAATTCAATGAGGGAGGGGCATGACGGAACTGCGCACCCCGCGCCTGCTGCTGCGCTTTTGGCGCGACACGGACTTCGCCCCCTTCGCCGCCCTGAACGCCGATCCCGAGGTGCGCCGCTGGTTCGCGGGCACGCTGACGCGCGAGGAAAGCGACGCCCAGGCCGTCCAGCTTCAAGAGCACATCGCAACGCACGGGTTCGGCTTCTGGGCCGTGGAGGCGCCCGGGACCGCGCCGTTCATCGGCTTCGTGGGCCTGAAGCACGTCGCCTTCGCCGCCCCCTTCGCCCCGGCCGTGGAGATGGGCTGGCGGCTGGCACGCGCGCATGGGGCATGGGCTACGCCACGGAGGCCGCCCGCGCCGCGCTCGCCCACGCCGTCGGGCCGCTCAACTTGCCGGAGGTCGTAAGCTTCGCCGTGCCGGGCAACCTCCCGTCGCGCCGGGTCATGGAGCGGATCGGCATGCGGCATGACCCGGAGGGCGGCTTCGACTATCCCGTCTTGCCCGAAGGGCACCCATTCCGGCGCATGGTGCTTTACCGCGCGGCGCGGGACGCGCAGCGTCCAGGCGCCTGACCCTCACGGATACAGCGCCCCCACGCTCCATCCCTCCCCCGCCCGCGTGTACACCCGGCGGTCATGCAAACGGAACGGCATGTCCTGCCAGAACTCGATGGACGCCGGCTGCACGCGAAAGCCGGACCAGTGCGGCGGGCGCGGGATGGTGTCGCCGGGGTAGCGCACGTCCAGCTCCGCCACCCGCCGTTCCAGCTCGGCCCGCGACGCCAGCGGGCGCGACTGGTCGGACGCCAGCGCCCCCAGGCGCGAGATGCGGGCGCGGCTGTTGAAGTAAGCATCGGCCTCGGCCGCCGTCACCGTCTCCACCGCCCCCTCGACGCGCACCTGGCGCTGCAGGCTTTTCCAATGGAACAGCAGCGCCGCCCGCGGGTTGGCGAGCAGTTCCCGGCCCTTGCGCCCCTCGTGGTTGGTGTAGAACACGAAGCCCCGCGCGTCGAAGTCCTTGAGCAGCACGATCCGCGCCGACGGACGGCCGTCCGGGGTGCAGGTCGCGACCGTCATGGCGTTCGGGTCGTTCGGCTCCGTGCGGCCGGCCTCGTCGAGCCAGGCCTGGAACAGCCGGAACGGGTCGGCGGCCTCCGGAATGCCGCGGGTCTCGATAGAAGGGAGCGGGGTGTCGGGCATGGCGGGTCTCCGAATGGGGCGCACCATGCCGATTTGGGCCTGGCCCGCCAATAGCCACCCCCGGGGCTTCCCCCCCGCCCCGGCATGTGCCACCACCGCCTATTCCCCACCACGCAGCGAGGTCCTCCCATGCCGGATGCCAGCCCGATTCCCAAAGGCAACCTGATGCAGGGCAAGCGCGGCGTCGTCATGGGGGTGGCGAACGACCGTTCCATCGCCTGGGGCATCGCCGCCGCCTGCGCGGCGCAAGGCGCGGAGCTCGCCTTCACCTATCAGGGCGACGCGCTGGGCAAGCGGGTGCGCCCCCTGGCCGAAAGCGTCGGCAGCCGGCTGACCGTGCCCTGCGACGTGTCGGACGACGCCAGCATCGACGCGGCCTTCGTCGCCATCGCCGACGCCTGGTGCCGTGACGGCCCGGGCATCGACTTCCTGGTGCACGCCATCGGCTGGGCGGACAAGACGTACTTACGGGGCAAGTACCTGGACACGCCGCGGCAGGCCTTCCTGGTCGCCATGGACATCTCCTGCTTCTCCTTCACCGCGGTGGCGCAGCGCGCGGTGCCGCTGATGCGCCGCGGCGGATCGCTGCTGACGCTCACCTATCTGGGCGCCGAGCGGGTCATGCCGCATTACAACGTGATGGGGGTGGCGAAGGCGGCGCTGGAGTCCTCCGTGCGCTACCTCGCGGCGGACCTCGGCGGCCAGGGCCTGCGGGTGAACGCGCTGTCCGCCGGGCCGATGAAGACGCTAGCGGCCAGCGGCATCGGCGACTTCCGCTACATCCTGCGCTGGAACCAGTACAACGCCCCGATGGAGCGCAACGTGGCCCTGGAGGAAGTGGGCGGCGCCGGGCTGTATCTACTCAGCCCGCTGTCCTCTGGCGTGACCGGGGAGGTGCACCATGTCGATTGCGGCTACCACGTCGTCGGCATGAAGAACCCGACCGCACCCGACATCCACGTGGACAGCAATGCTTGAGCTTCCCGAGGACCCCGCCCGCCCATGAGCCACAACACCTTCGGCCGCCTGTTCCGCGTCACCACCTGGGGCGAAAGCCACGGGCCCGCCATCGGCTGCGTCGTCGATGGCTGCCCGCCCCGCCTGAAGCTGACGGAGGCCGACATCCAGCCCTGGCTCGACCGCCGCCGCCCGGGCCAGTCGCGCTACACCACGCAGCGGCAGGAGCCGGACGAGGTCCGCATCCTGTCGGGCACCATGGACGGCCTGACCACCGGCACGCCCGTCGCGCTCGAAATTCAGAACGTCGATCCGCGCAGCCGCGACTACGGCGACATCGCCCAGCAGTTCCGCCCCGGCCACGCCGACCTCGCCTATGAATTGAAGTACGGCATCCGCGACCATCGCGGCGGCGGGCGCAGCAGCGCGCGGGAAACCGCGATGCGCGTCGCCGCCGGGGCGATTGCGCGCATCGTGCTGGGGGAGCGGGTGCGGGTGCGCGGCGCCATGGTGCAGATGGGTGCCCATGCCATCGACCGTGCCCGTTGGGATTGGGACGCCGTGGACCAGAACCCGCTGTTCTGCCCGGACCCGGTGGCCGCTGCGGCTTGGGAGGAGCAACTGGCGGCGATCCGCAAGTCGGGGTCGAGCGTCGGCGCGGTGATCGAGGTGGTGGCGGACGGCGTGCCGCCCGGCCTCGGCGCCCCAATCTACGGCAAGCTCGACGCGGACATCGCGGCGGCGCTGATGAGCATCAACGCGGTGAAGGGAGTCGAGATCGGCGACGGCTTCGCCGCGGCTGCCCTGGAAGGCGAGGGCAACGCGGACGAGATGCGGATGCGGGACGGGGTGGTGCAGTTCGGCTCCAACCATTCGGGCGGCGTGCTGGGCGGCATCTCGACCGGGCAGCCGGTGGTGGCGCGCTTCGCGGTGAAGCCGACCAGCTCCATCCTGGTGCCGCGCCAGGCGGTGGACCGGATGGGGCGGGAGGTGGACGTGGTGACGCGCGGACGGCATGACCCCTGCGTCGGCATCCGCGCCGTGCCGGTGGGCGAGGCGATGCTGGCCTGCGTGCTGGCGGACCACCTGCTGCGCCACCGGGCGCAGGTGCCGGACGCGCCGGAGGTGGCACGCCTCCCGCGCAATTAGTCGTCGGGTTGCGGCATGGCCGGTCTGGTCTATTGCGCACAATCGGTAGTGGTGGCAGGGATGGCTGAGCGATGCAGCCGTATCCCGACCCCATCAATCCTGCGGCGCTCAATGCATTCATCGAATGCGTTGGCGCGCGCCCGTGGCAGGATCGGCTGGAATCGCTGCGATCCGGCGCCTCCGCGCCGACGCGGATCGGTCGGCAACGGTCGCAGCACCACTGCATCGAGTTCACGATTGAGCGATTACGCCGCGGCTCGCTGAACCGCGCGCCCAGCGTGGCGGAGTGCTGCATCGCCAACCTCGCCGCCGCCGCCGTCACGCTGTTCATGTCCTTGTCGAACGAGGGCCGGGTGCGGCTCGTCGCCATGCTGCGCGCCTCGCTCGCGGACGACGCCTGCCTGGTGCCGGCCTTCCATTTGCTGCGCACCGCGGCGCTGCAGCGCTCCCGCGGCTTCGCCGTGATGTTCGCCGGATTGGAGGAGGGGGCGCCCTACGACCTGCTGCTGCACCGCGACGGCACGGAGGCGGAGGTCGTCTGCGACGTGGTCTCCGCCGAGGAGGGACGCGACCTGCACCGGGGCGCCTGGTTCAGCCTGGTGGACCGCATCGACCCCGAATTGCAGACCTGGCTTTGCATGCACCCCGGCCGCTACATCCTGAAGATGACGCTGCCGCAGGGCTTGCGGGAGGCGGAGGGCGACGGGCTGCTCGCCGCATTGCACGAGCGGATCACCGCGATGCTCGCGCAGTCGCGCCGGGCCGACCATGACGAGGCCGCGGTGCTGCGGCTCGACCCGCTGATGCTGGCGGCGGCGCAGGCGGACGAGGTCGGCCTGATGCCCCGGCTGCGCCGGGAGTTCGGGCCGGAGGCGCATCTGTCGGTCACGGCGGCCGGCGGCGGGATCTTCGTCATGGCCGCCCGCGCCGGGCGGGAGGACACGGTCGCCACCGCCATCCGCCGCCGCCTGTCCGCCCTCGCCCCCGCCCGCCTGAGCGGCACCCGGCCCGGCATCCTCGCCATGTTCATCGAGGACACCGACCGCCCGGAATGGCGCAGCCTGCGCGACAAGCTCGAACTGGAGGGCGAGACGCGCAAGTTCATGACCCAGCCGGAAGCGCGCCGCGTCGTCGCCGTCACCTGCTCGTCCCGGCTGGAGCTGTTTGGCCTGCCCGAACCCGACAGCGCGCCCGGCGGCGAGCTGCGCTTCCGCAACCCGGCCCACCCCGCGGCCAAGGCTCCCGCTTTGGCGCCCGCCGTGCTGTCGTCCATGTGATGCCGTCTTTTTGAGACAAACGGCGAACCGCCACACGCCTGCCACGTTTGTGCGTGAACAGGGCTTGACCGAAGCAGGAGTTGCCGCGTGACGGAGTGTGAAGAAGCGTCCAAGCTGGCCGAGCTGGACCGCATCCTGAACGATCCCGACGTGCCCATGGAGCCGGCGCGGGTCTGGGCGCTGCTCGCCGAAATCTCCCGGCAGGAGGCCGTGCTGGCGGACTAATCCCGTTCCGCCGCGATCAGGAACTCGCGGTTGCCTTCCGGCCCGGTGATCGGGCTGGCCTCGATCCCCAACACCCGCCAGCCCGGCAGCTCCGCCCACCAGTCCCGCACCCGGGCGCAGACCTGGCGATGCACGCCCGCGTCCCGCACCACGCCCTTTGATCCCACCTGACCCGGCCCGGCCTCGAACTGCGGTTTTATGAGCGCCACCGCCCAAGCGCCCGGCGCGCACAGCGCGAGCGGCGCCGGCAGCAGGGTCTGCAGGCCGATGAACGCCGCGTCGCACACCAGCGCCCCCACCGGCTCTGGCACCTGCTCCGCCGTCAAGTAGCGCGCGTTGGTCCGCTCGTGCACCACCACCCGCGCGTCGCTCCGCAGCCGCCAGGCGAGCTGCCCGTGCCCCACATCGACCGCATGCACCCGCGCCGCGCCATGATGCAGCAGCACGTCGGTGAACCCGCCGGTGCTTGCCCCCAGGTCCAGCGCCACCCGCCCCGCGGCTTCTAGCCCAAAGTGCCGGACCGCGTGGTCGAGCTTCAGACCGCCGCGCGACGCCCAGGGGTGGTCCTGTCCCCGCACCTCCAGCGCCGCGTCCTCCGGCAGGCCGTCGCCCGCCTTGCCCACCCGGCGCTCCCCGTTCCACACCTTGCCCGCCAGGATCAATGCCTGCGCCCGGGTGCGGCTTTCGGCGAGGCCGCGGTCCACCAGCATCTGATCCGCGCGTTGTTTCGGCAATCGGGAGGGCTTTTCTGCTTTGGCCCTGCAATGGACCAGCCGCGCCGCGCCGCCGCCAGTCACTTCTTCATGCCCCGACTTCATGCCCGAACTGCGCTTGCGCCGGGACCGGTCCACGCGGAGAACCCGGCCATGCTGTCCGACAGCCCCCGCCGATTCGCCCTTCCCGCCGGCTTTTTCCTGCTGGCGTTCCTGACCGGCTGGCTGCTGGCGAGCGGGCTGCCGCCGGGCCAGGCGGCGGACGAGCAGGTGCACGCGATCCGCATTGACGCCTTGTCGCATGGCCAGTTCCTCGGCCATCGGGAAGGAGGCCGCGGCGGGGTCACGGCGCCACCGACTTTGCTGGAGGTGGCCGCCGTGACCCCCTCCGGGCACAGGCAGGCCCGGGCGGAGCGGGACCTCGCCGACGCCATACGGTGGAGCAAGCCCGCGCGGTTCTTCGACCTCGGCACGGTCGCGACCTACTTCCCGGCGGTTTACGCCCCGGCCGCGATCGAACTCGCATTGGCGCGGGCGTTTCGCGCAAAGCCGGTGGATGCGTTCCGGGCCGGGCGCCAGGTCAATCTCGTGACGTTTTGCCTGCTGGGCGCTGCGGCGCTTGCGCTCGCGCGGCGGGGCCGGGCGCTGATCGCGGCGGTCCTGCTGCTGCCGATGTCGCTGGGCCTTACGGCGAGCCTGAGCGGGGACGGCATCCTGATCGGCCTCGCCGCCGTAGCCGGGGCCTGCGCGACCCGCGGCGACGCCCGGGGATGGTGGACGGCGGCCGGGCTGGTGACGCTGGTCGGGCTGACCAAGCTGCCTTATGCGCCCCTGCTGCTGGTGCTGCTGGCGTCGGGCCGCCCGGCCTTCCCCGTGCGGCTGGGCGTCCTCGCGCTGTCGGCCGGGCTGATGCTGGGGTGGGCCGCTTACAACCAGGCCGCGGTCATGGGGACCGTGGGCTGGCCGCTGTACGAGGCGGGGCCGCTCTGGCCCGGTCCCCCGCGGAGCTTCGACCATTTCGACCCGCCCGCACAGTTTCAGGTCCTCGCCGCCGATCCGACGCGCGCCGTGACGCTCCCCGCGCAGGTCTTCGCGCAGAATCCCTGGATTTGGCGCCAGATGATCGGCGTGCTCGGCTGGCTGAGCATCGAGATGCCGGGTTGGGTTTATTCCATGTGGACCGGCGTGCTGGCGCTCGCGGCGCTCGGCCTGCTGGCGGAGCGCGGCCCCGGCCCGGCGCCCGCCCTGGCCGGCCTGCTCGGCATCGCCCTTGGCGCCTGGGCCATCATGCTGGTGCAATACCTCGGCTGGACCCCGGTGGGCGCCGCGGCCATCGAGGGGGTGCAGGGCCGGTACTTCCCGCCGCTGCTGCCGTTCGGGGCCGTTTCGATCCCCTGCATGCGCCCGCTGCGGCTGCCCGGCCTCGACGCCGTGCCGCTCGCCGCCGGGTTCGTCAGCGCCGCGACGGTGCCGGTGGTGGTCGCCCTTGCGTCCACCTTGCGTTGAATTGCGGTGAACAACCGCGTCACCACGGCGCTGCCGGCGCGCACCACCGGCAACAAGGGCACCCATGGCGTGTTCGTCAACGTGTTTTACGACATTGATCTCACGAAATTCGGCCTCAACGCGACGGCGGTGCCGCCCTTCGTGGGAGGCGGCATCGGGGCGCTTTGGACCCACTTCGCGTCGCTGACGAGCGTGTCCAGCAACGACGACATGTTCCGCCTCGGCGGCACCGGCGCCAACTTCGTTTATCAGGAGTGGGATATACTGCGATATAAATACGCGAACAACAGCCTTGGAGCTTCGCCTTATGCGCGTTTTGATCAGTGGGGCGCTGGCCGCGGGCTTGCTGTCCGGATGCGCCGGCGGGCCACCGGAGGTTCTGAACGTAACGCAGGCCGACGTCGCGCGATGCGAGTACGAGGCTGGTTTTGCCCCACAGACTTACGAGCGGACGCTTGGCGACTCGATCGACAACGCGCTCCGGCAGAACCGCCAGCAAAGGCTTTGCTTGCGCGCGAAGTCTGCGGAGAACGACGCCAACACCCCGGCGCCGGTGTTCGCGCCCGTAACGCCGGCGTCGTCCAGCTACGTCATAGGCTCATGCGACGATCCATGGTCCGGTCTCACATGCCAGAAGGACGCACGGCCGGCGCGTAGGCGTCCGGGCCAGCCCGCGCCGGCCTACTGCGCGGACCCCGCCGTGACCAACCCGCATCTCCGGGCGGACTGCCACTGAAACGAACAGGGCGGGCGGCTACACCGACGCCTCCAGCACTCGGCGCCACAACCAGGGCCTGTCGGTGCGCCGGGCAGAGGCCGTGCGGGCGGAACTGGTGCGCGTCGGGGTGCCGCACGAGGCGATCACGGCCCAAGGCTTCGGCGAGGACCGGCCGCTGGTGCCCACGGCGCAAAGCGTGCGCGAGCCGCAGAACCAGCGGGTGGAGATCGTGCTGCGCTGAACCCGATCCCCTTCCAGGGACAGGGACCTAATGCCCGCGTGACACCACGTAATCCGCCAGCGCCCGCAGCCGCCCGGCCCGCGCGTCGAATGCCTGGAGGTGCTGCGCCGCCTGCGCTGCCAGCATGATCGCCTGCGCCCGGGCACGCTCGACGCCCAGCAGCGCCACCACGGTCGCCTTGCCCGCCGCCTGGTCCTTGCCGGCGGTCTTGCCGATGCCCGCCGTGGTGCCGACCGCGTCCAGCACGTCGTCGGCGATCTGGAACGCCGCGCCCAAATCCCGCCCATACGCCGCGACCTGTGCCCGCAGCGGGGCCGCCGCCCGGCCCAGGATCGCCCCGGCCTCCGCGCTGTACTGGATCAGCCGCCCGGTCTTCAGCGCCTGCAGCCGCGTCACCTCGTCAGGGTCGAGCGCCTCCCCCTCCGTCGCCATGTCGATCATCTGGCCCCCCGCCATGCCGCGCGCCCCGGCGGCAAGGCCCAGCGCCGCTACCAGCTCGCAGCGCGCCAACGGGTCCGAATGGGTGTCCGGCCCGGCCAGCAGCTCGAAGGCGCGGGTTTGCAGCGCGTCGCCGGCCAGAATCGCCGTCGCCTCGTCGAACTTGCGGTGCGTACTCGGCTGGCCGCGGCGCAGGTCGTCGTCGTCCATCGCCGGCAGGTCGTCATGCACCAGCGAGTAGGCGTGCAGCATCTCGACGGACGCCGCCACCCGCGCCGCAGACGCCCGCGCCACGCCGAACAGCCCGGCCACCTCCATCACGAGAAAACCGCGCAGCCGCTTGCCGCCATTCAGGGTCGCATAGCGCATCGCCTCCATCAACCGCCGTTCCCGCCCGTCCGGCAGCGGCAGCAGCACGTCGAGCGCCTTTTCCACGAACGCCGCGTGCTCGGCCAGCGCCGCCGGGATGTCGGCTGCCGCCAGCGCGTCCATCAGTCCATCGCCTTCACGGCGACGCTGCCGTCGGCGCGCTCGACGATGGCCTGCACGCGGGCCTCCGCCTGCGCCAGCTTCGCCTCGCAGTGCCGGCGGAGCAGCGCGCCGCGCTCATAGGCGGTGATCGCCTCCTCCAGCCTCTGCTGCCCGCCTTCCAGCCCGCGCACGATGCGCTCCAATTCCGCCAGCGCGTCCTCGAACGACAGGCCGGTTACGTCATCCGCCATCAGGGTTTCATATCCATCGTTGTTGCTACTTTGCCGGGGCCGGCGGGGCGACAATTGACCCCGGTTGAAAGATGACCTGTATCGGCGGGCTGCCTTGCCCCAACTTGTAGCCAGCAAGACCCCCGATAGCCGCAGTCGCGGCAGCAATCGCGCTGATGATCACCACAAGGTTGCGCGGCGTTTCCCAAAATGCCTGCTTCTGCTTCAACTTGAGATCCGCCTGCATCACGGCCACCCTTAGTTCCTGTTCCTCGTCCTCGGATGTAGGCAATTTTAGTCTCGACTTCCCAGCCGCGCCTTACACCCGCATCAGCCGCCGGACATGCAAGGCGGTGCTCGCGGCCAGCGCCTTGAGGTCGTAGCCGCCTTCCAGCACCGACACCACCCGCCCCCCGCAATGCGCGTCCGCCAGCGCCAGGAGCCGGTCCGTCATCCAGCCGAAATCCTCGGTGTCCAGCCGCAGCTCTGCCAGCGGGTCCGCCCGGTGCGCGTCGAAGCCCGCGGACACGATCAGCAGCTCCGGCGCCCACTCGTCCACCGCCGGCAGCCCGTTGCGCTCCCACGCCCGGCGGAACTCGGTGCCCGTCGTGCCCGGGGCCAACGGCAGGTTCAGCACGTTGCCCGCCACCTCCCGCTCCTCCGGCCCGCCGGTGCCGGGGTAGCACGGCGACTGGTGGCTGCTGACGTACAGCATGTCCGGGTCGGACTCGAGGATGTCCTGCGTGCCGTTGCCGTGGTGCACGTCGAAGTCCACCACCGCGACCCGCCGCACCCCCCAGCGGGCGCGGGCATGCAGCGCCGCGATGGCGGCCGAGCCGAACAGGCAGAACCCCATCGCCCGCCGCCGCTCCGCATGGTGCCCCGGCGGGCGGGTGGCGACAAAGGCGGCGCGCGCCCAGCCCTCCATCACCGCATCCACCGCCGCAGCCGCGCCCCCTGCGGCGCGCGAGGCGGCTTCCCGGCTGCCATGGCCCATGGCGGTGTCGCTGTCGAGCCGGACGTGCTCGCCCGGCGGCGGCTCGATCGCGAGGATCGCCCGCACGTAGTCCGCCGGGTGCGCCAGCTCCAGCAGCGCCGCCGTCGCCTCCGGCGCTTCCTCGCGCAGCAGCGGCACGAAGTCCGGATGCTCCAGCGCCTGCAGCACGACGCGCAAACGGTCCGGGCATTCCGGGTGGAACGGGCCGTTGTCGTGGCGGAGGCAGGCCGGATGGGTGAACAGCGCCGTGGTCATGCCGGCGCGTCCGGCGCAGTATCAGGATCGGCCCGGCGCCGGATGGTGAAGCTGAGCACGCCCGCGTCCTCCGCCTGCGCCACCAGCGCGTGCCCGGTTTCCCGGCAGAACGCCTGGAAGTCGGCCACCGCGGCCCGGTCGGTCGCCAGCACCCGCAGCCGCTCCCCCGGCGCCATGCCGCGCAGCGCCCGGTTGGCCCGCAGCACCGGCAGCGGGCATTTCATGTCCTTCACGTCGAGGATGGTGTCCGCCATGGCGCTGCCTCCACCTCCATCTTTCCGCAAGCGCCGCGCTTGAGCAAGCGGCGCCCAGGCCGCTATGTTGCTGACATGACACATCGCATCGGCATCGACCTCGGCGGCACCAAGATCGAGATCGCCATGCTCGACCCCACGGGCCAGGTCGCGTTGCGCCGCCGCATCGACACGCCGCCCGCCTATGACGGGGTGGTCGCCGGCATCGCCGGGCTGGTGCAGGCGGCGGAGGCGGAGGTGGGCGTGCAGGCCACCGTCGGCGTCGGCATCCCCGGCGTCATCAGCCCGGCGACCGGCCTGATCAAGAACGCCAACAGCCAGATCCTGATCGGCCACGCCCTCGATCAGGACCTGTCCGCGGCCCTGGCCCGCCCGGTGCGGGTGGAGAACGACGCCAACTGCTTCGCGCTGAGCGAGGCGACGGACGGCGCGGGCGCCGGGCACCGCTGCGTGTTCGGGGTGATCATGGGCACCGGCTGCGGCGGCGGCGTGATCGTGGACGGGCGGGTGCTGTCCGGACGCAACCGGGTCGCCGGCGAATGGGGCCACACCCCCCTGCCCTGGCCGCGCGACGACGAGTGGCCGCAGCCCCCCTGCTGGTGCGGCCAGACCGGCTGCCTGGAGCTTTATCTGTCCGGCACCGGCCTCGCCCGGTCCTGCGGCATGCCGAACGCCGCAGCCGTGGAGCGCCGGGCGGAAGCGGGCGACCCGGCTGCCGTCGCGGCCATCGACCGGCACGCCGACCGGCTGGCGCGCGGGCTGGCCGTGGTGGTCAACATCCTGGACCCCGACGTGATCGTGCTCGGCGGCGGCGTGTCCAACATGCCGCAATTGTATGAGCGCGTGCCGCCCTTGCTCGAACGCTACGTGTTCAGCGACGCGTTGACGACCCGCGTGCTGCGCCACCGCCACGGCGACAGCAGCGGCGTGCGCGGCGCGGCCTGGCTGTGGCCGCCCGGATCGGATGGCGGGTAGAACCCCACTCCCAGACAGCCTGTGCCGCGACTGCGGCGCGTCCCCGCCCGGCGCCCTCTGCGCCTGCGGTTCCCGCCGCATCGTGCGCCACCCCGAGCTGTTCCGCCTGCACGTCGCCCACGTGGACTGCGACGCCTTCTACGCCAGCGTCGAGAAGCGGGATCGGCCGGAGCTGGCCGGGCGCCCGGTGATCGTCGGCGGCGGGGTGCGCGGCGTCGTCACCGCCGCCTGCTACGTCGCCCGCATGCACGGGGTGCGCAGCGCCATGCCGATGTTCCAGGCGCTGAAGGCCTGCCCCGACGCCGAGGTGATCCGCCCGGATTTTCCCAAGTACGGCGCAGCCGCCCGGCAGATCCGCGCCATGATGGCGGACCTCACGCCGCTGGTGCAGGCGCTGTCCATCGACGAGGCGGTGCTGGACCTGTCGGGCACCGCGGCGCTGCACGGGGCGCCGCCCGCCGCCGTGCTGGCCGGCCTCGCGCGCCGGGTCGAGCGGGAGGCGGGCGTCACGGTGTCCATCGGCCTGGCGTCCAACCGCCTGCTGAGCAAGCTCGCCGCCGGGCGCGACAAGCCCCGCGGCTTCGCCGTGCTGGGGTCGGAGGCCGCCGCCCTGCTGGCGCGCGAGCCGGTGCGCCTGCTCCCCGGCATCGGCCCGGCGCAGGAGCGCAAGCTGTTTGCCCTCGGCCTCACCCACCTGGCCCATTTGCAGGCGTTGGACGACCGCGCGGCGCTGGCGCGGCTCGGGGAGGACGGCCCGGCCCTGGCCCGGCGTGCCCGCGGCGAGGACGCCCGCCCGGTGCAGCCGGAGCGCGACACCAAGTCCATCAGCGCCGAGACCACCTTCGACGCCGACCTGTCCGACCCCCGCCAGCTTGAGGCGCATCTGTGGCGCATGGCGGAAAAGCTCGCCCGGCGGCTGCGGGAACAGGGCTTCGCCGCCGGCGGCGTCGTGCTGAAACTGAAGACCACGCGCTTCGCCGGGCGCACCCGGGCGCAGCGCCTGCCGGGTCCCACGGCGCTGCCGGACGCGCTGTTCCAGGCTGGGCGGGCGCTGCTGCTGCGGGAAGCGGACGGCACGGCGTTCCGGCTGATCGGCCTCGGCGCGCATCCGCTGCTGCCGGGGCGGCTCGCGGACCAGCCGGACCTCGCGGACCCCGACGCGCCGCGGCGGGCGGCGGTGCAGCGCGCGGTGGACGCGTTGCGCGCCCGGTTCGGGGACGGGGTGATCGGGCGGGGGCGGGGGCGTTGACCGCCCGCGCGATATCGCCCGACCGTTCGTAACGTCCCTGACACCCCAGACGCTTCGCAAGGTGACTTATGCCACAGACCCCAAGAGCCGGCCCCGTGCATCCATCAGGCCTCACGAACGCCAGGAGGCATCCATGACGCACCAGACGCCCAGCACACTCCGTTTCGCCGTGGTCGCGCACCTCAGCGAGGACGTGCGGCACACAGCCGATCACATCGTCGCCCGCGCCCGCGCCGCCCGGCGGCACGGCGCCACAGCGGACGCCTACCGTGTCAGCGCCGCGGGACTCGACGAGCAAGCTGATCGAGCGGAGGCGCTGCTGTTCGCCCGGGCCGTCGAAACGTTCCGCGCCGCCGCCGCGGAGAACCGGCTGATCGCGGACGCGCTGGAGGTGCTGGAGGGCCGCACGGGGCTGTAAGGCGCGGCGGCTGGCAACCTGGGCGCGCAGCTCCATCTGATGGGGGCCGCCGCTGCGGACTGGGATGCCATGGTTGATGATGGAGACGGCGTCCGCCGCGCAGAACGCGGGCCAAGGCTGGCGATGGCCTTGGCAGGGCCGCTGCTGCTCGCCGTCGCATGTTCTCAGCACGCAGCCCCCTCCGCAGTCCTGGACCCTGGCAAGGTGGGGGTTGTCGCCGTTGGCCGTTCTTCCCGAGCTGACGTGTTCGCCGCCCTGGGACAGCCCAGCCGCACGGAGCGGAGCGCAGGCGGCGAGGCCTGGATTTACGAGGCGCGGACCGGCGACACAGGGGGCCGCGGCTGGATGAGCGGGGTGTCGGCCGCGTCCGGGGTGGCGGGCGCCTTCGTGCCCTATGTGGGCCTGATCGGCTCCGGCCTCGGCCTCGCCGGCGTGGGCGCGGACGCGATGCGTGCGGACCCGCAGGCCGTCAGCCTGGCCGTGACGTTCCGGGCGGACGGCGTGGTGCGGGACTGCGTCTATTCCAGCACCGCCGCGCCCTCGGGCGTGCCCGGGTCAGCCGCGGGCGCTGCGGCGCTCATCGACTGCCAAAGGCCCTTGCCGGGCACAGCGCCCGCCCGGTGAGGCGGCGCGGGCGGTCACGCGATGTTCACTTGAAGCCTCGGCATCCCGCACGGGCCTGTCGGGTTCTCTCCGGACCACCATTTCGAGGACCCCGCCCATGCGTGCACTGACCTGGCACGGCAAAGAGGACATACGCTGCGACACCGTGCCGGACCCGACGATCCAGGAGGGCCGCGACGCGATCATCAAGGTCCATGCCTGCGCCATCTGCGGCTCCGACCTGCACCTCATGGGCGGCTTCGTGCCGACCATGGAAAGCGGCGACATCCTGGGCCACGAGTGCATGGGCGAGGTCGTCGAGGTCGGCCGCGACAACGCCAAGCTCAAGATCGGCGACCGCGTCGTGGTGCCGTTCACCATCTGCTGCGGCGAGTGCCGGCAGTGCAAGTGGGGTAACTGGTCCTGCTGCGAGCGCACCAACCCCAACGGCGAGATGCAGGCCAAGCAATACGGCTACCCACTGGCCGGGCTGTTTGGCTTCTCCCACATCACCGGCGGCTTCCCCGGCGGCCAGGCGCAATACGTCCGCGTGCCCTATGCCGACGTGGGTCCCATCAAGGTGCCGGACAGCCTGACGGACGAGCAGGTGCTGTTCCTGTCCGACATCTTCCCGACTGCCTTCATGGCCGCCGACCATTGCGAGATCGGGCCGGAGGACACCATCGCCATCTGGGGCTGCGGCCCGGTCGGCGTCCTGGCGGCGAAGTCCTGCTTCCTGTTGGGCGCCAAGCGGGTCATCTCCATCGACACGGTGCCGGAGCGCCTGGCGCTGGCGCGGGAGGCCGGGGCGGAAACGATCGACTTCGGATCGCAGAACGTGCAGGACACGATCATGGAGATGACGCACGGCCAGGGGCCGGACGCGGTGATCGAGGCGGTCGGCCTAGAAAGCCACGGCGCCGACACGCTGATGCAGAAGGTCAGCTCCGCGGTGATGAGCCACACCGTCGCCTTGGAGCGCCCGTTCGCGCTGAACCAGGCCATCCTCGCCTGCCGCCCCGGCGGCATCGTGTCGATGCCAGGCGTGTTCGCAGGCCAGGTCGGCCCGGTGGCGCTGGGCGCGTTCATGCAGAAAGGCCTGACCTGGAAAACCGGCCAGACCCACATGCAGCGTTACCTCAAGCCGCTGCTGGAGCGGATCGAGAAGGGGGAGATCGACCCGTCCTTCATCATCTCGCACCGGGCCAACAGCCTGGAGGACGGACCGGAGCTTTACAAGACGTTCCGGGATAAGAAGGACAAGTGCACGAAGGTGGTGCTGCGCCCGAACGGGTGAGGCGGGGCAGTCCGCGGAACCATGGTGCGGCGGGACACTCCCGCCGCGCCCGGCTAAACCTCCAAAGGCGTGAGATCCAGCCCGTCGTAGAGGTCCGACATGGCGACTTCGACGCCGATCTCCGGCATCGCGAGCGTTCCGCTGGCGTCCAACACCTCAAGGCTCCAACCGGTTTCAGTGCGGGCGATGACCGTGGCGGCGATTTGGTTCTGCTCCAGCATGACATAGCGCTGGACCGAGGGCAGCGAACGGTACTCCCGCAGCTTCGTCGTGCGGTCAGTCTCGGCAGTGCTTTCGGACAGCACCTCGAAGATCACGACGGGATTGGCGTTGATCGTGGAACTACGGGAAACAGGCGTGCACGACACGAACGCATCGGGATAGCGGTACTTTGAGCCGATCTCGACCTTCATGTCCGGCCCCCGGGCGTAGCAAGGCTTGCCGCGCAGCCGGACCGTCAGCGCCGTGATGATGTTGCTTTGGATCGCCGCATGAGCGTCGGTCCCACCCGTCATTGCAACCGGCTGAAACCCGTCGAACTCCCATCGCAGCTCCTGCTTGGCTTCCCAGGCCAGGAACTCCTCCGGCGTCATCGTCTCGCGTTGCAACTCGCTCATCGGTGTCGCCCTCCAGGCCTCAGCCCACGATAGCGCATTTCCCCCGCCGCCCGCCCCCTATTTCCCCGGCCGCACCCGGCGCAGCAGCAGCCGAACCGATCCCGGATTGGCCGCATGCGGATGCGCCGCCGCCAGCACCAAGGGCCGCAGTTCCGGCTGGTTCAGCCACAGCGGGAACTCGCGCCGGATCACCCCGCCGGTTTCGCCGTTGCCGCGCCCGGTGATCACCTCGACGCAGCGCAGCTTCTCCGCATGCGCGCTGCCCAGGAACTCCCGCAAGGCGGAAAATGCCCGCTGCGCCGTGCGCCCGTGCAGGTCCAGGGTGCGGGTGGCCGCGAGCTTGCCGGCGCGGAAGCGGTGCCAGGTGGCCTTGTCGACGCCGGGCGGGTGATGGCCGATCATCACCGGGGCCAGCCGCTGCACGGTCGGCAGGACCACCGGCGCCACCGGGCGCGGCGCCGACAGGGGCGGCGGGACCGGCTCCGCCGGGGCGTCCGGCACGGACACGCCGGCCATGGGCAGGACGTGGCGGACATACAGCGCCCAGGTGGCGCGGTCCTGCTCGGACAAGCCCTGGCGGCGCGGGGTGGGCATTAGGCGGCGCGGGCGTCCGGGTCGTCCTCGATCAGCACGACATGGAGGCGGCGCGGGCCGTGCGCGCCCAGCTCCAACGTCTGCTCGATGTCGGCGGAACGGGACGGGCCGGTCACGAGCATGACGTTGCGCGGCATGAAGCTCCCAGTCACGGCGTCCTGCCGCTCGGCGCGCAGCAGGTCCCAGGCGTCCTCGTACGCCCCCACCACCCGGCTCGCGCGCAGCACCACGACGGCGGTGTCGGCGAGCAGGTTGAGCGTGGTCGGGCGTTCCGGCGCGCTGGGCAGCATCAGGGTGCCGGTCTCGGCGATGCCGGCGAAGCCGTGCTGCAGGCTGACCAGGTCCGTCCCCTCCGCCCGGCCCTCGCGGATCAGCAGCAACGGGCGCGCGGACCATGGAAGGGCGCGCAGTTCCGGATGCGGCGCCATGACCAGGCGTGAGGGCAGGTTCTGCCCGGCGAGGTACTCCGCCACCGCCTCCGGAACCTCGTCGCCGCCGGGTACGCGGGTGACGGTGCCGAACTCCTTCTCGATGTTGCGGACCAGGAGCGCGACCTGCTCGGGCCGGGGCACCTGGCTGCGGGCGGGCACCAGGTGCCGCGGCGGGTGCGCCATGCGCTCCCGCAGCATCGCCGCCTGGTCGCCCGGCAGCGGCCCGCGTTTCAGCCCGCGGCGGATCGCGCCGAGGATCGCCTCCTTGCTCATCGGTCCGCCCGCTGCGTGCGGGCATAGCGGGCGAAGAACGTGTCCCCCTCGGGCGCCGGCAGGTCCCGGCCCTCGGTCCAGCCACCGGCGAGTGGCAGGCTGGCAAAGCGCCCGCGACGGCGGCCCAGCAAACCGAGGGCCACCGCGCCCGCCCGGGCCGCGAGGCGGTACAGCGCCGGGCGCCGGGCGAAGTAGGCCCAGAGCGCCAGGTTGGTGCGGATGCCGCCGGGCTGCAGGTGCCGCTCGAACTCGCGCTCCCGCCAATGGCGCATCATCTTGGGCAGCGGTATTTTCACGGGGCACACGCTTTCGCACTTGCCGCAGAAGGTGCTGGCGTTGGGCAGGTGCCCGGCCTTGTCCACGCCGATCAAGGAGGGCGTCAGCACGCTGCCCATGGGGCCCGGATACACCCAGCCATAGGCGTGCCCGCCCACCGCGCCGTACACCGGGCAATGGTTCATGCAGGCGGCGCAGCGGATGCAGCGCAGCATCTCCTGGAACTCGGTCCCCATCATCGCCGAGCGCCCGGCGTCCACGATGACGACGTGGTACTCCTCCGGCCCATCGAGGTCGCCCAGACGCCGCCCGCCGGTGCTGAACGTGGTATACACCGAGAAGTCCTGCCCGGTGGCCGACCGCGCCAGGATGCGCAAGAGGCTCGTCGCATCCTCCAGCGTCGGCACCACCTTCTCGATGCTGGCCAGCGCGATGTGCACCCGCGGCAGCGTCTGCGTCAGGTCGCCGTTGCCCTCGTTGGTCACGATCACGCTGCTGCCGGTCTCGGCGATCAGGAAGTTGGCGCCGGTGATGCCCACGTCGGCGGCCAGGAACCGCTCCCGCAGCTTGCCGCGCGCCTCCGTCAGGATGTCGCGCCGCTCGGCGAACATCCGGTCCGCCGGCAGGTCGGTGTGGGACAGGCGGAACTGCGCCTCCCAATCCTCCCGGTTCAGATGGAAGGCGGGCGCGATGATGTGGCTCGGCGTTTCCTGCCGGAGCTGGATGATGTACTCGCCCAAATCCGTCTCGATGGGCGTGATGCCGTTCGCCTCCAGGTGGGCGTTGATGCCCAGCTCCTCGGAGATCATTGATTTTCCTTTGGTCACCGTCCGCGCGCCCGCGTCACGGCAAATCTCCAGAACGGCGGCGCGGGCGTCCTCCGCGGTGCTGCACCAGTGCACGTGGCCGCCGGCGCGCTGCACGTTGGCCTCGAAGGTTTCCAAGTAGAAGTCGAGGTTGGCCAGCGCATGGTTCTTGATGTCGCGCCCGATGTCGCGCAGGCGCTCGAACTCCGGCAGGTTGGCGACGGCGGCGGTGCGCCGGGCCATGAACTGCGGCTTGCTGAACGCCAGCGCCTTTTGCAGCCCGGCATCGGCCAAGGCGTGGTGCGCGTTGGCCTTGAACTCGGGCGAGGTGGTCAGCATGGGGCGTCTCCCGGGCCACGGGCAGCAGACGTGGCGGACATGATCCTCTAATCTAGCGCGCCCACAGCCATGCGCCAGCCCCGCGCCGTGGACGGCCATGGACGGGCAACTGCCGCCGTGGCAGATAGCGCCGCATGACCCTGCCCCGCCGAACCGTCCTTGCCGCCGCCCTTGCCGGCTTGTCCCGACGCGCGGGCGCCCAGCTCCGGCCGCTGCGCCTCGGCGTGCTCACCACCCTGTCCGGCCCGGCGGCGGACGGCGCCGGGCAAGGCTCGGTGGTCGCCGCCCGCATGGCGGCGGAGGCGCGGCCGGATCTTGCGGTCGAAATCCTGGCGGCGGACATGGGAGACCGCCCGGACGTCGGCGCCGGGCTGGCGCGGGCATGGTTCGACCGGGACGGCGTGCATGCGGTGCTGGACGTGCCGAACTCGGCCACCGCGCTGGCCGTGGCCGAGGTGGCGCGCGACCGCAACCGCATCGCCCTGTTCAGCGGACCCGGCGCCGCCACGCTGACTGGCGCCGCGTGCAGCCCGAACCACCTGCAATGGACCTACGACACGGCGGCGCTGGCGTCCGGCACGGCGGCGGCCCTGCTGGCGGAGGGCGGCGACGCCTGGTTCTTCCTCACCGCCGACTACGCCTTCGGCCACGCCCTGCAGCGCGACGTGACGGTCGTGGTGGAAGCCGCCGGCGGGCGCGTCTTGGGATCGGCCGCGTTCCCGAACGAAACCCTGGACTTCTCCGCCCTGCTGCTGCAGGCGCAGGCCAGCGGTGCGAAGATCATCGGCCTCGCCTGCACCGCCGCACCGTTCGAAACATTGGTGAAGCAGGCCGCCGAGTTCGGCATCGCCCGGGGTGGGCAACGCCTGGCGAGCCTGCTCTGCCTCGTGACCAACGTGCATGCCATCGGCTTGGCTGACGCGCAGGGCCTGTTGGTGACGGAGCCTTTCTACTGGGACCTCAACTCCGGCACCCGGGCCTTCGCCGCCGCCCTCGCCCCGCGCAACCGCGGCATCGCGCCCACCATGGTGCATGCCGGGGTGTTCTCCGCCACGTCGCATTTGCTGCGCGCCGTGGCGGCAGGCGCGGACCCCGGCGACGGCCGGGTGACGGTTGCCGCGATGAAGCGCCTGCCGGCGGAGGACGCGCTGTTCGGCCGCAGCACCCTACTTGCCAACGGCAGCGTCACCCACCCGATGCACCTGTTCCAGGTCAAGGCGCCGGGCAAGTCGTCCGGGCCGTGGGACCTTTACCGGCGGCTGCGGACCATCCCGGCCGGGCAGGCATTCCGCAGTGCCGCCGCGTCCGGCTGCACGATGGGCGGCTGACTAGCCCTTCCCGGCGGCGCGCGCCTGGCCGATGGGCGGCACGTCGCCCGTCATGCCGGCCAGCACCTCCGCGACGTGGCGCACCCGCACGGCGCTGCCCTCGCGCGACAGCCGGCCCGCCATGTTCAGCAGGCAGCCCAAGTCCCCGGCCAGCAGCGTGTCCGCCCCGGTCGCCGCCACGTCCTTCGCCTTCTCGGACACCATCCGGGTCGAGATCTCCGGGTACTTCACGCAGAACGTGCCGCCGAAGCCGCAGCACACTTCCGGCTCCACCATCTCCCGCAGTTCCAGCCCGGCGATCCCCGCCAGCAAGGCCCGCGGCTGCGCCTTGAGGCCCATCTCGCGCAGGCCGGAGCAACTGTCGTGGTACGTGACGACGCCGGGGTAGCTGGCGGCCACGGACTCCACGCCCATCACGTCGGTGAGGAAGCCGACCAACTCGTAGGTGCGCCCGCCCAGCGCTTCCGCCTGGGCGCGGAGGTTGGGGTCGTCGTCGAACAGGTGCGGCAAATGGTGCTTGATCATGCCGCCACACGATCCCGACGGCACCACCACGTAGTCGTAGCCGCTGAATGCGTCCAGCACGCCACGCCCGATGTCGCGCGCCGTGGCGCGGTCGCCGCTGTTGTAGGCGGGCTGGCCGCAGCATGTCTGGGCGCGCGGTACCTCGACCTGGCAGCCTGCCTGCTCCAGCAGCCTGATCGCGGCAAAGCCCACCGTGGGCCGGTGCAGGTCCACCAGGCAGGTGACGAACAAGGCGACGCGGGGGTGGGTTTGCAGCATGGCATTCATCTAAGCCGCCCCAGCCCATTCCGCCAGACAGAGGGCTTGCCGATGGCGCCTCAGTTTGATCGGTTCCAATCAGGCGAGGGCGACGAACGCGATCAAAACCGCGAGCAGAAGGCACAAGGGCGAGTAGAGGTAGGTGTCGCGTCCGGCGAAGACGCTCCCTCGGACCCGTTTGAAGAAGCCGACGTAGCGGAACTCACCAATGGCCCGAACCGTGAAGATCAGGGCCAACACGGTGCTTGCGCCCCGCAACAGGCCAGTCGGCAGAAATCGCGGAAGCAGGCCGGCCGTCGAACCGACCACAACCGCCATCCCAAGCAGGGCGACGCCGACCAGGAAGGTGGATAACGGGCTGGGCGACAGGACCGGCACCCCGCCCCTGGAAGGGATCGCACCCGCTTTCCAAACGGTCCCGCCTGCGGCCCAGTAGAGGTGGACCGCGGCGATGACCGTGAGCGCCAAGCAAACAGTCAAAGCAGCACCTGTCGTCACGGTTGGCTCCCATGGACGTCAGAAGCTGCCAAGACCCCGTTCTATGGCGCGACCTCGACGAGGCCGGCCGGGATGCCGACCACGAGCCGCTCGGGCACGTAGCCGAAGTCAGTCAGGTCCTCGGGGCCGATCCAGTCGGGGTTGATATAGACGACCCCGCCCAGGCGCAGCAGGTCGGGGCCGGCGCTGTCCTGCTGCGCCGCGCATATGTCGCCGGGCACTCGGCGCAGCACGGCTGCCAGCGCGCGGTGCTCCGCCTCGAACGTTGTCGGCCCCCTCCTTGGAATGAGCGTAATCGTTACGTCACCTGTCTCGAAGCCACTGTCGATCAAGTGGTGATCATCCTCCTCCCATGGCTTCACGACCAGGCTCACTTGGTCGCTGACGAGGCCGTCCCGCTCCCCGTAGTCCACCAGGCGCAAATCGGCCAGTTCGGAGTCATGTACCAGGGCGATCCTGACCTGTGCGGCCGAGAGCGGTGTTCTGAGTTGCATGTGCGTGTCGATAGACATGGTGTTGCCTCATGGTACTTGGGGCATGGAAGACGGCGACATGGGTGTTATCTGCTCGGGGTCGGGCAGGACGCGGGAAATAGCGCCATTCTTCTCGATGACGATCAGTTCCTGCAAGCCTGCAATCGGCTTGCGCTGAAGCAGCGTCTCCACCTCATCGAGTGTGACATCCGTCCGGCTCAGATTCAGCACCGCGTGGTAAGCCTGACCGCTGCTGACCTTGCGGGACAGCGCCTTCCTGACTTGGTCCGGGTCGGAGCTTGTCGGCGCGACCACGTCGGCGATGTTGTCACCGAGGCGCATGTCGGGATCTTTGCCAGAAGCGATGTTGTCTTCCGGACGCACCTCGGGCTGCCATTGAACCCGATACCCCGCGGTGGCCAAGGCGTTCCCGGACGCGTTCTGGAACCTGATGCCGTCCTGCTTGGCTTGGTTGGCGCGAGGATTGGGCACCTCCGGCGTACCGGCCGGCATGCCGCCGACCACGCCATCACGCGGCGCAGGCGCAGCCATGCTTACGATTTGAGGAAGCAGCGATGATCGTCAGGCGTCCCGTGCCGCGCGTCGAGAAATGTGCCTCTCAGGATTTGGAAGCCGATTGGAGCATTCTGATCAAGCAGGATGCGGCGCATGTGCCCGCTTGGCGAACTCGATCACCCGGCGAGCCGGTGCGACCGGCAGCCTATGATAAATCTCCGCCGCGATCTGCTCCGCGGTGAAGCTGTCCTCCGCATTGTCGATCACAGCCTGGGCTGGGATCCGGGTCCCGCGGATCACCCACGCGCCCGATACCCTGCCGGGAACGCGCTCAACGTCGGGACACTGGCTCCAATCGATCATGCCGGCCTCCACGACCGATTAACCAGACCGCGCCGCGGACAGCCGCCAGGCCGGGTCAGGCTGGTTCAGCGTGCGCTCAAAGGTCCAGATGTCGGTGATCTCCGCCACCGCGTCGGCGCCCGCGACCGGCTTGCCGTCGCGGCCCAGCGTTTCCGACACCTGGTCCGACACGATGCGCAAGGTGATGGCGGCCTGGTTGCCGGACAGCGCGGCCTCCTGGACCGTCAGGCCCTCGATGCCGCGGATCTCGCTCCGCTGCGTCTCCCCTGCCGCTTCCCGCGCGGCGATGACCGACTCAAAGCTGCGGTAGGTGTCGTCGGCCAGCAGCGGGCGCAACGCCACCCGGTCGCCCTCGGCAAAGGCGCCGACGATCAGGCGGAACGCCGCCTCCGCCCCGTTGAGGAAATGCTGCGGGTCGAAGTTCCGATCCACCGCGCGCATCTGCGCCAGCGCCGCGCCGGTCGGGCTGCCCGGGTCCGGCAACGGGCGCGCGGGCGGGCTGGCCTTCCCGTCGATCACCGGCCCGGACACGGCCCGGCCCATGCCCGGCACCGCGGACGGCGCGGCCTCGGGCTGCGCCGGGCGTTCGAACCCCGTCTTGCGGCCCAGGATGCCGCGCAGGCGCAGCACCAGAAAGGCCGCGATCATGCCGAACAACAGAAGGTCGATTGGAAAGCCGCCACCCATGGCCTAAATCCCCTATGCCCGCCTCAGATGGGGCCGACGGCGCGGCAGGACAATGAAGCGCCCCGGTTGCGGGCCGCCGCCGCCCGCCATAGGTAGGGCGATGATCCTGCTCCGCCACGGCCAAAGCGAATTCAACCTGCATTTCACCGAAACGCGGCGCGACCCCGGCATCCGCGACCCGGCGCTGACCCCGCTCGGCCACCAGCAGGCGGCTGCAGCGGCGGAGGCGCTGCGGAGCGAGGGCATCACCCGCATCCTGGCCTCTCCCTACACCCGCGCGCTGCAGACCGCGGAGCCGATTGCCAGGGCGCTCGGCGTGCCCGTCGTGGTCAACCCCGTCGTGCGGGAGCGTTACGCCTTCACCTGCGACGTCGGCAGCCCGCGCTCCGTGCTCGCCGCCGCCTGGCCGCAGCATGACTTCTCCCGAATCGACGACATCTGGTGGCCGCTCTCGGAGGAGCCGGCCGAGCAGGTGATCGGCCGCGCCGGCCTGTTCCGCGCCGAGATGGCGGCGCTGCCCGACTGGTCGCAGACCCTGGTGGTCAGCCATTGGGGGTTCATCCTGTCGCTGACCGGGCGCAGCATGATGAACGGCGACTGGCTGCGCTGCGACCCGACCGCGGCGCCCCCGGCCGAGATCGTCTGGAAGCACTAGCCCCACCCCGCCCCACACTCGCGCCCGGGTAGCGCCGCCTCCCCCGCCATGCTACCCGGCGCCAGCACCTTTTCCATACGAGGAATCCGATGTCCGAGACCGCCCCGCCCGCCGCCGAAGGCCAGCCGACCCCGCCGCTCACCGTCAACATCCAATACGTCAAGGACCTGTCCTTCGAGGTGCCCGGTGCCCCGGAAATCTACACGACGCTGCGCAGCCAGCCCAACGTGAGCATCAACCTCGATGTCCAGGCCCGCCGCATCCAGGAAGGCCAGGACGTGTTCGAGGTCGTGCTGCAGATCAAGGCGGAAGCGACGGAGCCGCAGGCCGCCGCTGCAAACGGACAGGCGGCGAACAGCCCCGCCGATGGTCAAGCCGTGGGGGGCCGCCCGGTGTTCATCGCCGAGCTGGCCTATGCCGGCGTGTTCACCCTGAGCGGCGTGCCGGAGAACACGGTGGAGCCGGTGCTGCTGGTCGAGTGCCCGCGCCTGCTGTTCCCCTACGCCCGCAACATCCTGGCCGACGTGACGCGCGACGGCGGCTTCCCGCCCGTGCTGCTGCAGCCCATCGACTTCGTCTCGCTGTGGCAAAGCCGTCGGGCACCCGGAGCGACAGCGACCGTTTGAACGATTGGAGCCACGGCGACCGCCTGAGCTACACGGCGCAGGCCGCCCGGGCCTCGTCCAACGCCGAGCGCAGCGCCATCTCGTCGTAGGGCTTGCCGAGCCAGACGACGCCCTCGCCCCCTGCCCGGGCCGCCCCGGAGGCCACAACCACCGGGATGCCGGGCAGCCGCTCGCGCATCCGGCCCACCAGCGCCAGGCCGTCCATGTCCGGCAGGCCGAGGTCGCAAACCACCAGGTCGATGCCCTGGGCCAGCCGCGCCAGCGCCTCCGCGCCGCTCTCCGCCTCCAGCACGTCGTGGCCGAGGTCGGCGAGCATGGTGGCCGTCGTCATGCGGACCAGCATCTCGTCTTCCACCAGCAGCACGCGCAACGCCTCCGGCGTGCGCGGCCTGCGCGCCTGGCCGAGCGCCGTGCGCAGATGCCGGGCCAGGTCCTCGGTCCGCCAGGGCTTGCTCAGCAGGTTGATGCCGGGGTCAAGCTCGCCGTTGTGCACGATGGAGTTTTGCGTGTAGCCGGAGGTGAACAGCACCGCGAGGCCCGGCAGCATGCGCTGCGCCTGCTCCGCCAGCGCGCGCGAGGTCAGCGGCCCCGGCATCACCACGTCGGTGAACAGCACGTCCGGACGCGCGCCGCCTTCCAGCATCCGCATCGCCGCTTCCGCGTCCTCCGCGGCCAGCACCGCATAGCCGAGGCTCGCCAGCGCGTCGCTCGCCACCTGCTGCACCGCGGCATCGTCCTCCACCAGCAGCACCAGCTCGCCCGCCCCGGAGGCGACGGCAACCGGCTCGGGCGACGGCGTCCGCACGGCGGCGGCGGTGCGCGGGATGTAAAGGCGGGCCGTGGTGCCGTGGCCCAGCTCGCTGTAAAGCTGGAAATGGCCGTCGGACTGCTTGGCGAAGCCGAACACCATGGACAGGCCCAGCCCGGTGCCCTTGCCTTCGCCCTTCGTCGTGTAGAACGGCTCGGTGGCGCGGCGGAGCTGCTCCGGCGCCATGCCGCAGCCGGTGTCGGTCACGGCGAACATCACGTACTGGCCCGGCGTCACCTCCGCCGCCCGCGCCGCGTACTCCTCGTCGAGCGAGGCGTTCGCCACCTCGATCGTCAAGCGCCCCTGCGTCTCGCCCCCCGGCCCGGCCATCGCGTCGCGCGCGTTCACCACGAGGTTCAGCAGCGCGTTCTCCAACTGGTTCGGGTCGGCGCGCACCGCCCACAGCCCGCCGCCGACCACCAGCTCCATCGCGACCGCCTCGCCCAGCGTGCGGCGCAGCATGTCCTCGATGCCCATCAGCACGCGGGCCGGGTCGAGCGGCTCGGGCGCCAGCGGCTGGCGGCGGGCGAAGGCGAGCAGATGCCGGGTCAGCCGGGCGCCGCGGGCGGCACCGGCGCGCGCCGCGTCCAGGCGCGCGTGCAGCCATCCGTCCCCCCCGTCGCGCCCCATTCCTTCGCGCCCCATTCCTTCGCGCCCGGGTCCGTCTTGCTTTGCCAAATGCTTCGACACCAACTCCAAATTCGTCGAGACGACCTGCAGCAGGTTGTTGAAGTCGTGGGCGACCCCGCCGGTCATCTGGCCCAGCACCTCCATCTTCTGCGCATGCCGGGCCAGGCTCTCGGCCTGCACGCGGCGGGTGATGTCGGCGACCGCGACCATCTGGCCGCCATCGGGCATGGCGCTGCGCCACACCTCCAGCCGGCGTCCGTCCTGCTCCGCTTCCGCGATGGCCGGCGTGTCGCCCGGGCGGGGCGCGGACAGCAACGGCGGGTCCAGGCGCTGCGCCGCCGCGAGATCGGTCAGCGACACGCCGGGGCGCACGAGGGCGGACGGCAGTCCGATGGTCCCGGCGAAGCGGCTGTTGCGGAGCAGCAGGCGTTCTTCGGGATCGAACACCGCGACGCCGTCGCGGATGTGCTCCACCGCGGCCTCAAGCTGCGCGGCCGACAGCAGCTCCCGCCGCCGGGTTTCCAGCAGGCGTGCCCGGCCCAGCAGCAGCGCCAGCACCGCCAGGCCCAGCAGCAGGACGCCCAGCGCCGCCGCCGCCTGCATGCCGAGGCTGGCCAGGCGCTGCCGGGCCAGCGCGGAGGCGACCTCCGTCGCGCGCTCGGCCTCCGCCCGGTCCATGATGCGCTGCACGGCGACGCGGATGTCGTCCATCAGCGCCTTGCCCTCATCGGTCAGCACCAGGTCGACGGCCTCCTGGTCCTTGCCGGCCCGGGCCAGCGCCACGGTCTGTTCCAGCTCGGCCAACTTGCGCGGCACCAGATCACGGAGCGGCGCGGCCTCGTCCCGCAGCCAGGGGGTGTCCTTGCCGAGTTCGTCCAGGCGGTCCAGCAGCGAGGCGATCCGGGCGGCGGCGTGCTGGTACGGCTCAAGGTAGTACGCCCGGCCGGTCAGCAGGAAGCCGCGCTGCCCGGTTTCCGCGTCCTGCGCGGCCGACAGCACCTGCTGCGCGGCGCCGGCCTGCATGCGCGCAATCCCGCTGCGCTCGCTTGCCGCTGTGATCGACTGCGTGACCTCGCGCTCGAACAGCACCGCCGCGGTCAGCAGCAGCAGCGTCGCCGCCAGCAGCCCGGCCGCCTTCCAGCGCACCGAACGCCAGGCGCTGAACGGCTTCAAGCGAGCCACAACGGCTCCTTCAGCCGGGCCAGGAACGCGGCGTGGCGGGCCAGCGCGTCCGGATCGGGCTGCACCCGCACCGGCGTGCGCGGCCCGGCCGGCTGGTAGGCGACCGAGGGCAGCGCGTCCCCGCCGTCCTCCGCCAGCAGCAGCCCGCGCTGCCGCCCGCCGGTCAGCTCGATATACACCTCCGCCAGCAGGCGGCAGTCGAGCAGGGCGTTGTGGCTCGTGCGCTCCGACAGGTCGATGCCGAAGCGGCGGCATAGCGCGTCCAGGCTGTTGGGCAGGCCGGGGAAGCGGGCCTTGGCGAGCGCCAGCGTATCCACGATGCGCCCGCGGTCCAAGGCGGGGCGGCGCAGCCGGGCCAGCTCGGCGTCCAGGAAGCCGAAGTCGAACGGCGCGTTGTGCGCGACCAGCGGGGCGTCGCCCAGGAACGCCACCAGCTCGTCGGCGATCTCGGCGAAGCGCGGCTTGCCCCGCAGGTCCGCGCGGGTTAGGCCGTGTACCCGGCTCGCCTCCGGGTCGATGTCGCGCTCCGGGTCGATGAAGCGGTGGAAGCTGCGCCCGGTCGGCAGGTCGCGCATCAGCTCCAAGCAGGCGACCTCGATCACCCGGTCGCCCGTGAGGGGGTCGAGGCCCGTGGTTTCCGTGTCGAACAAAACGGAACGGCTCAAGGCTGCATCTCCTGCATCAGGCGTTTCAAGCGGCGCAGCGCATGGTGGCGGGACAACCCGGTCGGAATGACGACATCGGCGCGGCGGCGTTTCTCGGCGTCGGGCATCTGCCGTGCTATGATGGCGTCGATCTGCGCCTCCGTCATCTGCCGCCGCGCCCGCACCCGCGCCCGCTGCACGGCGCGGGGGGCGGAGGCCACCAGCACCAGGTCGACCCGCCGTTCGCCCCCGGTTTCCAGCAGCAGCGGGATGTCCAGGACCGCCACCCGCCGCCCCGCCCGGCGGGCGCGGGCCAGGAACGCCTGCTCCGCCGCGCGCACCATGGGGTGCAGGATGCGCTCCAGCGTCTGCATGGCGGAAGGGCTCGGCACGGCGATGGCGCGCAGCACCGCGCGGTCCACGGCGCCGTCGCGCACCGCGCCCGGGAACGCGTCCCCGATGGTCCGCACCGCCCGCCCGCCGCGGCCCTGCAGCGCGTGCACCGCCGCGTCCGCGTCGAACACCGGCACGCCGGCCCGCCGGAACGCCGCCGCGACGGTCGACTTGCCCATGCCGATGCCGCCGGTCAGGCCGATGATCCTCATGCACCTGAACGTTATAGGTCCGCCGCGATCAATTCAAAGGTGTTTTGGTCCACGGTAGGCGTCACGCCGAACCAGGACGCGAAGCCCGCGACGGCCTGATGCAGCAGCATGCCGAGGCCGCCCACCGTGCGCAGCCCGCGCGCCGCCGCGTCGGCCAGCAGCGGCGTCACCGGCGGCACGTACACGATGTCCGAGACCACCAGGCCGGGCGGCGCGTCGTCCAGCGGCATATCGAGGGTGCCCTGCCCCGCCATCCCCAGCACGGTGGTGTTGACCAGGAGCGCCTGTCCGCCGAGCGCCCCCCGCTCCGCCCAGGGCCGCACGATCAGGCCCGGCAGCGCCGCCGCCAGCGCCGCCGCGCGGCCCGCCGACCGGTTGGCGACCGCCACCGCTACGCCGAGGTCAAGCAACGCCGCCGCGATGGCCCGCGCGGCGCCCCCGGCGCCCAGCAGCAGCGCCGGGCCGGCGGCGGGATCGACGCCATGCGCGCGGAGGTTCGCGACGAACCCGGCGCCGTCCGTGTTGGTCCCGGTGATGCCGTCCGGCCCGAACGCCAGCGTGTTCACCGCCCCGGCCCGCTGCCCGGGCGGCAGCACCCGGTCGCACAGGGCCAGCACCGCCTCCTTATGCGGCACGGTCACGTTCGCACCGAGAAAGCCCGCGGCGCGCAGCCCGCGCACCGCCGCCACCAAATCCTCGGGCGCCACGGGAAGCGGCACGTAGGCCCCGTCGATCCCATGCCGCGCCAGCCAATGGTTGTGCAGGCGCGGCGACCGGGAATGCGACACCGGCCACCCGATCACCCCCGCCAACCGCGTCCGTCCCGTGA
>JAABUQ010002324.1_pt1 | contig 37928 bp, 37 predicted proteins | sample 5560001 | NCBI WGS metagenome assembly JAABUQ01 (sample SAMN10711888, study PRJNA513371) | rock metagenome | isolation source: Antarctica rocks | place: Antarctica: Victoria Land, Finger Mt nord | collected 2015-12-18 | reverse complement strand
CGCGGCTCTGACGCTCGACGACCCGCCGTCGAATTCGACGAGCTGTCGGTACGGCGGGAGGATGGTCCACTGGGTCGGACAGGTAGGCTCCGGGGGGTACACGCGCGGCAACGGCTGGTTCATGAGCACGAACAACATGCTCGGCAACTGGATTCCGGGCAGCGGGGTCATCGACCTCACGGTCATCGGTAATCTGCCCTACGGTGACGGGATCTCGCTCGGTGGGGTCATCAACCTCACGACGATCACCGATGTCAACGTGCAGGGGGGATTCTTTCACTCAGTGGGCTCGATCTCGATGGCCGCGGCCTACCCGATCGAAATCACGGGCTGCCAGTTTGACAACCCTTTCGACGCCGCGTATCACGGCGATACGCAGATCATCAATAAACTGGAATTTACGAATAACCAGATGGGAACCGCGGGGTGCAGGCTGAGGTCATGCGAGGTGAAATCGTCGAACATGTACTTTGGCGCCTTGCAGACCTGGGCGAGCTTCCGGCCCCCCGGCGTCGGGACGATCGCGGACCTGGTGGCCATCCACGCGGGCGGCTACGTCGGCTCCTACACGATCACGTTCTCATTCGACGGGGAAGACGCCGCGATCCCCACGCACTCGCATGTGACGATCGACAATCACGGCGGCTTCCAGACGGCCTTGAACCTCCGCGATTGCAAGATCGGCGCCCAGGCCGACTCCTCCGAAGCCGTGATCTTCCTGCGCGACGGCAACGACGGGAGCAACCGCGTCACAAAAACTTTGAAGTTTCTTTGTGAAAACATGACAAGCTCGGCATCGCCAGGCGCGGGCTACCCGACCGTGTTCCTCAAGACGACCGGCCCCCGTGCCCGGGGGACGATCCGGGACAGTGATTATCTCCTGCCCGACCAGTGCCAGCACGTCCGCAACGCCGGACCAGGTGGGATCGGGAACGTCATATGGGAATACGACGGGAACCTGGCCGGCCACCCCACGGCCGGGAACTGGTCGGCCGGGTCGCACACGTCGCGGAACCCGTCGGCCGCGAATGGGGTGCCTCGGCGGGTGACCTGCGTCCGGTCGGGGAGTTACCTTCCAACCGGCGCCGTCAGCACGACGACGACGGGGGCGACGATCGCGGGGACGACGAAGATCCCTGTCGCCTCGGTGACGAACATCGTGCCGTTCGCGACGCTGGCCGTGGACACGGGCGCGAACGCGGAAACGACCATCGCCAAGTTTGTCTCAGGTCCGCTTGTCTTCGCGACGCTCCAGCTGGCCCATGCGTCGGGCGTCCCGGTCGTGCTGGCGCCAACGCCCAATACGACCGTCGCGACGGCAGTCAGTGCTCCCGGGGTCGCCGCGGTCACGCCCGGGAGCCTCGCGGGAATTGCGCCGGGGACTTATCTCCTGATTGACACCGGGAGCTCGCAAGAAACCGTACTGGTCTCCTCGACGAATCCGACCGCGGGCACCTTCACGGCGAACTTCGCGGTCGCGCACCCGACGACCCCGTTCGCGGTCATGCAGTCCACCCCGCTGTGGCAGGACTCCGACGTGGTCAATCTTGCAACCGCGACCGCCTAACGCCGGGGAGCGAAACGACATGGCTTTCCGCATCCGATACGCCTACCCGCCCGGTTTTTCGCTCGGATACTCGATCGAGCGGCTGATCGACGGGCTCTATTACGACTTCGCCGACAGCACCTTCAAGGCAACCGCCACGACCCCGGTCAACGCTCTCTCCGTGCTTGCCGGCAACTACGTTGGCCTGTATCGGGACACCGTCACCTCGACGCCACAGGCCCAGTTCACCAACGGCGAGTACTCCGTCAACATCCACAACATGGCCTCCGCGAATGCCATCGTCGGCCTTCTCGGCATGACGATGTACAACGGCGACTCCGCGCCGGTGTTTAGCGCTGGGGGCGCTGTCGCGGGTGGAGATCCCTGGGCGACTCCCCTGCCCGGTGCCTATCCCACCGGCACGGCCGGGGCCATCCTCGCAAGAAACCTCGACGTTGCTGTCTCAAGCCGCTCCACCTTCGCTGGTGGCATCGTCGCGGGCGTGGCGAGCCCTGTGAACGTCGGCACAATCCTCGATAAGACCGGATATACACTGACGAGTTCCGAACACACGAGCATCTCGGCGGATGTAGCCTCCGGCCTGACGTATCAAGGTTACACGAATGTACGTGCATCCCGCCTCGACAGCCTCGACGCTGCCGTGTCGTCCCGCCTGGCCGGGCTCGCCTACGTGACTCCGCCCACCGCGGCCCAGATCGCCTCCGGGGTCTGGGAGGAGCCCAGGACGAGCCATACGACGCTCAGTACATTCGGAAGCATGCTCGACGCGGCCATCACCAGCCGCTCGACCTATGCCGGAGGGCCAGTCGCGAGCGTGACGGCCCCCGTCACCGTGGGGACCATCTCCGACAAGACGGGCTTCTCCCTCGCGGCCTCCGGGCTCGACGCGATTTCGGTCGAAACGGGGGTCAACGCCCGCCAGGCCCTCTCGCCGATCCTGGCCGCGGCCGCCGGCACACTGGTCGGGGCCGGGACGGGGACAATCGTCGTCAAGGGGGGGAACGTCGCCGCAACCCGGATCACCGCGACCACCGACAACGTCGGGAACCGCACGACAGTGAGTCTGACGTTGCCGACCTGACGGGAGACTCCCGATGTTCACTAAGACGTATTTTGGCGCCACCTATTTCTCCCCGATGTATTTCGCGGCGTCCACGGCGGGGATTGTGGTGACCGTGCCGCCACCCCCGGGCCCGCGGGGCTACAGGGATCGTAATGCATTCGCAGCGATCGTCGCCGCGCTGGAATCGACCGGGGAATTCGCCGCGGTCCTCCTCGGCTCGCCCGCGTACCGGACATTGGTCGGGGCCGACCGCACCCCAATGGCCGTCATCTCGCCGACCGAATGGGACGAGGAGGACGACGCTGATCCGATCTTCAACGTCCGTCACGTCTCCTATCTGCTCACGCTGATCTGCCGCGGTGAAATTCCCGGGGAGCGTTACGAGCAACTCGACCGGCTCACGTCGGTCGTGCAGAACGCCCTCGACGGCTCGAACCTCGACGGGGGCTGCCTGCCCGCCTTGACGAAGTTCCGCCGGGGCCGACCCGATCTCTCCGCGCGACATCCCGAGCAACGAATACTGCTCGAGGGCGAATTCACTTACCTCATTTCCACACAGGCCGGGCACGATACGACTGCCTGAACCGGGGAACATCTCATGCCTTCGTCGAAGAGATTCATGAATTGGTCCGGCGTCGCGTTCACCCCGTCCGGGGGCACCGCGACGCCAATCACGGGGGTCACGGCGGTCACGATCGACACAGGCGGTACCCTCCAGAAGTTCTCCGGCGATGGCGACCGTTACAACACGACGGTCGTCAATGACCACAACGACCCGGTCGTCACCGTCCGTGCGGCGGACCTCGCCGCCGTGCGGGCCAACCCCGTGGGATCGATCGGCACCTTTTCCGCGACTCACAACGACGCGAGGAATGGCACCGGGACCGGCGCCATCACCTACACGCTCGCCAACGCGGTCGTGGCGTCAAATCCCGTCCAGGGGAGCCACCGCCAGTTCGGACACGGCACGCTCACGATCACCGCCTATTCGAGCGACGGCATCACCAACCCCCTGTCAACAACCATTGCCCCCTGACCGAGGGTCAAAAATGCGCGACAACAGGCCCGATGCCATCCGGGTCCCCCTCTCATTCGCGGGGGCCGGCGACTCCTTCTCGCGGTTAACGAAGCTCCAGGGTGGGTTCGCCGGAATCCTCGGCGTCGACCGGGTCTACGTCCGGCACCAAGGCTACGAGCATTTCATCACCGGCGATCCCGCCGACACGCTCAACTTCCCCGGCGGAAGCTCGCGATCCGGCGAATCGAGGTACGACTGGGAGGAACGGGGTGATGGGATCTTTTACGGAGTCCTCAGGGGCGAAGTCTGAGTTGAGCGAATCGTTGCGCCGCAGGGCGGGGGCCATCGGCTCCCCTCTGCGGCTCGCCGACGGGCAGACCTGGATCCTCGCGACGCCGTCGTTCCGGGCGGATGGCCGTTCCCTGACCAGCCCGCCGGCCGATAGACCCCTGGACCGGATCTTCGAACACCTCGCCCTCCACGGGAGCGTCCTCCTGGTGGATGTCTGGGAGGCCGCGATCCCCCTCCTCAGGGCGAATTATGACCTGGACGACGAGGAGATGGCCGACCTCTTGAGCGTTGCGCCCGGCGAGGAGAGCCGGGAATTCGTGGATTCCATCCTCGACCACCTGTTCGGGACCAAGCCCGCCGGCAGGTCGTATTCGGACTGGGTGAGGGCGAGCTTGTGGGCCAACGGGCTGGAGAAATCCGAGATTTCGGCGGCGGCCCTGTCGGGCGTCCTGGCAGTCTTGCTCGTGACAGGACGCACGATTCCCGCTTCCCGGTTTGTCGACGCCTGCCGCGCGGCCTGCGCACGATCGTCCCTGGAAACCTTGATCTGATGAACCCTCTCCCGACTCCCGAAGCCACCCGACGGCCCGATGTGCCTGTGCATCAGGTCACCCTTGCGGACGGCCTGAAGTGGGGTCTGGCTCGGCCGTCAATCCGCCTCAGACCGATCGCGACGGGACGAGACCCGGACGGCGAGCCTGGAGGATCGATCGTAGCTCAGGCCGTCGTGGCGTATCCCCTGGAAATCCGATACCTCGTGGAAGGCTTGCGCTCCAAGCTGGCGGCGGAGTCGGAGATCGATCAATACGAGTCGCTCTTCAACCTGGCCGCCGCCCTGTTGCGTCGGGGGCACGACATCGACCTGGACTCGACCGCATCCCTGCTGGCCGTGGATGTCGAGGACTTCGCCCGCTTCGCCCGCGATGTCATCAAGGTCGCATTCGGGGCCCCGCGGATGACCACTCCGGGCGCACTGTTGTGAGAACAGCCATGACTGAGCGGAGAAGTACCTTCGACGTTCAAAATTCCGCCGATCAACCCAGGGAGTCTATCCCGGGTGAGATCGCCCTGAAATCCCGGCGCACCCTCTCGAACGACGAGAGCGGCCACGAAGCCTCCTTGAATCGGGTCGGCGCACGCATCGATGCGGCGAAGATTCAGATGGATTCCCTCGGCAGGTCGCTCGCCGTCATGATGCTCCAGCAGTCCCATGCCCGCGAAACACCCGCCTTCCCGGCCATCATGAACGGGTCGTCGCCTCTTTCGCCGATGACCTCCACGATTGGGGATATGCCCAGCCTTTCCGCATCTGGACAAGTGATCGCAACCCAGCACGACCCATTAAACGAACTGGCAACTCCAGAACCGCGGCTTGCTCCGGATCTGGCGGGAGAAGTCGATCACGAAGCCGATTCGGGAGAGTTCAGTGGAGAACTGCCCTCGGGCGGCCTTCAAGTTCAAGCCTCCAGCAATCCATTGGGAGGACGTCTTGGTGAAGGTTCGTTAGCAATCGACTCGGCCCCGTCGATGACCGTGATGACGGATTTGACGGCACGAGTCTTCGGTGGAGATGCCGACCTGTCCGCGGAAGGTCGGCGGCCCTTTCCATGGGATGGCAATCCATCTTCCGCGGTGCGTGGCATGTCCCCTCCGACCCTCAGCGACGGCCACACCGCCTGGGCCGGCGGGTTGAGCTTCCTAGGCCGTCTGGTGAGTCTCGAATCGGAAAGGGCCCTCGCGGACCGTACCGAGGCTCCCGGTGATGTCCCATTCCCTGCAAATCTCGCGACTCTTGAGACGGCAGGTGGTCCCGCGAGCGAGGAAGGCGAACCTCAAGGCCAGGGCCTCGACAGCATGCTCCACAGGACGGTAGGAAACGCATTCCCCGGGAAAACTCCCTGGGCCTCCGTCGACGTGTTGGACCGTCGCGAGCCGTTGTCGCCGGTATCCGGCGCATCACCTCTCGGAATTTTCGACCTCGGGGACGGAGGCCCTGGCTCCGGTGCAATCGACTCGGCGATGTCCCTTGGAGACAACCTCCAGGACGACTTTTCGGTCGGAACCGCCGACTCTCAATCACGGCCATTTTCCGCCAGGGGGATGGACACCTCGGCACGCGGCGATTCTCCCATCGATTTGTCGAGGACAAATCAGCTCCTCCAGCAGCTCATCGAAGAAGTGAGGAAGGGCCGTCCGGGATTCTCAAGCGGGGGAACGCGGCAAGTCGAACCCGCCCGATAAGACCCTCTACCCCAGAGCCGGATTGAGGATTGCCTCTCCGGCAGCTAAAAAACACTTGATACTTTTCATCCGCAATTCTCAATTAACGTAAGGCGTGATTCCATGCCATCCTTTGGCGGCGTGAATATTTTTGGGACGGCCGTCACGATGAGCACGGCGGACCATCCGCGGGCGAAGCAAATCAACAGCTTCTTTGGCGTCAGCGGCCTCGAAACCCTCGACGGCGGGATGCGCGGGCGGACCACGAACGTCTCCGGTGTGCTCTCCGGAAATTCTGCGGCCGCACTGGCCCGTGCCGAGGGGCTGTTCCGATCATACAACGATGGAATCACTCGCCTGCTCTCGGATCAATTCGGGGTCTCTTGGGCGGGCGTTCGGCTCGAATCGTTTCAGCCGATGGGGCGAGTGAAACAATCGCCTAACGGGTACTATCTCCGCCCTTTCCAGGCCCGCTTCCTGCACCTCGCGTGACACCGATGTCATTCTCGCAAAGCAATATTTCCGACGTGCGGATCTCGCGCGATGGCGCGGAATTCTTCATCGCCTGGACATCTTCGTCGCCCTGGGGTACCGCGTTCCAGGTCTACGTCGATCGTCGATTGGCATGGGCCGGGACGGCACGCTCGTGCAACATCCCGCCGCCCGCGGGCGGCGCCGGACAAATTGCCTGGATTGAGGTGGGCACCGTCACTGCGAGCGAAACTCGTCGCGACTTCTCCACGAGCCTGAGCGGTCCCGGCGGGTCGGGTGGTCGAGCACACCTGAATTGGTCCGGCGGGACTTACCTCGACCCGACCGGGCGTGATGACATCCGCGGCTTCCGCGTCTATCAATCGGTTGCGCCCGGCGGCGCAGTCGACTCTTCGAAACCCGTCGGCGTTGTGGCAACTTATCCCGGCGGGGCGATCACCGACGGCCTGGGCGTTGGAGGGTTCGGGCTAGGCGGTTTCGGCCGTTCTGCCTCCTCCTACGACTGGTATAGCCAACCTCTCGGTACCGGGATTTGGACGTTTGCCATCGCCCCCTATGACGCGGCGGGCAACACTCAGGGAAATCCGACGACGGGAACCGTGACGATCGCCGCCACGCCACGGCCCCCGGCGGCGGATGGGAACGGCTCTCGCCTGAAATACACTTACGCCGGCCCGGCCACCCGGCTTGCAACCTTAAACTGGCTGGCCAGCCCCTCCTCTTAGGTGACGCGGTGGCGACAACATACACGACCAACTCCCGGCTCCAGAAGCCTGCGACCGCAGATCGGAACTGGGACGTCCCGGTCAACGCGAACGCGGATGCCCTCGACGCCATGACCGCCATCGGAAGCCTGGCGGTGACGGCGACCGAAACCCCGAGCGCTTCGCTCAATGTTCGCGTGACGGCCGGAAGCTACGCCAAGGCCGATGGGACGTTAGCTGCATTCACGGGCGTCAATCCGATTGCCATCCTGGCCTCGAACACGACGTGCCTCTGGTTGACCGACGCCGGGGTCCCTACCCTCGGCGCTGCGTTCCCCACGTCGGCCCACATCCGCTTGGCAAAGGTCATCTCCGGGCCCGCGACGATCACGCAAGTGATCGATCAGCGCATCCAGTGCGCGGTGGGGGGCACGGGGCTGGGCTTCGTCTTGAAAGCCGGCGATTCGGTGAACGGCCCGCTGTCCGTCGTGAATCCCAGCACCGGAGTGCCAGTTCTCGCAGCCGACCCGACTTTGAGGGTCTTGGGGTTTTTCGGAACGACGCCGACCACCCAGGCGCCAATCCAGGTGCCGCTGACGGACTCCACGACCGGGACCGCATCCGCCGCGATCGCCCCGGTCGGTTCCTCGTTCTCCGCAAGCGTACTTAACAACAATTTCGCCAGTCTGACGGCACAGATCAACACGCTTACATCAGTATTAAAGCGGCACGGCCTGATGTTGACCTGACGGAGCCCGACATGCCCGCCTTTGCCTCCGTTGAGATCGCCCCCACCCCCCTCGGCCGCACCCCTGCCCTCGTGGTTGTCTACCGCTACCGGCCCGACGGCAGCCCGCGATACGAGGCCCTGGACAATGTCCGAGTCCTTGAGATTCACCTGCGGGAAGGGGCGGATCCGGGGACCGCGCGATTTCGATATGTCTTCGACCCGTCGAACCCCCCGACCGCCCCAGTCTTTTTCCAGGATGTCTTGTCGACGGAATCCGACCTGCCCGGAGTCGTCCAGAACGACGACCGGCTGGTGGTCTTCACAACAGCACCCGACGGGAGCCCGATGGCCCTCTTCGACGGGTTTGCCCAGGTCCCCGAACTGAGCCTTTCTCCAAGGGAGGAATGTGTCACGTTCCTCGCCTTCGGTGTCGCCGTGCGCGAGTGGGACACGCCGATCGGGGGCGCATTGATGCGGAACGCGGATGTCCCGACGACCGTCGCGGATGTCGAGACCGCCGTGGAGACCCACTTCAACCCGGAAGGCATCCCGAACGCGACACCGGCGAATTCCGATGCGGCGGATTCCTCCGGGAATACCTTCCCGACTTTCCTCGACCCTTTGGTTGTCAGGAGTCAGGACGCACGCCGGTCATGGAATCTGTCGATGGCGGCGCGATATCTCTGCTTCCACCACAATCCGAACCAGAAGTACGTGCAGAATCCCGACGGGGCGGTCCTCGACGCTCTGCTGGACAGCCGCTCGCCGATCTCGGGTGTTTCTTTCCAGCCGGATAATCCCTCCACCTATAACAGCGCACCGATCATCGTTCCGGACTATCCGGCAAGCGGCAAGGTCTGGCCGCAGGTCCTGGACCACCTGCTCAAACCGAACGGGTTCGGCCTGGCGTTCCGCCTCTCCACAGATGCCGGCGGCGATCCCTACACGGCGCTGGAAGTCTTCCGGCGTCAAGATGGCGTTACGGGCACCTACAAGGATCTCTACCTGCAACCGTACGGCTCGACGCTCGACCCCTCACAGTCGAATCTGGGCGACGCGCGACTGGCTCGTGACATCAGCGATATCGCGAATGCCTACACGGTCGAGTCCGGCTTGGTCCGCTACGAAGCGTCCTTCGTGCTCGCGCCGGGATTCCCGATCGCCCCGGCCGATGCCGCGGACGGGACGGCGTTACGCGCCTACGATCGGAACGATCCCGGGTTCCAGGGTAACGTCGACAAGTACCGCCTCTATGTCTTTGACGAGACCGGTGAAGGTCACTGGGACTTCGGGACGGGCGCGACGGTCATGTCCCCCCCCTCGCTGGCGTCAGTCCTAATCGACCCGGGCAACAACGGGCCCATTCCCCCGTACGTCAAACGGCGCCGAGTCCCGCTCGGGGAATTGTTCACAGTCGACCAGAACCAGAAGCCTCTGAGGGCCCAGCTCTCGATCTCGACCAACTATTCGGGCCTTCAGCCCGGGCTCTGGGACGGGACGGGGACCTGGCAGGTGGTCTCCGGAGGCTATGAACTTCTCAGGGATCGGCTCGGCATCTGGATTAACTCCTCGAACCCCAACGGGTGGAACATCGGCGCGTCGAGAGTCTCCGGGATGCCCTACCCGGCGGGGGTCGTGAAGGGGGTCGAGGACCAGGCCAAGGCCGGGGCGACGCGGTTCCGCTTGCGACTGACCTGCGTGATCGAGGGCGATCAGACGATCTCCGCGACGGCCGAGCGCCGCCAGTCGTCTCCCACGCTGTACACGGTCACCCGGAGGGTCGATGCGCGAGATCGTTACGCCAAGCACATCAAGGCGGCCAGGAGCGAATTCAATCCGTCGACCGCGGCCGTGGTCGTACGCGACGACGGTCCGATCGCTCGGGCCGACGCCAACGCCCGCCGCCTCGCCGGAGAGGCCGGGGAAGTCGCCGGCTCGGTGACCATCCCTCGCTTCACGGCCGCCTACCAGATCGGTGACAAGATCCAGTCGATCCAGGGCCGTAACCTGTTCCTGAGGACGAATGCCGGGACTCCTTCCACCGAGGCGCCGGTCTTCCCCGCAGTGGCAGGTTTGTCGTGGATCTTCGACGGCGGACAGCACACGATCCTGCACCTGTCCGATCAGCGGGGGGCGGGACGATGAGCAGCAGAGACGAGGCGAAACGGCTGTCCATCCGCGATGCGGAACGGGTCGATGAGGCAAAACGGCCAGAGCCGGGACCGACCAGCGGAGCGCCATGCCTGGTGGCCCGCACGAGGGTCTTCGTCTCCTACCCGACGGTCGCCACGGCGTATTACGCCTGCGAGACCCAGACCGTCACGGGGCCGGAGATTGAGGGGGGGCTCGCCACCATCTCCGCCGACGGGACGACCTTCTACGCGCTCAACCTCGGCACGGCGGTGCCTCCGCTAGCGACACCGATCGTGGCGACATTCGTCGGAAACAGGTGGGTCTTCCGCCATGATGGATGATTTCTATAGTCAGCTCAAATCTAGGTCGAACGGAGAGATCGCGCGGCCCGGCAGGGGCAGCGGTCCGCGATCTTCGCCCCAATCCCCGGCGTTTGTCGGAACCGTTTTCTCCCAGATCGCGGTCCCTACGACAACTGGTTCCTTCTTCAGCGTCCACCCGATGACCATCTTGGGACCAGAGGTGGAATCGGGCATAGGTTTGTTGACCTTTGATTCCTCAGCAACCGTTCTGGTCTGCGTGACCGGGGGCCGGACCCCGGTCGCCGGGGATGCCTTGATCTGTAGATTCATCGAGAATCGATGGGTTGCGGACCACCTCGCCCAGGTGGGGGGGTTGATCCAAATCCCTACTTGTTATTGCAACGCGGTCCCGAGCACCCTGCACATGACATCCAGTGATCCGGCGAGCGACGGGGGAATATTCCAGAACTGCGAGCTCACCTATGGGCCTACCCCCCCGGAATATGAGCGACTTTCCCTCGGCACCAAGAGCTTCCTAAGCACCACGCCATTCGTGGACTCGAGCGGCGATTCCTTCAAATATTTCTTCGGCTGCGATTACAGCAACTTCACCCTTTCGAGGGTTTACGCGCGCTCGGTCCTCGGCTCACCCTATCACGACATCGTGCGCCAGACGTGGGCGCTGGAACTCCCGGGCAATACCTGCCAGCCATTCCTCCTGAGTAGGGGTAAGACCTTTTACGGGGGCAACCCGAATTGCGTGGTCACGATGACACCTTGAGGGATGGCGAAACCTGAATGTTCTCAAGGCGGACCGATGACTCCACCGACTCCGTTGAAATGTCCGACCTGCCCCGTGACGTCGGGGATCTGTCTCGGGGAAACGGTCTCCAGGCTCTGTTGTCTTGCGCGGAGCCGCGAGGATTATCGACGCCTGTTGGTCACGATGGCGGCGGGAGACGTACTGGCCGAGACGCCGCCCGGGGACGCCGGGCTGAAAGCCCTCGGACTGGTCTCGGCCTGCCCCGCCAGGGGCTCCGTGCTGCCCTTGAAGTTCCAGCCGGAATGCGGCTGCGCCGAACTGAGCGAATGCCGTAGGGACAAGGGCAAGTCTCCCGGAAGGGTCACGCTCCGCGAGTGCCTCGCGTGCGTGGAGATGCCCCGGGGCGGCAGTTGAAGGTCGGGGTCCGTCTGCGTGTCGAGGCCGCCCGACCTCGCGACGGGGTGGCACCGGCGATGATCGCTGGTCTTCGAGTACCCCCGGCTCTGCCAGTGCCCTACATCCACCGGCACTGGCGCCGGGGCGATTGCGTCACTTCCCCCCGAGCTTCGGGAATCCCGGCGGCTCGATCTCCCCGGCGGCGGGAGCGACCTTGATGTCTCGCTTCGACGCGTCTGTCCTGGCTAACGCGAGGGCCTTCTCGGGCGAACTGAGAACGGCTTCGACGACCTGGTCGGTGTAAACCCGGGGCGTGTATTCGGGGGCCTCGGAAAAGGTCAGCTTCGTGAGGCCGTCCGGGTTCCGCTTCTTGTAGACGATCCGGCACTCGGCCACCTTGAGGGACTCGGCCTGCCGGCGGGCGGCCTTCCTGCCGAACGTCGCGCCCGAGAGGATCACGCCGTTGAGACCCTTCGAGGAGCCGAGGGCCGTCTCGCCCGAATCGCCTGCGTAAGTGGCGCGGGTCCCGCCGGTTTCGACCTCGACGGTGCGGACGATCTGACAATTCGCCCCCGGAAAGTGCTCATCCATAAGTTTCTTCGCGTTCCCCATCCCCTTCGGCGAATTCCTGGCGATGGCGACCACGCCCGACTCGCCATCTTAATAGACATATCGCGTCTGGTTGCTCGCGCAGCCGAAGAGGCATAATCCGAGGCCCGAGAGGGCCATTTCCGCGAATCTCGCGTGCCGCATGCGTACCGTCTCCGTTCGCCATCATGGCGGAAATTGGGGCGTCCTTGCCCGATCGGGGTCCACCGCTTCGTGGGCGGCGGGCGCAACGCGTCGCGCGGAGTAAGTTGTGGGGGTTGATGGTCGCGATGCGACGAGAGAGGCCCGACGTGCGGGCGGAGGGATAACCCTTCTCCGCTGTTCGTGTCAAGCCGTACTTGCCGCCGCGCACCGACGAGGATTTGGGTGCGGCGGCGCCATTGACAGGGGCCGGGCGAAGCACTAGGTTGCGGCGTCCGAACGGCTCCAGGACGGGGCCGACCGCCGTACCCTGCCCGCCCGAGGCGACAAAGGAGTGTCCGCCGATGAGCGTCCCCGCCGAACCCCTGACCGTGCCAGCCCTGGACCTCAAGGCGCAATACCTCAGCATCCGCGAGGAGATCGACCTCGCGGTGCGCGGCGTCGTCGAGAGCCAGCACTTCATCCTGGGCCCTGAGGTCGCGCAGTTCGAGGCCGAGGCGGCCCGATACTGCGAGGTTCCGCACGCCATCGGCTGCGCCTCGGGTTCCGACGCCCTGCTGCTGCCCTTGATGGCTCTGGGCGTCGGACCGGGCGACGAGGTCGTCACCTCACCCTACTCCTTCTTCGCGACCGCCGGCGCCATCTGGCGGACCGGGGCCAAACCCGTCTTCGTCGACGTCGAGCACGACACCCTGAATCTCGACCCCGCGCGGCTGGAGGCCGCCATCACGCCCAGAACCCGGGCGATCATCCCGGTCCACCTCTACGGTCAAACTGCGGACATGGATCCGATCAATGACCTGGCCAGGGCGCGGGGGCTGACCGTACTGGAAGACGCCGCGCAAGCCATCGGAGCCGCCTACCACGGCCGACGCGCGGGCGCCCTGGGTGACGCCGCGGCGTTCAGCTTCTATCCGTCGAAGAACCTCGGCGGCTTCGGCGACGCCGGGATGGTGACCACCGCCGACGACGACCTGGCCCGAAGCGTCGCCCGCCTGCGCGTCCACGGCATGGAGCCGAAGTATCATCACCAGGAGGTCGGCTTCAACTCCCGCCTCGACGCCCTCCAGGCCGCCGTCCTGCGCGTGAAGCTGCGACACCTCGCCGCCTGGACCGAAGGCCGTCGCGCGGCGGCCAACCGCTACCGGTCCCTCTTCTCGGGCTGGGGGCCGGGCGAGTTCGTGCGGATGCCCGCGGAGCGCCCGGGGTATTATCACGTCTACAATCAGTTTGTCGTCCGTGTGCCGGAAGGGGTTCGCGACCCGCTCCGCGACCACCTGGCAGCGCGCAAGGTCGGCACCGAGGTCTATTACCCGATCCCGCTGCACCTGCAAGCCTGCTTCGCCCCGCTCGGCTATGGGCCTGGCGACTTCCCCGAAGCGGAGGCCGCCGCGAGGCAGACCCTCGCCTTGCCGATGTACCCGGAGCTGACCGACGCCGCGCAGCGGCATGTCGTCGACTCCATCGCCGGGTTCTTCGCCGCCTTGGCCCGCGCCGGCAAGGTCCGCGCGGCCTGAGGCCGATGGACTGAAGGCGCAACGGCGAGGGCCTCGCGGCCCGGGTTCATCCCCGAGTCGCGAGGCCCTCGCGTTCGTCCACCGGGCGGTTGCTCTGAGCCGCCGATCATGCGTCCGCCACGGCCTCCGTGACGGCCACGGCCACGGCTCCCGCCTCTGCCTCCGCGAGGGCAAGGGCATGGGCAAGGGCTTCGGCGGCCTTGCGGCGGAGGCGTTCAGGGCGCTGAATCTCGAAGTTGCGGTCGGCGTCGTCGAAAGCCAGCGTGGCCCGACCCGGGAACTCGCTACACAGGTTGTACACGCGGAAACGGACGAGGTCGCCAGACTTGTGGGTGATCTCGATCCACTGACCGTCTTTGCGCTTTAAGACCAGCATTCTTAGTCCCTTCCTGATGATTGAGGAGTTCAAGGTCTTTCGGGAAGCGGGAGTCGGAGCGGTTTCCGTTCGATCAGCGAGCGTCTTCGTCGCATGGCGCGTTGCACTCGACTCACTCTACATGAGCATGCGGAAACTGGGGGCTCGTCGATGGTCCCAGGTCTTCGATCGTCGCAAGGACGGGTCTCACCCATCCTCCAAGCCGGAGAGTCAGGGGCAATAAGTCGGAGATTCGGACGGTTCCAGGTGCGTTGATTTCTTCGCGGTCGCTTGCTTTCCAGGGGCCCTTCGCATGGCGGATCAGATCAAACGGCGGTCATCCTCCCGTTGCGGGCTTCGGCCTCCCGGGTGCTATTGAGCATGGCCATGGCCTCGCGGTGCAGGCCGGAGACGCGGGACTGCGAGCATCCGAGGGCCCCGGCGGCCTCACGGAAGGTCTTGTCATGCAGGTAGAGCTGTCGGCATGCCGAGGCGTTGCGGTGGGGGAGCTTGCGTAGCCAACGCTCGACTTCCTCGACCACCTCGATCTCCTGCCCGACGGGCGTGTCGGGCATCGCGGTGATGAACCGTCCTTCTTCCTCTTCTCCGAGGGCTAACCCGGAGATCGTCGGGGCCTCCTCGGGGTCGCAGCGGTAGCCCAGGACGACCCGTTCGCGCCTCACGTCGTGCATGGCCCCCAGGATGCGGTGTCGGGCGAAGGTCGGGAACGCGACGTTGCGCCTCGGGTCGAACGACTCGGCCGCCTCCACCAGGGCCATGCACGCGGCCGACTCGAATTCATCCCAAAGGCCCCGCCAGGCCAACTTCGACGGCATGGCCATCGCCATGGCCATCGGGAGGTACTTCACGGCGAGTCGCCTCTGCTGCTCGTTCAGGGGGAGGCGCTGCCCCCTTGCCAACGCGCGATTCATATTCGACTCCCAAGCTCCGCGGCTTCATTCGTGGGTACGGGACCAGGTCGAGAGGGACAAATGACATCGCTTTGGAATAGGCTTATGTTGAGGGTGGGGAGCAGGATCGGACCGGCGAGCTTTGGAAGGACTTGTCACTGCAAGGTCAGATTCTTGGGGCCCCGGCCTCGTCGAGGGCGTCCAGAGCTTCGATCCGATTCGCCCTCAGGAGAGCGAGCAGGCCAGAGTGCTTCGACTTGAGCCTCGCCAGGTTGGCCAAGGCCAGCGGCAGGTGGCTGTCGGGGGCCAACAGGTAAGACTTCGCCTGGCCAACCTTCGCGTCGAGCGCCTTCAGGTCGGCGAAGAGCCGCTCGTTAGTCTTCATGAGCCTCACGAGCCTTCCGAACGGGTCCGCCTCCCGGCCTTCGTCCGGGGTCCCCGCATGCCAAGCCTCCTCGATCACCCCCCCCGCACGAATCCCCTCGGTGCTCGCCAACATCGCTTCGCCCCTTCCTGATCGGGACCGGATTCTTCGACCCCCGACGAGATGGCCAGCGGCGGCTCAACGTCGAGCCGCCAACGGTTGTTTGCGTATCCGTTGTTCGCTGGCCGTATATGCAATATATATCCCGAAAATGGGATGTCAATTTTCAAACGGCTTTTTCTGGCTTAAAGCGTCCGCTTAATGTTTCTGATCCTGAGATCTGTAATCGCTTATTTTACGCCATACCGGGCGCAGCCGGCAATCCCGTTTGCGGGATCAGGGTGTTGCGACTGCTGGGGCCATGGTTCGATTAGAATGAAGGGGACGCCTTCCGGCCGGTCGGGAGGCGGGGCGGGTTCTCGGGCCGAGGTGGCGTCGATGGGTCGTCCGAATAGCGGGGGCGTCGGGGGGCGTCGCCCGGGCGAGTTGGATGAGGCGCCGGACCTCGACCCGGAATGGGTCGGCCGGGTGCGTCGGCGGCTCGTCGACTGGTATGAGGGGGGGCACCGCGAGTTGCCCTGGAGGGCAGACAGCGACCCCTACCGCATCCTGGTCTCGGAGATGATGCTGGTGCAGACGACGGTCGCTGCCGTGATCCCGTATTTCGGCCGCTTCCTCGCGCGGTTCCCGACGGTCGAGGCGCTGGCCGAGGCCGACGAGGGGGATGTGCTGAAGCTCTGGGAGGGGTTGGGCTACTACCGGCGCGCCCGGCAGCTCCAGGCCGCGGCCCGCGCGATCGTGCGTGACCACGGCGGGGCGTTCCCCGACGACGAGGAAGCCTTACAGGCCCTTCCGGGCGTCGGCCGTTATATCGCGGGGGCCTTGCGGTCGTTCGCCTTCAACAGGCCGGCACCGATCGTCGAGGCCAACACCCAACGCGTCCTGGCCCGCTGGCTCGCCTGGGGCGAGGCCCTCGCCCTTCCCGCGTCGCAGGGGCGGCTCTGGCGGGCCGCCGGGCGGCTCGTCCCCGAGGAGGGAGCCGGTCGATTCAATCAGGCGTTCATCGAGCTCGGGGCCCTCGTCTGCACGCCGCGGACCCCCTCCTGTCTGGTCTGCCCCGTGGCCGCCGATTGCCGTGCCCGCGCCCTGGGCTTGCAGGACGCCCTCCCGGTCAAGGCGGCCAAGCCCCCGCCGCTGGCGGTCGTCGAAGCCTGTGCTCTGGTCGCCCGCGAGGACGGCCGCTTGCTGATCGTCCGGCGGCAGCCCGGCGGCTTGTGGGAGGGCTTCTGGGAATTCCCGACGATCCACCTCGCTGGCGCCGACCCCGCGGGCCGCTCCCACGGCGGTGCGGTCGAACTGGGCGAGGGGGTGCTCCGCCTGACGGGTGTCCGCATTCGGGTCGGCCCGCTCGTCCAGACGATCCGCTTCGGCGTGACGAAGCACCGCGTCGAGCTGCACGCTCACGACGCCTCGGCGATCGGCGGCGAGCCGACCCCCGGCCCCGGCCTGGACCGGGTGGCCTGGGTGCCGCCGAGCCGCCTGGGGGACCATCCTTTCGGCGCGGCTGGCCGACGTTTGATCGACTGGGTGATTCGACGCGGGGTCGATCCACCCCCTTCTGGTTAAACTCGCCCCGACGGACACCTGCATCCGGCCTCACCCGAACGAACGGTTGCGGACCGTCGATCGCGGTCGCGCTTTGGCGTTGGCGGACTTGCATACGCGAGGAGCGTGACTTAGAATGGTTCAGTTGGCAGACGGCGGGGGGATGGGCCCGGACGGCTTTTGAGACATCCCGCCAATGGCCGGGATTTTCGCCGCGGAGGGAGCCGGAAGGCCTCGTCGCCGCTGAGATTCCGAGCTTGGCAGGGCGTTTGCCGCATCCTCCCCTCGCGAGATTTGCCCGCCCGCCCGCCTCGGCGGCCGGGTCCACCCCTGGAAGGTCGAAAGGACTGGGCATGCCATCGGGTAAGGACATCACGGGGGGCGGCTCAGGCGGCGGGGGCGGCAAGCGAGGCGGTGGAGGTGGCGGTGGTGGGACGACACCGCCGAGTGGCACCACGGGCGGGGCCAAGAAGAACGCCTACTGCTCCTTCTGCCGCAAGAGCTATCGCGACGTCGGCCCGCTGGTCGAAGGGCCAGGCGATGTCTACATCTGCGGCGAGTGTATCGAGCTCTGCCAGTCGATCCTCGACCAGGAGCGCCGGCGCAGGGGCGTCCCCAAGACGCTCTTCACCGACATCCCCACCCCGCGCGAGATCAAAGAGCAGCTCGACGCCTATGTCATCGACCAGGACCGCGCCAAGAAGGTCTTGTCCGTCGCCGTCCATAATCACTACAAACGCCTCGTCCATGCCGAGGATTCCGACAGCGACGTCGAGCTCGACAAGTCGAACATCCTCCTGATCGGCCCGACCGGCTGCGGCAAGACGCTCCTCGCGCGGACCATGGCCCGCGTGCTGAACGTCCCCTTCGCCATCGGCGACGCGACGACCCTGACCGAGGCCGGCTACGTCGGTGAGGATGTCGAGAACATCCTCCTGAAGCTCCTGCACGCCGCCGACTTCGACCTGGAGAGCGCCCAGCGCGGCATCATCTACATCGACGAGATCGACAAGATTGGCAAAACCAATCACAACGTGTCGATCACGCGCGACGTTTCCGGCGAGGGGGTGCAGCAGGCGCTCTTGAAGATGCTGGAGGGGACCGTCGCCAACGTCCCGCCGCAGGGGGGCCGAAAGCACCCCGAGCAGCAGTACATCCAGATGGATACCTCGAACATCCTGTTCATCTGCGGTGGCACGTTCGTCGGGCTGGAGAACATCATCGGTCGCCGGATCGGCCGCAAGACCATCGGCTTCGGCAGCCAGACCCGCTCCGAGCACGACGGCGAACTCGGCGCCCTGCTGGATCGCGTCACTTCCGACGACATCCTCGAATACGGCATGATCCCCGAATTCGTCGGCCGCCTGCCGATCGTCTGCCCGCTGATGCCCCTGGACACCGACGCCCTGGTCCAGGTCATGACCCAGCCGCGCAACGCCCTGGTCAAGCAGTACCGCAAGTTCTTCGAGATGGAGGGGGCGGACCTCGAATTCACCCCGGACGGCCTCGTCGAGATCGCCAAGAAGGCCAAGGCTAAGGACACCGGCGCCCGTGGCCTGCGGTCGATCGTCGAGGACATCATGCTCGACATCATGTACGAATTGCCCGAGCGGACCGCCAAGGACAAGGGCAAGTTCGTTGTGACTCCCGAGGTCGTTCGCAAGGAAAAGAGCCTCTTCGACACCCCCCCCTTGCCGATGACCCCCGCCCCCGTCGCCGCCAAGACCGCGGCCGAGCGGAAGAAGGAGAGCGCCTGAGGCGACGAACGCGGACCGCGAGGGGGGACTCATGAGCACGGTCGATCGGTTTCCCCCTCGCGTCCACCCCCCATTGGTCGCCGGCCAGCGGCTCGACCAGCCGATGTTCCATGAGCGTTACGCCGCGATGCCGCCGGGGACGCGGGCCGAACTGGTCGGCGGGGTTGTCTACTTGCCTTCTCCGCTCAGCTTCATTCACAGCTCGCCCGATGACGCCCTCGGCGGCTGGATGTTCCATTACAAGCGGTGCACCCCAGGAGTCCGGGGCGGGCCCAATGCGACGGTCAAGCTGGGCGATTATGGCGAGCCCCAGCCCGACCGCCTACTTTTCATTCCGGAGGGTCGCGGGGGGCTTACGCGGCTCGTGGATGGATATATCGTCGGGCCCCCGGAATTGGTCGCGGAGGTCGCCCACACCACCCGCTCTTTCGACCTCGGCCCGAAGAAGGCGGATTACGAGCGGGCCGGCGTCCTGGAATATCTGTTCGTCGGGATCTCTCACGAGGAGATTCGCTGGTTCGTCCGCCGCGAAGGCCGCTTCTCTGATTTGCTCCCCGGCGCCGATGGTCTCTTTCGCTCGGAAGTCTTCCCCGGCCTTTGGCTGGACCCCGACGCGTTGTTCGCCGAGGATTTGAATCGACTCATCGCGACCCTGGAGCAGGGCCTGGCGACGCCCGAGCACGCGGCGTTCGTGGCGAGGTTAGCCGTCGTCTGAGGATCGGGGCATGGCCGTCGAGATTGAAGCTTGGAAGTCCGAGCTTTCGGCCCTGACGACCCAGGATCGGGCGGAACTCGCCCATTTCTTGCTCCATTCCTTGGAGCTGGAGACGGATGAGGATGTGGAATCCTCGTGGGATGCCGAACTTGCGCGACGAGTCGTCGAGATCGAAGACGGGACTGCCGTCGGCAAGCCGGCCGACCAGATCCTCGCCGAACTTCGCGAGAAGTATTCGTGAAACCGGCGACCATTCACCGGGATGCCGAAGCCGAGTTCGACGCCGGAATCGCCTATTATCAACGCCAACGTGCCGGGCTCGGGCTCCACTTCCGGGATGAGGTCGGGAAGATGGTTGAGATGATCCGTCGCGATCCGGGGCGTTGGCCGTTTTATCGCGGTTCGGGCCTGCGAAAATCGCCCCTCGCCCGCTCCCCGTATAATGTCCTCTACCGGGAACTCGAAGATCGCAGCTGGATTGCCGCTATCGCCCACCAGCGGCGCAAACCGGGATACTGGGCACGCCGCACGCCCGGTTGAAAGCCTTGAACCGCGTGGCAGGTTCCCCGAGTCGTGAGTTCGCGATTGTTGCCTGGTCAGGCCGACGATAACCGTGAACATGGCTGGCACTTACATTGGCAGTCATTACGAGTACCGCTTGGCGAAGGCCGAGGGCCGGTAGGATCTGGAGGGCGTAAAGTCTGTGCACGAGGACGGCAAGTACGAATGCCTCTGAGGCGCGCCCAGGACGAAGTTTACGGCTCGCAGGCCAACTCGCGTAGGAGTTCGAGCCCGCGCTTCAGTGTCCGGTCATCGACCGCGTACGAGATGCGGAAGTGGGTGTCGCGGCGGCTGAAGACGGCCCCGGGGATGATGAGCAGGTTGCGGGCAATCGTCTCGGCGACGAACTCGGTGGCGGTGCCGCGAGGGGCGCGGGGGAAGGCGTAGAAGGCCCCCTCGGGCGTGGGGAGGTCGTAGAGGCCGGAGAGGGCAGCGACGACGGCGTCGCGCTTCTGGCGGTAGGCGGCGGCCTGCGCCGAGAGGTCCTGATCCAGGGCGACCACGCCGGCCACCTGCGCAATGCTCGGGGCGCAAACGTAGCTGAATTGCTGGAGCTTGGCCATCTCCTGGATCAGCCGGCCCGGCCCGTGGGCATAGCCGAGGCGCCAGCCGGTCATCCCGTGCGACTTGCTGAACCCGTCGACCACGAGCACGTCGTCGTTCCAACTGGCCGGCGAGGCGTACGCGGCGTCGTAGCAGAAGGCGCGATAGACCTCGTCGCTGATGAGCAGGACGCCCTGCTCTCGGCAGAGCCGTGCGAGTTGCCGCATCTCCTCGGCGGTGGCGACGACGCCGGTGGGGTTAGCCGGGCTGTTGACGAGGACGCACTTGGTGCGCGGGGTGATCGCGGCGGCAACCTTCGCGGGATCGACGCGAAAGTCGGGATAGGTGTCCACCAGGACGGTCGTGCCGCCAGCCAGGGTGACCAGGTGGCGGTACATCACGAAGTAGGGGTCGAAGACGACGACCTCGTCGCCGGGGTCGACCACGCAGCAGAGGGCCAGCAGCAGGCCGCCGGAGGTGCCCGAGGTGACAAGGGCCTGGCGATCGGCGTGGTGGAACTCGGCGTCGACGGCCGCCTGGATTTTGCCGCGCAGCTCGGGAATGCCCTGCGTGACGGTGTAGGCGTTGAATCCGCCCTGGATCGCGTCGACGGCGGCGGCCTTGACCGGGTCGGCCACGTCGAAGTCGGGCAGGCCGATCGACAGGTTGATCGGGTCGACCATCGACTTCGCCATGTCGAACGCCTTGCGGATGCCCGAGGCGTCGATGTGGCGCATCCGGTCGGCGATCCAGGCGTCGTTCACGTCGAGGAAGCTCCGGGGCCATCGGCGGGGAATTCGGATCGCGATGGTAACGCGCGGGCCTCGCGGTTGGGGAGCCCCCGGCGTGCCGCGTTGCGGAAGAGCGTGGGCATCGCGTACCCTTGAAGCCGAGCCGGCCCCGGCCGTGGGGCCGCGACGCGTCGCGAGGAGTCCGCCGGGTCCGCCCATGCACCGAATCTTCCTGGGGTTGGCCGTGACGAATGGTTCGCTGCTGGCGGCGAGCACGGTGCTGGGATTTCTGGCCTCGGGCGAGCCGAACGCCCCGCAAGCGACCTGGCACAACCTGCACTTCCTGCTGGGCCTGCTGACGACGATGACGACCCTGCTCGTCCACGGCGTCGCCTTCACTTATTTCCTCGGGACGGGGCGGTGGGTCAAGGAGGTCGTCCAGGTCTACCAGATGCCCGAGTGGGTCCAGGCGCAGGGCGTCCGGAACAAGCGGCGGGCCTTCCCGTTCGAGCTGGGAGGGATGCTCCTGGTCGGCGCGGCCGCCTGGACAGGGGCCGGGTCGGATGCGCAGGGGTGGCCGGCGCACTGGCATCTCGCGGTGGCGACGGCGGCCCTGGCCTTCAACCTCGGGGCCTACACGGCCGAGTACGCGGCGATCGTTGCGCAGGCCCGCCTGATCCTGGAGGTGAAGGATCGCGCGGATCGCCAGCGCGAGGCCCTCTACGCCGCAAGGCCGACCTTGACCGAATGACCGTCTGACGGAGACTTGCCGCCGATGTCGCCCCTGCTGGTCGTGGTGTCGATCGTGCTGGTGGACCTGCTCGGCTTCACGATCGTGATGCCCCTGCTCCCGCGGTTCGCCCAGGAATATCAGTTCTCGGACGGCCAGATCGGCCTGCTGATGGCCGCCTATCCGATGTGCCAGCTCGTGGCCGGGCCGATCCTCGGGCGGCTCAGCGACCGCTTTGGCAGGCGCCCGGTGCTGGCCGTCAGCCAGGCGGGCACGGCCCTCTCGTTCCTGATCCTGGGCCTGTCCCGCGAATACGGGGTCATGCTGCTGGCCCGGATGCTCGACGGGGCCTCCGGGGGCAACATCCTGGTCGCGCAGGCGTACATCGCCGACGTCACGAAGCCCGAGCACCGGGCGCGAAGCCTCGGGCTGATCGGGGCCGCTTTTGGCGTGGGGTTCGTCCTCGGGCCGTTGCTGGGCGGCGTCCTGGTTGAGCTGCCCATCTCCCACGACTGGCAATTGCGGCTGCCCTTCCTGGTTGCCGCGGCTTTCTCGACGCTGGCGTGGTTCCTCGTCCTCTTCAAACTGCCGGAGTCGCGGCCCGCCGACGGCCGGACGCGGCCGGAGGCGCGGGTCTTGAGCTGGCGGGGGGTGGCCGCGACCCTCTCCTCGCCGAAGGTCGCCGGGCTGGTGGCCGTCGGCGCCCTGGTCGTGCTGGGGTTCGCGGCCCTGGAGGGGACGTTCAGCCTGTTCCTCCAGCGCCGGATGGGCTGGGGGACGAGTCGCGCGGCCTTCGGCTTCGCCTTCCTGGGGCTGGTCAGCGCGTTCATCCAGGGGGGCCTGATCCGCCGTCTCGTCCCCAAGTATGGCGAGCCGAAGCTCATTGTCGCCGGGATCGCGGCCCTGATCGTCGGGTTCGTGGCGATGGCCCTGGCCCAGGGATGGCCGCTCCTGCTGGGGGCGATCCTCATCATCGGCGTCGGCCACGGCCTGGCCAACCCGACGGTGCAGGGCCTCCTGTCGCGCGTGACGCCCGCGAGCGACCAGGGGGCCGTCTTCGGCACGCTCTCCTCGGCGCAGACGCTCGCGAGGATGACGAACTATCTCCTGGCCAACTACCTGCTGGGGCTGGGCCTCTCCTACACGTCCGCGCCTTACTGGGAGGCCGCCGCCGTCGCGGGCGTGGCCCTGATCCTGGCGCTGGCGGTCGTCGGGCGCGTGGGCCTCGGCGTCGGCGAGGGCTCGCCGGATCTGGCCGACTCCGAGGTCGATCGATCGGCCTTGTCGGCGGGCGGCAGGTCGCGGTCGAGGTAGCCGCCGACGGCCTCGGGGTTGGTGTACGGCGGTGCCCGCAGGATGGCCCGAACGGCGTCGGGGCGGGTATTGAGGATCTCCACCGCCTCGACGAGGGCCGCCGGCCGCGTCTTCAGCAGCAAGGCCGCCGGCCGCGGTCCCGGCCAGCGCGATCGCCTCGGCGAGTCGTGCTTCGCCAATTCTCGGAGCAGTTCCTGGGCCTTCGGATCATCCTCGAAATCGCCCGCCACGACGGCCTTCGCCGCGTCGAGAAGGCCGTTGGGTTCGTTTCGCGACCACTCAAAGACCTCGGCATTGACGCCCGGCACGGGGGCCGGCGTGAGGCCCTCGCCCCAGAACCGGCCGAGCACCGGCGCGACCCGGCGCAACCACGACGGCAGCGGCGCGCGGGACGGGGGCGCCGGGACCGTTTCGCCGCCCGCGAGCAACTCCAGCGCGAGGGCCCGCGAGACCGAAATTGGGTCGGCCACGACCGCGACGGGTGAGCCCCCCAGTTGGCCCGGTCGGCGCGCATACCACGGCCGCATCGCGAACAGCAGCCGCGTGAAGGGCGACGCTTTCGAGTCGTGGGCCAGCAGCCAGGCGTATGGGAATGACCCGTCGCGGGGGAGCCCGAAATCCAGGTCGCCCCGCAGGGCGCCCAACGCTTGCAGTTCCTGGAACGTCGGCGGGTCCGACAGTTCGTTCAGCGATGCGACCGACGCCCCCCTCGGCAGCCGGTCGCCCACTTCGCGGAGCGTGCGGGCGTTGAAGGCGTCATACCAGTACGTGAGCTCGAACCCCCGGCGCCAGGCTCCCGAGGGGCCGCCGACCAGCTCGTTGTAATACGACAGCTCGAACGGATGAATGGCGACGAGCTGCCATCCGCCCGTGCCCAGCACGACGGCGGCGAGGACGGATCGAACCCAGGTCGCCCGGACGCGGAAGGCCCCGGCCAGGCCGTCGGCCGCCCGGAGAAGTCCCCAGCCGGCGAAGGCGGCCAGGAAGAAGAAGGTCGGCAGGAAGAGACGCACCCCGTCGTGCGCCGGCGTCGGGAACATTCGCAGCGTCGGGAGCGTGACCAGGTGGACGAGGAAGTAGAGCGGGAGCCGGTCGCGGCGAGCGACGCGCAGGGCGTGAGCCACCCCGAACACTGCCACCCCCAGGATGCCGGCCGGGACCGTCGCGGCGAGCAGGACCCAGGCGTTGTGCCAGGGGAGGCTGTACTCGTAGATCCGCCCGAGGTACAGGATGCGGATGTCGGGCAAGGCCCCCCGGCGGTCGCCGTTGAGCATGGCGTAGTGGGCAAGCCTCGGCAGCGTCTCGCGCCACCAGGCCGGATTACCCAGCCAGCCGACGGCCGGGGCGAAGGCCAGGATCGCCGTCCAGGTCTCCAGCGCGGGGCGCTCGGCCCCCCAGACCGGATGTTTGGGGAAGGCGCGGCCCGCCAGCCGTCGGGCCTGCCAGACAAGCAGGGGCGCCAGCAGGATCGCGCCGGGAAGGGGGCTGCCGTTGCGATGGTCGAACGGGTCGAAGCGGGCCGGCGCCGGCAGTTTTCCCGCCAGCCTCGCGACCTCGGCCAGCGCCAGGCCCAGGGGAAGCAGCATGGCCGCCGTCGTCGCGAGGCCGTCGATCCAGTCGGCGCGGGCGCGGGCGCGGGCGCGGCGGGCGAAAGCGCCCGGCAAGCGGACGGCGACGAGCCAGGCGGTGATGGGCAGGAGGACCGCGACAGTCCCCATCTTCTCCACGAAGGCCAGGCCCAGCAGGATGCCGACCAGCACCCGCCAGCGCCGGGCCCCGGGGTCGTGCAGGCCCTTCCAGGCGGCGACGGCCGCGGCGGCCCAGATCAGCAGGCCGGGGGTGTCGGTTCCGGCGATGTGGCCGTCGCCGTGGACGCGGGGCATCAGCAGCAGCGAGGACGCCGCGACACCCCCGACCCACGGCCCGAACCGGGAACCGAGGAAGCCGAAGAGGATCGCGATGGTCAGGGCGTATTCGAAGACCGTCGCCAGCCTTCGCGCGGGGACGTCCTTGACCCAGCGGCCGAAGACCGCGTGCGTCAGGCTGCTGGCCTGGCCGGCGAGCGGGGGGTGGAAGTTGATCCCGAACCGGGCGTAGGGCCAGTGATAGGCCAGGGTGTCGGGGTCGAGCAGGGCGTCCAGGTCGGCCCGCGTCCTGGCCTTGCCCAGTTGCTCCCACCACTGGGCGGAGGCGACCTGGCTGTCCTTGTAGGCCGGCTCGTCCCAGGTCAGGCCGATGTCGCCGGTCGTCGGCAAGGTCGCCGCCAGGGCCGCGGCCAGCACCAGGGCACACGCGAGCCACCAACGCGCTCCGGTCATGGGCGCGGGTTCCGGGGGTTGAGCCGGGCCTCAACCTCGGCGAACGGGAAGATCCAGATCAGGGGAACGCCCTGCTTGAGGACGACGTGGGCGGGCCGGGCGTGTGCCACGAGGTCGCGATCGATCCAGGAGAAGGAGCCGGGCCGGTTCTGGACGACGTACCAGGCCCAATGGCCGGGGTCGTTCCGCCAGATCCCCGGCCGTAACCGGCCCTCGTCGCGCAGGAGGGTCCAGGCGCTGGTCTCGGTCGCGAATTTCACCTTCTCAAGCGGCCCGGTGTGCCCGTTGAGCCAGTCAATCGGCTCGTCGGTCAGGGCATCCCAGAAGAAGGTCGGCTCCATCCCCAGCGCCGAGGCCCCCGGCAGGCCCCCGACGAGCGGGCTGAAGTACGAGAGCGGCACCGGCATCATCAGGGCGACGCTCAGCGCACCCTCGGCCAGGCTCGCGGCCAACAGAGCCTGGCCCCAACGGCCGAATCGACCCACCGCCCAGGCCGCGCCGGGCCCGGCGACCAGGGCCAAGCAGCCGAAGGCCGGCAAGAACTGGCGAATGCCGTCGTGCCCGGGCGTGTGCGGCAGGGACCGCAGCACCAGCAGGGCCGCCCAGTGCCCCAGCGCCAGGGCCGCGACGGGCTCGGCCTGGGCGCGCACCAGTCCCCGCCGCGCCCCCGCCAGAGCCAGGCCCAGGAACCCGACGGGCGTCGCGAAGACCGTCCAGACCAGCGTGTTGTACCAGGGAAGCGACTCGATCGGCGTCTGGTAAACCCTGCCCAGGAAAAGCGTCTTGATCGGAATCGTCTGGGCGCGCGTGAGGTTCGATCGCAGGAACTGCTCGAACCCTCCAACCGGGTCGGCCCACCAAGGGGGGATGAGCGCGTACAACGTCGCCAAGGCCACCGCGCCCCCGATGGCCAGGGTCCAGGCCCCCCGGCGGTCGCGGCGCAACAGGGTCCAGGCGACGAACGGCCAGGGCAGGAACCAGCCGGTCAGCTTCGTGGCCGCGGCGCAACCGGCGAGCAGGCCGAACAGGAGCACACGGCCCCACCTCGGCGGCGCGTCCGACGCCGCTTCTCCGAGCCTCGTCGCCCCGACGAACGCGAGGATCGACCCGACCCAAAGGCCGGCCAGCAGAGCGTCATAGGTGGCGTAGTGGCCCAGGGCGAAGAGGTTCGGTTGGAGCACCCAGGCCCCCGCCGACAGGGCCGCCGGGGTCAGCCCCCAACGCCTCGCGGCGAAGAGGTACAGCGCCCCCGCCGTCAGGCTGAAGACGAGCATCGGCCCGAACCGGGCTCGGGGTAACGTCGACCACGAGGGGACCAACGCGTCGCCGGCCAGGCCGACGAGGGCGAAGAAGGGGGGATGGCCCAGGGGCTCCTCACGGGCGAAGGGCCAGAACCAGGCGAGGGTCCGGGGCTCGAAGAGCTTGGCCCGCGTGTCCACCTGATCGCGACGGGGGGGAGGGATCTTCTCCTGCCAGTGCGCGACGCGCGGGGGCTCGAACGTCGCGGCGAACCCTCCTGGGTCGCGCAAGGCGCGGAACCAGAGGCGGACGCGATCCTCGCGGCCGAGGCCCTGCCCCTCGTCCCAGACGATCGCCAGGTAGGGCTCCGTGGCGACCATGAGGGCCAGGGTCGCCACGACGACAGCGAGGCCCCCGAGGCGGGCCTTCCACGGATTCGCGTCCCGGAGCGGGTGATGCACCACCGTGGATGGACCCCCGCCCCGCCCCGTCTCGGCCCGCCCCAAGGTTCAGACCGCCGCCGTCGCCAGCATTCCGTCGGCCGCCTGCCACTGCGGAGAAGTGGAGCGGATCAGGGCGACCTCGTTGCAGTTCGGGAAGAGAGGGCAGCGCACGCACTCATTCCAGATCTTGTGCGGCAGGTCGGCCTTCTCGATCTGCCGGTAGCCACACTTCTCGAAAAACGGGGGCAGGTAGGTCAGCGTGAAGACCGTCTGGATCTCCAACTCCTCGGCCGCGGCCCAGCAGGCTTCCAGCAACTCCCGCCCCACCCCTCGGCCCTGCGTTCGTTCGGAGACCGCCAGGCATTTCAGCTCGGCCAGGTCTTCCCAGAACACGTGCAGGGCAGCACAACCGATGATCGTCCCGTCGTCGTCGGTCGCCACGAAGAACTCGCGGATCGACTCGTAAAGTTCTCCCAACGACCGGCGGATCATCAGCTTACGATCGGCGAACGTGCGGATCAGGACCTGAATGGCGGGCACGTCGCCGACGCGAGCGGGGCGGATGTTCAATAGAGGGACCCCCAAACCCCGGAGTGAACCCGGGCGATCTTGCCAGCCGCCCGACGGCCTCCCGACGATCCCGGGACGGCCTCGGACGAACATTCCATTGTAAAACACCGCCCGGATGAATCAAGGTCGGAACCGGGCGGCGCTGGACTCAGGCGCGGCGATGGGCTCAAGCACGTCTAACGACAAAGCTCAGCGGACCGGCCCGCCGAGAGTAAACGTTGCATTACCAGAACGCGCCGCGGCGGGCCGGGTCCGCTGCAGCGCGAGGTTCGGCGCGTCCCCTACCGGCCGTTGAAGCCGGGCAGCGCCGCTCCCTTCTCGGGCAACCGACCACGATACGTCCCGAGCCAGGGGCTCAAGGGCAGCCCCCGCTCCCGCGCCGCGATGATGACCTCGGCGCACGCCCTGGCATCCGAGGCGGCCTTGTGGTGCCGCAAGGTGATGCCGAGGTGGCGGCAGACATCCGGCAGGGTTGCGGGGGAGAGGCCCCACGCCTGCCGGGCCAGCTTGGCGGTGCATTGGAACCGGTGGTCGGGCCACGCCACTCCGGCGCAATGACAGCATTGATAGAGGACGGAGCGGTCGAAGCCGGCGTTGTGGGCCGCGAAGAACTCCGCGCCCTCCAGGAGCGAGGCCACTCGTGGCCAGACCTCGCCGAATCGTGGCGCGTCAACCACGTCCCGCCAGGTGATGCCATGGACCCATGTGAAGAGGAATTGTTGCCGCGGCGGGCGAATATAGAAGTGCTCCTCCTGGAGGACCCTGGTCCCCTCAACGACGACGACAGCCAAGGCGCAGGCGCTGTCACGCCCATGATCGGCGGTCTCGAAGTCGATGGCGGCGAAACGACCCGCCGGTATTGGTGTGGGGTCGACGATGGGCGGTATCGCCGTTTGTTGCTGCCGCGCTTTCATCGGCGCTCCGCCGCCTAACAACAATGCTCAGCGGACCCGGCCACGGACCCCAGAGCATCGAAAGCACAGGAAGCGCGGCCCGTGGCCGGGGTCCGCTGCAGCGCGAGGTTAACCACCGCGCCGACTGCGTCGGCCTCCGACGGCCCATGAACCCGGGGCAGCCGTGTCGCCGGTTCCAGGGCGATTCGGGACGAGTCACGCTTACGGACAAGTGGGCCCGCGAATTGTCATCGAGGCGTTACACGTCCTCCGGGAGCTCATGGGGAGGCGGTCGGCCTTCGATTCGGGTGCCACTGGTCGTACTCGACCAGTGATCCGGCCATATCATCAGAACACTGGTCGAGTACGACCAGTGGCACCCAGAAAGGCCACCCACCAGTGCCACCCGCCGGAAGTAGTTCTCCTCGTCGGGCTCGACTCCGGCGAGGAAACCTCGCAGGGTGCGGAAGCTCGGCTGGTCGTCGGGGATTGCCATCGGTCACGCCGCCTAACCTAAAAGAGACAACGAAATCGTCGTGGAAGATCGCGACGTTTTTGTCGTATATTCCCAGCCGCGCGTTCTCCTGACCGGCTCCTCCCCCCCACCCTTCAAGTCAATTCTCCGGAGAAATGCGACGAGATCCGCGGCGATGCAAGACGGGGGCGCTGGACTCAGGCGTACAGACGTTGGCCGTCGGTGCGGACGCGGGCGCCGTGCTCGTTGAGGAAGTCGAGGCAGCGGCGGGGGAGGCGGCAGTTCAGCAGGACGCGGCCGTCGTCGTAGTGGCGGTCGCGGATCTGGGCGTGCTGGGCGAGGTAGGCCAAGACGCGGCCGTTCTCCACGCCGGTCTCGACCTCGGCGTCGAGCGAACGCTCGTTGAGGGCCTCGCGCACAGCCTGCTCCAGGCGGTCGAGGCCGTCGCCGGTGCCGGCGCTGATGACCACCGACTCGTCGTGGTGGGCCTTCAGCACGTCGAGGAACGAGCGGTCGGGGACCTTGTCGGCCTTGTTCAGGACGAGCAGGGTCGGGTGGTCGACCAGCCCGAGTTCTTCCAGCACCTCCTTGACGGCGCGGATCTGCGACTCGGCCTCGGGGCTGGAGGCGTCAACGACGTGCAGCAGCAAGTCGGCCTGACGGGCTTCTTCCAGCGTCGCCTTGAATGAGGCGACCAGCGAGTGCGGGAGGTTGCGGATGAAGCCGACGGTGTCCGACAGCAGGACGTGCCCGCCGCCGCGGAACTGCCATCGCCTGGTGCGCGTGTCGAGGGTCGCGAACAGCTTATCCTCGACCAGCACCCCGGCGTCGGTCAGGGCGTTCATGAGCGTGCTCTTGCCGGCGTTGGTGTAGCCGACCAGCGACACCGTCGCCACGTCGCCACGCCCTGCGACCTCGCGCTCCTTGCGGGCCTGCACCTTGTCGAGCTTGGCCTTGAGGTCCCGGATGCGGTGCGCCACCAGGCGTCGGTCTTCTTCGAGCTGCTTCTCACCGGGGCCCCTGACGCCGATGCCGCCCTTGTAGCGCGACAGGTGGGTCCACATCCGCTTCAGCCGCGGCATCGCGTATTCCAGCTGCGCGAGCTCGACCTGGAGGTGCGCCTCGTGGGTCCGCGCCCGGGTGGCGAAGATGTCGAGGATGACCTCGGTGCGGTCGATCACCTTGACGCCCAGCAGGCGTTCCAGGTTCCGCGTCTGGGCGGGGCCCAGGTCGTTGTCGAAGATGACCAGGTCGGCCTCGTGGGCCTCGACCAGCTCCTTCAGCTCCTCGACCTTGCCCGAGCCGATGTAGGTCGCGATGTCGACCTGTTGCCGCCTCTGGAGCATGCTCCCGGCCACGACCAGCCCCGCCGTCTTCGCCAGGCCCCGGATCTCCTCCAGCGGGTCCTCCGGGCTGAGGTCGCTATCGGGGAGCAAGACTCCAACCATGATGGCCTTCTCGCGACGATCGGAACGCTCGGTGCTCTTGAGTTCGGTCAAGGTGGGAATCGACCTCCGTTGGTGGGAATGCGGGCAAGAATCGGACGGATGGGAGCCGGGGACGTACGCCGATTCTAGGGCGGTCACTCCCGGCGCGTCAACGTCCGGCCGCCGACCGCAAACGCCGCCCGACCCGCAACGTCAACCCCGCGTCGCCCTGAGAATGGCGGGGACGAAACGCCCCCCGGAGTTCCTTAAGGACACGGTGGGCATGCCATTAGTTCGCTCGCGGGGACGGCCCGGTTCGCGAAAATGCGTCAAGGGGAGTCGGTCGCCAGGACGCGCCGGGGGTGGAGGGTCGCGCCGTCGTGGTCGAGTTCGGCGATCGCCGCAACGTCCCCGCTGGGCCCGATCAGCGCGACCTCGCCACGACCGGGACCGAGGCCCGGACCGGGTGCCGGCAGCGACTGGCCCCGGAGGATGCGGGTGAGTTGCTCGGCGGTGATGGCCAGTTGCGGCAGCGTGGCGAGGGCCTCGGAAGCCGGTCGCAACAGGTTCGGGATCTCTCGGGGATCAAGGGCCAAGGGGTCAAGCGCGTCGGCCTGAGAGAAGGGGCCGATGCGGGTCCGTACAAGCTCCTCGATCAGGCCGCCGCAGCCGAGGGCCTCGCCCACGTCGCGAGCGATCGACCGGATGTAGGTGCCCGAGCCGCATTCCACCTCCAGCTCCAGGCGCGGCCAGGCGTAGGAAAGGAGGTCGATGCGGTGGACCTCGACGACGCGGGAGGTCAGCGCCGCCTCCTGGCCGGCGCGGGCGAGGTCGTAGGCCCGCACCCCACCGACCTTGAGGGCGGAGAACTGCGGCGGCAACTGCGCGATCGACCCGACTTGCGACGCCAGGATCGGCAGGATGTCCGCCACGGTCGGGATCGGCGGGTCCGCGACGGCGACGATCCGGCCGTCGGCGTCGAGGGTGTCGCTGCGGGCCCCCAGCAGAACGACGGCCCGATACGTCTTGGGCATCCGCTGGACGTACTCGATCAGCCGGGTCGCCGCCCCGACGCAGACGATCAGGACTCCCGAGGCCAGGGGGTCGAGCGTGCCGGCGTGCCCGACCTTGATCCCTCGCAGGGGCCGGGACACCTTGTCGACGACATCTCTTGAGGTCAGGCCGCCGGGCTTGTCCAGGTTCAGCACGCCTCGGATTTTGCTTCGGTCCATCACTCATCATTGAGGGATCGGGCGTCGGGCTGTCAAGGGCGCGCATCCATGACCTTGACGGCGGCTTCCTTGTTCAGCTTGATGTCGCCGTTGTCGTCGTGGACGAGCGTGATCTGGCAGGTACCGACGCCGGGCTTGTCGGCGATGACCTTGATCGCCAGGTTCAGCTCCTGGCCGGGGCCGAGGTGGTCGATCTTCGGGAACTTGACCTCGTCCCGGGTCGCGGTGGCCTCGGGGTCCTTCTCGGTCCCGGAGGCGTCCTGGACCTTGAGGTGGCCGGACAGGCGGCCGAAGATCAGGAGGTTGGTCGCGTCCTTCGAGCCGTAGTTCTTGATGCGGATCTCGAAGGTGGTTTCCTCCTTCACGTCGATGGCGCGCGTGCGCTCGATAACGTCGAAGCGCACGTCGGCCATGCCGGCGACGTCGGTGTCGATGCTCGCCTTGGCCGAGAGCGGGCCGGCGGCCTTGGCCTCGGAGTTGATGTGATACAGCCCGGGACCCCCGGTGACGACCTTGAAGTCGAGGTCGAGGTGCTCCTTGGAGTCGAGATGGGGGACCTCCCAGGTCAGCCGGCGGCTGGACGGGTCGAAGGTGATCCCCGGGGCCTTGGGGGCGAGGACCTTGCCGCCTATGGGCAGGAACGTCGTCACGCGGACCCGCTGCGCCGGGGCGGTCCCGGGGTTCTCGACCGTCAGGCGATAGGCCGCCGGGGTGTTGGTGATCCGCTTGGTGTGCCCGGAAAGGACCAGCGTCAGCTTCGGCTCGGTGACGGTGACGGTCTGCGAAGCGCGGGCCTCGGGAACGTCCTTGGCCACGTCGGGGCTGCTGACGAGGACTTCGCAGTTCTGCTCGCCGCCGGCGATCGCCTCGACGAACAGAGGGTCGAGCGGGATGCTCTCGTTGGCCTTGACCTCGTCGAGGACCTGCTCGATATATCCCCCCTCGGCGTGCCGCAGGCCGGGGCCGAGCTTCGCCTGGATGGCGACGGACCGGGCCGGGCCGGTGCCGGGGTTGGAAACGGTGATGTTGAAGCGGACCTGCTGCCCCTTCAACACCTTGGTGGGGAGGGCGGTCAGCTCGACCTTCAGCTTCGGCTCGCGCACGGTCATCCGCGCCTTGGCGCCCGCGGCCATCGTGACGGTCGCGGCGTGGTCCATCGGCCTGGCCTTGGTCGGCTTGACCCGCAGCTTCACGACGCGCTCACCACCGACGGCCAGGTTGCCCAGCGACCAGGTCAGGACCCCGGCGTTGGAGGTCGGCTCCGGCTGACTGCCGAGGAACTCCAGCCCCTCGGGAAGGGCGTCGCGGACCATGACGCCCGCGGCGTCGGCCTTGCCGGTGTTGCGGACGACGATCTTGATCGTGGTTTCCAGGTTGAGGTTCACGACCGGCGGCGCCTGGACCTCGACCGTCAGGCCAACCGCCTGCGGCCCCGCGGCGAGGCGGTCGGCGCCCAGGATGAAGGGGTTGCCCCCCGGCGCCGCGTCGCCCGCGGCCGCCGCCTGGGGCGACTCGGAGCGAACCTTGTGCACGTCGTCGTCGACCGGGGCGTCGTTCGCCAACCGGGAGATCGGGGGCAGCTCACCCGGGTCGATCGGGGAAGGCACCTCGGCGACCGCCCCGGGGTCCGAGGGCGCACCCCCAACGGTCGCTTCGGCCCGGGAGGAGCTGTCCAGCGGGGGGAGGTCGGTGGTTCTGGGACTGGGGTCGTCGGGAGGATCGGCCACCGCCCCCTTTTTGGGCGGTTGCGGATCGGCCGGCGTGGGCTTCTCGCCCTTGACGACAGGCTGGGCCTTGCCCGCGGCCGTTGCGGGGGGGCCGGCCCGGGCGGAGGCGGGGCGCAGACCGTCGGCGCAGGCGGCGGCCAGGGCGATCCCCGCGATCGCGATGATGATGAGTCGCCGAGCCATATTTGGAAACGCTCCCCTCCTTGGGAACGGCCCCGATCGACGCCCCTGGGCGGCGGTCTCGGATCGGGTCGGACGGACGCTCGCTCGAACGCCCACGGCCCGGGTCCGCGCGAGGTCGGCTCGGCGGAGGAACTCGGGGGCGACATGGCATAACAGATCGCGTCCGCATCGGGAAGGGCAATGTCCTCGGGGCGGGTCGCCTCACCCCGTTCCATGCCCACGATCGGCGACCCAGTCGGCCAGCCGGTCGGCGGTGGTCTCCGGGGACTCGTCGGCCGCGACGGGCCAGGCTCGGACCTCGGTGAGTCCGCGGAACCAGGTCGACTGCCGCTTGGCGAACTGCCGGCTCCGAGCCTGGACGAGTGCCAGCGCCTCAGCGACCGTCGAGCGGCGTTCCAGCAGGTCTATCACTTCGCGATAACCGACCGCCTGCGCGGCCACTTCACTCGGCGGCCTCGGCCCCGCTTGCAGGGTGCGGACCTCCTCGACCAGGCCGTCGGCGAACATCCGCGCCGCGCGGCGGTCGATCCGGGCGCGCAGCTCGTCGCGGGGGCGCTCCAGGGCGACCACGAGAACGCCCAGGGCCGGGCGACCGTGCTCGGTCTGGTGGACACTGAGGGGCCTGCCGGTCGTCGCGAAGACTTCCAGGGCGCGGACGACGCGCCGGCGATCGTTGGGGTGGAGCCGCGCGGCCGTCACCGGGTCGAGCCGGAGCAGCCGCGCATGCAGGGCGGGATCGCCCAGGCGGTCGGCCTCGGCCTCCAGGTCGCGCCTCAGGTCGGGGTCGGCGGCGGGGCCGTGGAAGAGGCCGCGGAGCATCGCTTTCAGGTACAAGGCCGTCCCGCCGACGAACAGGGCCCGCCGGCCTCTTGCCTCGATTTCGGCCAGGGTCGCGAGCGCCCGCGCCCGGTATTCGGCCACGCTGGCCGATTCCCAGGGGTCGAGGATGTCCATCAGGTGGTGCGCGACCCCGCCGCGTTCCTCGGCCCCCGGCTTGGCCGTGCCGATGTCCATGCCCCGATAGAGCGTCATCGAGTCGAGGGCCAGGACATCGGCATCGAGGCGATTGGCCAGCGCCACGCCGACGGCCGTCTTTCCCGAGGCGGTCGGCCCGGCCAGATAGATCGCGCGATGGGCTCTCCCCGACTCCTCGATCATGGCCTGACCTCCGCGGCTCCTCGCCCGAACCCGCCGCGGGGCCGGCCTCGCTCTCCTGATAAGGGAGGGGTGCGCGGGCTCGTCTCAAAGTTCCCAGACGAGCCGCCCGCCGAGGTACATGGCGACGAAGCCGTCCTCGCTGACCTTCAGCACCGGGCCGTGGTAGGACGCGGCCAGGGCGGCGACGGTGCGGGCGCCCTCGACGGCGCGGGCCGCCAGGATGGCCTCGGGCGTGATCCTCAGGACGGCGCCAAAGGCCAGGAGCCGGCCATCCAGGTCGGTGACGACGGCGCCGTCGATGGCGGCCAGCGACTCCAGCACGGCTTCGTCGAGGTCGGACACCTCCTGGCCCCAGACCAGGTGGTGCAGCGCGCGCTTGGCCTGCCTGGGGGAGACGTTTTCGGGGTCGATCGCGTCCTCGACGGCGCCCCGGCCGCTGATCCGGTCGCTGGGGGCCACCAGCACCGGCAGGGCGGCCCCCGGGTCCCTCAGCACGACGAACAGGGCGCCGTTGCGGGCCTCGGCCAGGTTGATGGCGGCCTGGAAGAGCCGCGCGGCCAGCCCGGGAGGGGCCGAGGCACCGACCGCCCGAAACCAGGTCTCGAACTTCGTCGGGATGTCCAGGAGCCGCCACCGCGCGTCGCTGAAGGCGAAGACCAGCGTCCCCCCGGCGAAGACCTTGATCTCCTGCGAGGGGCTCAGCACCAGGCAGACGTGGCCCCCGTCGCGCGTCGCCCTCGCGTGATCGACATAGGGGCGCGGGCAGGGGCCGATCGGGGGGGCGTCGCCCTGCACCCGCGTGGCCCAGCGGCCAATCTCAGTCGCCCAGGCGAGGTCGCCCCGGCGGTCGACCAGGAAGAGCGTGCGAATCCCGTCGCAAAGCCGATGGATGCTCTTGATCGACGTCAAACGGACGTTGTATCGCGGCGCGCCCGGCGGAGTCTCACGCCCGGGCATCGACGGGTCGTGGTGAGTCCCCAGCAGCAGCGCCCCGGAGGACACCCGGCGATTCTCGTAGGTCGACAGCGCCGCGACGCGCAGCGCCTCCAGCGCCGCGGGCACGCGCGCCGGCTCCGGGGTCCCGAGGTACTCGGTGACGATGAAGTCTTCCAGGGCGTAATGCAGCATCTCCACGCGCTGCGTCGCGGTCTGGTCGAAAAGTGTCTGGAACCGCAGGTCGAGCACCCGGACGATCACCTCGATCAGCCGCCGCTCCGAGGGCAGGAACGGGGCCGGCCGGCCCGGCAGGAACCCGTAGCGGGTGCCAAACCACTCGATCTCCACGCCCAGGCCGTCGGGGTCGACGCCGAAGCGGAAATTCGCCCGGGTCGATGCCCCCTCCAGGTCGATCAGGCTGCGATCCCCGCCGGTCTCCAGCACCGCATCCGGGAAGAAGTGCTCCAACTGCCGGCGCAGCATCACCTGGTACAGGCCGACGATCTTCGACATCGGTTCCGCCCGCCGTTCGCCCGCCTCGGCTCGATCCATCAGTCGCGGCTCCGGCGCAGGTCCGGCCGGCACCGACCCCGAGGCCGGGCCATCGCCATTCTAAGGGTGGGGCCCCCGGCCGGGAAAGCCGCACCGGCCGCTTTCGATCCCGGTCCGGTTGGGGAGGGCCGGGCGCGGATTTGGCGACGGGTCAGGTGCGGTCCCGGACCCGCCGGGCCTCGGCCATCGAGCCCGGCGGCAACGAGCCATCGAACGGGAAGGGCCGAGTCTGTCGCACGCAGCGGAAGAAGCGGACCTTGCGGACGGGACGGCCGCCCCGCTCGACCAGGTACTCGCCGATCGGCTCGATCCGCTCAAACCAGGGCGCGTAGAAGTCGGGTTCCGTCGGGCGGTTGTCCAGGCAGACGAGGATGCCGTCGCGGCCGACCCAGTCGGCGGGCCGGCTCCAGAACCGGAATCCGCGGGCGTCGGTCGGGTTGTAGCAGAGGACCGGCGTGGCGTAGCGGGTGGCCATCGCCAGGTGGCCGCTGTGAAACCACGTCCCCGTGAACAAGAACGTGTCGGGACGACCGACCAGCCCTCGCCGCCGGAGTTCTCCCGCCACTTGCTCCCAGACGATCGGGTCAAGCGTCGGATCGGCCGCGGCGGCGACCAGGGGGCGGGACCCGCCGGCCGGCAGGAGCAGCCCCGTCCGCGACTGCACCAGGAAGGCCAAGGCCAGCGCCAGGGGAAAGGCCGACAGCACCGCGACCCGCCTCCGCAGGGCGAACGAACCGGGCTCGAAGTGTTCCGCCCAGTCCCTGCCGAGCATCGGCATCAGCGGCAAGAAACCAACCAGCGGCCAGTGGGGCAGGATCGGCCGGACGCACGCGACCGCGGCGAACGCCGACAGAGGTAAGACCGCCTGGCAGATCAGGAACCGATCAGCCCACGCGCCGCGACCGCGGAAAGCTTGCCGGCCTCGGACCGCCAGCACGGCCACCAGTCGCAGCCAGATCCACGGCAGCAGATAGATCGCGGGTCCCAGAATTCCCAACGCCAGCGCCCCGGGGTGGAACCTCAACCCGCCCACCGCCCTGCCCCCCTGGAAGGCGAACGAGGCCCAGCCGTGCGTGGCGTTCCAGAAGATCACCGGCGAGAAGACGAGCAGGCCGACGGCGGCGCCCAGGTAGGGGCCGGGGCTCCGCAACACGCGTCGCGCCGAGGGCTCGACCAACAGGCT
>JAABUQ010002323.1_pt1 | contig 37928 bp, 35 predicted proteins | sample 5560001 | NCBI WGS metagenome assembly JAABUQ01 (sample SAMN10711888, study PRJNA513371) | rock metagenome | isolation source: Antarctica rocks | place: Antarctica: Victoria Land, Finger Mt nord | collected 2015-12-18 | reverse complement strand
AGAAGGAGGGTGGGGGGCTGAGGTTGCGGGGGGAGAGGGAGGTGCGGGCGTGGGTTGTGAAGAGGAGGATGCCTGTGATGGGGGGTAGGTTAGTCCTGTGTGAAGGTGTGAAATGCCCAGCAGGAAGGAATGGAAGGGACGAGACGTACCAGTCCACCCATCACCAACATCATCAGGTTTGATGTATACTGTGACTTTGAACTTCTCCGCATCCGTCCTATCAGGCGTTGACGGTCGAGGTACCCCAAAGCCAATGCTCAGAAACGGCGCCCTGTGCAGCTCGGACGGCGGGAGCACATGCCTACTGGCGCCGAGACTCCACTGGAAGAATCGCGGATCCAGATTCAGCGAACTCCCAAACGCCTCCATCACTCCGGCCGCAAGATCCCCACGCTGTTCGGCCATGTACAATCGGACTTTGACTCCTTCGCGGCTCGTCCCGTCCAGAAAGTTCTTGAGCACCGCCCCGTCGTGAATCTCCGGCCATCGCTTGCTTTGGAAGTCGTCTGTAATATCCAGTACGGAGATGACCAGCTCTTTGTCTTCAATATCCACCCCCATGTAATCATCCAGCAGTCTCAAGTTGTCCCAGCCGGCTTCGACAAGGTCGTGGACGTATGCATGGTATGGGCGGCGGTGTTCAGGCGGTTGCTCCCATCCTTCGTAGCGTTGGAGGGAGGACTTGGCCGCTTTGCGTGACCTCCAGGAGAACGACCTGAAGCCTTTGGCCTGAGGGGCGATATAGTGTTCATTGAAAGCACCATTCTTTGGACCCTGGGTCTTTTGGTTTGGTGCGGGCCCGGAGTCGTTCTCGGCTTCGTTGATGCTGAGTTGGGAGTCTGGGGAGTCCATAGGAAGGCGTGGTGGGTCTTTCAAGCGGGATTTATAGGCATGATTTGCAGAACCTTGTCGAGGTTCACCAGATGGAAGGGAAGAAGCCGAAGCTATTCACGGAGGTTGGGGATGAGGCTGCATATTTAGTTCTTAGCGCTTATAAGAAGGCCGTTGCATTACCAAAATCTTATGTTGAGCTGAGCTGACATGACAATAAGACGTACTGCATGTGGACCGGAGACATGTCAATCGATGGAGGCCCGGGGGAGACAAACATTCTATTATAACAAAACCTGATGCAGATACGCCAAGAAGGCTTTTCTAGGCGCTAGAGGTAGTACAACAATAGGTACCTATTACCTTCCTTATTCTGAAAATGTCATATTGCGAGAGTAGTGGTCATAAGCCTAAGCAGAGGGGTAAGGTGTGATTTGGTCTTCATTACATTAATATCTATCAACGTGATCTACCCTTGTGCCATCTGTCTTAGTCCGTCAAGAAATAACCAGTATCCATTCGCTATGCCAGATCCCATGCGGACCACCCACAGCGCCATGCTATGCCCATAGTAACATGCAAAAATGGAGGTTCCCATCCCTTTCAAGCACACTGTCCACATCATACTACCCCCCATTGACACCATTCTCATTGGGGCCGTTTCCCGCATCGTTCAAGCAGTCCTCTGGAAAACAAACATTCCAACCTCAATTCCCTCTCTTGCAGGCCCGTACTCAGCATAGTCACGAGTGCGTACTCCGTCGTAGATCTCACGCCTCAGGGCACCCGCCGTAAGATGCTCCACAGTGGGCAGCCGGATCCCACGCGCAAAGTAGCGATCCACAATCCCCTTGATGCGATTCTCTTCCTGATTCAACCACCATTCCGTCCAAGTCTGACGTTCAATATCCACCACTTGCTTGCTCGATTTGAGCAGAGTAAAGGCTGGCTTCGTACGGCTCATGGTGCTGGGGCTGCGATTCATTTTGCGGAGGAGGGTGGTAATTTTGCGCACCATTTGATCGTAGGATGACATCTTTTCGACAACGGTAGCTTGGTTGACGTGCTCAGCGATCTCCATGGTGAGGTTGTAGACGCCTGCCATGGTGCGGAGCAACGGATCGAGGACCGGAGAGAGGTAGGCAGAACGAAAGGCTGAAGCCCCGGCTGCAGTTGGATAGATGAAAATGAGCCTGCCACCTTGCGGGGAGAGCTCCCAGAGGCGGTTGACTAGTACAGATGGCCCGTCGGTTGAACAAATATCTGCGTACTCATGGACTGAAGGAGGTGGGATGAAGCGTTCGAGAAGAGATACGCTGACAGTGTGAGGTGCGACAACCGGGTGTGGTGACGAAGGAGTGGGTGACTGGAGAGCATGTTGATAATCATGGGCGACGACAGCTTTTGGGAAGCAATTCAAGCTGAAGTAGTCGGGGGGGCTTGGAGCCTGCGAATTCGGAGTGACAGAGGGGCTTTGAGGAATCTGGGCCATGTTGAAACGCAATGGAATTACGTGGGTCACTTCGATATATTGATGTTCCGAGTCGATCTGCCCCTGGAGCATGATCATGAGATCCTTGAAGCCTGTGGTTCCCGCATCTTTGTCTGAGGGTGGGCATGGCTGAGTTTGACACATTACGTTGACAACCCTTGGGGTAGTGTTCGGGACATTGACAACTGTCATGGTCAGTTGGTTTGTCATTTTGAGATAAGAATCGAAGCTCACCAACAAGGTCCACAGCTTCTGCAATCCAGCTGACACGTTCAACAGTGGTATCAACACCTTCAGTGGCTGGTATCGTAGTCATAGACAGCTGTCTCGGCAACGTCGAGTCTTGTACTTGGTGCTGAGCTGCTGATGCTTGGGGGATGGTGGAGGAAGATCCAAACGTTGCAGAGGAGACACTCATTTCGAACAGCTCTGGTGTTCTCGGTGCGTTGGACTGTGGAAAAGAGGAGCTTCTAGGATGACCAAGTGGGGATATAGGTGGAAGTGGAGCTAGGCTACTGGGCGATAGTGGAAGCCCAGCGCAGAGACCGTCTTCTGGCGGAGTAAGTAATGCACTTGGATGAGGTACGGCGATGCCTAACGAGGCGAAAGACGGTAGGTGTAGGTTGCGAGCTGCCCTCACTCGCTCTGACAATGAGATCGCCCCTCGTCCACTGGCGCCGTCGAGTTGCGATGTTGGCAACCGCTTCAAAATGTGTTCCCCGTCGTCGGACATTTGCAGCTGCTTCGTAGCGGAAAGTCGACAACTGGGGACAACAGAGTCCGAGTAGCCTCGCTCTCCAATATGCCCTTTCGTAGGCAGTGGCTCTGTGACCGTAGCTACATTGTCTTCGGCAGTAGGCGGCTGGGAGTTGGCGGTCTCTTTCAAGGACATTGCAGTGGTTGCATGATAAATACCAAGTGCGCTGGAGTCCCCAATTCTTCTTGCAGCAATTTTCGGACGAGGGACGTTGTACGGCAGTGGCAGATGATTACTAGTGTCTTGTGCCCAATCGAGATCTTTGTTAGGCTGTCCAAGTGACAGGCATGGAATATGCAATGCGCTGAACAAGACAGATTGGCAAATAGAAAAAGGAAGGGAAGTGCTTTAGGACAGTGGGAGTGTACTCCATAAGAAGTAGAGAAGGTTGTTAACGGGCACGAAGTGAGAAGTTGAGAAGTGAGAAGTGGGAGGAATGAGAAAGATAGAAGTTGGCTTTTGGGCCTTTGGGGGAAAATGCGAGGGTGAAGGTCTAGACCGCCATAGCCTGCAGCCCCAAGCTTAGCCCAAACCATTCAACTCACGCCATTGAATACTGAGGTGGGAATCCAACGGCTATCTAGTACGAATATTGCTGCCGCCGTTGCTATGATCCTGGTCGATTCCGTATGACTTGCAGGTGCTGCTGTGGTCCTTGCATACCGCCCAACGCTGGAGCACAGGCGGAAGGACCGGCTGCCTAAAGTTGAAACCCCAATCAAGATTCTCACCGGCTTTCTTGTCAATTCATGTGCAATAGTGCAAACATCGGGACCAACGGTGATTAGATATGGTGCGAAAGAACTCAAACCATCAGCCTACGTGCGGAGAAAGCTTGGGATTGCGGTCGCATGGAACATGGAACGGCCTGTTGTGGAAATCAGCCACGCCGGGGCCTTTACAGAGACCAGGCCTTCTTGGACCCCGTTTCATCGCAAAGCCATGAGTTGGTAAGAACAGCAGGGAGGATTGTTTGGTTATCTTGCCGAGCTTGTCTAATTGGGGTGATATTCACTACGGGCGGATGTGATGGGAAGCTGATGGGAATCCTGCATGACTGCGCAGCTGCAGAGTAGCACCCGCCGCCGCCTTTCTGCTCCGCTGCGTCCGAGAGACAAGAATTGGTCTGCGAAAGGTGGACTTCTTCTGATGAGCTGCGTCAACTGCGGACATGATCCCCCTTTCGCTGGCTTTGGAGCTGCAGGATCTATTCATATGGAGTGAGACATCTTCATTGCTTGTGCCGTTTCAACTATAGTTTAGGCCTATTTTGATCTTGCCCAAAACATCCTGGAAGACCTGCAAGCGACAGGAAGGCTTTGTCAGCCTGACACAATGGCATTGTTTGGCTAAAATCTGCAAAGGTCCTGAAGAGCGATGCTTCGATTCTAGGACGAGTGGTCGTGGAGGAGAGGGGTATTGATGATTACTGCCCTGCGTTTGCGCTATCATGTCTCCATTCATATTCGTACGCCACAATGCAAACATTGATGCTCATTCAGTACGGAGCTTCCGTACCGAGAGAGCCTACATCAGACAGAAGGAGTGGCTGTACTGTTGATGGTCTCATTACAATTTTTTTATTCCATATTAGTATAGTGCGTAAGACTAGGCGCAGGATCAGAAGCGTCATTCCATCAAGTTCCGATCATACAGATATCCCCAAAGTGCTTTCTCTTTATCCAGCCTCGATTGCGCCCTTGCTATGGTGGAAAATTTCTTCGTACTCCGCTCCCAATCGGCAGTAGTTGCAGCCCTTTCCAGATCAGGTGTATCGTCGTACGGAGCTGAAGGCTTTGCATCTGCTGCAGACTTGCGCTTCCACAGCTTCAGAACCTGTGAGGCAGCCCATCCCAACATCTTTTGGGCAAGCCTTTGCGCTAGCCGGCCGAATGCTGCCAAAAGCGCAACGAGGATGACAACGAGGGACACCACGGTCATATAGGTGAAGATCTCGCGGAGGCTCGGGTTTGTCTGCGTTCCGCTCCACTCCCGGGCATTGATCCCGAAGACGCTTGCGAAAAATGAGAGGGGAAGGAAGATGATTGTGACCAGAGTGAATATCACTACCGTCCTTGACTGGTTTGCGGCGACCTTGGTCTGCCTTCGGGCCTGCTGTGCCTCGATAATGCTTGCTTGCTTTTGCTTCATGTCCAGCAGCTCCTTATACGCCTTCTTTGCTGCTTCTGCGCTCTTCAGCATGCCGTCTATCTGTTCTTGGTGCTCGAATAGGAAATGATTGACACCATGTAAGAGGCTGATTCCGATCGACCCTTTGAATTGACGTTGGTAGAGGTCCTGAAACTGGACGAGCATATGTCCAACGCAGGTTTGCTGCTCTTTGAACAATTTATCGATAGTGTTCAGCTCGTCTTCAATGTCTCGTAACTCGAGGAGCGCGTTGAGGTCCTCGCGGTTATCTATATGCTTCTCCAATTCAATGTCTTTCTCCTTCGAGAATCGGTGGTTATCCCGGAAGTCTTTGAAGCTCGAAGTTTGTTTCTCGGTCAAGATGCTGATATATTCCTCAAAAATGCGGAAGACTTGCAAGTTCTCGTCACTCGTATTCGCAAGCAGCCCTTTGACAGCGTGCGATATCGCAAGTGCGGCAAAGTCAAATGGATCATCGCACTGGTTGGCATAATCCCCATTGATGTCCTGGTAGATCAAGCTGCGAATGTTGGCCTCCCTGGAGTAGCCTTCATGGTCATCTCTCTCCCTAGGAGAAAAGAATGTGATCACAGTCTCTTTATCAATGATCCAGAGCCATAGCTGATCTACCATAAGAACACTGGAGCTGCTGTCTTCGGCCTTGGGTTGTGGAGGTTGGCGGGGGGGAGGCGAGGGATTACGTGGTTTCAGCTTCGAGGTAGACCGCACGAACGGAACAGCTTCCTCCTGGCCTCTTCTCCGTTTCCAGAGTATTTGATCACCGTCCCGAACTGTTGTGTTTCTGAGACTTGGATAGCGATACTGGTCAAGCGTGCGCCTACAATGAAGAGGTCGATCCATTGTGAGATACTGCCAGATAAGTTTGTGCTCCTGTTGCAATTCTTGGAGTCAGCATTGTTACTTTACAATGGCAACTTTGGGGGAATGTTCTCAAACCAGGCTTGACGACTTTTTCAATCGCTCTTTCTTCTAATCCAGGGGGTGAACGAATTGCCTACACACCATTGATTTGCCTTGGGCTATGTCTTTTGGTATTGGGCGGGATTGGACCTGCGCCCGACGCCTTCTGATGACGTCTGCACGCTTTTTCATGTTTGAAAAGCTGTCCCAGTGCAGGTATGGCATATATGTAACAAATTGTATATCATTGCTAGCACTGGCAGGCGTTGAGATTCCGTCTTTATGGTACTCGCCCTTTGGTAGAAGGCATTTGACCGTCGGTCTAATGAACCGTGCATGTGGAGAGGCATGTCTGGACTGATTATGCTGTGATATCCAGATACTGTCAAGTAGAACTTTCTTGTGAAGATTCAAGTCTTGCTTGTCTTGCGATATTCTTGTAAGAACCTGAGGTACCCATCCAGGATGGGTAAGGGGTACATGAATCCATTTGAATCTATCCAAATCCCGACCTGGTAGCTTGAATGCGGCCGACCGTTGTGGTGCTCTTTTCCGATCTACATCTAAGTAGTCGGATTCTAGAAATTGGACACTCTTGCTGTTCTTTGCCCCAAGATGATTTGGAGAATCTGGGTGGTTTGGAGACTCGGCGTGGCCGGAGTCTGCACCCAAGGAAGGACGACGCGTGTGAGCGATTTTAGATCGAACGTGTGAAGCCATCCAATCCATTCTGAGTTCGCTCGACAAATCGTCGGGATCGACGGTAGTGACCACAAGGACCGGGTTTTTGCTTGGTTCCGAGACGCCCCTGTGTCCTTTTGCGGGTCTTGTACTGACCGTTTTCGTAGATTGGACCTCCCGATCGTGCCCATTGATTCTTGTTTGCATGCATTTGGCAGGTCCTTGGTCAAGAAAGTTTTCTAGTGTGGGATGGGTTGACAAAATCTTCATGGAGCCCTGTTCGCCATAAAATTGGTGGATGTCGACCTTGATACCCGTTCTGATATGCTTGTCCAGTCTTTTGTAATCAGCACGGTCTTCCGCACTATATCCTGAGACCATAGATTTTATTTGCTTGAGGTAGATCTCATACTGGGCGTCTTGATCTTTGAACCGAGGAATTCCAACGTGAGTCGTGTCCAGCTCGATCACCTGCTCATCCTCAATTGGAACCTCGGGGGTGCTCAATTTGCCGGACCTGCTGTCGACGACACATAGACGTACCACGGTAATCTCTTCTGTTACAGCGTCGTCCGAAGAAAGCACATCCAGATAGGTGTCAACGCTTTCAACGTAGCTGTGAATATTGATACCCGAGACGCCGAACGCGAATTTGTAATTGAGCGATTCCACATCCGGGCTTCGCAATATGAAGTCTCTGCGAAGGCGTGGACTCATCTCCCATTTGAGACCCAATTGTTCTTGTACCGTTTTGATGTACTCAGGCCCAGAGAGTACACTTGAGCCATGATGAGGAGTTGCAAAGAAGGTAACACTGATGCAAGCGTTGGCTATGTCATTGGGCTTTTCAGCAGACCGTCTCGTCAGGGCTTCTTTGACCACTTGACCTCCAGTACTCGAGCAGATGAAAACAACAGGGCGTTCTGTTGAATTTTGAGCCTGGCGGAAGATTTGCAAGAGTAGGAGAAGGCGATCTGCCCATTCGGCAACGCCATAAGCCGCCACATTTGCTTCTGCAGCTGCAAAGATCTTTCTCGATCTATGATGCTCCTCGTCGCATTTGCCGGCCTCGATCTTCAAATTTCGTTCATCTTTCGTGAAATGGTCGTATAGATGGACCTGAGCTGAGGGATTCAATCTGTAGAGCAATTCCATGTCCAAGCGCTGCTCATTGTTACGGTCATTAGGATGTCGCGCCCATGTCGCCCGGGGGTCAGCACCGATTGCTGGGACAAACACGATGCTTCGGAGCACGTCAGCAACTTAGTTACCTGATGAAACAAGGACGGAAACATACTCGACTTTGACTCGCGAACTCGCGAGGTTTGACGAATAGACAAAAGACATTCTTCAACAATGTATATGCAATGGACTTATACATACAGTGTAACGATATATACAACGAAAACAAAAACATTCGGATGGAAAACGCAGTATGAGTGTACAAGAGAAGCAAACGAAGAGCAAGAAACGAGGGACAAGATGGACGTGCGACGAGAGATATGAATCATAAATGGGCAGCCTCATTCCGTCCCCAGTGCACATCCTCAGCCTCCATCCTTGGCCACCCCTCCATCCCGATGGAGGGAGTCGTTCTGCATGCGATGCAGGCTGGACCAATCACCATTCGCCATGAGTGCGGGGACTGCCCTGCGCCCTTCAGCATAACATTCTCGGCGATTGTAAGAATGTTAGTCAGACACCGGATCGGAGTAATGGGCTTGACCCTAAGTCATGCAACACAGCCAGCATCATTAACCCGTTGGGGCTATGTACTGGGAGAGGAGAGCGTGGGACGAAAGCTGGACCTGAAGTCAGACTGTGCAACAAACAAGGCACCGGAAGCGGCATTCCCGGTCGTAAACTTCAGGGCATCCTCCGGAGGCTCCACACACCGTCGGGTACGGAGGCTTGTCTAATCAATCTTCAACCCCCAAACACTTCCCATCTCCAAGCTTCCAACTTCACCTTTCCAGCCGCAGACACTACTTCAAATATCTAAATAAGGTACCCTCATAAATCACGCATTCAACTTCGCCACAACATCCTAGCAGCAATGGCCACCACAACCCAGTCCGCTCCTCCAATCGACCCGGCCAAAACAGCTAAATACCCCATCGCCTTCTCCCCCTCCCTTCTCCACCCAGACCAGCCCCAGAAAAAACAAAAGATTGCAATCGAAGGTCCATCCCCAACCTCTCCCACCACTCCTCTACCCCATCACGAACTACAGCTCACACAAAATCCTCACACAGTAAACCACCTCCCCCCCACCCTCTCCACGCAGCCCTCCCTCCTCAAATCCACCCCCCAATCACCTACCTACACCCTCAGCACCCCCGCCCCCCCCACCCAATCCACGCACACCTACACCGGCACCTCGCTCCCCCCCTCCCCCCTCCTCCTCTACTCCCCAGCCACCCAGTCCTTCACCCTAACCAAACCCACCGCCCACTACGCCCTCAACCTGACCTCCACCCCCACAAACTCCGACGCCGACGCCCTAGCCCGGCAACACCCCCACATCTCCCCCCCAAACCCAGACGCCCACTCAGACTCGGACGATCTATTCGGGGATGACGGGGACGAAGACCCAGACACAGCCCCGGATCCGAACAACCCGTACGACTACCGACACTTCCTACGGCAGGGGAGTCCAAGCCCAGAAGCCTCAGTCGTATCCTCCCCGATGCCAAACCACCACATTTCCTCCCCGCTGATCGCCTCCCCGCCCGTGCGCTCCTCGCGGCCCTCGCGGCCTCGAGAGCGCGTGCAGCGGCCGAGCTATTTGAGCACACGGCCGAGGGAGGAGGTGCGGGGGCCGAGGAGACAGCAGGGTGAAGATGGGGATTCGGATGAGCTGGTGATAGATATGGGGGATGCCAAGGAGAAGCCGTGGCGGAGCGCGTTGGGGGTGCTGAATGAGCGGGGAGGCAGTGGGCCGATCAGCTTGAGGAGCGCGGCTAGTAGTATGAGTCCGAGTGTGAGGGGAAGGAGTGAGAGTGAGGAGGGGGAGGGGGATGGCGATGGCGATGGCGATGTGGAGGAGATTGATTTGGGGGAGTCGAGGGTGGGGTTTGCGAAGGGGAAGGGGGAGAGGAAGGATGAGGAGGGAGGTGGGGATGGAGGGGACAATGAGGGGGACAATGGGTGGGATGATGATGACGACGATGACGACGGTGGGGATCTGGAGGCCGAGCTTGAGAACGCCATGTTGGAGCAGGAGGCAGGAAACGTGGAAGGGTTGGGAATCAGCGTGCCGGAGACGGTGGCCGTGGTGGAGAGTTCGAGTGAGAGCGAGGAAGAATGATTGATTCGGCGGTGCTCTACACTGGATCGGCATTCAACAATATGTCCATTTATCTAGCTCATCCATTGGGGGCTGATGCGGAAGCCGTCTCTTCGCTACGTTCGAGCTGTCAGCCATGCCATTCTATCAAAGCAAAGGCGTGTGACTGTACCCAAGCCAACTCTCTCCCTCCACAGCCGAAATTTCTTACGAGCCCCAACGCGGCGTTCCCCCTCAGGCTTGCCGACTCGCACTACAGGCTCTCGAAAACACGGCGTCACATCAACGACCGGTGCGATCGTAGCCCGATGCTGGGGCGTACCCACCGGCCTAGAATCCAGCCCCCCATCAACCCCAGGCGGCCGCTCCAGCCTGGGTCGATGCGGCTCCAAACCCGAGGTGAACGGAAGCGGGACCCCCCCCCCAACCGCACGGTGACCCTCCATCGGCCGCTTCGGATCAACGGGAGACGCATTAATCTTCCTCGTCGCGGTGTTGGCAAAAATACACGCGTTCGACGAGCGGCTGTACTTCCTCCAATCGTCGCCCACCTCGCTCGTCGTAGCCGGGTTCGATAAGGCGTTGGTCATTCGGTTGGTGCCCCACGGGGTCTCGTATTGGCTGATTGCGTATTCGTTCAGTTTGGTGCTGTAGGCCCACATCGCTAGGGGGGTGCCGGGCTCGGTGAAGCTGCCTGGTTGGATGCCTGCTGGGACGATGAAGTTGAGGCTGTCGAGGATGCCGTGGTATTCTGCTTCGCGGTAGGGAGCCATTGAGTGCGACTGATGCTGTGGCCTGGTGCTATGGATAATTATTGGTTGAGATGAAGCAATTCGAGGCCAAGCGAACGAATGGGAGTAATGCCAGGCTGTTCACAGCAAATCGATGGCAAGAGGAAAATCGTCAGGGAAAGAAGCAAGAGTGTACTTCAAGCTCCCCCACTTGCCAGTTTCTCCAACTTTCCTGCCAGCACGCGGTGCTTCTTCATTACGGCTACCCACTCGCCATCATCTTCCTCGGCATCATCTTCGACACCTAGATCTGCCAACAAAAGACTGAAGTCCCCGCCTAGCCTGCCCAAGCTTCCAGCACAATACAGTACCTGTGTTAGCAGGCTTTCCCGGGATGACTTGTCCCTCACGTTGGGAAGGTACTGCTGCAGAGTGGAGGAGAGAAGGGTGACAAGATGAAGCGGAAATGTGGCAAGAGCGGTCGGTAGAGGTGTAAGTGGATCCTGTGGAGGGTCCGCCCCAATCGTCGAAACTGCAGGTGCAGTCTTTAGGCCAAGAGATTTAAGCTTCAGCGATAGATCGTCGGAAGCTGATGAATCAGGAGCTGAAGGAAAGATGCTCCTGTACATAGAAATGATGGCAAAAGACTGCTCGCGGAAGATTTCGATGTAGCGTTTCAAGTAGCGTTCAGTCTGCTGTCCACCAGACCAGGCCTCATTACCCGATTTAGCGACACCGGACTTGCTATCTCGTAAACGGATTGCTGTTTCTTGGTCTGCAAGGTCGCGGAGTGGGTCGAGAGCTGAGAGCATGGAAACTAGAGTAGATAGACGGCAAACGAGAAACACAGCGCCGAGGCTTCCCTCTCTATTGCCTCCAGATCCATCTAATTCTGGGGCGACCCTTCTGAGCCAGCCAATCGTTCGCATACCCGCTGCCAGTTTTACATTTTGTGATCGCAGACTTCCAATCAGACTCGAGGTCAGATCTTGCATTGCGTCTTCCGTTTGAGTGTAGATTGAACCCAGTAGCTCGGAATCCGGATAGAGGAGATGTAATCGCTTGATATGAGAGTGCAGATCCAGCGCAGAGGCATAGTTGTTGGTATTGGAAGCGCCTTGTGCCGTAGATGAAGATATGGCAGAGGATAACAAGGTTGGTAGATCCAGAATATCAGACAATCGGTCAACATTTCTAGCCATCAATAATGACTTCTTCCGTCGGTCCAAGACCTCATTTTCCGCACTTCGACTATATTTCTCCGAGAAAGCCACTGCCTCCTCGTCCAGCTTGGGGATGTCATTTCGAAGCGATTCAGCTTCTGCTGCTAGCTGTGGGAGAGTCGTACGTAGACTCGACAAGTGGTCGGAGGAGGCGACAATGGCCGAATTGGATCTTGCCGAAAGGGATTGTATAGAAAGTAGATTTGAATGAGTTGACTGGGATATGGACTGGGGCTCCGTAGATGTCAGAGATGCCAAGGGCAGTGTGGACAGGCGGTTCAGATATTTGGCAGTGACATTGTCGTAGACCTGTGGGACTGGCCGTGAAAGGGTAGGATCGTCGAAGTAGGGCACCAACAGCTCATACAAAGGATCTGCCATACTTGGAATGAATGTGGCGACTGTAGAGAGGGTCAAATGTCCAGCTCTTTGCCCTGTGAGAAGCTTGTTGTCGTGGGGAAGAGTGAACGTGGAGGCTGGCCGTTGTAGACCAATCGGCGAAAGTTCGGGGATACCGTTCGGTCAATGGCATTTCTGCTTTGCAGCCTGGCACTTTTATGGAATAACACTCTCGCCAACACTGATCATCATTTCCCCGGCGGCGCCCACGAGCCGCTTCTACTCTCCACAGCCGCTCTTCAAGATGTCTGAACCCATCCCCGAATCCATCCCAACATCCCAAGACCCCCGCTCCAAACGCCCCCTCAAACGCCGCGCACTCACTCCAGTCACACAGCAAGCGTCCCAAGTCGAAGCTCTCTTCGCAAAACCAGACCGCGACATTCCAATCCCATCCAGTACCGCCCTCATAAAGAATGGGCGTTTAGCGCCTCCGCCAGAAATCGTTGCCAACGTGCAAGGTTCGAGCGCTGGTGCAGGCTCAGGTGAATTCCATGTCTACAAAGCGAGTCGGCGGAGGGAGTATGAGCGAGTGAAGATGATGGACGAGGAGGTGGCGAGGGAGCAGGTGGACGAGGAGTTTGAGAAGAGAAGGGCTGAGTTGAGAAAGAAGGATGAAGAGAAGACTGGGAAGAATCGGAAGAGGAGGGAGAAGGCTAAGAAAAAGGAGGGGCGTAGTGAAGACAAGAAAGGGGAGACTGCTGGCGGGCTTGTAAAGAAGGCAAAGGGGAAAGATCTGGGCACACTGAAGTCTGATGCGACCGACAAGGTGGATGCTGGAGCTTTGCCTGCTACCAGTGTAGAGGACGTTGGTGTCATGATTCACGATGATGACTGACTGAGGCATGCGGATGGTGATGATTGCGTCAGCACTTGAACAGTCGCCATCGACTTGGTCTTCATGCCAGTTTCCACAAGCCACCGGGGCGACCTCAGGGGAGAGTATCACTTTGGATGCACTGAGCTCAATACCCAAAGGCATGGGGACGAACTTCATTTCACATCACCCGAACCAAGAGCCCCGCCATTTAAAGCATCATAGCGTTGCTTTCTCTGACACGACGTAGGACAGCCGAGTACGCTTCTCTTTGACTTACCCCAACATACAATTGCTCACAAGGCCATAGTCTCGGTGCGCTGCGTATTAATATACGCCATTGCTTGTTTAAACGTCTGCAATTCAGACTCAGAGGCAAGTAGCCCGCATGAACACTTTGAGATCGCTCAAATTTCATATGATAACTGTAAATGAACGTACGTAAAACTGGTTCCGTGAGCCCGAGTGTCATCTTGTCTTGTACGAAAGACTCAACAAGGAAACCCCTCACTTTGAAAAGGACTGATTTGTCGTCAACATGCCCTCAAAAACAAGCACTCTATCAACCAGCCTATTCATTCATACTCGTGCTTCCTTGTGACATATGCTGAACCGAGGTTTTGCCAGCTCTCTTTTGTAATACAGCCCCCTGCATTCTTAATTAATTATCGCAACGAGCCTCGGCTGGTGTTCATGGCTGCCTGGTGCATGGGCTATTCATAGTTCTCGCGACTCGTGGTTCCCTTATAAGCCATCCCTTCTGCCAGTAGTAAGGCAAGGCAGCCTCGCAGTCGCCGAGGAGCTGAAAGGATATCGTAACCTGTTTCTGGATTCGGGTGCGACCGAACGAATGCGCCCTGAAGTGGTGTGGACGAGGCTTCGGAAACTTACCAAAAGAGGACGGCACGCTGTAGTGCATGCGACAAATGAAGTTAAAGCGGCTTATGGCTTTTGCCTAGGCGACGCCTCATGATGTTGGGGGGAACCAGCGGCGAGCACCAGATCTGCATTCGGTAGAACTTCACTTCCTTTCTTCACTGACGATCCTTTCTGGGATTTCCGACATCCGGAATTCACGAGGTAGTTCGACACGAACGGGATGGCGAGGCGAAGCGAAGCACGTGGCGATGGCGACACTTGTCGATCAAATGGATTCTGATCTGTGGCTTTGCCCTAATCGCTTCCAAAGCCCAGTTCTGATCGACAGAACTCGTCTGTTGCCTGTACGCCAATCGCAAGCCACTGAATCGAAGCTTTCAATACTCTTGTGCAGTAGAAGTAGATGCGTGGAACTGCGTGTGTATCAGTGTCCACGAATGCAAATCGCCCAGAGAATAAGACGCAGCAATCAAGCTAAATCAATGTTCATATTGCTGCGCTTCCATAATCACATACTTTATGCAGGGTTGAGGACAAAAAGAGGATGAGCTTGGACACTGCACTCGATGGCGCATGAGTCCTATGCCCGTCATTAAGAGCGGTGAGACCCATCCAAGCGGAAATTTTCATCCAGCATGAAATGTCTATCCACCCTGCTGCGCTTGCAAAACCCGAAATGAGGGAGATTTTCCTCGCCAGTCATTTTTCGCGGTCCAAACCCTATGCAAGACCGTTGGAGGTAGCATGACCGAGTGAATACTCTAGGAGCATCTCGCAGATGTAGAGTGTATGGGACTAAACGTATTGACCAGCCAGCGAGTTGCTCAAGTACAGCCGTTTTTGCGCTTCTTATTCCCGTCCTGCACCGCTCCAGTATTGGCAGCAGCAGGGTATGCAGATTGCATAAAGCATAAGCTCGCCTGTACAGCGATGCGTCGAGATGAGTTGGCAACGGACTGCGCATGAATACTCGGCGCGGATACGTGCGAATTGGGTGAGACGCTCCGTGGACAAAGCGGGCTGGTAATTCAGCTGATGAACGCCTAGCACCAATGAAATATTTGAAACGCGGTGTCGTCGAAACATGTTGCCTGAAGAGTCGAAGGAGTCCGTGTTGGGCTAGTTACTAGAGTTAGGTTTGGTTGAAAGACTGGTGAGAAATGACATTGGAAGGTTACCTTAGAATGGAGTCAAAGTCCCTGCACCAGCACAGGGCGGGTGGTGGGCTGAGTCTTTTAGGGGCCTTCAATCAGATCAGCACTGGAGTTTTTCGGCTGTTGGTGGATTAAAGAAGCCTAATGCATCCTTGCTCTAGTTACCTTGGTTAGGGAGTACCTTAGGTAAGCTTCTCACGTAACCTGGAGACTGGAGTAGCCCTGGACGGGCAGTAAACTAAGCCTACTAAGGTAGCTCATTAACCTAACTGGCTGGCTTACGGAGTTTGAGCCTTTAAGGCGATTTCTGATGCTGCTCTCGTGCCGCCAAAAGTTGACGTCTTCCGTCCTTACTGCGCGGATCATTTTCCTAATTGCTTCATGCTCGCTGAACAAATCAAATTGATAGACAGCGCCGTCGTCTCTTTAGACCTACGGAGCTCCCGCCTTCTCTTCTTCTTTCCTATGCGCTTAGTATATCCCTTTCTCGTTTCCTCGTCACGACCTACTCCCCACTTGTTGCCCTCTCAGCCACGCGTTGGTTAGGGATCGGCCTTGCAGGCATCGCCCTTTCCATTTCCGAACCGTCTCAATGCAATTTGGGAGAGTGACCGACACAATCTTTACCACTCTGGGAGCCTACCCGCTTCCCACCCCTTCTACGCCTTCCACCGTCCTCTCTCATTGGACTGTTAGCGCAAGTATCAACTGAGATTGCCTATGGCCAAGGTCTCGTGGCGGAGAAGCTAGCACATTCATTTTTCCCCATGCTATATCATCACTCCTGCGCCCACTTCCAGAAAGGTTGTACCACCAATTTTTGAAAACCCCCCTCCACCCTCTGACGCACTCATGCTATCAAGATTCTACTCGTTACCACTGTCTCAATGTTGCTTACTTTGAAACCCTCACAGTACGAGTTCTCACGCCCTCATGAGTACTCATCTGCTCGCCGCTCTCCCTCCTCGTACTACCTGTCTCCCCCGAAGTCCTCCTCTCTTCTTGCTCTCCCGGATAGCAAGTCACCAACAATGAGCACACCACATCGCGGTCTGCCTCCACCCTCGGCCATTGACAGACAATTGCCTACTCTAGACAGAGGTCCACCCCCCAGCAACCTGGGCAACAACTTGGGACTGGGCGCACTACCTGCCGCACCCGCGCAATGGCACGGTCAGGACGAGTCGATGCGGAGCTGGCTCAATGCAAAATCAGAAGAGGATCGGAGAAAACAAGAGGAGGAGAAGACCCGGCAAGAAGGGCTGCGATTAGAACAGAGAAAGATAGAGCAAAATATGCTGTCCGAGTCACTACGGGGCGGGATCCCTCCACCAATGGTTCCAATGGTGTTTGCTGGTATCGGTGGAGGCAACGTCGCGAACATGAGCGTCGAGTGGGCTCAACACTACATGGCACAAATCAGTCTCGAGCAGCAAAGGGCAGCGCAGGTCCAGCAACAGCAGCAGCAGCAACAGCAGCAGCAGCAGCAACAACAACAACAGCAACAGCAACAACAGGTGCAGACCCAAGTGCAGCCTGCAATTGAGCCACGTCGAGACAGCAGACTGATAGCTGGTCCCAATCCAAATCCCTACGGCTCCCAGCAAATGCAACCCCCAGCGCACCACTTACAGTCTGCTCAACAACCTCAAACCAATACTGCCTTGGGGACTTCATTTCAATCATCTCCACTTCCTGCCGAGCGTACGAGACAGCAGCCTGCCATACAGGCGGCTCCCACTTCCAATCCTCGACCACAAGTCCAGTCCGGGGCACTTTCTCGACTGAACACTGTCGACCTACAAATCAATCCACCTTCAACGTCACACACTAGCATACAAGTTGCTGGCCAGCACCCTCTTCAACATACACAAAATGCGCAAAATCAAGAGCAGGGCTCATCGTCGCCGCAAATTTATTTTCATCATTATGTACCTCCGGGCTCGCAGGGCAGCTCGAAAGATAAAGAACCGGGTACGCCTTCGACTAAAAGCCAGCATAGCTCGCCGCACACCCAGAATCCAACATCCCATCTTCGTTCAGAATACACTACAAGCCCCAAAAAGCGCAAAGCTACCGGCGAACACAAACCAGCACCAGAGCCATCCCCCTCCTTCTCTCACCAGTCCTCGGGCTCCACCCGACGCCAACGGTCGCGCCAGCGCAGCGACCCCTCCATTCGAGGCATACGCGACTTCCCCCAGCGGCGACGAACAGACAGCACCAGGCAATCTTTCTCCGAAGCCGAAAGCGGCAGGAATTCGGCGCAACCTGAAACGCGCCACAACGCCCCACAACAGCAACAGCATCAGCAAGGGTCCCAGGGGACCGTCGATTTTCGAAATTCGGCCGGGTCCGATAGGAACGAGGTGAGACAAGTCTCCACTATCCAGGATTTAAGCGATCGAAGCAGTCCCAAAGGGGAATCTTGAGAAGATTCAACGACGCACGAGGCGTCGTTGACGCTTCGGTTGGAACGTGAAACACGACACTTCATCTCTGCGAAAGATGCCATTTGCCAATCTGTTGACAGGTGGGGGCGGCAACCTTAGTCGGATTTTGCTTTTGGCTGGGCCGGGACAGCCTTCTTTTGCTGATACCCATGGTGCTTCTACTTCAAGCACCATTCAGCAGGCCTCATTGTTTGCGTTTGCGATGTCCGATGGTATGCAAGCATCCTTCGGCACTTCACTTCGAACCCATGGCGCTCTGGGTGAGCGGTTTTCGTTTCGAAGCTACCTTCAAGCGCCCCCAATTTACTTTACCTTCGCCCTCTGTATCTACATTTCACCCATCACCTTATGACGATTAGAAGCGGGAGAGAAATGAAGACAATCATGCATCAGGATCAAAGTTATCTTGTTTACCCCCTGCGGCAGAGTGAGATATTATCTGTTGGGGATCGTTGAATCCAATATGATGCGACGATTGGTGGAGATTAAAACTTCATTTCCGCTGCATACTTTCCCGCTGTTGCTTGCAACAGCACACGCACAGCACACGCACAGCAATATTTACAGTATTCAGTATTTACAGAATCCCGTTGAGATCGGATTCGATCACATGACTCATGGTAGATGAAGGTAGATGGCCGGAAATAAAGCGCGCACTGTGGCAGAGCAAGACATTGGTGTGGGTCTGGCTGCGCACAGTCTCTGCGCCTTTATCAGATCTCAATATCGTTGTGGCTCCACTCCGCTCGGGGCTCTGAATCGCTTCTTGTATCATTGGAAAATCCCCTCGTTTTGCATGGGCCTGCTGCATCCATGTTCTCTCTGCAATGACTGCGGAGCGAGGCAATTTTACCGTCATTGTCATCTTCCCCATCTGCTTGGCTTCCGTTTCATCGCATTTAATTTGTTTCTATGCCCTTCCGGATCTTCCCATGAGCCGTCTCGAATCTCATTGTTTTACTTGTCTCAGGGGGATTCCCCACGATTGACCTCGTTCACCAATCCTAATTTCTACCCCGCAGTTGCGTGCTTTCATACTGTACATGTAAACACAACCACTCATTATAGCTACACGCTTTGTCGCCTCTGCACATCCATCCTTCCCCGAGTCGTCGCCTGATCCGAGGCACTTGACTCAATTTTCCCACAAACAATATCGACGACCGTCTATGGACCATCACCAACAGCTTCCCGTGCCAAGACCATCCGTACTCGACGACCCTCAAGAGCACATCACCAACAGCTTCCCTAGCGAAAACCATCCTAGCTCCCCGATCCCCAACCTCTCACAAATAACCAGCCATGGCACCACCAGCTCCCCTCCCTCGCTCTTCCAACCCCAACCCCTTTCACCCAGACCCTCAACCACATCTCCCCTCCCCTCACATCACCCTCTCCCTCCCTTCCCATCCTCACGCCTCTCACGCCTCTCACCCGTGTCCCCGCCAACATCTCCCCTCCCCTCACATCACCCTCTTCCTCCCCTCCTATCCTCACGCCCTCTTATCTATGAAAAAATTCCAGAAACCAACACCCACGTGCTAAACACCGATATCCCTTCCCATCCTCACCCCCCTCCAACTCCGGAAAAATACCCAGAACTCGACCACCCAGAAGCCGACCCCTCAAGCTTATATATAATCTTAGCCTCCCATCCCCCCAGCGCTCCCACCAGCAAACCCAACCCTCCTCTCCACAAACACAAAAAAACCCCCTCTCCACGCACGGGAGAAATCCCAACTGGCCAACAGCGCGGAGGTCCAAAGCGCCCGCACCCAGCCTGCCGTAAGACTTGCACACCCTTAAAACCCCCCTCCCCCGCCTTCGCTTGGTAAACAGTCCATCGGGGGAATCCCACTCACCCCACCTTCTCTTTCTTTCTCCGGCCCTCAAACATCTCCCTCGAGCCCTCAACCCGTCCTCAACCCGCCCCCAGCCCCAATGAAACTCACAACATCCAAACCCCCCGTACTCAACTTACAAACGCATTTATTTGAGATTCCCTCGAACCTCCAGCGCAAACCCCCATCCCATTTGGTGAGAAGAGTACTGAGGTTGACGAGGGAGGGGTGTTCTTGGTAAGGGGCTGAGAGAGGGGAAGAAGGGGCTTTGGGGGTGGGGGGGTGAAAGAGGGTGTGGGTTGGGTCGTAAGGGTTTGTATGGACGAAGCGAGTTCGTATGGACGAAGCGAGTTCGTCTTGCTCGTCTAATGCGTTTGGTTATTCTGACCAAAGCTTCCTCTCTCACACCCACACACACACTCTCTCGTTTCAGCACATCAACCCGATCCCACCCTCCCCCACCCAATCATCTTCTTGATGCCGCTTTCCAGCGCGCCCCCAACCATCCCCAGCGGTCCAAACACATACCCCAATCCAAACCCCCACCGTCGGACTCTTACAGCGTACACGAAAAAGTACACAAGCGCCCAATTGCTCACGCAGAATGCCAGGAAGATGGGCAGATACCTCCACTTGTCCCCCGGCACCACATTCAGACTCTTCATATACTCCGTCCCGTCCCGATATGGGCAGTATCCGCACTGACTGATCCCGTCCGGGTTCATGAGATAGCCCTGTCCAGCCTCCCTCACAAACGCGGCTGCGTACTGACCGCACGTCTGGCCTGGGGGCGGATCGAACACAGCCGCTTCCCCAGGACCGCACTGCACGCTGGTGCCCGATAGGGTGGCAGCGATAACGCCGCCGATCCAGTAGGTGGAGGGGTTGACGTAGTACATCCAGTAGCGCCAGAAGACGCTGAGCTGGGCGTAGGGGCGAACGACGCCGTTGAAGAGAGAGAACATGACAAAGAAGAAGGGAAGGACGTTGCTGATGACGGTGAAGGAGGGGGCGAAGGCGCAGATCCATTGGCCCCAGCTGGCTTGGAAGAGGAAGAAGAGCATGGTCATCCAGAAGACGTAGCCGGCTGTGGAGCTGTCTGTGGGGAGGCCGGTGGGGTAGTACCAGAGGAGCCAGTAGAGGACGGAGGAGAGGATGGAGATTGGGATCTCGGTTACGACCGATGCGGTGCAGAAGGCGAACCAGCCGTAGATGCGGGAGGGGTTCTCGCGGGCTTCCCAGAGAGCCATGTTCTGGTAGAATTTGGGGACGACGGCGTTGACGACGGTGGGGGGGATGAGCACGATGAGGAAGGAGGTGAACATGCGGTTTTGCATGTCGGCGACTGTGTTGCCCAATTTCCAGAAGGTGAAGCCGTTGAAGATCCCGACGATGATGGCGACGAATATCTTGCCATAGTAGTAGGAGGGGTCGCGCCAGTGTTGGGTGAACATCCTGCGGGTGAGCATGGTACATTGGAGGTAGATTGGGGAGGCGTATTCATGCTTGGTGAAGACTTGTTTGGTGGGGATTTTGGAGCGTTCTTGGTTGAGGTGGTCAATTTCCGCGAGGAGGGTTTTGTTCTCTTGGCTGTGCTTCCATTCTTCGTTCCAGTTCAAGCGTTTGCCGTCTTGGCGCTTCCCACCTTTTGCTGCGGTCTCAAGGATGAATTCTGCAATGTTCTTTTGTGGCGGGCAGCTCACGCCTCTCTCGCTAAAGTATTTGTTTACTTCGCTTCCGTTGTCACCGACATGACCGAAGTAGAACGTGTTCCCTCCCGGGTTGAGTGCGAGGATCATGTCGAATTGCTGTATCAGAAGAGACGAGGGCTGATGAATCGTACAGATAATGCCGTGGCCTGCTCTCGCGAGCTTCTGTATGAAGCGTACCACTGAGTAGGCCGACTGCGAGTCCAGACCGCTCGTAGGCTCGTCCAAAAACAAGAGCGACGGCTTGGCCGCCAGTTCCACAGCTATGGTGATCCGTTTCCGTTGCTCGACCCCAAGCGACATGATTAGAACATGCTGAATCTCCCGAAGTTCAAGTAGCTCGATGATTTCATCCACGTATGCAACCTTCTCTTCCTTGGGAACGTCCCGATCTTGACGCAGTACAGCCGAGAACTCGATGGCTTCACGAACAGTTGCTGTCATGTCGTGCAGGTCCATTTGTTCCACGAAACCGGTGGTGCGTTGGAATTCCGGACCCAATGGACGGCCATCCACAAGCATGTTCCCACTGACTGTACCCATCCTTTGTCTCTGACTAAGTGTGTTCAGGAGCGTAGTCTTGCCAGCACCTGAAGCTCCCATCAAGGCGACCATCACACCAGGCTTGGCGTACCCCTGAACATTGTTCAACAGCTGACGCTCGCCACCGTCATATGGAACAGAATAGTTGATATCGGTCCAAGTGAAAACCTCCTCACTGTCAGATGTCTTTGGCATATCTTTGGCGCTCTTCTCATCATTCCCTTGGCTGCTTGCCTGCAACTGTCCACCCGAGGCACTGCCGTCGCCAGCATCGCCGCCCTTCTCAGCATCTGCTATCTTTGAAGCCATTTCCGCAGGTGTCTTGGCTCCTTTCTTGAAGATTAGAGCGCCACCGCCGGATTTTACGAATGTGAAGAATTCCGAGCCCATGATGGTAACAAGTATGTAGAGTACAGTGAAGGCTATGACGACTCCGAAGTTCCGCCACAGATTCGACCGAGAACTATACAGATATCAGCCGAGGTATCTAATCCTGGGGAAATGACACTTACTATTCATAGGTCGTGGCCAGATACTGTTCTCCAGTAACATTCGGGTTACCAACCTGAGCGCCACTAATCGCGCACCCTTGGTACGGTGGTTGGACTCCAGGGCCTTGAGGTACCAGCTGTTCTTGGGCACATTCCATTACTCGGCCAGAGAATTCGTTTGTCAGGACTGCCTCGAAAGCGTAAGAGATTGGGTTGACGTAGTAAAGCCATCCAAACCAGATTTTTTGTTGTAGAAGCTGAGGCTTCGCAATCACATAGCCAGTGTAGACTATAAGCAGGTTCAGAGCTGTGCCTGAGAACCTCACGGCGTCGTCTATAGTCGGGGACAATGCCGCGAACATTCTGTACAAAGCAGTGATATTGACAGTGCTACTGAACATAAACAGGAAATATATCCTAATACATTTCTCAAAATTAGCAATGCTCTTCTAAGACAAGAAATTAAGCAATGACACTTGCCTCGAGAGTGTCCCTGAAACACGACTCGAGGCTGATCCTGTCATATGTAGTGGGACAAAAGGCCGAGAAAATGCTTACCAGAATTTCGACACATTCATATCCAATCCGGTAATGAAGTACATAAGGATTGCTATGGAACGTCAGAACATTTCTTGGAAGTGTATCGGCGCTAACAGGAAAGGCTACCGAAGGGCACAGCCTGTGCAAAAATGATTGGTATATCTGCGAGGACCCTAGCGAGGACGACTGCAGAGGGTCGATAGAAGGCGTATTCTTTGTGTCTTTCGATGACCACTCTCCCGGACACAGCCTTCATGAGTTCAGAAAGCTGCAGCCAGCCAAGGAAGAGGATCGAGAAAAATGCCGTTCCGCCACGGGAGAAGGCTCCCTCGGTGTTTGTCGGTTGACCGTAGAACAATGATCCTACAATCAGACCGTTACTGATTATGATGAAGAATTTGGTCTTCAACGCAACTTGGTCACCCCACAAGAGCCAAAACTCTCGACGAGTACATGCCAGTATCTGACGCCAGTAGCTGACAGTAAAGCTGGACTTTTCGGATACACGCTTGGATTGCGACTCCTTGACGCTTTGCTTGAATTGTCTGGCATCACCATAGTCTGTATTGCCTAGATACTTATCATAGTCTTCAACGTCCGCAAGCACCTTTTTGTAATTCGGGCTATTCTTGAACACACGCTCGAAATCCTCGGCTGTCTTCGGTGCTTGGGCTTCATACCCTTTACGATATCGACGCTGCGTTGGGTCGGTGACGGAAGTCAAGAAGTCTGCGGTGGTTTCTCTTTGAGGGCATTCGAGACCCAGGTCAAGGAAATATTGCTTGGCTTCATTGGCAGGGCCTTGAAAGACCATTCTGCCCGCATCGATGAGCAAGACTTTGTCCATAAGCTCGTAAATTCCCTCTCCGGCTTGATAGAGTGTCACCAATGTTGTGCGATTGCTGACATCTGTCATGATCCGTAGCGAGTTGGCGTAGTCTAATGCGGTCGAGGCATCAAGGCCTCTGGTAGAGTTGTCCCAGCAAACCACAGTCGACTTAGTAGCAAGAGTCTCCGCAATACCAACGCGTTTCCTCTCACCTCCAGATATGCCCCGTACCATTTCATTACCGACCAACGTCTTCGCGGTATGGGAGATACCGAACATCTTCATCAGTGCCTCGACGATGACATCAATCTCCTTACGCTCCCGTTTCTTCGTCTTGTTCAACAATGAGAAAAAGAGAGTTTGCCAAACGTTGAGAATCGGTAGATGCTATACACGATCTTTGATCAGCACCGTGCTTTCGGCGCAGATGAAGGAGAAAGACAAGATTTCTGTAAATGGGTTTCAGAATACAATACAAAACTCATCTTGGGGCAAAGAGACAGGAGAAATCATTAATAAAAAGGCGAACCTGGTCATCCTCTGGATTGTAGTTGACTTCGCCCTGATACTTCTCGTGCTGTTCCTTGGCCGTGATACCTCCATACGAAATGTCTCCTTCAATCGCGGCGTACTCGCCGCGTTTGTTTGCGATGGCCTTCAGGAAGCTCGTACATCCACTGCCAGGTCTCCCAAGAACCAACATCATCTCCCCGTCGCGAACAATGCCCGTAAAATCATTGATCAGAGTCCTTAATTGCAATTGATTCCTGAAAGCTAATGCGGGAACGAATGTGCAGATTATGTTGTATAGATCAGGTCCGAATGTTCCCAAAATGGCATCAGGAAGCGTCTTTGTATGCGTCATGGTGCTTCCCGCACCCTTGACGGTCAACTTTCTAAACACAACACCCACTTTTTTCGCCGAATCGCCCTCTTCCGTCCGCTTCTCGAAATGACCTTCTTTGATGAACGTTCCCAACTCGAACTCCTCTTTTTCGGCAGCTCTCTCTGCGTCACCCGCTTCCAAGTCTTCTCTATCTCCTAGGAATCCACCAGAAGACTGTGTCCGCGTATGCTCCGCTCTGTCTGACTTCCTGCTCGTGAGTCTTCGTAGAAGGCCCGGACCATCACCCTTTGTACTTGGCTTTGAGCGCGTTCGTGAGAGGTTCGTAAGCTCTCGCCGCATTGCTTCGAAGTCTTCCATTGCCATCCGGTGGCTGACGGGGCCTCCCACATCCCGCTCGCCCCACGTTCCGTCGACATTCGATGCGGAAGCAGTCTCAGGGCTTGGTACGGCAGTAGAGGTTGCAGCGGTTTGTGCCTCGGACTCTTCAAGGGCGATTCCTCCATTCTGCGGATCAGGCGGCACGACATTGTGAAGATTGCTCTCCGCTAGGACTGTATGTTATGTCAACATGATGTCTTAATGATCTCAATCGAGTGAAACTCACCATTCGACTGCGAGCGCAGGCGATATAAATCGCCAGGTTGATGCCCAATCATTGTAGCCACCTGTCTCTAGAAGTCCAGGTTGGAGGAAGGGAATCGGTGGTCATCAAAGGTAAGGAAAGATCAAGGCGGAACGTTGAGGAAAGAATGGACGAGGATTAACTGAGGGGAATCACAATGCATTTTAATATGTGGTTGGGGCATGCTCAGGAGACTGAATACTTCTTTCCGATTGGCAGGTAAGGGGCCTAGGTAGGTAGGATAGCTCTGGGTAAAGTGGAGATAAAGCGAGCATTTGTCAGAATATTACAGAAATGGGAGAGAGAAAAGGATCACATCAAGCCAAAACATCGGAGATAAGCTTAGGTAAGGTATTTCATCATCGAAAAATCTTTTTCACTACGCTCAACTTTTGTTATCTCCGTCGGAGCCGTGATTTGAGTCACTATCCGCTCAGCCCTATGCTGCGCTGACTCACGCAGATCCGATTACCGCCCTTCACCAAGCGATTCCTAACGGTAGGCGACTACCTCTGCCTCAAAGGTCGGCCTGCCTGAGAGAGTCGCCCCTCTAGACCTCTTCTCTCGCTTTTTTATGCTTTCATCTTTGTGTTTTGGGTTGATCTGTGTCTTACTACTAGGACAATCCCAATGGTCGAGCAACCAGACAGCGGAAGCAAAGTCTACCCTTCGTGCAATCAATACTAGGACACCTCCTTCTGAATGGAGAGTGTTATTCAATCTAGGCAGGAAGGAGGTTCGAAGGGGTCAGGGTCCCGAAATTTCTTTGGCTTCAAGGTATAAAAGACCTGGACAGCACATCGCAAGCATCAATCGAATTACCTGTACAAGTGCCAAGTGCCGATTCCACCATTCCCCCATCCCAATATGCTCCGTTCTATGCTTTGCCCCAAGTTATTCATTTCTCGTCCGTCATGTGCCTTACCAGCCCTCTCGGGTCTTCCTCATCCGACGTGCGAATGAAATCCAGTATGTCTGGAGAATGAGATCCGTAAATGAAGCCCACAGATAATGCAGTTCGTCAACTCGTTACTCATGGGTAAGGTTTACCACAAAGATAACAACAGCATAGAGCGAGCCAATGGATTCAACCCCAGACAGCATCAATTGTCCTGCCTAAAACGCCATCGAAGAGCGTGAAGGCTGGCCCGCTGGCAAATGTTTAGCACGCAACACTCAAGGACACTCACTTCTGTTTACCCTAGCTTCGCGCTAGCTCCCTTTTCCTCACCTCACCATCAATGACTTCTCGGTCCGATATTCAACCGACCTCTGAGCCTACCACTACTCAACACCCTCAAGCATGGACGGATCTACAAGCCAAGCAGGAGGAAAGAAACCTCCTCAACATCCTCTGCCTCCACCCAAACAGGGCCCACCGCCTTGCCCACCCCGCGAAAAACCACTCCCCCGCTACCACGATATGAGCACCCTAGACCGTTGGTGGTTCGACATAACTCCACCCGAACGGGCACCAGCTCGCCGTCCCAGCCGCCACGAGGCAGTTGATCCATACTTTGACCCCAGAGAAGATGCCAAAGAGCGTGACAGCAACTTCAAAGCAAGCCTGGAAGCTGTGCGAGCGGCTTCTCGCCGCTTTCAGAGTGCCACCTGTGTTCACGATCCTACGCCATGTGAGTGAATTCTTATATCGAAGCCAATATCGTCTTCTTTTTCAGCCGCCTGAGCGTTGCCGGTTGTGTCGGAGATGGGCAAGTTTAAAGGCTGTATCACGTCTAGCCGTCTCACCTCACATTTCCTCACTCGTATTTGATCGTCATTTCACAGTCAAGTCATGTTTTTTTCGGCAAAGATCTGAGCATTGACACAAGTGCTGTGGATGGACACGCTTCAGCGTTATTCCAGACTCACAACCCTGCCTCCGAAGTCTTCGAACCTGTTCCAATACTCAAATCTATCAACCTCAGAAGAGGGAAGCTGACTTTAAGTTCCTCACACAAGGGCCTCTTCCAGAACCCGCATGTGAGCCTGATGAGAGCCTCTTCAACTGCTATGTGGAGGGGCTCCAAGAAACGGTGAGGAGGTGCGAATGGTTTGAAGTCAACATGTATCGAGAATCTGAGAAAGGAGAGAACCTTGACAAGACAATCGATGGCTTGGCGAAGCGCGAGATCAAGAAGCCCGACACTGAACATACGCCTAGCGCAGTCAAGGGCTCCAAGAGTGAGAGAAAAAGCAGTGAAAGTTTCAAGACCAAGACCAAAGGTGGGAAAGCTTCCAAGAACAAGAAGTCTAAGAAGATCGCAGAAGGTGGGGCTGGCAGGCAAGCCTAACACAGAAAATTGACTGACATGAAAGCAGTGTTGAGGATGAGCCCGGCAATCACTGAAACCCAGACCGATACTGTCAAGCCAGCTCAGCGTACACCTTATCCATACACAGGTATGTGGTTAGATAGACTTCCCCCAACAGGTAGGAGTTTCAGATCCTCTAAATTCGGTGACTCACCAGCTGGATTTGTGCCGGAAATCAATGCGGAAGATACCGAGGTAGAAGCTAGGAATGGAGCGACTGACGCTACAGGAGTGCCTTCCACGTATCCCGAGCTCGTAACATCTTGCAATGCACTGAGAGTTGCCAAGGCCCATGCCTTTGTTGAGGTGGCAACGATGGGACTGGCAGCTTTCCAGGCACAAGCAGCCGACGCACAAGCATTGAATGGGGCAGATGTCAATCCACGAGTGAATGCCGACAGTCGAGAAGCTGCCGCTGGAGCTCTAGCCGCTGCAGATACGAAGACGCCTGAGAGTCAATGGGACAATGTACCAGACTGGAGAGCGCGATTTGAGAGGGATAATCAAGTCGATGCCGCGTATGCCGGAGTCCGCGAAGTTGTTGGCTATTCCCCAGTAGCGGGCTACAGCACTGACCGGGTCTCTGTCCCAGGTCATCGCCATCGGAGGCACGATCCAGAGTTGGCGCCATGCTACTATACAGGCGGAGGTCGGATGCCAAGCGAAGAGAAGGAAGCACTTGATGAAGAACGAGTAATTGAAGTGAAAGATAAGGAGCTGGGATACAATGAACAAAACGGTCAACCTTTTGAGGTGCGGGGCGAACACGGCCACTTTCTTACTCCAATGTCAACTGGGCATGCAACGTTGCACGGCGCATTCTGTGAAACCTGCTTTGAAAGCATCCTCAGCTGCCATACCTGCCGCCGCGGCTGGTCGAATATGACAGAGTCTAAGCGTGATGCCGCAACTCAACGTCATCACGAGATGGAAGACATGACCAGCCCCAAATCCTCTGCCAATCCCGAGGCTGCACTTTGCTCTGGAAAAGAGAGTCTCGATGCGCAGATTGTCATGGCACAGAGCAGTGACTTCGTCAAAGGCTTCCCAACACCGGACAGGGCTTCCCAGGACGCTGTAGGCGTAATCCAAATCGCCAACTCCGACCCTATGGAAGATCTGCAGAAGTACAATGATAAAGACAAAGGAGAAGGAAAAGAGAAGAGCCCCATAGATTACGATGCTGAAAACAAGGCGAGAAAAGTACGCATCCAACCTCCAGTGCCCCAGGTTCTAGACATGCCAGGTTCTTTCACCGAAGCCATGTGCAAAGGGAAGAGCCTCAAGCCAAGACCGCTGTTCTCCCTCACCCTCATCGACATCAATACGCTCATGACAAAACCATCTAAGAAGCGAGAAATCCTGCTTAGGCATTTCGAGGTCGGTCTCGACGGGGTGGAAGCCATCATCCAGTGTCAAGCCCAGGTCCCCGAAACGCCGGCTCAGAAAAAGATTCGAGAGGATCGTCTGGGGCCATTGGGCACGCTCAAGCGAGGAAACAGAGGCGGCGAATCCCAAGCCTTGAAGCATGAGCAGCAAGAGAGTGGGGCAGGTCAGGGTTGGTGGGTTTTTTTCGGAGTCAATTTGCGGCAGACTCGCCAGGAGAAGAAGAATCGAAAAGCAGGGAAATGGCTCTGCTTTGGTGTCCCTTTGGAAGCTTTCGTAGGACACTGTAAGAAGATGGAGTTTGAGCATATCTTGCTGGGTGGTGGTGAGTCGGGACTACCAAAGCAAAGGCTCTATTACCGTTCAGCTAACTCTCGCGGGCGTAGGTCGAGATGAGAAGGGTGTCAAAGTCGAAACACATGCGGAGTGGATGGTACGTTCAGAACTGACAATGTCCAAGGGTGGGATCGCTCCGATGGACATCTGGGAGGGAGGCGAGGACTATGGCCACGGTCTCTTACAAGACATGAACAAGGCTATGGCTGCTGGCTGCTTACGTCTGAGATTCCTTGCACCTGACGCACCGAAGCGTGTGGGACCAAAGCAGGCGTTTAGACTGGAGGAGCTGCGCATGGGAGGGCAGGATAATGCAAAGTCAGGAACCAAACGAAAGAAGCCGGCAAAAGGTTTCACGGAGGAGGAGGCAGCGAAAATGAGGGCGGCAAATCAAGATCTATCCAGTGTGGTTGGCTGCAACCTTGCTTCGATGGTGCTCAGGAATCTGGAGAATCCGACATCTGCCTCTTTGATAGAGTAAGAGAGTGGGCCACAGCTGGATGAAGGCTTGTGTGTCGGTGGCGACCCCTCCAGAACGAATAGTCATAGCATGATCATTTGCATTGTAACTCTCAGAGAAGTAGGTGAATGAATGACTCATACTAAACGCAGAATGTCATGAAATGGCTCAGGGGTAGACTGCGAAGAATTAACATCGAGCACTCAAGGATGGGAGATGAAAGGTACCAGGTATAGTGGATAAGAAGACAAAAGAATTGGAATAGGGAAGAGCGTCCATTGTCAGCCCTATGAAGTCTTAGCGGCTTCCAAACGGCGAAAATATAATCCGAGAGATCCCAGCCGCCAATCTTTAGGCGTCATATTGTTGCGCTGAGCTGAATGCAATGCAACTCCACCTGCGCCCATTTTGACAATTTAATTCACCGTCCACACTGCTTTACCTCTCCAACGGGAATGTCGTGAAAATACCCAAACAGCACTTTAATAATCAGAAGCACATTTGAAGATCCATTCACCGGTCATCCATCACTCATTAGCATTCCGCAGAGATCTTCTGCTCCTATTTCACTTTACCCCACACTCACCTCTATTGCTCATGGCACATTCTCCTACGCCAAAGTCTGCAACACTTCCGGGGATGGCAAATACAGGCCGCGTCAATACACACTATCATCTGTCACCAACTCCTCCACAGCATCACCCTTTGAACAAACGAGACAAACGAAGAATCGCCATGGTCGACCGCCTCACCGAGATCAGTAACAATTTTGCTGAAAATCGCGACGCCATCTATCGGAAACGCCTACAAAGCTATCAAGCCGACATCACCTTCATAAATAACGCCAACCTCTACGATAACAAGCCGTTGGATGACTTCGGCGATGATCCAGCTGCGAATACCAGCCCGGCGCTTAGCGGGCAGGGCAGTGTCCGAAGCACGCAGCAAGGAATCTTCAATGGTCATATGAGAATCGACCAGCCATTGGAAACTGGCAAACACGCTGCAAGATTTGTACAGGAAGTGAACGATGCGTTGGAGCAAAAAGATGCTGATTTGACTGCCGCTGCTGTAAGTTTTGGTCCTTACACCCCTGCCCCCTCAGCGCAGATTCCAAACCTGACCTTTTGAGCCGTACAGTGTCATTACAATTTCTCCATCGATCAGCTTGACAAAGACTACAAGTACTCCGTTGCGGTAGCTCTTGAAGAGCACAAACGGCTCACAGAATCGATTCGCCAACGGCTTGTCCAGGGCGTGCAGGCCAAGAGAGCTGCTCTGCACAGGGATAAAGAGAAGTTAGACATTGCCGACACCAATGCGCTCCTTTTACACCCCACACAGTTCAGTATCAACAATGCAGCCAGCCCAGGCGGGCCACAGAGCAATCGAAAGACCCGTCACACCCGTCACCGCCTCGAAGTCGAGGACCTGGAGGCCAACAACAATACCAATAACAGCAGGCGAAAGCGCAAAGCCGCAGCAGACCCTGAAAATGGTTCTCCAAGTCGTGATCCTGAGCCAATGAACGGCTTTAAAGCGACCGAAACTCGTACAGAATACCATCAAGTCACCCCCCCACTCTACACCATCGACCGCCTCTTCTCCGAGCGTGAGCTCAACAACCAACTCCAACAAGCTTCTTACGACGTCCTACATTCATTCTCCACCAAACAGCGCAAGATCGATCCCACATCCGCCCTGCTTACCGCTGAACCAACAGACCTCGAAGACAACACAACAAATGCAGACCTGGCCCTCGGCATTGACGGCGGGAACGACGAGGTCCTCCTGGCAGCTCCAGAAATGGAGCGCTCAACCACAAATCAGTCCTATCATGCCACACGCTCGACGCGCAACCTTAATGTCGCGATCGGCGCCAGTCGCGAAAATCTAGGCGAATTGGCTGGCCGTCAGACTGCGGCAGAAATGATTGGCTCGTTCCAGAAAGAGAAGAAGACGGCGAACGATGATTACAATCGGGCGCCGCCAGTGTCGGAACTGGAGGGTGCGGAGGATTTGGCGTTGATGGCTAAGGCCATGAAGGAGGAAGAGGAAAACAAGGCGGATGAGGAGTTGCTGGATGAAGTTGCCGGAGAGAAGAAGAATTGGGTTGGTGATGGTGGGAAGATGGGGGTTGAAGGTGAAGAGGCTTTGTGACGGGGCGCAAGTTTGAGATCGGCTGCTATTTACCGGCCACCCATGCCGGTAGCCTGCTTCGTGGGTGTGCTGCGAACTCCCTATGGTGGTACCATTCTGCATGTCTACATATCGCAATGGGGTCACTCGATCTCATCGCTAGCTGTCAATCATCCATGTCTTCTAGGATTACTGACAGTCGAGGCTTATCCTAAATTAGTGAATCAGCGGAGACATAACCTGCTCTATGTGAATAGATTAGGAATGATCTTCATCATAGGTATTCCAAGCATAGCCATGAACACACCTTCACAAAGATGATGCGTCGTACTGGCGGTTAACTTCTCCGAAAGCAACGCCTACGCCTTAGGCTCATACAAACACTCCCTCGCGCCCCTCCAGACCTCCTCCACTATCGCTCTGCCAGGCAGTATGTTCTATTTGAGACCCACCAAGTCAGTAGCGTATCGATTCAAATCTACGGCTCCAGCCTCTTACCCAGATATATCTAGTTCTCAACAAAACGCAACTAAGAAGGCAAGACTTACCGGAAATACCACGACAACTTCCCCCTCCCCTTCTACCACGATAGCAAGGTAATACCTCACCTCGAACCCGCGAAAGGCCTCATGGATGAATATATCCCTGATCTGAGACGTCGGGATGAAGCGGGTTGTTGATGGCAGTAGATACGATGGCGAGAGCGAGCGGGTCTGGATGCCGAGGGTGCGAAGCGTGAGCAGGGATTCTTCTATTTGGGCGTTAGATAGACAATACAATAAGACGTATCGAGAAAGGAGCCGACGCGGTGAAGGCTCGCTAAACAATGCGAGAGGGCAGTGGGATGAGCAATACCAGTATAGAATCTCCTAAACACCAGAAACAAACTCGCGGAGACCAGCGGACCTAGATAAGACCATGGAGTTGCTTTTACGTAGTCCGCTATTTGTATCAGGCTGGCTGGAGTAGAGTCAGACTCAAACGCCTTGGTGTAGATCATCACACATGCTGCCAGCCCTACAATCATCCGCAGCAAGAAGAGGAGGCCATGAAACGCGACTGTAGGAAGGGTATCATGTGGTCGAGCTGTAGTTACAGTGAAGGATACAGTGGTGGGCGAAGGGGAGAGGGTGCTCAGGCGTGGGCGCATTATTACGAGTGGAGGCTGGAGTGGTGCGTGGTGGGTTCCTACATGTTGGTATGGGAGGGGATATTGTGAAGGGAGAAGAGGATTGGCCAAAAGGTCCCTATATACAGGTCCCCGGATTCGACGCTGGAGGATGAAAACCACTCGAATTGGTTTGGCGCATCATGTGACTACGCTTACCCTCCGTGGCCTCGGATTTATTCTTTTTGTTTACTTTCGGCAACTTCAACATATCCAGCTTTTCAATTCGATGGACTTGAGCTTCCTACGCTCTTCGCAGCGGACTTGCATATCCAGAATCTGCTATACTTGCAATGAATATGGACAGTGATCTTGTAATATCCTCGCCGGATCCACTGGGTCAGTCGAATGAAAACATTGGCACACCTTCACCCACCAAAACACCTACTAAGAGACAACGACTCAGTATAACACCACGGAAACCCCTAACAGACACATCAGGCAATGCTAAAACCCAAGACTTCTACCTCACCACCCCACCGGCCCGATCTGGCAGCTCCTCTCCCATCAAATTATCCAAACACAAAGATGAGGCGCAGAGCCCATGGAGGATCCGTCTTACAGTGCAGGCAGAACGAGTGGACGATGGAAACCAAGAGGTGTCATCGATTCTTCTCACAGAGCGGACTACCACGACTCGAGTACCGTTGAAAGGTGGGGATGACCCCTCTCCAAATGTGAAGAGAAGCCGAGGACGGCCCAGAAAATCAATTGACAGCCCCTTCAAAAGGAATGGTACACCGAAGCCCAAAGGAGCCGGGCGGCTGATGACGATGCATGACTCCCCAGGGAGATCAGGGAGTAGAGGAATTAAGAGCCCTACGCCTACAAAGAAAGGCAGAGGGAAGGGGAGAAAGAATCTGGAGTTTGGGTCGAGAGGATTCGAGACTGAAGGTGGGTTTGGGTCATCGTCAAACTCCAATTCAGTATATACCACAAAGCAACAAAAGGATGGAAAGGCAGCGAGATCCCGAAGCCGGAGCAGAAGGAAAGAAATCACACCGAAGAAAATGGCACTGGAATCCGAAAGTGGAAGCGAGATGAGCGCTCTCCTTACACAAATCGATGAACAGCACCAAGACCAATTCTTAAATTACGACTCGAGCATCTCTGACCCATCGAACCTCGCTTCCAGTCAATGCGTGTTGAGAGAAATGGCGTCGGTGAAAGCAGGGGGACATAATGCTCTCGCAGCGGAACAAACGACTGCACAGTCGAATCTCAAGATGGGAGATGAAGCCATGTGGAGGTCAATAATACGCGAGGATAGCCGCTCATTGAGTCCAACAAAGACTGCTCAACAGCAGCCGGCAGATCTAGATCCTACGGACGATCACCAAGAGTACGATACTATACTCGAGAGTGAAGGGTTCAGCATGGTATCTGTAGAATCCATACCTTCAATGGCTAGCCATTCGGGCAACACAGCGGACGATGTTGATCGAAGGATGTCCAGCTCATTGGCGTCGAAGTCAGCCATGGATTCACGGGATAGCTTGAACCCGCCAGAACCGAGTCGGGAAGCCAGCAGCACGCACAAACAACATTCATCGATCAAAGAGCGCACTCCCGAAATCACATCCAGTCTTTCTGTTCCACCAGCTCCCCAGGCTAATAAGCCTCCATCCTCGCCACGCGAACTCAATAAGAAAGGGGATGGAACCCCGGAGATTGTTCGAGTCACTCGCGCAGGTACTGCACTGCAAGATGTTTTGGGTCCTGCTAACCATAGGCCGGATCTACGTAATCCACATTTATCATCGCCGTTCCACAGCAGTGAGAAGCCTTCTCCGTTCTTGACCTCGCCGGTGGCCAAACCAGAAAATGCTCAGCACGTCTACGCTGGGCGCTCAGGTAAAATTGCAATGGACAATGCCTTCACTGGCTTCGGTCAGGGTACAAGGCGAGAGCTCAGAGCTGGGTTGAGGCTTGGAGAGGAACTTGCAAAGAAACAGACTAAGCTCTCGGATGACAATGATGACCCTCTTTCCAACAACGACATCGTCTCCCAGCATGCAACCAAGGTTGCATACCCGCGGCTGAGGTCTGCTGCTAGCAAGATCAGTAGCAATCTAGATATTTCTGAACGAGCAGAGCAAGTCACCTATCCAAATTTCACAAATGAACAGCTTCCGAGCCCGGAGACAAGCGACACTGATTTGAATGAAGACCGCATGAGCTGGAAAGCAAATAAGCCCATGAAGGCGGAAGAACCAACCTTGCCCACAGCTGCTCTGCTAGTGGATGATGATACCCCAGCACCAGATGCGTCTATTATTGACAACACTATGCTGGCCCGAGAAGCACAGTGGCAACAGGAGAGAGACGCGGTGAGCAAACGCATTGACGAAGCACCTTCAAGCCAAGTCATTGTAATTGACAGTGATGATGAGGATTTTCACCTCGAGACGTACATGTATGAGCAAGACAGCACCGACGTATTACAAGCACAGGATCGCTCTGCAAATACATCTCAACAACCTGGCAATGAAGACGGCAGCCTCCTCCCTCAACCCAGTCTTCCAAAACCCAGGAGAAGCAAGATTCCTAGTCCTTGGAGACGTGGCCGCCGAGCTTTTTCAAGCGATGTGGCCGAGAATACGGAGTCGGACTTGTTCTGGCAGCCAGACCAAGCTCAGGGGCGCGCTACGAGAAGAAGGCAGGAGAGAAAAAAGCGGGAATTAGAGAGCTTGAGTGGCTCTTCTCTTGCACATGAAAGTAGCTCGAAAATTGTCGAAGAAAAACATACTTCTGAATTGGTAACGGACAGGCTCGCGAGTTTGCACCATAATCCTTCCGATAACGCCGCTCAAAAATCGCGCAAGATACAATTGAAAGATCTAAATTTTGAGCCAGAGCTGTCAGAAGTTGCCGACATATCTCAATCAAGCATCAACGGGTCAAGCACCAGCCAAGAACAAAGCCCCGCTCAAGCAGCCTTGGAAAGATCTTCTGCCGCGTCTGAAGCCTTTTCTCGACATGCTACAAGAGAATCGGAGTTCACATGCCCTGAGAGACTAGCCCGTCATTCACAGCTAGCAGGACCAGAGTCTGACTCTGCGCTTTCAGTTTCTGAGGACTTGCCTCAATCAAGCATCAGTGATTCAAGCGTCACCGAAGAACAAAGTCCTGCCTTGCCCGCAAAGTCTCCTCGGGATGCTATAAGAGAATATCAGCAAGAAACTCTCAGAAAGGCAGCTCTTCTCAATAAGCCAAAGGAAACAAAGCCTCTGGATGATACAAGAGATCGCATTCAACCCATCGATGAGCTGTTAGCCACAGAAACGGCCGTAAAAGTAGCCCCTCACAAGCCAAAAACCAAACCCAAACCTCAACGACACGCAAAACCCCCAATGATAGACCCCCAACTCCTTCACCTAGGACCTGAAAAACCACCACCAACACTACCAATAATACCCGAGCCGACCTCCTGGCTTTCCGTTCTCGCCGCCCCAATCACCAATCTCTTCACTCCCTCTCCTCCAGCTCTCCCCCCCGCAACAAAGTCCGACATCCTAACCTCCTCGCCCCACGAACCCCTCCCCATCCACCACCCCTGGCAACCCAGCCATACACGCGCATTATCAGCCTTCTACCACGCCTCCCACTTCTACGGCGCCTTCATCTTCCCCTACAACTCCCGCTCGCGCTCCGCACGACACCTCGGATACAACATAACCACCAGCCGCGGCTGGAGCAGGAAAGTAACCAAAGCCGATTGCGGCATCGCCGACGCTTTTTGGGTGCTCCTCCAAGCGCGCGGGGTCATTGACAGAGACGCTGTGGGGGAGGGGGAGAGGTTGGATATCAATGAGGGTGATATTGTGTACAAGTGTGTCACGCTGTGGGCGGAGATGGTGATGAGGGGGGAGGTGGCTGTGGACAAGGGCAGAGGCGAGGCGGTGGGGTTGAGGAGGCAGGGGGATCGGATGTGGAGTGTTGGGGATGTGGAGTGGGAGGAGAATCATAGTGGGTATTTTGAGAGGAAGAAGAGGGAGTTTGAGTTGCAGGGGTTGCCGAGTTGGAGGGAGAAGGGCTTGATGCCGGGGGTGGAGTGATAGGTTGTGGATTTGAAAATTCCGCATGCGAGGCGAATGTGGGATGAATGATCCGATACTCTCTCCTTGCGAATGCAATCTCCAATCAAATCAATCCCGATGCTGGCTATACCATGATCCATAAGCCGCATCACTCCAAATAAATCCCCTCCCTCAACGTCCTCAAAAACCCCTGCCCCCCCACCTCCTGCTTCCCCGCCTCCCAACCCCTACTGCCCTCCTCCCCCAATCCAACCAACACCTCCAAGTCGCCCACCCACCTCCCCCTCGCCCTCTCCTCCCCCGTCCCCCTCCACACTCCGCACACCTCCCTCAACTCCGCCACCCTTTCCCTCGCCCTCGCCCTCTCCCCCGCCCTCATCAAATCAACCACCTCCCCCTTCAACCTCGCCAGCGCGGCTTGCCCCCTCGCTTCCGCGTCGGGGGAGGCGGGGGAGGTGATGTTGATGAGAGAGGAGGCGGTGGTCGTGACCAAGGAAGGGGGGAAGGGGAAGGAGAGCGCGAGGTTGAATAGGTGGATTGTGTGCTGCAGCTGGGTGCGCACGTGGTGGAGGGTTCGGAGGCGGGGGAGCTGGGGGGGCTCCGAAGAAGCGTGCGGGACGGGTTCAGTCTCTGTGCCCGGGGTGGGGAAGGCGTCCGGGGCGACTTTGAGGATTTGAGGGCGTAGGGGACCGTCAGGGGAGAGGGTTTCCGCGAGGGAGAGGGCTTCGCCGCGGAGGAGCTCGACTTCGTAGGCGAGACGGGAGCTGGTGCGCAGGATTTCGTCGGTGAGGGTTGTGAGGGTTGCGGAGAGCCGGGCGGATTGGGCGGCGAGGGTTGAGGTGTGGGATTGGGTTTGCGAGGCTTGGGTTGTGAGTGGGGGGAGT
>JAABUQ010002321.1_pt1 | contig 37935 bp, 24 predicted proteins | sample 5560001 | NCBI WGS metagenome assembly JAABUQ01 (sample SAMN10711888, study PRJNA513371) | rock metagenome | isolation source: Antarctica rocks | place: Antarctica: Victoria Land, Finger Mt nord | collected 2015-12-18 | reverse complement strand
GGTTCGGTCAGGTCGCGGAGCGGGTCCTTCTTTTTGCGGGACATGGCGGCCTCCGTGGGATCGGTGGCCGCCGATGCTATCACGCACAAAGCCTTTATGGCAATAAGCAAGCCAAGTGACCCACTAGATTCCGTTACCGCACCCTGGTGACGGCGCACCGCCGGATTTCGGTCGCTCCACGGCCCGCCGGCGCATACGCCTTCCCATACGCCTGGCGCGCAGCCGACATGCGTCCGCATGGGGCGCCATGCGACAAGCGGGGGCTGATGCGGGCCGGTCCGGGGCTGGTCCCGGAAACGCCGCGAGCCGCGTCGGGGACGCGGCTCGCGGCATAAGAGGCATCATCGTATGGCGTTAGGCAGCGGAGGAGGTGGGATTCGAACCCACGGTAGGCTTGCACCTACACCGGTTTTCGAGACCGGCCCTTTCAACCACTCAGGCACCCCTCCGGGTGAGTCGTTCGTGTCGCTTCAGTCGAGGCCTTTCGGCCGCCTCCGCCGGAAGAAATCGCTGAGGATTTCGCCACATACGGCGGAACGGACCCCGCGAGTGATGGCGACCCGGTGATTCAGGCGGGGGTCCGAGACCAGACGGTAAAGGCTGTCGCAGGCCCCGCCTTTGGGGTCGGAGGCCCCGTAGACAACCCTCGCGATCCGAGCCAGGGAGATCGCCCCGGCACACATGACACAAGGTTCCAGGGTCGCGTAAAGCGTGCAGCCGATCAGTCGCCACGACCCCAGAGCCTCGCCCGCGAGCGATAGCGCGATCCGCTCTGCGTGTGCCGTGGGATCTCGTCGCGTCTCCCGCTGGTTGAAGGCACGGGCGATGATCCGGCCGTCAAGGACCACGATGGCCCCGACCGGGACCTCGCCCAGGGCATCGGCCTGTCGGGCCAGGTCGAGCGCGACGTCCATCGCCGCGAGGTCGGCCTCGCGGCAAGGCTCGGGAATCACGAGGGCTTCGGGGTCCTGGCGATGGATCATCTCCCCACCCGACCGGTGGTGAACGCGAGACGTATTCTCGCAAGGTGGACCCTCGATTTCAAGCCCGGCCTCGGTAACCGTGGCTGGCCGCGACAACGAATGTGGTTTCCACGTCGGCGTCATCCCGGGCCGTTGGCGACTCGCTCCGAGCCTCGAAACATGCCCGCGCGGCGGATGCATCCCGGCCCCCGACGGGGCTCGCGCCGCAGGAAAGGACTGGTTCGCCCTTCTGCTCAAGTGGGGTGTCCGCCGATCGAGGTTGCGCGGGCGACGGCCTCGATTGCGATGGCGGCCAAGGCAGCGCCGTACGGCAGGTCGACGCCCGCCATCGTGTCGCGGCTGTCGTGGTAACCCTTGCGATCGATGTCGTAATCCTCCATCAGGAGGACGGCCGGGATGCCCGCGTCGGAGAAGATCTGGGCGTCGGTGTTGTAGAGGGTGCTCCGGGGGTCGTCGTGCGGCCGGATCTCGCCCGTCATCGTGGGATGGCGGGCGATCGGAGGGAGCGAGGCGGACTTGAGCGTTCGTCCGGCCCTGGCGGCACGGCGGGAGGGATGGCGGTCCCAGATCGGGGTCATTGCGTTCCAGACTTCCGTAGCCCGATGGGCCTCGACCGCAAGACGGAGCGCGTCGGGGCCGGTGCCGGGCGCGATCTGGAAAGTCCCCCGGCGGCGAGGGTTGTCGTGCGCCACCATGTCGAGGACGAAGACCCCCGCGACCCGGACCCCGGAGAGGTCGACCGAACCGCCGTCCGGCCGTCGAGCGGTCAGCGTGCCCCCGACGATCTCCGAGGCGAGGTGCCGGGCCCCGAGGCAGTCGGCCGGGAATTCCTCGCCCGTGAGGTGGACCAGCCAGACATCGCATCCGAGTCGGCCTGTTTTCGACAGCTCGAGCAGGGGCGGCGCGGCCATGAGCAAGGCCGCCGTCGCCGACGTGTTGTCGTCCGCCCCCGGCGCCGCGATTCTCGCCCCATCGCGGCGGTATCGATCTTCCATGTACGCCGTGTCGTAATGGTCGGCCATGATGAGGGCCCGCGAGCGGTCTCGGCCCGGGATGATCACGATCAGGTCCCGCTCGCGGAGGATAGGACCCTGGCTCGCGGTCCACCCGCCGGACCAATCGAGGTCGAAGTCCGTCCGCCAGCGAAAGGGCAGGTCCGCGACCTCGGCCTGGCCGGTCATGCCGGCCGCGGCGATCGACCGCGCATGGCGACGCCGCAGCACATCTCCCAATTCTTCCAGGTCGCGTCGCCGATCCGGGACTGTGCCATGAGACGCCCGGCCGAGGGCGGGGTCGGCATTGTTCCTGTTGGGGAACCGGCCGCAGGCCAGGGCGGAGATCGACCGCCAGTAAGCGACTTCGAAGCCTCGACTCGACGTCCGGGCCAGGGTCAGCGGCTCGACCTGCGCCGCCTGCTCGGGCCCGATGCAGCGGCGGATCTCGTCGGCGAGACGGGCACCTCGGTCGGGGTCGACCGCCCGGTCCGCGATCGAGGAGAGCCAGTCATCCAGCGAATCCGGCGTGGGACCGGTCCGGAGCCGTTGGGCAAAGGTGCGGGGGAGGGGCTCGCCCAGCAGGGCGTGCGCGTCCAGGCACTTGAGGCAGTCGCGAGCAATCCGGTGCGGTCGTGATGCCCCAGGGATGTGGAAGAGTTCGAGCGCCGCCAGACGACCCTCGCGGCGAAGCGGCCGCGGCCAGAGCACGATCGATCCGGCCAGGTCGGGTCGCGCGGAGTGTGTGGCCGTGAGGCATCCGAGGGGGGCGTCGGACACGACCACCGGCCGATCCTGGCCCGTCGGCAGGTAGGCGACGAGCGGACGATGCCAGGTGACCTCGTGGTCGCCCACCCGCATCGCCGGGTACTGCATCCGGTAGCCGAAGTGTCCACCGGCCTCGAGCGCCCTGGCGGCGGAGTCGATCGAGGCGCGGTCGGCGACCGGGCCGTCGAGGATCAGGCGGGCGTCGTCGGACCAGACCCGGGCATTGCGGGCCATCGGCTTGCCGTAGAGCCCGAGGTCGGATTCCGAGGCGGAGAAGAGGACGTGGGCCATCCGGTCCTCTCGACCGGTGACAGGCGGCTCGGCCGAGTCGTCACGCCTGGTCCGCTCGTTCCGATGGGTCCGGACGAGGGTGGCCCGGATCGGCCCATGATGGTCGCCGGGCTCGGGGCTCCAGGGCCTCGGCTCGTGGAGCCAGCCCGATTGCGGGACGCGGAGCCCGCCCGCGCCCTCGCTGCGGGCGATCAGGGTCAAGAGCGGAATCTGCATCGCCGTCGGCAAGGTCTTCCGCAGCTTCAAGTACAGCCCAACGCCCCAGGGGATGAGGCTCGCGGGGCAGGGCAGGAGGTGCAAGGAGCCCGCGAGGTAAGCCTTGCGCACGGCGGCGGGCAGGTGGCCGAACGGGCGAAAGGTCAGCAGGTATCGCACGCCCCGGATCGGCCGGGATTCGTCGAGCAGGAACGGACCGGTCCAGGACGGGAGCGGCCCCTCGGACGACGACGGGAGCGGGTCCGGGAGGTCTCCCTCGGGCAAGATGCGGAGCCCCGCCTTGTGGAGGTCACGCGACGGGCCGGTCTGCTCGTCGAAGCCCTCGGCGAGGAGCCGCGCGAGGAAACCCAGGGCTTCCCCCGCAGGGCGCTCACGGCCCGGGGCGTCGAAGGAGGATTGCCAGAAGGGCCGCGACGGGCCGAGCTCGCTGCCGCCGAAGAGGGTCCAGCGGACGCGGCCCTTGTCGTCCTGCGTCTTCGAGAGGGCCAGGGGGGTCAGGCAGACCAGCCGCTCGTGATCGAGAGAGCCGGCCCGCCCGGCCAGCTCCGGGGGCCAGTACGGGTTGTCTTGCAGCTTCGCCCGGGAGAAACCATGGGACGCGCGGCCTTGCATCAATCGAGCCAGGGTCCCGATCCACTGGTGCGCGACCTGCTCGAGCCCCGGGCCCAGCTCCTCCGTCTCCTCACGCTCGACGATTCGCCAACCCCAGGGGTCGGCCTCGTCGAGCGGGCCGTCGGGGAGCGGCACGACGCGGGGGGACGGCATGAATTCCGAGTAGGCCGTGATCCGCCTCGCCGGATTGCTCGCGGGGTCCGGCCCGCCGACGAGGCTCATCCAACCCTCGCGGGGCATCCTCGCCTTCGGCCGGCCCGTCCGATCGCGGGCCATCAACGACCCGGCCGGGGGGTGTCTCCCGGGGCGTTGTCGTCGAGTCGCTTGGCGAAGACGATCATGTCGTCACCGTCGGCGTAGAAATCCCGGATGGCGCATTCCTGGAGGTAGCCTTGCCGGAGGTAGAACCGACGGGTCGGCTCGTAATGGGGGAGCGACGAGGTCTCGATCAGCATGAGACGGCCGTCGGCCGACCGCGCCGACTCCTCGGCCTCGCGGAGCAGCTCGCCGCCGAGGCCCCGCGACTGGACGCCCGGGTCGACGGCGATCCAGTAGAGATACCAGGTCCGGTCGGTCATCGACGCCGGGGCCGAGTAGGCGAAGCCGACGATTTTCCCATCGCGCCCGGAGGTCATGCATCGATGGCCGGTCGAGGCGGTGCCGGCGTGGTGGTCGTCGAGGACCTCGCGGAGGGCGACGATCTCCGCCAGCTTGAACACGCCCGTCGATCGGGCGATCTCGAGCAAGGCCGGGGTGTCGTCGGGACGGGTCGGTCGGATCATGGCACCCGCGATTCTTCCCGGTCGCTCAAGGTTCGATTCTCCCGGGCAGGTCGTCGGCCTCCGGCGGGACGGCCGGCGGCGTGGGAGGCTGTTTCCCAACAGACTACGCCCGTCGTCGCGGGTTGCAAAGGAGCGTGGTCGAGATTGCCCGGAATTCCCCGTTCGCCCGAGGTGCGGCCCCATTCATCACGATCGAGATGGCATCGCCTCACCAGGGTCCGGACCCTCCGATCAAGCCGCGGCCGAGGACTCGGCATCGAAGACAGGGTCGCCCGCTCGGGGACTCTCGGCTCGGGCCGGGAAAAGCGGGAACTTTCTCGGTGGACCGTGCAGTATCAGGGTCGTTCCGGAGGTCACGGGAGGCATCGGGATGTCGCGAGGCCATTCGAGGACGGTCCTGGGCCAGATCCGCTCGCTCTTCGGCGGCGGGACGCTCGCCGGCCTCGGGGAGGGGGCGCTGCTCGACCGCTTCGTCGCGGGCGGGGACGGAGAGGCGTTCGAGGCCCTGATGGCCCGGCACGGGCCGATGGTCCTGGGCGTCTGCCGACGGGTGCTCGACGACCCGTCCGACGTCGAGGACGCCTTCCAGGCGACCTTCCTCGTGCTGGTGCAGAAGGCGGGGTCGCTCCGCGACCGAGAGCTCCTGGCCAACTGGCTCTACGGCGTCGCGCACCGCGTGGCCGCTCGGGTCCGTTCCGGGACTTATCGCAGGCGGGCCCGCGAACGATCGGGCGGCGAGGAGGCGGCCGTGGCGCGAGCGATCCCCGAAGGTCGCGCGGAACTCCGCGCGGTGATCGACGACGAGGTCGCCCGCTTGCCCCTGCGACTCCGCGAGGCGGTCGTGCTCTGCGAGCTGGAAGGGCTCTCGCAGTCGGACGCCGCCGCGCGGATCGGCTGCCCGGTCGGCACGGTCAAGAGCCGGCTCAGCCGGGCCCGGGAGCGGCTCCGAGGCCGACTCGTCCGCAGGGGCGTGGCCCCGGCCGCCCTCGCCGCGGGATGGTTCGCGGTCCCCCAGGCGTCGTCGGCCGCCGTGCCGGCTTCCTTACAGGCTTCCACGATTCGGGCCGCGACGCAGCTGGCGGCCGGTGCGGCGGTCTCGACGCAGGCCGCCTCACTCATTGATGGCGTCACGAAGTCGATGACGATGGTAAAGCTCAAACCGACAGGTTTCCTCATGCTGCTCCTCGCGGCGGCCGGCGCGGTTGAGGTCGCATCGAGACCAATCCTTGACGACCCACCGAAGCGGGCCGGGCCCCCCCATGCCTCCGCCGTGACCGCCCCGACAGCGGCAGACGTCCCGCGGTCCGGGGGCCGGACAATTGTCCTCAACGTCGTCCGGAAGGCGGACGGAAGGCCGGTCCCCGGCGCTTCGGTCGAGGTCCAGTCGGTCGGCTTCTCCTCGACGATCGTGAACGGGACGACCGACGAGGCGGGCCGTTTCCGGGTCGAGGTCGCGGCCTGGCCGAGTCGGTGGGTCACGGTCGGGGCCTTCCGGGATGGGTTCGTCCCCGCCCAGCTCACCTGGAGCCGCGCCGAGCTGGACGCCTCCAGGCCTGAGACGGCCACGATCGAGCTGGAGCCCGGCACGGCGGCCGGCGGGATCGTCCGCGACGAGGCGGGCCGGCCGATCGCGGGGGCGAAGGTCATCCCCTACCTCACCGATGGGGCGGCCGGTGCCGCGCGATCGTTCTTCTCGCCCGAGGGCGGTGTCGCGACGACCGACAGGGGCGGTCGGTGGCAGGCGTCATTCCTCCCGGCCGACGCCGAGGGTCCCCTGATGATCCGCCTCTCCCACCCCGACTACGTGAGCGAGACCTCCGGCTACTCGCGAAGACTGTCCCTCGATCAGGTCCGCTCCACGTCCGGTGTGCTGGTGATGAAGCCGGGGATCGCGGTGGGCGGGACGGTCGTCGGGCCCGAGGGCCGGCCGGTTGCGGGGGCGTCGGTCGTCCTGTCGGCAACCATGCTCGACCGGCATTGGACGACGGCGGACGCAGAGGGACGGTTCCGGTTCGCCCACGTGGAGCACCAGCCCGAGAGCGCCGGGATCTTCGTCCAGGCCGAGGCGGCCGGGTTCGCCCCGGGCTGGGTCCGGGCGGAATCGAGAGGAGATCTCCCGTCGGTCCGGCTGGTCCTGGTCCCGGGCCGCCCGTTCCGCGGCCGGGTCGTCGACGTGAACGGGCTGCCGGTCGCCGGGGCCGAGGTGTCGATCCTCGCCTGGGAGAAATGCGGCCAACTGGACTGGCGGGCCGAGACCGACGCCGAGGGCCGATTCACCTGGGCAGACGCCCCGAAGTCCGGTGACCTCATGCTGAACGTCGCCAAGCTCGGTTACAGCGCCGCGTTCGGGCGTCGGGTCGCCCTGACCGACGCTGATCCCGTCGTCGTGCTCAATCCTCCTCTCCGGGTCCGCGGGTCGGTCGTCGACGCCGAGACGGGTCGACCCATCGACGCCTTCAAGATTGACGTGGGTCAGACGTACGACCCCCGGGGGGGGGATGTCCGTTACTGGGAGTACGTCCGGTCGGGCGCGGGCCCCCGGGGCCGTTATGAATACAGTCCCGGCGAGGACCAGGGGATGACGCGGCTTCTCCGGGTCGAGGCCGAGGGCTACCGGCCGTCGATCTCGCGGCCGATCGCCCAGGGCGAAGGGGAGATCGTCGTCGATTTCCAGCTCCGCAAGGCGACGGACAAGCTCGCCGACCTCGCGGGCCTGGTCCGTGGCCCCGACGGCACACCCCTGGCCGGGGCGGCGGTCTTCCTGGCCACCAGATCGAGGCGCCTCCGACTCCAGAACGGAAGGCCCGACCCGGCATGGCTCGACCCGGGCATGACGATGGAGACCGGTCGCGACGGTCGCTTCGCCTTCAGGCCGCCGGGCGAGCGGGCCTCCGTCGTCGTCCTCCACGACCTCGGCTTCGCCCAGCGGGATGCGAACGAACTGGCAGGGTCGCCCGAGCTGACGATCGAGGCCTGGGCCAGGATCGAGGGCGTCGTCCGCGTCGGGGCGAAGCCCGGGGCGGGGCAGTCAATCCGCGTCGAGGACCATCGATCCATCCTGCTCGAAGGGCATGGGCAGGCCTGGCATTACAGGGCGGAAGCCGACGAGGGAGGCCGGTTCCTCGTCGATCGCGTGATGCCGAGCGACCGGGTCCGGGTCCAGCGCCAGGTAGGGACGAGACTCGGCGGCCTGGCCGCGACGAGCACGCCTCCGCTGGACATCCGGCCGGGCGAGACCGTCCGCGTCGAGATCGGCGGTACGGGACGCCCGATCCTCGGCCGACTCGTCGGGCCCGAAGGGGCAGCGACGCCCGACTTCTCCTACGCCCGCGGGACCGTCAACCTCAGGCTCCCGGAGATCGCGCGGCCGGACGGGTTCGCCGGATGGGAGGCTCGTCGCCGCGAGCAATATCTCGCCAAGTTCTGGGAGTCGCCCGAAGGTCGGGAACGGTCGCGGCGGTCCCGATCCTATGCGTTCCGGATCTCGACGGAAGGCACGTTCCGGGTCGAAGACGTCCCTGCCGGGTCCTACGATCTGGTCGCCGTGTTGCTGTCGGATGCCCCGCCTTATTCGGAGACGGCGACTGCAAGGATCCTCGTCGAGGTGGCCGAGATGGACGGAGGGCGGTCCGATCAGCCGCTCGACGTCGGCTCACTCACGCTCGTGCCCGGGAGGGCAGCGACGCCGAAAGAATCGGGGGGCGTCCCCTCGGGACGATAAGCGCCGGACCGCACGGGGACCGTCGCGTCCGGTTCAGCGGCCGGGGGAGGCGGGTGCGAAGCCGAACCGTGTGATCGTCAAGTCGATCCGGCCGGGGCTCGCGCCCCGCTCGTGAGTGATCACGACTTCTTTCACCCGCATGAGGCCGATCGTGGCCGGCAGGGGCACCGATAGCTCTTCCTCATGTCCGCCCGTGTCGCGGAATTCCGCAGCGATCTCCTTGGGGATCAGGCCCTCCACCGCGGATCCTCCCGGTGGCTTCAGCGCGACGAGGACGGGTGCCATCGCGCCGGTCGATCGGTAGCGGAGGCGGAGCGTCCCCCCCGAGAGCGCCAGGCCATCGGCCTTCTCCGCCACGAACGCGATCCCGAAGCGGACGAGCCGCTCGCCCCGGACCCGGAGCGCCTGGTCCTCGCGGGTCGACTCGACCCGGCCGTCCTTGTCGGCCCAGGCGAAGGAGCGGGTCGCGTCCGAGAGGAGGTCGACGGCCTCCCCCGTGCCGAAGAAGTCGCCGAGCTTCCCCTCGATCCCCCGGTGGGCCGCGTATCGTTTCATATGATCCGAACCCGTCGCGAGGATGCCCAGGATCAGTGAGAGGGTGTGGGCGGACGTCTGAAACCGGATCGCCTCGCGCTTCGTGACGTTGTATCCCTCCCAGGGGCCATGCTCGGTCAGCAGGGTCGACACGACGGGCCAGCTCTCGCCCAGGAACCGCTCGACCTCCTCGGGCGCGATCGAGTAGGCCACCCCCAGGCTGTACAGCGACGCGGCGTCGGTGATCCTCGGCCGCGGCGAGACGGTGAGCTCCGGGATGCCGACGGTCCCCGTGTACCGGGTGCCGTCGCCGGTGTAGGACTCCGAGAGGAAGCCCGGCAGGTCCTTTCGCGCGGCGAAGTCGATTTCGGCCGCGACGACATTGCCGAGCAACTCGTGCCAGACGGGGCGGTCGAGCTCGCCGAGGGAGAGGCCCAGGCCCATCGCCTGGAAGGCAGAGCCCTCCCACGGTGCCAGCGCGTAGAGGACGCCCCCGGATCGGGTCCGATAGGGCTTCAGCTTGAAGCCGAGGTTGGCGACGGCGTCGGCCGGGATGCCGAACCGGGCGGCGACGAAGGTCGCCGGGCCGCGGAACTCGTTGACGAAATAGTCCATGTGCCCCGTCGTCCATCGGCCCTGCGCGTCCTCCCAGCCGAAGAGCCGGTCGCGGGTGGCGTTCCAGCCGAAGTCGAAGAGCCCGGCCCTGGCATCGTAGAGGTAGGCATATCCCTCGCGCTGGTCGTCGAGGAACGCCTCCAGCTCGCGGCGGATCGCGACGACCTCGGCCCGGCCCGCGACCTCTGGGAGCAGCAGGGCCCCGATCGTCTTGGCGGCCGAGGCCGTCAGGTTCGCGTTGTCGCCGAAAACGACGAGGACCACGCGGCGGTCGAGGATCTCCATGACCTTGCGCCGGGTGGCGTCGTCGGCGAAGGGGGCGAGGTCGCCGTCGAAGTGTTCCAGGCCGAACTTGTCGTCGCGTTTGATCTCGGCCTCGCGGCCGTCGGAGCGGGGGGTGATCCAGCCTCGGGCCTGCAGGGCCTTCCAGATCGCCTCGCCCCGGGCCGGGCCGAAGGCGTCGACGACCGAGCGCCTCTCGACCTCGGAGGAGAGCGGCCCGACCCTCCGGTCGGCGGCGAAGTCGAGGAAGTTCACGAGCAGGCCCTTGGCCGCGAGGTTGGGGTCGCGCTGGTCGCGGCGGAGGGTCTCGACCAGCCGCTTCAGCCCGGCGAGAGCCCGGTCGCGCGAGAGCCCGGGCGAGTCGGCCTGGCCGGCGACGACGTTCGCGAGCAGCTCCATCGACAGGCCGATGGCGGTCAGCTGGGTGAACGACCTCAGGAAGACTCCGCGCTTGGGGTCCGCGTTCCACCCCTCGAACGGATAGCCGGTGGCCGGGTCGGACAGGCCGTTCTCGGCCGCGACGAAGCGCATCGCGTTGTCGAGGAGGGCGCGGACGTGCTTGTGCCCGGGGGGGACGGTCGGGTACCGGCCCGCGGCCTCGCCGGGACCTGCATTAATCGGACCGTCCCCGCGCGCGACGCCGGCCGTGACGGCTAATGCGAGGCAGGCGGCTAGGGCGACCGACGTGCCGGAGGCATCCTGGCCCGGGTGTCGACTCGATCCCGTGAACATTTCCATCCGTTAACTCCTCGCGTCTCGCGTCTCGTTCAGATGGGATGGGCCGAATGCTCGACCTCGACCGACTGCGCCGGGAGGCGCAGCGCCGGGGGGCCTTGCAGGGGGGTGGCCGAGAGGTCCCGCGCCACCCGGATCGTGGGCGCGTCGCCGGCCGTCGTGTCGAGGATCTCGGGGACCTGGACCTCGCCGCGGACGAGTCGCAGGCCGAGGACGCCTTCGAGCGCCTGGCGGAACATCCAGCCGGCGGCCCCCGTGTATCCGTTCCAGATCATCCGGCCCGGGTCGAACGTGGTCACCATGTCGGCCGCCTGCTGATTCGGCTGGCCCCCGTACGTCTCGACCTCGCCCGCGACGGCATGCGGGATCGCGGCGATCTTCCGCCAGAGGCGGCCGGCCGTCTCGACGTAGCGTCGGGCCTCGTCCGGCCTGCCCTCACGCGCGGCCTCCTCGGCCAGGATTCGCGCGGCCCCGACGAGCCACTGGACGCCGTGGCAGTACATCCCGTTCTCGCGGACCCCCTCCGGGTACCCGCTACTGCGCCCGAGGTAGGGCTTCGTGTCCTCGCGGAGCGGAGGCCAGCCGAGGAGGATCGTCTTCTCCCGTTCGAGGGTGTCGAGGGCCGTCTCGAAGACGACCCGGGCTCGCGACGGGTTGATGCCCGACATGACGGCCCAGGCCGCGGTCAGGGCGTCGATCTCCCAGATCCCGCTGCCCTTCACGCCGATCTCGGTCCCGTCGTCGTGGAAGGCACGCAGGTAGCGGTCGCCCCGCCAGGTCGCCTCGATCGCATCCTTGAGCCCGTCGAGGCGACGCTCGTAGTGGCCGCCGCGGTCGCGCCCTTCGATCCGGGCGACGATGCCGACCATCCGGGACAGGATAGAGTGGAGGAAGAAGCCGAGCCAGACGCTTTCCCCCCGGCCCTCCGAGCCGATCTCGTCCAGGCCGTCGTTCCAGTCGCCGGTCCCCATCAGGGGGAGCCCGTGGGCCCCCATCCTCCGGTCCAGCACGAGGTCGATCGCCTTCAGGCAATGGCGATAGACGGTGTCGTCACGCGAAGACCGGAGCGGGTCGAAGCCCATCCCTCCCTTCCCGCGAGGCAAGGGCTCGAACGGGAGGTCGGATTCGAGGTAAGCGGTCCGCTCGCGGAGGATCGATTCGTCACCGGTCGCGTCGACGTACTCGACGACGGCCCAGCCCAGCCAGAGGAGGTTGTCCGAGGCGTGGGTCCGGCCCGAGAATCCGGTCCGGCCATCCTGGAGGAGGTGGAACCAGTGGACCACGTCGCCTTCGAGGAACTGCTGCGACGCGTGCAGCAGGATCTGCCTGCGGGCGAGGGCCGGGTCCATCCAGATGAGGTTGACCGCGTCCTGGAGCTGGTCGCGGAACCCGTAGGCCCCGCTCGCCTGGTAGAAACCGCGACGGGCCCAGATCCGCTCGGCCAGGGCCTGGTACTTCAGCCAGTCGAGGTAGCGGTCGAACTCGGGCTCGCCCGTCCGGACCGCGAGGGTGTCCATCAGTCCCGACCACCACCGTCGGGTGTGGTCCAGGGCGTCGGATGAGGCCAAAGGGTCGCGGTACTTGCGGATCACCGCCTCGGCCGTCGCCCGATCGTCGGCCTGGCCGAGGACCACGACGATCGTCTGCTCGCCGCCGGCGGGGACCTCGATCTCGGCCAGGAAGGCGGCGATCGGGCGGTCGTCGTCGGCCCGACCCGGGTCGGAGGACCCGACGTCCACGAATGCCGGGTGGGCGAGCGACCTTCCTTCCCCGAAGAACCGGCCCCGCACCGTCTCGACCGCCATGATCCTCGCCCCGGTCGCGACGGCGGCGAAGGCGGGGCCGGTCCGGAAGGTGTTACGCGGGTTCTCGAAGAAGATGGCGTCGAGGGACTCGTCCCGGCGCACCTCCAGAGGCCCCGCGTGCTCCGGCTGCGCGGCCAGGACAATCTGGAAGTAGGGAGCGACCCGGAATCGCCGCGCGACGGACGCGCGATTCCGGATCGTCAGGCGATAGATACCCACGGGGTCCTCCGGCGGGACGAACACCGTCAGCTCGGTCTCGAGGGACCCTTTGTTCATCCGGAAGACGGCCGTGCCGTCGACACCGAACTCGGATTCGTGGGCCGCGTCGACATCGTTCCGGGGATGATACGTCGGCGAGAACCACTCCCGGCTGTCGGGATCGTAGAGATAGAACGCCTCCGAGGGGACTTCCTTGGTCACCGTGTCGGACCACTCGGGCGTCAGTCGGTTCTGCTGCGCGTTGACGCTCGACGTTGTGTGCAGCCCCCGGTTGGTGACGACCACGACATGTCCCAGCGCATTGGACATCGTGTGATCGAACGGCCGAGTCGTGAACGGGGTCCGGACGAGCATCGTCCGTCCGTCCTCGGAGAAGTCGGTGTAGGGGATCGGCGTCCCGGGCGGGATCTCCCCGTGGCCGATCGAGTGCTCGGCCTTCCGGCGCCGGTCGGTCGGGACCGCCGCGGCGAGCGGGACCCCCAGGTGCCGCGCGACCAGGTCGATCGCCCGACGCTTGTCGGCGACCATGCCGATCAGGAGCCGGACGCGGGACGACCCGCGCGGCGGCAGGTCCATCCCCACTCGGAGCGCCCCGATCGGGTCGAACGTCGGATGGGCGTCGGTGTCCCGAGCCTCGGTGAATGCGAGCGTCTCGACGATCCGAGGCGACCAGAGGCTCCGGCCTCGGCCGATGAAGTCCATCCGGGACGACAGAAATCCTGCGGGCGTCACATCCGACGCGAGGACTCCCATCGCCTTCGAGTGCTTGTCCCAGGCGAGCACCGCGTTGAGCCCCCGCGCGTACTCGATTTCCGCGAACAGCCGGTTGTACTGGGTATGGCCCCGGTCCGCGTCCTGACGGTTGAGCACCCATTCCAGGTAGGGGATGACCTCGACCCGCCGCGCCGCGTCCGTCGGATTCTCCAGGGTGATCGACCAGAGTTCCGCCGAGTCGTCGGCATCCGGCAGGGTAATCTCGATCGTGGCGCGGAGGCCGCGCGTCGCCCGGACGACCCGCAAGGAGTCGCGGCCTCGGGTGATGGTTGGGAGCTCGGCCAACTCCGCCGGCACGTTGCCGATCAGGGGCAAGGCGATCGGGCCGGGGCCCCCGGCCGGATCGACCAGGAAGATGGTCCGGCCCGCGGGGTCGACGCGATCGTACGACCGTCGGCTGACATCATAATCCCGGACCTTGTCGCGGCTGAAGACCGCGCCGTCGCCGTCGATCGTGACCTCGTAGACGGGGTTGCCGAGCGTCAGGGCGGGGCGACGCCCCGACCGGGCCCGGTCGCGGAGCCGTCGGGCCGCGGCGAAGGCGGCCGTGGTCGCGACGGCCGACCCGACGAAGAGGCCAGCCTGGCCCCAGGCCGGCCAGGCGGCGAGGGCCGCGAGCACGCCGCCATGCTCGCCCGCCCGGATCGCCTCGGCCCGGCTCCAGGCGACGTCCCAGTCTTTGCCCCTCGGGATGTAGAACGGGATCAGCAGGGGGGCCCAGGTCGTGAACCGCTTGACCCCCTCCGGGATGCATCGGGCGGTCGCGGCGGGAGCGAGGAACCGCGAGAGCCGGCGGTCGAGCCGGTCCATCCCGAGGAAGCTCAGGTTCACCAGCGTCGCGACCCGGAGCCCCATGTGGTCGACCCAGATCAGGATCCGGACCCAGTCGTGGGCGAGCAGGGCGATGAAGACGCCGAGGCTCCAGGACTGGAACGCCTCGGGGGTGCTCGTCGCGTCGTGGACGATGGACAGGGCGGTGTGGATCGCCCCGTCCTGGTTGTACCAGGTCGGCTGGCCCATCGGCCGGAGGAACGACTTGATGATCGGCGACATCCAGAGCCCCCAGCGGAGCACGCCGAGCATGTTCTCCCCGAGCTGGGCAAAGCCGGCCCGCGTGAACAGCGACCGGATTGGCCTCGAATCCCGGTCGAAGTACGCCGCCATGAACGTCCGGTTGATCGCGAACAGCCACGACGGGATCGACCACGAGATGACCCCATCGAGGGCCTCGGCGAAGAGCAGGCTCGGTCCGCCCGAGACCTGCCCGAGCCGGAGGAACCCCCACTTGCTCAGGAGCGGGTAGGCCTCGTACGCCGCGGAGGCCTGGCCCGGGTCGACATAGCGGTGGAACTTCTCGACGATGACGGCGACCTGGACCGCGTCGAGGTAGAACCCGATCGCGGCGCCGATCGCCCCGCCGAGCATCCCCTGGACGAGGTAGACCCGCCACGACTGCACCGACCCCCGGCCGGCCCGGGCGGCGATCGCGTCCCGGAGCAGGTTCACCCCGGCGAAGGCCGTGACGCCGACCCCGAACCCGAACGCGACCCGGTCGAGCATCTCGCTCCCGGAGAGGCCCCGGCCAAAACCCCAGCCGAGGCCGAGGCCGACCACCGCCCCCCGGAGGTAGAGCACCGGGGACCGATAACTCTTGCCGACCCGACGGAAGAACCCCTGGCTGCCGTCGAAGGTCTCGACGATCGTCTTGACGAGCGGGAAGACGGCCGCACCGGAGAGCGCCCCGAGGAACAGCGGGTCGTCGAGCGCCAGCCGGCGGACGCCCGGCAATCCCGCCAGGATCGCCAGCAGGTTCAGGCCCCCCAGGAATGTGCCGCTGTAGACGATCGCCTTCTTCATCCCCTCGACCGGGTGCGAGGAGGCCGATCCGAGCGTGGGAGCCACGCCCCGGATCGCGTCGAGGACCATGCCGGTGAGCAGGTACGCCTCGGCCCAGAGCCCCGCCTGCGAAAGCGTCGTCGCCGCGACGACGGCCGCGAGCCGTTCCAGCCCGGGCCATTTCGCGACGGTCGGCCCGGAGCCGAACCCCGCCACCCAGGGCCCGGCGACCGCGAAGGCGGCGACCCCCAGCAGCCAGAGATGGGCCCGAGCCGATCGGAGGAGGGTCCGCCTCGTCGCGAGCCCGATCGCATTGGCCGCGATCTCATTGAAGCCGAAGAGGACGACCAGGCGGCCGGCGAACTCGGCCAGGGCGGGCTGCGAGGCGAGCGTCCCGGCCGTGAGGAGGTCTCCCAGCGACCGGACGATCCCCCCCGGCTCCAGGAGCAAGAGCCAGCCGACCGCGTACGGAGCCCCCACGATCATCGCGGCGGCGACCGGCCCCGGGTGCTTCCCGGTGGTCGCGAGCCGGGTCGCGACGAACGCGAGGTAGAGCAGGGCGACGACCGCCGCCACCGGCTGGCTCAGCTGGAGCATCTCGGACCAGTCGGCCGCCGTCTTGAGGATCGGCAGCGGGCTGGAAGAGGCCGCGAGGGCCCCGATCGCCAGGAGGTCCTGGAAGACCTCGCGCCCCGAAAGGGCCCGGCCCGTGAGCCCGAACCGGAACCAGCCCGTCAGGGCGAGCCCCGCGCCGGCCAGTCCGACGCAGGACCAGCCCGCCTCCAGCCCGCCAACCGCGCCGACCTCATAGATGCCCGCCGCGAGCCAGGCGACGGCGACGACTCCGACACCCAGGACGACATCCCGCCCGATCCGGCCGAGCCACGCCGGGGGCCCCGGCTCGGCCCCGACCGCCGTCCCGCCGGCCTCCTGCGGCCAGCGGGCCGATGACAGCCGGAGGGCGGACGCCAGCGCCGCCCCCGCCAGGGCGAGGAGGGAGATCCCGCCGAGCCGGGCGAACGGGGAGAGGGAGAGCCTCCGCAGGGGGGAGAGCCTCTCGAACCGGATGTCCAGGGAGATCGTGCCCGTCGCGGCCGCCCCCGTCCCCTGCCGGCTGAGCGAGACGACGATCTCCGTCGGCGGGCCGATCGCCTTCCAGTCGAGGAGATGCTCCGACGGGGACCAGTCACCGCCGAGCGGGAGCGGGAGGCTCTGGAGGCCGGATTTCCCCTTGATCTCCAGCTTCACCGCCACGAGTCGGGCCGCCTCGGGGTCGCCCGACCGGACGGACGGCCGGACGAGGTCGACCGTCTCCGCCCTCAGCCCTTCGGGGAAGCCCTTGGCCCAGACGCCGACGGCCGTCCCCTCCGGGATCGTGTAGTCGAGCTTGAGGACCTCGCCGGCGGCCGGGTCGGGAGCGACCGAGACGTCCCCGCGCGAGGCCCCCACGTTGAACAGCCCGCGCTCGGCCGCGTCGGTCAGGCGGATCGGGCGAGCGTCTTCGCCCGGGGCCGGCCCCGCCGCGACGAGGGCGGCGACGATCGCGAGCAGGCCCGGCAGCCCGATCGCCCCCAGTCTCTCCTTGACCATGGTCGCCACCTCCCTCTGGTGCCGCGGCCGTCGGCCCGACGGGCGTCGGTCGCCCTGGCCTCCGATCGACCGGGACGGGCCGGATCAGGCCGCGTTGCCCGAGCAGTCGGGCTCGTGCTCGAGCTCTTCGAGCCAGACCCGGATCTCGTTGTCATATTCGCTGGCGAGGTCCCCCTTGACCAGCTGGCGCTGGAAGCTGGCCGCCCCCTCCTTCACCAGGTCCGCCGCCTCGGCGTCCGGGAAGCGGTCGGCGGGGTCCGGGGCGACGAGGCCGGCGATCAGGCCCATCAGGAGGTCGTTGCGGACGACCTCGTCCGGGAGGATCGCGGGCAGGCGATCGAGGATCGTCAGCTTCGCCTCGCGGAGGTCGCCGACCCGGCTCAGCCCCTCGAACGGCGAGGCCCCGGCCAGCATCTCGACCAGGACGTAGCCGAGGCTGGTCAGGTCGGACCGCTCGGTCCCGACGGCCCCCGCGAGGACTTCCGGGGCCGCATACGCGGGGGTACAGGTCGACCGCGAGGGCGGGGCGTCGCGGAGGAACGCGGCGCCGATGTCGATCAGCTTGGCGTGGCCGGTCCGCTTCAGCATCAGGTTCGACGGCTTGACGTCGCCGTGCACGACCCCGCCCCGATGCAGGGCCGAGAGCGCGGCCAGGCCGTCGCGGAGCAGGGCGATGGCGATCCCCGGCTTGAGCCTCGGCTGGACCGGGCCGGCCGTCACGATCACGTCGTTGAGGTAGGCCCACCGGCCGTCGCCGACCCGCTCGCGCGCCCGCCGGAGCATCCCCGGGGTGAGCAGCCGTTCCAGGTCATAGCCCTCGACCCACTCCATCTCCATCACCCGGACGCCCCCGGGCGCGATGAAGTTGTGGACGTCGATCAGGTGGTCCTGCTGGATCCGGGCCACGCGGGCCGCCACCCGGGCCATCCGGGCCATCGCCGCGTCGTAGGCCTCGTCGTCGGCGTACCGCTCGGGGGAGAAGACCTTGAGCGCGACCGGGAGCCGGAACCCGTCGGCCCCGCACCGCTCGCCGAGGAACACGATCCCCTGGCCCCCGGAGCCGAGCCGGCGCAGCAGCCTCTGGTGTTCGACCCAGTCGAGCCGGGGCCCGTCGAGGATCGCCCGGTACCGGGCCACCAGGTCTCGCTCGCCGAAATGCCTCGGCGGCTCGGCCAGGTGGAGCGACTCCCGGACGTCGACGAGGGTGACGGTCGACCCGGGTCGTTCCGCCCCCGGGGGGGCCGAGGCATTGGCCATGGACGGTCCTTCCGATCGGGCTGGGCGGTCCGGCACGTAGAGCGTCACCCGCCCCGTGCCGTCGGTGGGACTGCCACACCCGTCATTCTAACCGCCGGCCGGTACTCCCACCACTTCGGATTTCGTCGCGACGGCCGGACCGGACCCTCGCCGGAAGAGAGCAAGATCCGCGTCCGAGGAGGCGGTCCCGGAGCGGGCCGGCGTCCCGTGGCAGCGACCGGCAGGCTCCCGCCGATCGCCGGCCCGGACGACTCCAGGGCGATCGAACGCGTCGCTACGGCTTCGCCCCGGCCTCCTTCGCACCCAGCAGGTCCTCCAACTGTATGGCGAGCTCGCGGGGTGAGGTGCACACGGCCCGCAGGATGCCACCGCGGTCGATGAGGAGGAGACGCGGCAGGGTCTTGATCTCGGACCCGTCGACCCAAAGGTCACGGGTCGCCTCGTCGCCGGGCGCGAACACCTGGGGCCAGGTCATCCCGAGTCTCTCGACCGCCCGTTTCCCCTTCGCGGCGTCCCGGTCGAAGCAGACACCCACCAACTCCAAGCCGTCCGCACGCCGCGCCTCGGACAGCCTCTTGAGGTCGGGCATCTCCGCCAGGCACGTGGTGCACGTGGTGGCCCAGCAATCGATGAGGACGACCTTCCCCCGGAAGTCGCTCGCGCGGGCCCGCTTCCCGTCGGACGTGGGCAGGTCGAAGTCGAACGCCTCGCCGACTCGCGGTGGGGGGAGGAGGGCGACCCCGGCCTCCGCCGCCTTCCGCCTCGCCTCGAGGCCGGCGAGCCGATGGGCTTCGGGCGTGATCCGCTCGACGGCGAAGTAGGCGATCTTCGCCGGCGTTAGCCGTTTGGGATCGAGCTGATAATGCGCCATCCCGAAGTGCACATCCGGCCCCCCTTGCCCATTGCCGCCAGCCCCCTCCGGTAGGAAACGCCTCCCCTCGGCATCGAAGACCACCGGGCGGACATCCGGCGTGGACCGGTCGGGCGGCACGGCGTGGATCAGGATGATCTGCAAGGCCCCGCTCCCGGCATCGACGACCGAGTAGCCGGCCATCACGCCCCCCTTGCCGCCGACGCTCCACGACCCGCCGATCTCGATCTCCTCCGGGGCGAGCTCCCAGGCGCAGCCGGGGGCGGAGGCGAAGGTCGGCCGCCCGGTCGGCTTCGACGGCGGCGGTGTCGGCACGGGCTCGTCGATGGGACGGCCTGCCGGGCCGGGAGCCCGTCCCTGCGGGCCGCCCGAGGCGTGGGACCGATGGAGCAGGAAGCCCCCACTCCCCGCCAGCCCGACCCCGAGGAATACCGCCAGCACCTTGAGCTTGCTCATCGTCATGTCCCTCAAGACTTGCTTTGCGAATGCGTAAACGGACTCGTTGGACGCCCCGGAGGTTGCCCGCCCGGCGATGCAACGGGCCGCCATCGCCCCGGCCTCTCCCGCCAGGGTGCGGGTGACTTCGGCCGCGGCCTCCCCGGACCCGAGGAGGAGACCGATCAGGCCGGCCGAGGGCGCGACGCCGCGGCGGGCCAGGCGGTTGGCGAGCCGTTCCCGACCGCGTGCCAACCGGCTCTTGACCGTGCCGACCGGCAGGCCCAGGTGTCGAGCGGCCTGCTCGTGGGTCAGGACTCCGACGTCGCAGAGCAAGATGGCCGCCCGGAATCGCTCCGGCAGGCGGTCGATCTCCTCGTGGAGCACCGCCTCGATGGCGTCTCCGCCTCGATCGTCGACGGACAGGGACGACGCCTCGGCCGCCTTCCGCTCGTGCACCAGCCGGCGAATCCTGGCCGACCGGGCATGGGCGGCGGCGCGAAAGGCGACCCCATGCAGCCAGGGCCCGATCGACTCGCGGACCCAGAGCGTGCGGGCCTTGCGGACCAGGACCAGAAAGGTCGCCTGGAACGCGTCCTCGGCGTCGTGCCGGTCTCGCAGGATCGAGCGGCAGACGCGGAGGACCATCGGGCCGTGACGCTCCACGAGGGCCGCGAACGCCTCCCCGGCCGGATCGCCGCGACGCGTGGCGAACCGCTCGAGGAGTTGCCCGTCCGTCAGGTCGGCCACCCTCCCCATGCCGAAGAGGGTGGAGAGGTCTCGGGCTGTGGTGTTCCGTCGGACGATCAACGTCCGTGTCCTCCGATTGAGTCTGTCGGCGCCCTCTCGCTCCAGGAGTAACGCCGTCAGGGGGGTCGACCGTTCCCACAATTCTCCGGCATGAGTCAATTGGGCGGGAGGCCTCGGCCCGAGCCGCCGACCGAGACGGGTTGACCGACGACGCAAGATAGAGGACGGACCGCAGACTGGGACTTCTTCGCGACTGCCGGGCGGATTGACACGCCCCAGGGAGGACGAGGCGATGGCGACCATCGATCATGTGCATCACCTCGCGTTCCCGGAGCTGAGCGATTCCGAGGTGGAACGCCTGGCCGGACTCGCGACGATCTGCACGTTCAAGGACGGCGAGCGCATCTTCGAGGCCGGACAGCGCGGCCTGTCGTTCTACGTCGTCGAATCGGGCGAGATCGCGATCGTGGACGAGTCGGCCGACGTCTCGAAGACCATCGTCGTCCATGGCCCGCGCCAATTCACGGGCGACGTCTCGCTGCTGACCGACCGTCCCTCGGCCATCTCGGCCTACGCCCGGGGCGAGACCCGCGCGTATTGCGTCGGCCCGAGCCAGCTCCATCGGGTCATCCAGGAGATCCCCGACCTCAGCGACAAGCTCCTCGAAGCGTTCCAGACGCGACGGGCGATGCTCGAGCGGTCGGGCTTCGTCGGCGTGCGCGTCCTCGGGCACCTCGGCGATCCGGACGTGACGGAGATCCGCGAATTCTTCGACAAGAACAAGGTCCCGCACACCTGGGTGGACGTCGACGAGCCGGCCGGCGCGACGGCCATGCGATCGCTGGGAGTCGCCCCGGACCAGCTGCCGTTCGTGGCCTGCAACCGCGGGACGCGTTCGGCTCGACCCACGGTCAGCCGACTGGCCGAGTGCCTGGGCCTGAAGCGTCAGATCCGCACCGAGCCGTTCGACCTGGTGATCGTGGGTGCCGGCCCGGCCGGGCTCGCGGCCGCCGTCTACGGCGCCTCCGAGGGGCTGTCGACCATCGTCCTCGACCGGTTCGGCCCGGGAGGGCAGGCCGGGACCAGCTCTCGGATCGAGAACTACATGGGCTTCCCCGCCGGCCTGAGCGGGGCGGACCTGGCCAACCGGGGCTACCTCCAGGCCCTGAAGTTCGGGGCCGAGCTCGTCGCGCCGGTCGAGGTCCGCTCGATGACCTGCGAGGGCAGGATGCATCGCCTCGTCCTCGACGACGGCCAGGTCGTCCTGGGTCGGACCGTCCTGATCGCCACGGGCGCCACTTATCAGCGGCTCCCGGTCGTCGGCTGCGAGCACTGGGACGGGAGGGGGATCTTCTACTCGTGCACCTCGGTGCACGCGCGGTCGTGCAAGCAGGGCCGCGCCGCCGTCGTCGTCGGCGGCAACTCGGCAGGCCAGGCGGCGATGTTCCTCGCCGAGCAGACCGCCGGGGCCTATCTCCTGCTCCGGGGAGGCGACATCCGCAAGAGCATGTCGGATTACCTCGCCCGCCGGGTCGAGCGCCATGAGAGGATCGAAGTCATCCGCCATGTCGAGGTGGACGCCGTCGAGGGCAACGGCACGCTGACCGGGCTCCGCCTCCGCGACGTCCGCGACGGCGCCCGCCGCGACCTCGACTGCCCGGCGGTCTTCGTCTTCATCGGGGCCCAGCCCCGGACCGCCTGGCTGCCTCCGAGCCTCGCCGTCGATCCCAAAGGCTTCATCCTGACGGGGGCCGAGGCCGCGCGATCCGACCTCTGGCCCCTCGCCGACCGCGAGCCCTGCACGGTCGAGACCACTTGCCCCGGGGTCTTCGCCGCGGGCGACGTCCGGAGCAACACGACCAAGCGGGTCGCGTTCGCCGTGGGCGACGGGGCCCTGGCCGTCACGTGCGCCCATCGGGTCCTCGCGGAACTCTGACGGGGTGGACGATCGACGCGACCCCGATCAGACCGTCGCGACGATCTCGCCGAATTGCTGGTTGGATTCCAGGTAACGGTGGGCCTCGACGATCCGATCGAGCGGGAATGTCTTGGCGATGATCGGCTTCAGGCGACCGTCCGCCAGCCCGGCGTTGACGAACGCCTTCCCCCGCGCCCGCCGGTCCGGGTCGGCGGTGATCTCCATCAGGACGTAGCCGCGGATCGTGAGCCACCGGCCCAGGACGTCGAGGAGGGGCAGCGGCGTCGGCTCCGTGCTCAGGGCACCATAGAGGAAGATCGTGCCCAGGCGGGCCGTCGCCCGGTCGAGCTTCGCCAGGGTCGGGCCGACGACGGGGTCGAACATGACCCGGGCTCCCTCGCCGCCGGTGATCTTCATCGCCCGCTCGACCAGGCCTTTTTTCGTCGGTCGGTCTCGTGGGATCGCACGATTCGCGCCATGATCTGCTCCCGCGCCGGATGCTTCGACGGTGGACGAACCCCAGGAATATTACAGGGAACGCCAAGTCGCGTGGACCGGGACGGGTCTGATCACGGTCACGCCTTCATAATGTCGGGCGGTCGGGCGGCCAGATGAAGTCAACTGCCGGGTGGACAAGTATCGGCAGCATCCATCTGAGGTGCGAGTTCACCCCGATGGGCCGGACCGATGCCCACCACCCCAAGGATTCAGGGATGTATGTCGTAATCGCGGATCTTGTCGAAGAGCTGGCGGCGGCTGATGCCGAGGCGCTCGGCGGTCTGCGTGCGGTTGCCGCCGCAGGCGACCAGGGCGCGGCGGATCGCACGCCGCTCGACCTCGGCGAGCAGTGCCCGCAGGGGTAACGAATCGGCGGGGTCGCCGGCCGATGGGACCGAGGCGTCGGCCTCTGCGTCGGCGACGAGGTGGTCGGGGAGGATGATCCGTCCCTGCGAGGCGATCGCCGCCCTCGCCAGGGCGTTCTCCAGTTGTCGGACGTTGCCCGGCCAGGGGCGCTCGCGGATCGCCGCGAGTGCCTCGGAGGAGATCGAAAGCTCGCCCCAGCCGTGCCGCCGCTCGACGCGACGGAGGATGTACTCGGCCAGCGAAGGGATGTCTTCGGGGCGGTCGCGGAGCGGCGGGATGACGATCCGGGCGACGTTGAGTCGGTAGTAGAGGTCTTCGCGGAACCGGCCGGCGGCGACCTCGCGGGGCAGGTCGCGGTGTGTGGCCGAGATCACCCGGGCGTCGGATCTCAGAGTCTGGGTCCCGCCGACGCGTTCGTATTCCCGCTGCTGGAGGACGCGCAGGATCTTGGCCTGGGCAGGCAGGGGCAGCTCGCACACCTCGTCGAGGAAGATGGTGCCGCCCGCGGCCCGCTCGAAGCGGCCGGGCCTCTGGCGGTCGGCGCCCGTGAAGGCGCCGCGCTCGTGGCCGAAAAGTTCGCTCTCGATCAGGCCCTCCGGCAGGGCGCCGCAATTGACGCGGATCAGCGGGCCGGCGGACCGTGCCGAGTGGCGATGCAAGGCCGCGGCGACCAGCTCCTTGCCGGTGCCGCTCTCGCCCACGATCAGGACCGGCGCCTGGGTCGCGCTGGCGAGGCCGATCGCCTTGAAGACCCCTCGCATCGCGGCGCTCCCGCCGATCAAATCGGGCTCGGCGTCGGGCGGCTCGTTCGGCTCGGGGTCGACGCGGGCCCGGAGCGCCCTGACCTCGAAGGCGAGGGCCCGTTGCCGCAAGGCTCGCCTGAGCGTCAGGAGGACCTCGTCGAGGTCGAAGGGTTTCGTCAGGTAGTCGTACGCCCCGCGCCGCATCGCCCCGATCGCGGCGGCCGAGCCGCCGAAGGCGGTGACGACGATCACGGGCAGGTCGGCCAGCGCCGGCCCGAGCTCGTCGAGGACCTCCAGGCCGTCGCGGCCGGGCATCTTCAGGTCGAGGAGTACGGCATCGGGGGCCTTCGCGCGGATGGATCTCAGCGCGCCTTCTCCGTCGGCAGCCTCCAGGGCCTGATAGCCCTCGGATTCGAGCAGCCGGACGAGGTTCCGTCGGATCGTGCGGTCGTCGTCGGCGACCAGGACGGTGACAACAGAGGTCATCGTCGGACTCCAGGGGTGCCCCCACCCCGGTCGACCGGGAGGGCGAGCGTGAAGACCGCACCGGTCCCTTCGGTCCGGTTGGCGACGCGGAGATCGCCGCGGTGGGCCAGGGCGATCTCCCGAGCGATCGCCAGCCCGAGCCCCGTGCCACCGACCTTCGTCGTGTAAAACGGTTCGAACACATGAGAAAGCATTTCACGACTGAGGCCCGGCCCTGTGTCGGCCACGCTCGCCTCGACGAGCTGCCGGGTCGGGTCGAGCCGGGTGGCCAGATGCAACGCGCCTCCCCCCGGCATGGCGTGCAGCGCGTTGGTTGTCAGGTTGCGGAAGACCTGGACCAGCGCGGGCGGGGCGATCGCGACCTGCGGGAGCGAAGCGGCCAGCTCGACGACGACCCGGACTCCCTGCGCCTCGGCCGGGCCTCTGGCCAGTCGGGCGCCTTCCGAGACGACGGAGTTCAGGTCGCCCGGGGCGAGGTCCTGGGCTTCGGCCCGGGAGAAGTGGAGCAGACGGCCCACGATCCCGTCGAGTCGATCGACCTCCGAGACGACCTCCCCCAACGACTCCTCGTCGGGGCCGATCCCGCGCTGCCAGAGCTGGACGGCCGACCGGATGCCGGCCAGGGGGTTGCGGACCTCGTGGGCGACGCCGGCGAGCATCCGGCCCAGGGCCGCCAGCCGCTCCGAGCGGCGCAGCTCGACCTGGAGGCGGTCGCGCTCGCGGGCCTGACGGTTCACGGTACGCGAGAGGACGAGCGTCAGGGCGAGGGCCAGGGTGATCCCGCCGAGGGCGAGCCCGGCCGAGAGGCGATAGCCTCGCAGCGAGCGGCCGAGGAAGAGAGGATCGACCAGCCGGGTCATGGTCCAGGTCGCGGCTATCCTCCTGCCTCCGATCGCCACGGGCGCCGTGCGGATGGCCACGGTGCTCGGGGGGACGACCTCGACGACGAGCAACTCTCGATCCAGCCGGATCGCGGCGTCGGTCTGGATCTCGATCAGGTCGGCCTCGCGCGGGGGCGGGCCGTGCGGCCCCATCCGGCCTCGCCTCGGCTTCTTGTCGGCCGGGACGGGCTCGGTCGGAAAGGCGGCGCCGAGGAATCTCTTGTGGTCGCGCAGGAAATAACCACCCTCGACCCCGTCGAACGGCGCGAGTGCCGCGGCGGAATGCTCGCCGAGCCGGCGGTCGAGGGAGTCCCAGTCGTTCTGGTCCATGTCGTCGAACTCGCCGGGGACGGTGGCCAGCAGCCCCCGGCCACGATCTGCGAGAGCAGTCCCGGCCCTCCCGAGCTCGACGCCGGCCGAGACCCGACGCCGCTCGCGAGCCACCACGGACGCGCTGGTGGCCCACAAGGTGGCGAGCGAGCCGACGAAGAGCGAGACGACCACGACCACCTGAACCTTCAGCGGCACTCGCATCGACCCGGGGCCCCCTGACACGAACGATCCTTCGATCGTACCAAGCAACCGTCGGGCCGGGGACAGGCGTCCCTCCCTCGGGCGCTTCGGGAGCCGCCGCGCCGAGACCCGGTGGAGACGCTCGGGCGAGATCCCCCCGTCGAGCCGGGGGATTTCCGCCCGGACTCGCGTCGCCGGAGGGCCAGTACCGCGTGATTCCGGTGTTTTTCGGCGATCTCGGCCGCGGCACGCCGCATGCTTTACCCGTCACGGCACACGGACGCGGCGAGGTCCGCCGCACCCGCGAGGCACCCCGATTCACAACGGAAGGGATGGACCTGATGCGCTCGAAGATCGTCGCATTCGTCACGACGTGCCTGCTCGGCGTGGGATTGTCCGCCGCGATGCCCCCCGGTGCCGACGGCGACCCGCCCCCGGAATCGAAGGAGGAGAAGGGCGACCGTGGGCCGGGCGGTGACCTCAGGAAGACGTATGACCTCCTTCGTCGACTCAAGGCCGACGGCCGGGGGACCGGTCGCCCCGAGCAACGTTTGAAGGATTGGACCGATCGTGCGACGAGCCTCTACCGGGACGCCCTCAAGGCGTCGGAGCGGGGCGAAGCGCGCCAAGCCCGCGCATTCGGGTCGGCGGCGCACGACCTCGCCCGGGCCGCCGACCACGTCCGGAATGCCTCATCGTCCGGGATCGACGACCTGCCTCCTCCGCCCGCCGAGGGAGGTCATGCCGCCGAGGCCGAGCGTACCCTCCGCGACCTCAGGCACGCCCACGACCGGCTCGTCGACCTCCCCGAGTGGGACGGCGGCGAGGCGGGGTTCTACCTCGACGCTGCCAAGGACCTCTACAACGCCGCGCGCCGCGACCTGATCGGCGGCCGTCTCGACCGGTCCGGCGAGCTGGCCAGGGCGGCCGAGGCCCTGACGCACGTCCCCGAGCATCTCGCCCGGGCCGTCCGCGAGAAGCCCGAGCCCCCCAAAGCCAGGCGCAATCGCCCCGAGCCGAAGCCCGAACGAGGCCGCCCCGAGCCGAAGAAGAAGCAAGACTTGCCCGAGTCCGGCGGCGCCATTCCGCCGCCGATCGACTGAACGAGCACCTGGAGACATGCCCCTACCCCGCCCCCAGGGCCGAACGGTCGGCCCTGGGGTCCTCCACGACGGGTTCGTCCTCATGGATCTCCGCAACCGGATCGGCCTCTACGGCTCGTACTTCCTGGGAATGGCGGGCATCGGCTTCACCCTGCCGTACCTGCCGCTCTATCTGGGCCAGGAAGGCCTCTCGGACCGGGCGATCGGGATCATCTCGACGCTCGCCGCCGTGGCGGGGCTGGCCCAGTTCCCGGTCGGGCTCTGGTCGGACCGACTGGGCTGGCGCAAGCCATTCCTGGTCGTCGCGCTGGCGGCGGTGGCCGCCTCGACCTGGTTCCTTCGCGAGGCCCACGGGGTCGTCTGGATCGGGCTGCTCGTGGTCCTGTTCGCCGAGAACGGCATCGGCCGGGCGGTCGTGGAGAGCCTCGCCGGCGCCGAGGCCGCGGCCCTGGCCCCCGAGGGGAAGGTCGGTTCGGCCCTGGGCGCCCTCCGGCTCTGGAAGCCGATCGGCATCGTCCTGATGACCCTGTTCGGGAGCTGGATGGCGGAGACGCGGGGAGGCGTCGCGTCGATCCTCGTCCCTCTGTTCGTCGTGCAGTGCCTGGCGGTCGCCGCCTCGTTGCTCATCCACGAGTCGGGCGCCCGCGACAAGCCCAAGGGGGACAGCCCCGGCGGCGAGGCCGTCGACCTCCGGCCCGCGTCGCCGCGCGGGGGCTGGCTGCCGAAGGATGCCGGGCTCTGGTCGTTCGCGGCGGCGATGGTGCTCTACCACGCGGCCAACGCCCCGGGGGGCGTCTATCTCGGGCTCTTCCTCAAGCGCGACCTGCAGGCCGCCGATCGCATGCTCGCTTATGCGTTCACCGTGAGCATGGTCGCCTGGATGATCGTGGTCTGGCCGGCGGGATGGCTGGCCGACCGCTGGGGGCGGAAGCCCCTGCTGGTCGTCGGCTGGACGATCATGACCGTCCGCCTCGCCCTGGTGGCCGTGATCCGGAGCCCGACGATGATCGTGGCCAACCAGGCGCTCGACGGCCTGGGCAACGGGATCTTCGCCGTGCTGGCCGCCGCGTGGGTCACCGACCGCCTGGCCGACCCGCGGCGGACCGGCGAGGCCCAGGTGATCGTCGGCTCGTGCCTGGTGCTCGGCTCCGCGATCGGGCCGGCGGCGGCCGGGTCCCTCGTCGGGTCGCTCGGATACCGCGGCCTCTTCTGGGCCCTGGCCGGCGTCGGGGCCCTGGCGACGGCCGTCGTCGTCGCGCTCGTCCCGGAGACCCTGACGACGCCCGGCGGACGACGCGAGGCCGGGGCGATCAACCCGATGGCGACGACGTCCGACCTCTCGACGTCCCCCTGAATCGACCCGTCGGGAGACAACGACCGTGGCGACTCATGCGGCTCCGATCCCCCTGGTCTCGGCGATCTTCGGGCTGACGTACCTGGCGCTGGCCGTCGGCAGGGTCCCCGGGCTGCGGATCGACCGCGCGGGGATCGCCCTGGTCGGAGCCGCGGCGATGCTCGGCTTCGGCGTCCTCGGCCTTCACGACGCGGCGAGGGCGGTCGACTACGAGACCCTGATCCTGCTCTTCGGGATGATGGTCGTCGTCGCCTTCCTCCGCCTGTCGGGCTTCTTCGCCCTGGCGACCGAGCGGATCGCCGCGCGGTTCTCGGCGCCCCGACCGCTGCTTGCGGTGACGGTCGGCCTGTCGGGGGTGCTCTCGGCCTTCCTGGTCAACGACGTGGTCTGCGTCGCCCTGACCCCGCTCGTGCTCGACCTGACCCGACGGCTGAGGCGCCCGCCGCTGCCGTACCTGATCGGCCTGGCGACGGCCTCGAACGTCGGCTCGGTCGCGACGATCACGGGGAACCCCCAGAACATCATCATCGGCTCGCTCTCGCACATCTCCTACCTCCGGTTCGCCGCACGGCTGGCCCCCGTCGCGGCGATCGGTCTCGTGCTGACGTACCTGGTCGTCTCGATCGTCTACCGCGGCCCTCTCGGCTCGACCGGGGAGACTCCGGCCGACGACCCGCCCGCCCCCCGGGTCCATCGCGGGCTCCTCTTCAAGAGCGTCGCGGTCGCGCTGGGGACGGTGGCCCTGTTCTTCGCGGGGTCGCCGATCGCCCTGGTCGCGCTGGGGGCGGCCGGGGTCCTGCTGCTCGATCGTGTCCGGCCCGAGAAGGTCTATGCGTCGGTCGACTGGCCGCTCCTGGTGATGTTCGCCGGCCTGTTCGTGGTCGTGCACGCCTTCGAGGTCACGGTGGTCCGAACCTGGGGCATCGAGCGGTGGCATGCGCTGCTCGACTCGCCGGTGGTGATGGTCAGCGGACTGTCCGTGCCGCTGTCCAACCTCGTCTCGAACGTCCCGGCCGTCCTCCTGTTCAAGCCGCTGATGCGGGCGATGGCCGAGGCGGATCGGGAGCAGGCGTGGCTGGCCCTGGCGATGTCGAGCACCCTGGCCGGGAACCTGACGGTGCTCGGCTCGGTGGCGAACCTGATCGTCGTCGAGGGCGCCCGCCGCTCGGGGACAGCCCTCGGGTTCGTCGAGTACCTCAAAGTCGGCGTCCCCTTGACGATCCTGACCACCCTCGTCGGCGTCGCCTGGCTGGCCCTGACGCATTATTGAAGGAGGCTCATGATGGATTCCGGGGTGGTGGCCCGGAGCGGACTCTGAATCGTTACAATCCGTCCCTTCGGTCAGACATTCCGTCCGCCGAGCCCGACCTGTCTTCCCGGCCCAAGGCGTCGCCCGATGGTCAACATCCAGGATCTCTTCGACGACGCCAAGTGCTTCGACACCATCCGGGACATGCGTTGGCTTGACGGCGTGAGCTGCCCTCGATGCTCCTCGGATTCGGTTATCAAGGACGGCCGGGATGACACCGAGCCGCGTCGCCAACGCTACGAGTGCCGGGGCTGCCGCCGGCGCCTCGACGACCCGACCGACGCCATCTTCGCCGGCCATCACCTGCCGCTGAGGGCCTGGATCGCCTGCCTCTATCTCATGGGGCTGAACCTCTCGGGATTGCAGACCGCCCAGGAGCTCGACATCAACAAGGATGACGCCCGGGCGATGATCCAGGAACTCCGAGAGGGGATCGTCGAGCGATGCCCGCCGGTCGTGCTGCAAGGGGAGGCCGAATGCGACGAAGTCTATGGGGTAGCGGGGCGTAAGGGTCATCCCGAGGCGGTCAAGGAAAAGGGATGCCTGTCAATCCGGGGTCCTAGCCTCGGGGCCCATCCGGCGCCGCGATGAACACGTCCTTGTGCGGGAATTTCTCGAACAGGGCCGCCGGCTTGCTGAAGTTGGTGGCCAGGACGTCGGTCGGGTTCCCGGCGACCCACTGCGACAGGTCGATAGCCTCGTAGACCCCGCTGTTGAATCCGATGAGGACGCGGCACGGCTTGTCGCCGACGTTCTCGATCGAGTGACCGTAACCCTGGGGAAGTACCCGACGTCGCCCGCCTCCAGCGTCTCGGTGCGGTACCGGCCGTGCGAGCCGAACATGGTCATGCTCACGTTCCCCGCGATGACGTACTGCCACTCGTCGGCGTTCGTGTGCCAGTGCAGCTCCCGGAGCGCCCCCGGCTCGAGGTCGAGGATCACGCCCGTGACCGTCTTCGAGATCGGGAACCGGGTGGAGTCGACCCGCCACTCCCGGCCCCCCTTGTAGAGGGCGTGCGGGGCCTGCTCGAGGAGCTCGAATTTGTGCGTCACCGGCGGCAGGATCCGCCCCTGGAGGGGGATCGACTGTTCAGGCGGCGGCACGGCCCCGCGGGCGAAGTACACCTCGTCTTTCGGGAACCCTTCGAAGGTCGATTCAGGGAGTCCGAAGTTCTTCGCCAGGAGCGCCTTCGGGGTGTGGCCCAGCCAGTCGGTGATGCTGAACGTGCCGAACTCGGAGAAGTAGCCGTTGTCGAAGATCAGGATGAAGTGCGTGGGCTTGTCCCCCAGGCATTCGAGCATGTGGGCGTGGCCGCGGGGGAAGTACCACACGTCCCACGGCCCGAAGTCGTTCGTCTCGGCGCTCCCCTGCGGGTCCATGACCGTCGTCCGGACACGCCCCTCGATCACGAACGCCCACTCGGCCGCGGTGGCGTGCCAGTGGAGCTCGCGCATCGCCCCGGGCTCGAGCTGCATCGAGACGCCGGCGATCCCCTTGGAGATCGGCAGCTGTTCGACCGTCGCCTCCTTGCCGTAGCTCTTGCCGATGACCTTCCCTTTCGACTTTCCGAGCGCGAACTTGAAGGTCGGCAGCTCCTTGCCGGAGAGCAGTTCGTCGGGGACGTTGTTCTGGAAGCTCGGGTCGCCGGCCTCGGCCGTCCTGGCGTTGGCCATGCTTGCCGTCGCGGCGGCCGCGAGGGCCGCGGCACCGGTCAGGAAATCTCGGAGTGGGAAATTCGACATGGGGTACTCCTGGCTGGAAGGTTCTGGGCGGCTGGGGGCATCGGACATCGACTACCGGACAGGCATGGAGACCGGCTGGACCTGCGTCCCCTCCGGCATCTGGTCCATCGGGTTCACGGCGACCTTCTCTCCGGCGTCGATCCCGGCGAGGATCTCCGTCTCGAGGCCGAAATCGCGCCCGAGCTGCACTACCCGGTAGTGGACTCGATTCTGGGCGTCCACGACGAGCAGCCTGGGCCCGTCCGATCCGGTCACCAGGGCCGCGGCCGGGACGACGACCGTCGGGACCTGGCGCACGAAGAGGAATCGGACCTGGAGGTACATGCCCGGCCGCAGGGCGCCGTCGGCGTTGTGCACCTGGACCTCGGTCAGGAGGGTCCGGGTGCTGGGGTCGAGGGCGTTGGCGGTTCGCGTGACCTTGCCCTCGAACGTCTGCTTGGGGTTGTCCTTCCGATAGACGATGGCCGTCTGGCCGACCTTGACGTCGGTCGAGGACATCTGCGGGACGTTCGCGAAGACGCGGAGCGTGTCCATCTGGACGATGTGGAAGATCTCGCGGGACGTGGTCGAGGTGTCGGCCGACACCAGGTCGCCGGGGTCGATGTTCCTGGCGGTGATGATGCCCGAGAAGGGGGCGGTCACCTTCTGGAAGGATTGCAGGGTTTCCAGCCGATGGACGGCGGCCGCGTTCATCTTCAGGCTGGATTCGGCCGCCTTGACGTTGGCGTCGGCGACCCGGTCCTTGGCCAGGAACGCCTCGTGCTCCTGGGGGGTGACGACCGCCCGGGCGATCAGCTTCCGCGACCGGAGCAGCTCGGCGTCGGCGTTCGCCGAGGTGGCCTGGTCGCGCTCGAGGTTGGCCTGGGTGAGGAGCTGGGTGGCGCGGGCCTGCTCGAGCTGGGCGTCGATCTCCGGCGAGGAGATCTCCGCCAGGAGGTCGCCCTCCTTGACGCGGTCGCCGATGTCGACCCGGCGGCTCTTGAGATAGCCCGCGGTCCTGGCGTAGATCGCCGCCTCGAGGAGCGGGTGGGAGTCGCCCGGCAGGATGCGCTCGGTGGTGGCCGAGGACGCCTTCGCTTCGATCACCGGGACGCGGGGCGGCGCGGTGGCGACCTCGGCCGCGGCCGCCTTGAGCTGCTTCTCCCGGTCCAATCGCGGACGGATCCCGGCGACCACGCCCCCCACCACGGCGGCTATGAACAGGAGGATGCTGGCCAGCAGCAGCCACCAGACGGTCCGGACTCGGGCCGGGGCCTCGACCGGAACGGACACCGGACCTGGCGAAGACGGTGGCCACCAGGAGGCCGCCGATGACGGCCCGGCCCAGCGGGGCGTTCTGCTCGCCCCCCTCGCCCAGGCCCAGCGACATCGGCAACATGCCGACGATCATCGCCAGGGCGGTCATCAAGACCGGCCTCAGCCGCGTCGATCCCGCGGCCAGGGCGGCCGCCCGGGCGTCGAGCCCCTCGCGCCGCTGCTCGTTGGCGAAGGTGACCACCAGGATGCTGTTCGCCGTGGCCACCCCGATGCACATGATCGCTCCCATCAGGGCGGGCACGCTGAGCGTCGTCTGGGTCAGGAAGAGGATCCAGAGGATGCCGGCCAGCGCCCCGGGCAGCGCCGTCAGGATGATGAACGGATCCATCCAAGACTGGAAGTTCACCACCATCAGGAGGTAGACGAGCAGGATCGCGAAGACCAGGCCGGTCGCGAGCCCGAGGAACGAGCTGTTCATGCTCTCCGCCTGGCCCCGGATCACGATCGAGCTGCCGGACGGAAGGTCCTTCCTGGCCGCGTCGACGATCCGCCGGACATCGTTCGAGACGGCCCCGAGGTCTCGCCCCTGGACGTTGGCGTAGACGTCGAAGGTGGGCTGGACGTTGTAGTGGTTGATGTTCGCCGCCTCCGTGCCGCGGCTCAGGGACGCCATGTTGCTGAGGAGCTGCGTCTGCTGGTCGGGAGTCCCCAGGGCCCTCGCCGACGGGCCCCTGCGGGTGGACGCGGCCTGCGCCTTGATGACCGGGGTGCTCATCAGGGTGTCGACCGAGTTGATCCGGAATTCCGGGGTCTGCACGGCCACCCGGTAATTGACCCGGTTCTCCGGGCTCACCCAGAAGTTGGGCGCGACCTGGTTCGTCGAGCTGAGCGAGACGAGCAGGCTGCCGGACACGTCCTGCTGGGTCAGCCCCAGGCCGGACGCGAGGATCCGGTCCACGTTCAGGCGAAGGTCCGGGACGTCGGTGATCTGCTGGACGTGGACGTCGGCGATCCCGGGGACCGTCGCCATGTCCCGACCGAGCCGCTTGGCGACGATGAGGTTGGCGTCGCGCCTGACGCCGACCACCTGGACGTCGATCGGGGCGGGCAGGCCGAAGTTGAGGATCTGGCTGGTGATGTCCGCCGGCTCGAAGTAGAAGGTGCAATCCGGGAACCGCCGGGGAAGCTCGGCCCGCAGCCGGGCGACGTGGTCCGCGGTCGGCCGGTGCACCGGCTTGAGCGAGACGAGGACCTCGCCGTCGGCGTCGCTGACGGTCCCGGTGTTGAGGTAGGCCATGATCGTGAACGACTGCGTCTGCCCGATGTTGTCGAGGATCAAGGCCCGCTCGTCGTCGGGGACCAATTCGCGGATCACGCCCTCGACCTCGCCGAAGATCCGCTCGGTCTCCTCGACCCGGGTCCCGGCCGGGGCCCGGACGTGGAGCCGGAACTGCCCCGCGTCCACGCTCGGGAAGAAGTCCCGCCCGATCCAGGGGTACAGCGCGAGCGATCCCAGGGCGGAGCCCATCATCAGGACCGCCGTCGCGATCCGGTGGTCGAGGGCCTAGCCGAGCAGGCCTCGGTAGCTCCGCCGGAATCGCTCGAATCCGAGGTTGAACGCGAGATGGAACAGGGATGGGTGGCGGATCACCGACCATGGCGTGAGCCGGGGATGCGCCGCCCCTTCATGGCCCCTCCGGGCCTCGGCCTCCTTCGGCAGCAGGCAGAGGACCATGGTCGGGACGAGCGTCCGCGACAGGAAGTACGAGGCCAGCATGGCGAAGACCACCGCGAGCGCCAGGGGCGTGAACAGGTAGGCGGCCGGCCCGGTCAGGAACAGGACCGGCACGAAGACGATGCAGATGGCCAGCGTCGAGACCAACGCCGGCATCGCGACCTGGGCCGCCCCGTCCAGGATCGCCCGGCGGAGCGTCTTCCTCATGCCCATGTTGCGGTGGACGTTCTCGATCTCGACCGTGGCGTCGTCCACCAGGATGCCGACCGCCAGGGCCATGCCGCCCAGCGTCATCGTGTTGAGCGTGTACCCCAGCGACCACAGCGCGATGATCGAGACGAGGATCGACAGGGGGATCGAGATGGCCACGATCAGGGTGCTGCGCCAGGAGCCCAGGAACAGGAGGATCATCAGGGCCGTCAGCCCGGCGGCGATCGCCCCCTCGGTGAGCACCCCGTCGACGGCCGCCCGGACGAAGACCGACTGGTCGAACATCAGTTCCAGCTTCAGCTCCGGGGGGAGCTGGGCCTGGATGCCGGGCAGGGCCGCGCGGACGGCTGCGACCACGCCGAGCGTCGAGGCCCCCTCTCCCTTGAGGATGGTCATCAGGACCGCCCGGCGGCCATCCCGGCGGACGATGTTGGTCTGCACCCGGTAGCCGTCCGTCACCTGCGCCACGTCCTTGATGTAGACCGGGACGCCGTTGACGGTGCGGATCGGGATCTCATTGAACGACTCGATCGTCTCCGGGCTGCTGTTGATCTTGACGACGTATTCCCGGCTCCCCATCTTCGCGGTCCCGGCCGGGATGATCAGGTTCTGGCTGCCGATCGCCGCGCTGACCTCGGACGGCGAGACCCCCTGCGCATAGAGGGCGTCCGGGTCGAGGTTGACCATGATCTGCCGCTCCCGGCCGCCCCAGGGTTGCGGGACCCGCGCGCCCTGGACGGTCCCGAGCCGCTGGTTGATGAAGTTCTGGGCATAGTCGAAGATCTGCTGCTCGGTCAGGGTGTCGCTGCTGATGGCGATCTGGACGATGGGCACGCTGGTGGCGCTGTAGCGGACGATGAACGGCGGCGTGATGCCCGGCGGCATGACCTTCAGGATCATCTGGCAGGTGGCCGTCACCTGGGCCTGGGCCTCGGCGATGTTGGCCCCGGGCCGGAAGAAGATCCGGATGACGCCCACCCCGCTGAGCGACTGGCTCTCGATGTGCTCGATGCCGTTGACCGAGGCGGTCAGGATGCGCTCGTTGACGAAGACGATTCGCGTCTCGATCTCGTCGGCGGGCATGCCGAAGTACGACCAGACGACGCTGACGACCGGGACGTCGATGTTCGGGAAGATGTCCGTCGACATCCGGGTGATGCTGACGGCGCCCAGGACCACGATCAGCAGGGCCGCCACGACGAACGTGTAGGTGCGGCGGAGCGCCAGCCTGACGATCCACATGGAACGAACCTCGTGCTCGGGTGACGACGGGCGGGGACTCTCCGCCCTCTCCCGTCGGCCGTGGCGGGGGGTGTCTGTCGTTCGATCCGGTCGATCACATCGCCTGCGGTCGATGACCTCGGCCCGGGGCCGTGATTTCGGGCACGCCTGTCACAGCTACCACGAGGTCGACCGCGATCGGGACGGCCGGCCGCATTTCTCCTCGGGCCCGTCGATCCTCATCCGGCCCGCACGTCGCGCGACCCATTTCGGCCCGGCCTCCGACGTGACGTACCGGCAACGGACCTGGAGATGCGGGCGGGGCGCCCCGACGGGACCCTCCGAGGTCGCTGAGGGGGCGGCCGAGGCGGGGGCCCGGTCGACCCTGGCAATCCACTCCAAGGAGATCGACAGGGCCAGCGGGAGGAATCCGATCGCGAGGAGCGAGAGCAGCAGATTGAGCATCGTCCGCCTCCGCCAGCCTGTGCTCGGGTCGACCACGAGGCTGGTGTACTCCCGGGGCCGCCTGCGGGGGCTGCTCGGGCTTCGGTCGCTTGCACTCTACCCATCTCCTGCGAAGAATAGCGGGAAAGTCCTTCATGAATCTTTGCGGAGAGGTGATGGAGACCGACCCGCGGGGGGACCTGACGCTGATCCTGGGGAGGGCCCGGGCCGGGGACGAGGGGGCCAGGGGAGATCTCATCGCATTGGTCTACGACCAGTTGCGTCAGGTCGCCGGACGCCTGATGAGGCGCGAACGCGCCGACCATACCCTCTCGCCCACCGCGGTCGTCCACGAGGCCGTGATCCGCCTGCTCGGCGATGCCGTCTTCGACCGGTCCCCGGACCGCGCGTACCTCTTCGCCTCGGCCGCCCGGGCGATGCGCCAGGTCCTCATCGAGCACGCGAGGCGCAGGGACGCGGGGCGTCGAGGAGGGGGCCGGGTTCGCGTGCCGCTCGACCTGGTGGTGGACTACTTCGAAGGACAGGGGCTCGACATCGTCGCGGTCCACGAGGCGCTCGATCGGCTGGCCCGGCGGAACGAGCGCCAGGCCCAGGTGATGACCTTGAGGTACTTCGGCGGCATGAGCATGGCCGAGGTCGCCGCGTCGCTCGAGGTCTCCGTCGTCACCGTCGAGCGGGACTGGCGACTGGCGCGCGCGGATGCGCGACCAGCTCCGGGGATGGGACGGATGACGCCGGAGCGCTGGCGACGGGTCGAGGACCTGTTCGATGCCGCACTCCGGATCGACCCGGCCGAGCGCGATCGCTGGCTCCGCGCCTCGTGCGAGGGCGACGACGACCTCCGGGTGGAGCTTCGCCGCCTCCTGGCCTCGGACGAGCAGGCGGACCGCGAGGGTTTCCTGGAGCCTCCCGAGGCCGACCCGCCTCCCCCGGCCCCGACGACGACCTGGCCTCCACGCTCGTCGGGCACGGGAATTCCCCCCGCGCCTGGGCGCGAAGACCTCAACGACGACGAGCCCGAGGCTCGCCACGGGTTCTCTCCCCGGGCGGCGATCGCCGCCGGGAGCGAGGCCCGGCCGACGGCCGCACCCTCGTCGACGATCCGGGCCCGGCTCCGCGAGGTGCCGTTCATCCACGCCCTGCTCCTGGGGATGATGCTCGTCTGGACCCACGCCGTACTCGGCGATGACGATCCCCGGATCTTCTGGAGCGTGGTTGTCGCACTCCCGATCCTCTCGTCCCTGGTGGCCCTGCTATCGAGCCGATATCCCCTCTCGACGGCCCGGCTCAGGCTCATCGAGCTGGGGATGACCGCCCTGTTCGCGGGCCTGGTGACGCTCATCCAGTACCGGCTCATGCTCGCGTACTCGCTCCGCGACGATCCGATGCTCGCCCCGCTGACGATGAAGAATGTCGTCCTCTACGACTGCATCCTGATCCTCACCTACGGCCTCTACGTCCCGAAGAGCTGGCGACGTGCCGCGCTCGTCGCCGCGCCGCGGGCCTTGCTCCCGTTCGTGACCCTGGTCGTCCTCATCCGGCAGGATCCCGAGGCGATGGGTTGGCTCTGGCGGGGGTGGAGGAAGAGCGAGACCCCCCGGCTCCTGCTCTTCAGCTTCGATGCGATGATCCTGCTCATCGTCGCCGCGGGCTCCGCCTTCGGCGCCCGCACGATCTCCCGATTGCGGCGCCAGGTCGTCGAGGCCCGCCAGCTCGGCCAGTACCGCCTCGGGAGGCGGATCGGAGCCGGCGGCATGGGAGAAGTCTACCTGGCCGAGCATCAGCTCCTGAAACGCCCCTGCGCCTTGAAGCTGATCTAGACCGCCGACGTGTCCGACCCGGAGTCGCTCGAGCGCTTCGAGCGCGAGGTCCGGATCACGGCCACGCTCTCCCATCCGAGGTAGGGACTTGCGAGGCCGTCGTTTTTCTCAGCGGAGAGGCTTTCAATTACCCACAACTCGACTGCTCAATTCGAAGCCGAGTTGAATGTCCATAAGTCGGGTCAGCCCGCGCCAGATCACCAGGTTCCCCGGCGGCGGGTCCTTCGCTCGCGCCAGATAGCCGC
>JAABUQ010002320.1_pt1 | contig 37936 bp, 26 predicted proteins | sample 5560001 | NCBI WGS metagenome assembly JAABUQ01 (sample SAMN10711888, study PRJNA513371) | rock metagenome | isolation source: Antarctica rocks | place: Antarctica: Victoria Land, Finger Mt nord | collected 2015-12-18 | reverse complement strand
GCGGCGGCTGCCGAGCCGGTCGCCTGGCGGCTCGACCGTTACGAAAGCGTCGCCTGACCGGACGGTCGCCGTGTACCGGCGGCCCCTCGGGCTGACCGGTTATGCACGTGGGGTTGGCAGGGCGGCCACGTGCAAGACATGACTCTGATACCGGTCGCCTCGTAGGGCGGCTGGTGTCAGAACGCGATCTCGTACTCGAACTTCCAGCGTGCGCCGCCGCGGGCCGTGCGGCCGGTGAGGCCGAACTGGTAGCCGGCCTCGTACTTGATCTTGCCGTACGGCGCGATCAGGTAGGCGCCCGTGAGCACCGGGCCGACGCTGTGCTGCTGGTCGGAGTAGCGCGCGGCATGGGTGATGCTGCCTATACTGCCGAACGCCTCGATGCCCGGGTCGAGGAGCGGCCGGAACAGCAGCTCGGAGCGTGCGGCGTAGGATAGCCCGCTATCGTCGGTGTGGCTGCGGCCGACGTCGCGGGACAGGAACAGGTTCAGCGTATGCAGGCTGTCGATGCCTGCCACGTCGTCCAATTCCGTCTGCACGATCGGGCCTGCCGTGAACGAGCCCGGGACGCCGGCCAGGCTGGAGCGCGAGTACTCCGCGAACACTCCGAGGTCGACGAAGTAGCGCCCCTCCTGCGTCAGCTGGAAGATGTTCTCCAGGGTGGTCGCGGCATAGCCCTGGTTGGCGCCGGCCACGACGCCGGTCTCCGCCTCCAGCTCGATCTTCCAGAACGGCAGCAGGCCGTAGCCGACGGAGTAGGTGTAGCTCTGCAGCCCGTTGAAGGGTGATCGCTTGCGGTCGAGGCCGGAGAAGCCGTTATGCTCGAACTCCAGCTCGCGGTACTCGACCAGCGGCGAGCGGACCTGGAGGTCGGCATGTGCCGCCGCGGGTAGGCCGAGGACGATGCAGGCCAGGATGGCGGCGCGCACGGCCTACTTCGCCACGATCTGGCCGTGGGCGGTGGCGGGATTGAACTCGCCGATGAAGCCGTAGCTGCCGGCCCGCAGCGGCCCGACGCGTATCACCACCTGCTGTCCCGGCGAGACCAGCTTCTCGCGCCGCAGGTCGGGGCTCTCGAACTCCTCGGCGGTGCCGTCCGCGTTGGTCACGTGCAGCTCGATTTTCTGCCCGGCAGGCACCTCGATGCGCGCGGGCGCGAACCGGTGGTCGCGCAGGGCGAGTGCTACCGATGCGGGCTGGGCGATGGCCGGGAGGGGGGCGAGGGCGAGGACGCCGGCGGCCAGGATACGGAACATGAGGATCTCCAAGATGCGAATAAGAATTCTTCTCACCAAATACGGTTAGTGAGACCGATTCGCAACTGGCTCCGGGTCCTCGCTGCCCATGCCCTTGCGCTGCCGCCGGCAAGCCGCCACTCCGCTCGCCTATGATGCGCTCCTCCCTGCTCCGCTCGCTCGACCGCCTGGCCCTGGTCACGACGCTGCTCTGCCCGATCTTCCTCGTGCACGGGCGGGGTGCCGCCGAAGCGATGATCGACATCACCGCAATCGCTTTCCTGCTGCGCTCGGCGCTGACCCGGGACTGGCGCTGGACGCGCCAGGCCTGGGTGCGCATCGCAGCACTCTGGTGGCTGTGGCTGGTGGTCTGCTCGCTGCCGGTCGCGGGGCTCGGGCAGGGCGGCCGCGGCTCCTTCGTGCAGGCGCTGGCGACGCTGCGCTTCCTGGTGTTTCCCGCCGCCCTGCAAGGCTGGACGCTGCGCCAGGCGCGGCACCGCCGGCTGATGGGCTGGCTGCTCGCCGCCGGCTTCGCCTACATCGCCGGCCAGCTGCTGCTGCAGGCGCTGCTCGGCGTCAACCTGTTCGGCGATACGCGCTTCCACGACGGCACCCTGACCGGTCCCTACGACAAGCCGCGTGCCGCGGCACCGTTGTCCCGGCTGCTGTTCCCGACCCTGCTGCCGGCAGCGGCCTGGCTGATGCGTCGCGGTCGCGCGGGTGGCGCCGGTGCCATGGCCCTCCTGCTCGGCGGCCTCGCGGTCATGGTGCTCGCAGGACAGCGCATGCCGCTGCTGCTGAGCGGGCTCGGGCTGGTCGTGGCCGGGCTGATGCTCAGGCGCCTGCGCGCGCCGCTGCTGGCCTGCCTGGCCGCGGTGCCGGTGCTGGTGGCGGCATCGGCGATCGCCTCGCCGCGCAGCTTCGGCCACCTGGTGCTGCTGTTCGAGCGCCAGATGCGGCATTTCGGCAGCAGCCCGTACGGCCTGATCTATGCGCGCGGGCTCGCCATCGTGCAGGCGGAGCCGCTCACCGGACGCGGCTTAGACGGCTTCCGCACCGGCTGCGCCGATCCGCGCTATTTCCATGGCGTGCCGCCGCTCTCGCAAGCCTCATCCGACGGTGGCGGCGCCGGCTTCTGCGTGCAGCACGCGCACAACCACTACCTGCAGGCCGCGACCGACGCCGGCCTGCCGGGCCTCGTGCTGTTCAGCCTGATGGTGCTGGCCTGGCTGTCCGCCCTCGCTCGCGGGCGGGAGGCCGATCCGGTCCGGCAGGCCTGGAGGACGGGGCTGTTCATCGCGGTGCTGCTGCAGGAATGGCCGATCGCCTCGTCCAGCGCGTTCACCAACATGCCGCTCGGCGGATGGTTCTTCCTGCTGCTGGGGTTGGGACTGTCCGCCGCACCGTCCTATATGCAGGCGACACAGAAAGGCTGAGGCGCATGTCCGAGACGAAGTCCGAAGTTCCGCTGATTCCGGTCACCGTGCTCACCGGCTTCCTGGGCGCAGGCAAGACCACTCTGCTGAACCATATCCTGACCGGCCAGCACGGCCGCAAGTATGCGGTGGTGATCAACGAGTTCGGCGAGCTCGGCGTCGATAACGACCTCGTGGTGGATGCCGACGAGGAAGTCTTCGAGATGAATAACGGCTGCATCTGCTGCACCGTGCGCGGCGACCTGATACGCATCCTGGGCAGCCTGATGAAGCGCCGCGGCCGTTTCGACGGGATCATCGTCGAGACCACCGGGCTCGCCGACCCGGCGCCGGTCGCGCAGACCTTCTTCGTCGACGACGAGATCAAGGCCCGCACCCGGCTCGATGCGGTCGTCACCGTGGTCGATGCCCTGCACCTGCCGGGCAGCCTGGCCGAAAGCCGCGAGGCGCAGAACCAGATCGCCTTCGCCGACGTCATCGTGCTGAACAAGACCGACCTGGTCGACGAGGCCGGTCTGCTGGCCGTCGAGGCGCGGATACGCGGCATCAACCGGTTCGCCCGCATCCATCGCGCCGAGCGCGGCCGCGTCGCGATCACGTCGCTGCTCGACCAGGGCGGCTTCGACCTCAATCGGGCGCTGGAGCTGGCGCCGGACTTCCTGGAATCCGACGAGCACAGCCACGACGACGCCGTGCAGAGCCTGTCGTTCGAGCTGGACGAGCCGCTCGACGCGGCCAGGTTCCAGGCCTGGATCGGGGCGGTGCTGCAGAAGCAGGGCCAGGACATCCTGCGCTCGAAGGGCATCCTCGCCTATGCCGGGGAGAACCGCCGCTTCGCGTTCCAGGCGGTGCACATGATGGCGGACGGCGATTTCATCGGGCCGTGGAAGGATGGCGAGCCGCGCCGCTCGCGCCTGGTGTTCATCGGCCGCAAGCTCAACCGTCCTCGCCTGCGACGCGGCTTCGAGAGCTGTCGCGCCGCCAGCCTGGTCCAGTCCGGCCCTGTCCTGTCCGGCCCAGCCCGGTGATGTCGGACCTGCTGACCGGTGGCGCCGGCCAGGCACGGCCTGCCGCGCCCGATCTGCTCGCGACCCGCGGCATCGTGCGCGAGGCGGACGCCTTCGTCATCGCGTGCGCCGTCTCGCGGGACTCCAGCCGGATCGCATTCGCCACCGGCGACGGCGTGGTGCATCTCGCGGCGGTCCGGGACCCGGCCGCCGCCTGGGGCCGGATCGAGGCGCATGAGGGGTCGGTGCTGTCGCTGGCCCAGGACGTGGGCGCGCAGGACTTCCTCACCGGTGGTGACGACAACCGGCTCTGCCGGGTGCTCGGGGGCAATCCGGGTGCCGCATCCGCGAGCGCCGTCATCGAGCTCGCGCGCGGGCGCCGCTGGGTCGATCACGTCGACAGCGTGCTCGACGGCAAGACCGGGCTGATCGGCAGCGCGCACGGCAAGCAGGTCGAGTTGCGCGACGCGCAGGGACACCTGATCCGCAGCTTCGGGCACGACTCCACCGTCGCCAGCCTGGCCTTCGACGCCCGCGGCAAGCGCGTCGCGGCAGCGCATTACGGCGGGGTGTCGCTGCGTTTCGTCAACGCCAAGACCGACGCGCCGCGCCTGCTGGGCTGGAAGGGCAGCCACATCGCGATCGCCATGCATCCGGCAGGCGAGGCGGTGGTCACCGCCATGCAGGAGAACGAGCTGCATGGCTGGCGCCTCGCAGACGGCCACAACATGCGCATGAGCGGCTACCCGCAGAAGACCCAGTCGCTGTCCTTCTCACGCAACGGCCGCTGGCTGGCGACCTCCGGCGCCGACGTGATCGTGCTGTGGCCGTTCTTCGGCGGCGGCCCGATGGGTCGCGCGCCTACGGAACTTGCGGGCGTTCCCGGCGCTGTCTGCACACGCGTGGCCTTTCATCCGCAGCACGAGATCGTCGCCGGCGGTTTCGCGGACGGAACGGTCCTGATGTGCGATGTCGGCAGCAAGCGCGTGCTGCCGGTCTGCGAGCCTCAGGGCGCTCCGGTGTCGGCGCTTGCATTCTCTCCGGACGGCGCATTGATCGCTTTCGGCACCGAAACGGGCCGAATGGCGACCATCAATCTCGCGGCTACGCAAGATGGATGATCGGGTATAAAAAAAGAGACGGGTTAAAATTGTGCTGAGCCGTTTCTCTTGGTGAGGTTAGAGTAGGATATTGCGTCTCCAGTATCGCATGATGGCTTTGTTGCTTATCCGCAAGAGGGTCCTCCCATGCTGTTCAATCGTATCTCAAATCGTCATGAATCCACCACTTTGTCCATCGTGGTGGACAGCCAGTCGCCCGAGGAGATCGCGTGCAGGCAATTCGAACATGTCGATGTCCGCTATGACACCGGCCTGCGTACCTGCTGGGCAAACCTGCTGATCGGCAAGAGCATCGGCCGCTCCACCACCGGGTTACTGTCGGATGTCCTGGCCATGCACTCGAACTTACGCGAGTTGCGTGCGGCACAGGTCGCGACCGGACAGGACCCGATCCAGTACCTGGTGTTCGGCTCGAACGGCCCGGGGGTCTACAACCTGGGTGGTGACATCGTCTTCTTTGCCGATCGGATACGGGCCGGTGACCATGCGGCGATGCATGCCTACGCCCATCTGTGCATCGACGTGATCTACGGGAACTATACGGCTTTCCAAATGCCGATCGTGACCATTGCCCTGGTGCAAGGAGATGCGCTCGGCGGCGGCTTCGAGGATGCCCTTTCGCACGACGTGCTGGTGGCGGAGCGTAGCGCACGCCTCGGGCTGCCCGAGATCCTGTTCAACTTGTTTCCGGGTATGGGTGCCTACAGCTTCCTGTCCCGACGGATCGGTGCCATAGCCACCGAGAAAATGATCATGTCCGGTAACCTGTATACAGGTGCCGAATTGCACGGCATGGGGGTCGTCGACGTGCTCGCCGAGGATGGCGAGGGCGAAGCCACCGTGCGCGACTACATCGAGCGGAACGCTCGCAAGTTCAACGCGCAGCATGCAATGCTTCGCACCCGCCGGCAGGTCAACCCGGTCACTGAGGCGGAACTGCGCAACGTGGTGGACATCTGGGTCGAGACGGCGATGACCGTGACGGAACCCGACCTGCGCAAGATGGAGCGGCTGGCGCAAGCGCAGAAGCGCCGGTTGCGCGCGCCATCGACCTTGCAGTCGCACGCTGCCGAATAAGCCAGGGTTACAGATCTGCGACAACCCGGGGCTGGATCATGTTGACGATCCCGCTCCGGGCCCTGATCCTGCTCTTTCCTCAGTCAAGCGGAGCATGATCAGACGATCCCGCTCTGGTCTGCGCGAGGTTGCATTCCTGATCAACCTGACGACTTGCCCTGCGTGACCGTCATCTTCCGCCATTCCCGCTCGAGGTACGTCAGTTCGTGGCGAAGACGGTGCGCCAGGATGCGGCCCGCGCTTCCAAGAGTTATTTGGGTGATGTTCCGTGACGCTGCGCTGTCACGCATGGAAGCGGCGCCGATGTTGGCGGCCCCGCTACACAGGGCATGCAGCTCGAAGCGGAACGCGGTCATGTCGTGCGCATCGACAGCATCATCGATCTTGCCGATCAGGAAACGCGCATCGGCGATGAAGCCTTCGAGAAGTTCGGCGACGAACGTGGCACCCCCAAGCGTGCGCAACTCGGAGAGCACTGCCGGATCGAGCACCGGGATCGTGCTTGGAAAACGGGGATGGTCCGAGATCGGCGTGACGCCACCGCTCTGCACCGGCGCGAGATCTTCTCCCACCAGCTCCTCGATCGTGGCGATCAGGCGGGCCGGGGTGACAGGCTTGGTGATGCAGCCATCCATTCCAGCCTCGCTGCAATTGCGTTCGGTCTCGGCCGTTGCATCCGCGGTCAGGGCCACGATCAGCAGGCGCGGGCTGGGCGGCATCGACAGCCGGAACAGCCGGGTCGCCTCAAGGCCGTTCATGCCGGGCATGTTGACGTCCATCAGCACCAGGTCGAAGTGGTCGGCCTCCATCGCGTCCAGTGCCTGGATCCCGTCCTCGACCGTCGTGGCCCGATGGCCGGAACGCTCGAGGATCTTGCAGACCACGCGACGGTTTATGTCGTTATCGTCGGCGACCAGCACATGCAGCGCGCGCCGACTTGGCCGGAGGCCGGATGGTGCCTCCGCGTCGGTCCGCATGACGCCCGCCCGCCCGCCCTTCGACTCAATGCCCGAGCCATCCTGCAGCTGCTGCAATCCCGATCGTTCGGCGGCGGCGGCGGCCAGATGGCAGGCCCTCACGAGCGCCAAGTCCGCGAGCGGGATCGTCAGGGTGGTGATGAAATGACGCTTCAGCATCGTCGGCGGCAACGGCGGGGCAGCTGCATGCGTAAGCAGGATGCGGGGCAGCATCGCCAAGGGATCGAGCCGGCTCAGCAGGGCACAATCGCCCGGCAGATCCCCGTTCGGATCGCATCGATAAAGCAACAGGATCTCGCCGTTGGGCCTGCCGCCGGGTGGGTTGAGAACCCCCTGCAATCCGGTTGCACGCCGTACGGTCATGCCTTGTGCGCGCAGGGCCGCATCCACCGCCTCGGCCACTGCCGGGTCATCGCACAGAAGCACGGCGGCTTCCGCGGTGACCGGAGAGCCCATGCCATCCTCACTGGCCATGGCCTCGGCAAGATCGATCGTGAACCAGAAGCTGCTGCCCTGCCCGAGCCGGCTGTCCACGCCGATCTTGCCGCCCATCAGGGTGACGAGCTGACGCGAGATCGCGAGGCCCAGCCCGGTGCCGCCGAAGCGGTCCAGGATGCTGGCGTCAGCCTGCGAGAACACGTCGAAGATGCGCTCCAGCGCCTTCGGCGCGACGCCGATGCCGGTATCGCTGACCTCGAAACGCAGCTGGCGCGGGGTGTCGCCATGCGGGCCGGGCTTGGGAGTGGTCAGTTCGATGGACAGGCAGACGCCGCCGGTTTCGGTGAACTTGACCGCGTTCGCGGCCAGGTTGACCAGGACTTCCAGCAGGTGCTTGCGGTCGCCGATGACGCGCAGCGGCACGTCCGGATCAATATGGATCGAGAGCTGCAGCGACTTCATTCGTGCCTGGATCGCCACCAGATCGCGTATCTCGACCAGCACCAAAGCAAGGTCCAGCGGCTCGCGGGTCACCGGCATCAGTCCAGCCTCGACCCGCGAGAAATCGAGGATGCTTCCGATCAGGGATAGCAGCGCCTGTGTGCCGATGCGCATCGCGCCGAACAGCGAGCGCTGCTCCTCGTCGAGCGGCGTGTCCTCAACCAGGGATACGGAGCCCAGTATGGCGTTCAGCGGCGTGCGCAGCTCATGGCTGATCGCGGCCAGAAACATGCTTTTGGCGCGGCTCGCTTCCTCCGCTTGCAGACGTGCCCGCGAGAGCTTCTGGATCAGCGTGCTGCTGTAGGCCGGCAGCGCCACGAGGGCTGCGAGCAGGCTGAAGGATAGTGCCGGCTGGTCGCGCCAGTACGGCGTGGTGGCGATGACGGAGGCAAAGCCGACGAAGGCGATCCCGGTGGCGAAGAACAACGGCTTGATGCCGAGCCTGAAGCCGTTGCCCTGGATCACCCAGAGGTAGAGCGGAAACAATGCGGCGCTGCCTCGGCCGCCGAGATGCAGACTGATGGAAATCATGCCGACATCTGCGATCAGCGCGCTCGCGAGTGTCGCCTCCAGCGCATGGGCCGGTCGCCAACGCAGCCAGGCGAACACCGCGCAGGCGAACGCGGTGTAGCAGACGATAGCCACCAGCAACGCGACGCTGGAGTTCGCGGCGGTGAAGTAGATGCCCGTGAGGATGCCGAAGACCAGGCGGTTGAGGCCCATCTCGCGGCCGTGGCGGAGACGTGGGTTGTCGGTGGCTGCGGCCTCGCTCATGGCCGCGCCTCGCCGATGCTGGCGTGGGTCTGGCCGAGCAACGCCTTCTCGCGCAGCAGGATCCCTTCCAGCTCGGCGCCGGGCACCGGGCGGCTGAAATAATAGCCCTGTATCTCGTCGCAGCCTTCGCCCATCAGCGTGCTGAGCTGGGCGACGGTCTCGACGCCCTCCGCCATGACGGTCATGCCGAGGCTGTGGCCCAGCGTGATGATCGCGCGCACGATGGCCGCGTCCTGTGTCACCGCCCCCAGGTCGCGCACGAAGGACTGGTCGATCTTGAGCTGGTCGACGGGGAAGTTCTTGACGTAGTTCAGCGACGAGTAGCCGGTGCCGAAATCGTCGATCGCGATCCGCACGCCGAGTGCGCGCAGCGACGCCAGCACCAGGGCCGCCGCCTCGAGGTCCTCGACGAGGTCGCCCTCGGTGAGCTCCAGCTCCAGCAGCCGCGGATCGAGCCCGGTTTGCGCCAGTACCTCGGTGACGGTGGCAAGGATGCCGCGCCTGTCGAGATCGGTCGGCGAGAGGTTGACGCCGACCCGCACGCGCGGCAGCCCGATGGCGTGCCAGCCGGCGGCCTCGGTGCAGGCGCGGCGCAGCACCCAGTCGTCGATCATCGGGATCAGGCCGCTCTCCTTGGCCGCGGGCAGGAACTCGCCGGGCATCAGCAGCCCGTAGCCCGGCCGGTTCCAGCGCAGCAGCGCCTCGACGCCGCTGATGCGTCCGGAGCCCAGGGTCACCTGCGGCTGGTAGTGCAGCACGAACTCGTCCGAGGCGAGCGCACCGCGCAGGTCCGCTTTCATCCGGACGGCGCGTACGACGCGCTCGTTCAGGTCCGGCACGAACAGCCGGAAGCCGGAACGGCCCTCCGCCTTGGCCTGATACATGGCGAGATCGGCGTTGCGCAGCAGTTCCTCGACCTCGGAGCCGTCCTGCGGATGCAGCGCGATGCCGATGCTGCAGCTGATCCGCACCTCCTCGCCGCCGCACATGAAGGGCAGGCGCATCGTCGAGACCACACGCTCGGCGAGCGCTTCCGGGGCGTCGTCGCTGTTGGTGCGGTCCTGCAGGACGGCGAACTCGTCGCCGCCCAGGCGGGCCACGAGATCGTCCGGTCCGATGGCCGCCGTCAGCCGGCGCGCGACCTCCTTGAGCAGCAGGTCGCCGAGCTGGTGGCCGAGCCGGTCGTTCGCCCACTTGAAGTGGTCGAGATCGATGAAGTGCAGCGCCAGCGACGCCTCGCCGCGCGGTCCAGTGGTCAGCCGCCGTTCCAGCCGGTCGCGCAGCAGGGTACGGTTCGGCAGCCCCGTCAGGCCGTCATGGTTGGCCATGTGTTGCAGGTGCTGCTCGGCGCGCTTGCGGTCGGTGATGTCGAGCGAGGTGGTCAGCACGCAGGCCACCGGGATCGTGCCGCTGCTGAGCGGCGACTTGGTGGTCAGCAGGATGCGCCGCGCGCCGGTCTGGTCGACCACCTCTTCCTCGAAGCCGGGCAGCGCGTTGCCGGTGCGGAACACCAGCAGGTCGAGCGAGCGGCTGCGGCCCTCGTACTCCGGACCGAACACCTGCGCGATGCTCTGGCCGACCAGGGCGGTGGGCGAGGCGCCGGCCAGCAGCGCGTGCATCGCGTTGACGAACACGTAGCGGCCGTCGCGGTCGGTGGCGCTGATGAAGGCCGGTACGGTGTCGATCACCTGCACCAGGGACTCGCGGCTGTCGCGGAGCACCTTCTCGCGCGAGCGCTCGCTGTCCTGCAGGTCCCTCTCCAGCTTCTGCGCACGGGTCTGCAGCAGGCGGTGCTGGTTGTGCATGCGCAGCATGTTGCGCGCACGGGTGACGAACTCGGCATGGTCGACCGGGCTGCGCAGGAAATCGGTGGCGCCCGCCTCCAGGGCGGCCAGCCGGAAGGCGCGGTCGTCATAGGCGGTGATCACCAGCACGGGCACATCCGCACAGCCCGCGACTTCACGGAAGCGACGGGTGAACTCGGCGCCGTCGAGGGTCGGCATCTTGTAGTCGGTGATGACGAGGTCGGGCGTGACCTCGACCGCCCAGGTCAGGGCCTCGACCGGATCGCCGAAGGTGCGGACCGTGACGGTATCGTTGATGGTGCCGGCCAGGCGGGCGTAGATATGTCGGTTACTGGAGCGATCATCCAGGATGGCAATCAAAGTCACCGTCGCGACCAGCCCATCACAGCCTTCACTTCTCCCGCCGATATAATTTCGTTACAACTCAACATCGACGGGTCAGCCTGTGCAGGGGGAACACTAATACGTGTAGCACCCCCGGACGCCTGAAGCGAGGCGAACTAGGAGGAGTGGACACGTGGTCCGGACCACCGCTCGAGACGCCCGGATCTATCGAGCCGGATCACCTGACCAGGCCAGTTGATTGGCCACCCATCTGGCATCCAGGCTTGTTCGTGTTTTGTTCTTGACTGCGGCAGACGCGGGCGTGCACGCTCGACCCCCTGCGAAACCGTGCCGCGCACCGTGAAAGCGTACCGCGGAAGCAGGCTCGGGAAAGTGGAAGGAACAAGGCATGAGGGGGTGCTCGTCGATGCGGCAGCCGACTACCGCACGTTCAGCCGACCTTGCCCCCGCCTCGGTGCCGCCGCTGCGCAAGGGGCGCGGCGTTTCCGGCAACGTCGCCAACCGCTTCGACCGCCTCGATACCCGTCCCTTCGACGATGGCTGGGGCAGCATTGCCGATGAGAGCCTCGCACCTCCACCGGTCGCCACCACCCTCACGCCCGATGCGAGCCGAACCGCCATCTCCTGGAACAACTCCCCCGATCTCGGCTTCGACCGGGCGGTGAACCCGTATCGCGGCTGCGAGCATGGTTGCGTCTACTGCTATGCCCGTCCCAGCCACGCCTATCTCGGTTATTCGCCGGGCTTGGATTTCGAGACTAAACTGACCTTCAAGCCCGACATCGCCAAGCTGCTGGAGCGCGAGCTGCGCCGCCCGGGCTACGAGCCGGGACCGATCGCGCTGGGCTCGAACACCGATCCGTATCAGCCGGTGGAGCGCACGCTCGCCCTGACCCGGTCGGTGCTGGAGGTGCTCGAGCGCTTCGGCCATCCGCTCAGCATCGTCACCAAGTCGGCCGGCGTGCTGCGCGACAGCGACATCCTCTCGCGCATGGCCGGGCGCGGGCTGGTACGCGTGTGGCTATCCGTCACCACGCTCGATCCCGAACTGGCGCGACGCATGGAGCCTCGCGCCGCTAACCCGGCGCGCCGCCTGGCCGCGATCGCCTCGCTCGCCGAGGCCGGCATCCCGACCGGCGTGCTGGCAGCCCCGATGATCCCCGGTCTGAACGATTGCGAGCTGGAGCGCATCCTCGAGGCCGCGCACGCCTCGGGTGCGCGCGATGCGGGCTACACGCTGCTGCGCCTGCCGCTCGAACTGCGCGAGATGTTCGAGACCTGGCTGCACCAGCACTACCCGCAGCGCGCGCGGCACGTGCTCAACCTGATACGCGAGACCCGCGCGGGCATGCTCAACGACAGCCGCTTCGGGCACCGCTTCCGCGGCCAGGGCGTCTACGCCGATATGCTATCGCAACGGTTCGCACGCATCTCCCGGCGGCTCGGTCTGGCCGATGGGATGAAGCTGGAGACAGAGCATTTTCAGGCGCCGCCTTTGCCTGACTCCAGTATTCGCAAGGAGACGATGGCGCAGATGGTGTTATTCTAGAAACGCTACCGCGTGGTCGACGTATCGGGCGATCACCTCGTCAGGAGCGTTAAACTTTGAGTCTAAACTCGTTACGAGATGATAGCAAACCATGGCTGGATTGGTTACTGACTGCATCGCAGCTGGCAGTAATCATAGGCGCAATATCTGGTTTATTTTTTGTATTTGCTTATCTTCGTTCTGTTGGAGCTACTCTGCCAGCAGCCGATCTTCCTGCAATGACGTCGTTGTTCCTGTTAGTGGCGTTCTTGTTTAGCGTATTGGCGGCTTTCGTTGCTGGCTTCACTTCTCTACCGATGTTTGCAAGCCTAGTTTCCCCGGTGGCTCGAGATCAGTCTGCCCACCTAAATTGGTTTCAATCACATTTTTCGTACTATCTAGGTATGATTGGAGTTTTTATCGCCACAATAAATGTGCCGTTTTCTGTCAAGTTTACGCTCTTGTCCATCGGCGTTTTAATCTTGTCCGGCATTGCCGTTAATATTTGGCAGTTTAGAAATTCCGAGGGGGGTAAAATAGTCAAAATAATCAAGATACATTATTCTCAAATGATCGGGACGAGTATTTTTTACTTAATTAGGACTATAATAGGTTTATACTGGTCAATACTGGTTTTCGTTGTTATCTGGCGCTTAACGTCAATCCGGGTAGATTTGGCTCAGTTGAGTGACTCAAAAGCCAGCGCTCTAATATTCTTCATACTTCTCGCGATCGGGATTTCTTATACGTTCCTCACCTCTATTTCTGACAAAAATAAGCCACGCTTCTTTGTTTTGACATCGGTAGTGCTAGTAATATTTCTAGGTGTTATTCTGTCAGCTAGCATTTGGTGCGTGGAGTCTTCGCGAGCTCGGTATCGGCGGGGGCATCCTGGTTTCCGTATCACCTGTTTCGGTAGCTGGCACTGTCTCCGACTCCTCACGATCTTTATCGAAGTGCTTAGTTCTTGACTTTGGAAATCGCGCTCTCGTGCTTCCGGTGCAAATTTCAACCGACCAAAAGAAGATGAGTCCCTGTACAGCCGCCCAAGTGCCGTTCTTCTCCAGGTATCAAGAGCACCCACCGATAGAAGCCTTGCTATCTACGCGCCTGCTCCACACGATCACCCAGCGATAGATCAATTTTGCTATGATGGCGGTGATCAGCCAGGATCGTCCCTTATGAAAACTCGTCAGCGTATTCGGCAGATCAGATCATTCTGGCTGCACACAGCGTTCGTCACGATATCTTTCTTAGTATCGCCGTCAGCGGCGAATGCCCGCCATCACTCCCACCGTTCGGCTGCCATGGCCGGTACGTTCGACTACTACCTGCTGAGCCTGAGCATCGCGCCGAGTTTCTGCGCCCTCTCTCCCCACAACCAGGCCAAGGCGGAGTGCCGGACCCTGAGCGACACGGCATACCGGCGGACGCCGCTGACCGTGCACGGGCTCTGGCCCAACCTCGCTCGCGTGAGCGTCAACCGCCAGCCGCAGGACTGCCCGGGTCCGGAACTGGATGCGTTGCCATCCGACCTGCAAGCGCAGCTGCAGCGCTTCATGCCGGGCGGCCCGGGTCTCGCGCGGCACGAGTGGGAGCGGCACGGCACCTGCTCCGGCCTTTCGCCGGAGACCTATTTCGGGGACCTCGTCCGGCTCGCGCAGTCGGCGGACACTTCCGTCGGCACGCTGCTGCGCGACGACGCCATGCTCGGACGCACCGTGCGGATCGATGACCTGCTCACCCGCGTGGCTGTCAGGGACCCAGGCCTGGCGCGCGCGATCGTCGTCAGCTGCAGGTTCCCGCGCGGCGGTACTAGCGACGGGGCCGCCCTGATCGACGAGATCAGGATCGTCCTGTCGAAGGGTCTCGCGCCGATGCCGGCCGGTGATGTTGGCCTCGGCCAGAACTCGGGCTGCCCGGGTGGAGCCGGCTTCCTGCCTGGCTAAGGCAGCACCACCACGCCCTTGTGCTTGGCCTTCTGCTCGGGCTCGACGTGGATGTTGATCAGCGCGTCGCCGAGCTCCAGGCGTAGCGCGCGCTCGATGCGGTCGCAGATGTCGTGCGCGGTTTGCACCGCCATATGCCCCGGCACCACCAAGTGGAACTCGATGAACGTCATCGCGCCAACGCAGCGGGTACGCACGTCATGCGCTTCGATGGCGCCCTCGGCATTCTCCGAGATCACGCGGCGGATCTCCGCCACGGCACCCGGGTTGGTCACCTCGTCCATCAGCCCGCCGATCGAGTTGCGCGTCATTTGGAACCCGACGCGCAGTATGTTCGCCGCCACCAGCGCCGCCAGCACGGCATCCAGGCGCAGCCAGCCGGTCAGCGGGACCAGCGCGAAGCCGATCAGCAGGCAGCCGGAACTCCAGACGTCCGACATCACGTGCCGCCCGCCGGCGGCCAGCGCGGGCGAGCGCCGACGCCGTCCGACCCGGATCAGCACCAGCGCCCAGATGCAGTTCATCACGCCGGCTGCCGCGTTGATCGCGATGCCCTGCACCGGCGCGCTCGGCGCGTGCGGATGCTGCCAGCCGAGCCAGGCCTGATGGGCGATCGCGAACGCGGTCAGCAGCACCAGCGCGCCCTCCAATACCGCGGACAGGTACTCGGCCTTGTTATGGCCGTAGGGATGGTTGGCGTCGGCCGGACGGGCGCTGACGGACAGGGCGAGCACTGCCGCCGCGGCCGCGACCACGTTGATGATGCACTCGATCGCGTCGGAATAGAGTGCCACGCTGCCGGTCACCGCGTAGGCGGCGTATTTGAACAGCAGCACCGCCACGCTGACCGCGACGCTGCCCCAGCCGAGCTTCAGGAGAGGGCTCACCGGATCTCTCTCAGACGGCGCCGGCGATGGTCCGGACATGGTGCCCGCCATGTCGGTGGCCTCGATGGCCTTGATCGGTATGCTCGTATGCCATGGTCTCGCTGTCTGGATGCCTCCGCCGCTTCGATACGGGATCGGGGGGCGGGATGGTAGCGCGATGAGCAGGCCAGCAATGCCCTGCCGACGGCATGATCACGCTGGCGAGCCGGCGGAAAGCTGGGCTAGAGCAGCGCCATGCTGCGATTGAACGAACTCAAGCTGCCGCTCGACCACGCGCCGGACGCGCTGCGGGCGGCGATCGTCGCGCACCTGGGCCTGGAGACCTGCGACCTGCTCTCGTTCAGCGTCGCCCGGCGCGGCTTCGACGCCCGCAAGCGCGGCGCGATCAACTTCGTCTACCACCTCGACCTGCAGCTGCGCGACGAGGATGCGGTGCTGGACCGCCATGCGCACGACGCCAAGCTCATACGCACGCCCGACACCAGCTACCGCTTCGTCCCGCGCCCATCGCGACCGCCCGCGCACCGCCCGGTGGTGATCGGTGCCGGTCCGTGCGGGTTGCTGGCCGGGCTGGTGCTGGCTCAGATGGGCCTGCGACCGATCATCCTGGAGCGCGGCCGCATCGTACGCGCGCGCACCGTCGATACCTTCGCGTTCTGGCGCCGGGCGGAACTTACGCCCGAGAGCAACGTGCAGTTCGGCGAGGGCGGCGCCGGCACCTTCTCCGACGGCAAGCTGTACAGCCAGATCAGCGATCCCCGGCATTACGGCCGCAAGGTGCTGGAGGAGTTCGTGCGCGCCGGCGCCCCCGAGGAGATCCTGTTCGTCTCCAAGCCGCATGTCGGCACCTTCCGGCTGGTCAGCATGGTCGAGAGCCTGCGCCGGAGCATCGAGGCGCTCGGCGGCGAGTATCGTTTTGGAAGCCGCGTCACCGCGTTCCACATCGAGACCGAAGGCGGCCGGCGCCGCATCCAGGCCCTCGGCCTGCAGGATGGCAGTGTCATCGAGACCGGCCATGTGGTACTGGCGGTCGGCCACAGCGCCAGGGACAGCTTCGAGGCGATCCATGCCGCCGGCATCGCGATGCACGCCAAGCCTTTCTCGATCGGCGTGCGCATCGAGCATCCGCAGTCGCTGATCGATGCCGCCCGCTTCGGCTCGGACGCGCGCGACCCGAGGCTGGGTGCTGCCGACTACAAGCTGGTGCATCACGCGAGCAACGGCCGCGGTGTCTACAGCTTCTGCATGTGTCCCGGCGGTACCGTCGTCGCTGCCGCTTCCGAGGCGGGCAGGGTCGTGACCAACGGGATGAGCCAGTACTCGCGTGCCGAGCGCAACGCCAATGCCGGCATCGTGGTCGGTCTCACCCCAGAGGATTTCCGGTCCCATGCCGGTTCGTTCGATCCGGAAGGGCCGCTCGCCGGGATCGGCTTCCAGCGTCATTGGGAGGAGCGGGCGTTCGCCGTCGGCGGCAGCAGCTATCACGCGCCGGCGCAGCGGGTCGGGGACTTCCTGGCCGGGCGCGCCTCGACCGGTCTCGGTGCGGTGATCCCCTCCTACAAGCCCGGCGTCACGCCCGCGGACCTGGCCGCGTGCCTGCCCGACTACGTGGTCACCGCGATCCGGGAGGCATTGCCACAGTTCGACCGGCGCCTGCGCGGCTTCGCGCTCGAGGATGCGGTGCTGACCGGGGTCGAGACGCGCACCTCCTCGCCGCTGCGCATCCCGCGCGGCGACGATGGGCAGAGCCTTAACACGGCCGGCCTGTTCCCGGCAGGGGAGGGAGCCGGATATGCCGGCGGTATCCTGTCCGCAGGGGTCGATGGAATACGCGCGGCGGAAGCAATTGCGCGAATGATGAACTAAACTTCATATAACCGCGTGCAACTTCGATCAAGTCAATAAGCAATTATGTGATCCTCGACGATAAAGAAAACATTTTGAAATAAACTGGACTGGCGACATGGTCGGGCATACACGAGCCAGGACCCTGATATGCAAATAAAAAGACTCTCGGCATCGCTGGTGGCAGCTGGCGTCGCAGCTGCGGCACCGCATGCCCATGCTGCCAAAGTGCAGTTAACTTCCGCGGTCGCCCCGGGCCAGCCGGTCGCCTTCGACGTCATCGTGCCGCTGCGCGACAGCGCCGGACTGGAGGCGCTGCTCAAGGCACAGCACGATCCGGCATCGGGATCGTTCCACCACTGGATCACCCCGCAGCAGTTCGCCCAGCGTTTCGGGCCCGATGCCGCGACGATGAGCAGTGTCGCCGCCAGCTTCAAGGCCAAGGGTCTCTCGGTCGAGATGCACTCGCGCAGCATGCGCGTGACCGGGACCGCGGCGGTGGCCGGCAAGGCGCTCGGCACCAGCCTGATGATGGGTTCGGTAGTCGGTACACCCGGTAGCCGCATGGTCGCGGCCAGCACGCCTACACTCCCTGCCGCCGTTGCCAATGCCGGCGCGGTGGTGCTCGACTTCGCGCAGAACACGCACATGGCGCACACCTTCTCGCGTCGCGTGAACGGCGTCGCGGTGCCGTTCGCGTCCGCCGACAACCGCAAGTCCACCACCGGCGGCTACTGGTACACCGACCTCAAGCAAGCCTATCAGTATCCGTCGTACCAGACCAAGATCTCGGTCAACGGCAAGACCCAGCGGCTGGACGGAACCGGCACCACCATCGGCATCCTGATGTCGAGCGACATCATCGACAGCGACGTCAAGGCGATCTTCGACCACGAGAATTTCAGCAAGAACGCGGGCGTGAAGGACCCGACCCTGTTCAAGCGCGTCTACGTCAATGGCGGCGCAAGCGTCGCCACCGGCATCAGCACCGGCGTGATCGACGAGTCCTCGCTCGACGTGCAGGAGTCACTCACCGGCGCCCCCGGCTCGCACGTGGTGCTCTACGACATCCCCGACCTGTCGGACCAGAACATCATTTCCGGCTACATAACGATCGACGAGGCGAACGAGGCGGACATCGTCAGCTCGTCGTTCGGCGGCTGCGAGATCGGCTATACCGCCGCCTACAATAACGGCATCGACTTTACCTACCTGCTCACCATCGAGCATGAGCTGTACGAGCAGGGCAACGCCCAGGGCATCAGCTTCCTGGCCAGCTCCGGCGACCAGGCCGGTCTGGAATGCCCGACCACCAACTATGCGGTGAACAAGACGCCGGGCAACTTCATCCCCAGCGTCTCGACGCCGGCGGCGGACATCAACGTGACCGCGGTCGGCGGCACCAACGTGGTGACGAAGCACAGCACCACCTCGCTGGACTCCACCTACGTCAGCGAGAATGCCTGGTCCGACCCGGAGATCCCCTACGACATCTACGGCCTCGGCTCCACCGTGTCCGGCGGTTCCTGGGGTGCCGGCGGCGGCGTCAGCGCGCTGTCCACCAAGCCGAGCTACCAGGCGCTCAGCAACACCGGCTCCTCGAACCACCGCGTCGTGCCCGACATCGGCATGGAGGTCGGCGGCTGCCCGGGCGGCATCGCGATCCTGCCCTGCAACGGCGGCAACAATCCCATCAACGGCAGCGGCAACAAGGATCGCTCCTACGTCATCGTCGCGATCCAGGGCAAGTTCTTCGGCCTGATCGGGACCAGCGTGTCATCGCCCGAGCTTGCCGGCGCCACCGCGCTGATGATCGAGCAGTACGGCCGCATGGGAAACCTCAACAACTACATCTACGCCTCGTCGGCGATCCAGAGCGTGTTCGGCGGCGGCGCGAAACTGCCCTCGACCGAGTTCCATCGCAACATCCCTGGCTATAACGGCGTGATCTCGAACAGCACGTTCGGGCCGGACTTCAACTACACGACCGGCGTCGGCACGCCCATCGTCTATCGATACATCGGCGCATCGAGCGCCCAGCCTGCCGGGCTGCCGCAAACTGCCAGCAACCCGTAACACCTGACTTGCCTGCTTCCCCGTCCGCTCAGCGCGGACGGGGCTCCGCCTCATGAAATCAGTCTGCCATGCCGGTTCTCGCTCTCCAGGCAGAGCGACAGGATCGCCTCCGATACCTTCTCCGGCTGCGGCAGCCTCGATGCATCCTCGCCAGGCATCGCCTGCGCGCGCATCCGGGTCGCGACGATACCCGGATCGAACAGGTTGATGCGCAACCGGTCCTGTCCGGACATTTCGTCCGCCCAGGCCAGCACCAAGTTCTCCATCGCCGCCTTGCCTGCTCCGAGCATGCCCCAGAAGGCGACCGGCTCGCGGGCGTGGCCGTCGGTCAGGAACACCGCCCGTCCGGCGGGCGCCGCCCGCAGCAGCGGCGCCGTCGTGCGTATCAGCCGCCACGCGGCCGTGACGTTGACCGATAAGGCCTGATCCCAGTCGCGCTCGGCGATGTGCGGCACCGGTGTCAGCGCGCCGAGCGCCGCCGCCGCGTGCACCAGTATGTCGAGCCTTCCGAAACGCGTGGCCAGGGTCGGTCCGATGCCGTCGATGCCGGCGCCGTCCAGCAGGTCGAGCGGCAGCAGCGTCGCGCCCCGCTCCGCGCCCGGCTCGCTCCGGATCAGGTCGTCGGTCTCCTCCAGGCCGCCGGGACTGCGCGCGGTCAGCACGCAATGCGCCCCCTGACGGGCCAGCGCGCGGGCCACCGCCCGGCCGATGCCGCGGCTGGCTCCGGTGATCAGCGCGACATGCCCGGCCAGAAGCGGCCTGGGCCGGTCCACCTCCTCACGCTACCTTGGCCGGGCGGGCCCGGCTGTTCTCGTCGACGTCGGCGAGGTCGATCGGGTATTTGCCGGTGAAGCAGGCATCGCAGAAGTGCGGCTGTTGCGGGTCGCGGCCGGGCTGGCCGAGGGCGCGGTAGAGCCCGTCGATCGAGATGAAGGCCAGGCTGTCGGCACCGATCAGCTCGGCCATCTCGGCCACGTCATGGTTCGCCGCGAGCAGCTTGCCGCGCTCGGGCGTGTCGATGCCGTAGAAGCAGGAATGCGTCGTCGGCGGCGACGAGATGCGCATATGCACCTCGGTGGCACCGGCGGCGCGCACCATCTCGACGATCTTGCGGCTGGTGGTGCCGCGCACGATGGAGTCGTCGACCAGGATCACCCGCTTGCCCTGCATCGCCGCGCGATTGGCGGAGTGCTTGAGCTTGACGCCGAGGTTGCGGATCTGGTCGGTCGGCTCGATGAAGGTGCGACCGACATAGTGGTTGCGTATGATGCCGAGCTCGAACGGCAGTCCGCTCTCCGTGGCATAGCCCATCGCGGACGGCACGCCGGAGTCCGGGACGGGCACCACGACGTCGGCCGCGACCGCGCTCTCGCGTGCCAGCTCGGCGCCGATGCGCTTGCGTGCGTCATAGACGGCGTGTCCGTCCAGCACGGAATCCGGGCGCGCGAAATAGATGTACTCGAACACGCAGAACCGACTCCTGTTCGGCCCGAACGGCTTCAGCGAGCGCACGCCGGAATCGTCGATGACGACGATCTCGCCGGGCTCGACGTCGCGCACGAACTCGGCGCCGACGATGTCCAGCGCGCAGCTCTCGCTCGCCAGCACCCAGGACGGCGAGAGGCTGGAATGCTCGGCGTTGATGCGGCCCAGGATCAGCGGACGCACGCCGAGCGGGTCGCGCACGCCGAGCATGGCCTCCTGCGACAGCCCGACCAGGGAGTAGGCGCCCACCACCTGCTTGAGCGCGTCGATCAGGCGATCGGTGACGGTCGAGTACAGGCTGATCGCGATGAGGTGGATGAACACCTCGCTGTCGGTGGTGGACTGGAAGATGCAGCCGCGCCGCACCAGCTCCCGGCGCAGGCTGCGTGCGTTGGTCAGGTTGCCGTTATGGGCGACCGCGAGGCCGCCGAACTCGAACTCGGCATAGAGCGGCTGCACGTTGCGCAGCAGCGTGGCTCCGGTGGTGGCGTAGCGGTTATGGCCGACCGCGGCGTGGCCGGGCAGGCCGGCGATGATCCGCGCGTCGCCGAACACGTCGCCGACCAGCCCCATGCCCTTGTGGCTGTAGAACCGGCTGTCGGCCTCGGCACTGGCGTCGTAGCTGACGATGCCGGTGGATTCCTGGCCGCGATGCTGCAGCGCATGCAGCCCGAGTGCGGTCATGGCTCCCGCGTCGAGGGCATTCCAGATGCCGAACACGCCGCACTCCTCGTGCGGCTTGTCGTCGTCGCCGTCGAGGTCCGCGAGATCGAGGGGGTTCATCGCCATTTCAGAAACTCTCCTGGCCGGATGCCGGTGCGGCTTGAAGCCCGGCCTGCGGCAGAATGGGGCGCCAGCGTTCGGGTGCCTGGGCGAGGGCATAGCGTGCGCCCGCATGCAGATAGGGCAGGCCGTGCGCCGTGCGCACCGGGTCCGGCCAGTTCGCCTGCGGCAGCACGAAGGCGAGTACGAGGTAAGCCAGCACGAGCAGGGCCGCGCCACGCACCAGGCCGAAGCCGAAGCCGAGGATGCGGTCGATCCCGCCCAGCAGGGACAGGCGGACCAGCCGGCTCATCAAGTTGGCCAGCACGGACAGCGCGATCAGGATGAGCACGAAGACGACGGCGAAGCATACCACGTCGGCGATCAGCCCGTCCTCGATCCAACGCCTGGCAAGCGGCAGGGCAGCACCGTAGAGGCGACCGGCCAGCACTGCCGCGATGATCCAGGCCGCCACGCCGAGCAGCTCGCGCGCGAAGCCGCGCAGGAAGCCGGCCAGCGCGGAGAAGGCGACGATCCCAAGCATCACCGCATCGACCCAGTTCATCGGCTCCATCTCAGCGCTCCGGTCCGGTCGCCCGAGTCCCATGGCTCGGGGCACCGCCGTGCGCGGGTATATCGTCCGTGCCCGGCCCTGGCGCCAGCCTTTTCAGGGCAGCTTCGTGCTGTCGACCCGCCAGGGCTGGCCCAGGCGGCGCTTGGGTCGGCCCTCGCCGGTGGTCATCTCGTGCAGCAGGGAGCCGAGGCGCTCGCGCTTGTGCAGCTCCATCCAGATCTCGTCCGGCTCCACCCCGGCGGCAGCCCAGAGCAGCGTCACCGCGGAGAGCAGCGAGGCCGAGCTGCGCACCAGGGCGGCGCCATCCTGCACGGTCGCGCTGGCGATGCAGCCGACCGCCTCGACCCCCGTCTGCTGGGCCAGCCGGAGCAGGCCGGCGGGGTCGGCGACGTCACGGTTCGAAGCGTCGTGCAGCACCCGTGCCCACAGCGCCGCGAAGATCGCCTCCGAAGACGGCCCGCTCACCGGATTAGGCCGCGGCCATGCCCGCTACACCGTGAAATACTTCGCCTCCGGGTTCAGGATCACCAGGGCGCTGGTCGATTGCTCGGGGTGCAGCTGGTAGCCGTCCGACAGCGACACGCCAATCCGCTCCGCACCGAGCAGCTCCAGCAGCGGCACCTGGTCCTCCAGCTTGGGGCAGGCGGGATAGCCGAACGAGTAGCGCGAGCCGCGGTAGCCCTGCTGCAGCAGCTTGTCCATGTCGCGGTCATCCTCGCGAGCGAAGCCGAGCTCGGCGCGTATGCGCTTGTGCGAGTACTCCGCCATCGCCTCGGCCATCTCTACCGACAGGCCATGAAGATAGAGATAATCCTGGTAGCGGTCGGCCTCGAACCATTCGCGCGCGGTGTCGGAAGCCTTCTGGCCGACCGTCACCACCTGCAGTCCGACCACGTCGCGCACGTTGTCGTCGATGTCGCGTATGAAGTCCGCGACGCAGGCGCCATCCTCGCGCGGCTGCCGCGGCAGGCTGAAGCGCGCCACCTCGGTGCTGCCGTCGGGCTCGAACAGGATCAGGTCGTTGCCCTGTCCGGCGGCCTTCCAGTAGCCGTAGATCGATTGCGGATGCAGGATGTCGGCCTGCTTGCAGAGCGCCATCATGCGCTTCATCACCGGGCGCAGCTCCTGCTTGGCCCAGCCGAGGAAGTCATCCAGCGAGCGGCCCTGTTTCCGGAAGCCCCACTGGAACTGGTACAGGCTGCGCTCATTGAGGAAGGGCAGCACCGCTTCCGGCGTGGAGGAGATGACCCTGGCGCCCCAGAACGGCGGCTCGACCGGCGGCAGCCCGTTATTGACCCGCCTGCGACGCGCCTGTGCGGCCAGGATGTCGACCGGCTCGAAGCCGCGCGTCTCGGCCAGCTCCGGCTCGCGCTTGTTGATGCGAACTTTGCCCTTGCGTCGCGACTGCAGCGCCGAGAGGTAGTCGTCGAAGCCGCCGGTGGCGACCTTGTCCATCAGCCCGAGCCCGTCGAAGGCGTCGCGCGCGTAGGCGACGCGGCCGCCGGCATAGGCCGCGACGCAGTCCTCCTCGACGTAGTTGCGTGTCAACGCGGCGCCGCCCAGCAGCACCGGGACGGTCAGCCCCTGGCGCGACATCTCCTCCAGGTTCTCGCGCATCACCACGGTGGACTTCACCAGCAAGCCGGACATGCCGATGGCGTGCGCGTTCTCGCGCCGGACCGCGGCCACCATGTCCGCGAGCGGCACCTTGATGCCGAGGTTGACCACCCGGTAGCCGTTGTTGGTCAGGATGATATCGACCAGGTTCTTGCCGATGTCGTGCACGTCGCCCTTCACCGTGGCGAGCACGATGGTGCCGCGCTCCTGTCCGGCGACGCGCTCCATGTGCGGCTCCAGGTGCGCCACCGCGGCCTTCATGGTCTCGGCGGACTGCAGCACGAAGGGCAGCTGCAGCTTACCCGAGCCGAACAGCTCGCCGACGGTCTTCATGCCGTCGAGCAGGATGGTGTTGATGATGTCGAGCGGCTTGTGCCGCGTCATCGCCTCGTCGAGCTCGCCTTCGAGGCCCTTGCGGTCGCCGTCGATGATGCGGTCGCGCAGCCTTCCCTCGACGGTCTCGGCGCGGGTCTTCTTGGTGGCGTCGGCGAGCTTGCGATCGGCGAACAGCTCCAGGATCCGATGGAGCGGGTCGTAGCCCTCTGCGCGACGATCCAGCAACAGATCCTCGGCGACCTTCACCTCCTCAGGTGGGATCTGGTGCAGCGGGCGGATCTTGCTGACATGCACGATCGCCGCGGTCATGCCCGCCTTGACGGCGAGGTCGAGGAACACCGAGTTCAGCACCGCCCGGGCAGCTGCGTTGAGGCCGAAGCTGACGTTGGACAGCCCCAGCACGATCTGGACGTCGGGGAAGCGGTCGTGGATGCCTTTGATGCCCTGCAGCGTCCACAGCGCCAGCTTGCGATCGTCCTCATTGCCGGTCGCCACAGTCAGCACCAGCGGATCGATCATCAAGTCCGACTGCGGCAGGCCATGCGTACCGCAGCAGAAGGTGACCAGGCGTTCGGCGATCTCGATCTTGCGCTCGGCGGTCTTGGCCATGCCGGTCTCATCGATCGTCCCGGCCACGACGGCGGCGCCGAACTTGCGCGCCATCCGCAGTCGTGCCCCGGCATGCGCCTCGCCATCCTCGAAGTTGATCGAGTTGATGATCGGCTTGCCGCCATGCAGCTTGAGCGCCGCCTCGATGACGTTGGTCTCGGTGCTGTCGATCACCAGCGGCGCGTTCACCGAGGCGGTGAAGCGCGTGATCACCTCGTTCATCTCGCGCACCTCGTCGCGTCCGACGAAGGCGGTGCAGATGTCGAGGCTGTTGCTGCCTTCGGCGACCTGCTCGCGGCCTACCGTCACCGCCGCGTCCCAGTCCCCGGCTTCCTGCAGCTCGCGCCACTTGCGAGAGCCGTTGGCGTTGCAGCGCTCGCCGATCGAGAAGTAGCTGTTCTCCTGGCGCAACGGCACCTGGCTGTACAGGCTGGCGATCGACGGCACCCAGACCGGACGGCGCGCCACCGGCGCCGGACGCAGGCCGCCGGCGCGTCGTCGCAGCATCGCGTCCAGGGCCTCGATATGCGAGGTCGTGGTGCCGCAGCAGCCGCCGACCAGGTTGAGCCCGTCCTCGACGATGAAGCGCTCGACCCAGGAAGTCATCTCGGCGGCGCCCAACGGGTAGTGGGTCAGCCCGTCGACCAGCTCGGGCAGCCCGGCATTCGGCTGGACCGACAGCAGGCCGGGCCAGTTGGCGGCGAGCCAGCGCACGTGCTCGGCCATCTCCTGCGGCCCGGTGGCGCAGTTCAGCCCGAGCAGCGGCACGTCGAGCGCGTGGATGGTGGTGGCGGCGGCGGCGATGTCGGGGCCGACCAGCAGCGTGCCGGTGGTCTCGACGGTCACCTGCACGAAGATCGGCGTGTCGGTTCCCGCCTCGGCGCGGGCGAGCTTGGCGCCGTTCACCGCGGCCTTGATCTGCAGCGTGTCCTGGCAGGTCTCGATCAGCAACGCGTCGACGCCGCCCGCGATCAGGCCGCGGCACTGCTCGGCGAGGGCGGCTTCCAGCGGGTCGTAGGCGATGTTGCCCAGGCTCGGCAGCTTGGTGCCCGGCCCGATCGAGCCGATCACGTAGCGGTGGCGGCCATCGGAGAAGCCGTCCGCGGCCTCGCGCGCCAGCTCGGCTGCGATCCGGTTGATCTCGACGGCACGGCCGCCGAGGTCGAACTCGGCCAGCGTGATCGGCGAGCCCCCGAAGCTGTTGGTCTCGACCATGTCGGCGCCGGCGGCGAAGTAGCCGCGATGGATCTCGCGCACCAGGTCCGGCCGCGACAGGTTGAGCACCTCGGTGCAGTTCTCCTGGCCCCAGTAGTCGCGCTCGACATCCAGATCCAGCATCTGCACGCGCGAGCCCATGCCGCCGTCGCAGAGCAGCACCTGGTCACGCAGCGCATCGAGCAGATGGGGTCTTGTCATTCGGCGCGGCCTCGGCATGGTTGCCCCCATGAAGTGCTCACTCGACGCGGCGGCTTCAACACGCCATCGGGGCGGCCGGCGCTTGTCCTCCGCGCGCGGCCGGCTGTCCAGAGCATGCTGATCGACGCCCGCATCCCGGTGCGCTTCCTCGATCCCGCGACCGATCCGGGCACCTGTGACCCGGCACGCGCCGACCAGGCCCTGCTGCTGCCCGAAACGATCCGGATGCCGCAGCAGGGCTGGGCCGTCGTGCTGCGTCTGCCCGGTCCGCCGGCGGCTGTCGCCCATGCGCCCGGTTGCGCCTGCTGCATCGCCCGGACGCCGCAGGCGGCCCTGCTGACCGGGCTGTTCCAGGCGCGCGCACGTGGCGAGGTGGCATTCTTCCGAGCGGTGACGGCCATCCTGCCCGAGCCGGAGGCAGCAGCCCTGCGCGCGTTACTCATTGCTGATCCGTTCTTATCGGGATGCTTCCGGCAGGCTGGCTGACCCACTTGCCAGCAACACCTCATTTAATATAGCCCGATATTAAAATTGAGAGGCAACTTTTGACCTTCAGGCAAAGAAGGCAGTAGAAAACAGCGGAAACCGCATCACCCCTATGCTAGGGTTCGCCGCATCAAGTCGCTGCCCTCGACGGTTCAACTGTCTGCACGAGCCCGGGATCGCGCTTCGCCAGAGGAAAACCAGTGGCCCTAACCAACGACAACGCCGATTTCGCGGATGCCGGTCATGGCGCTTCAGGTAGCCTGGGAGCCGGTACAGCCAATGCGGACGGACGCCTGTCACGGCTGCGCGCGGTCATGGCGGCGGCACGCTACCACGGCGCGGAGCTCGATCCGCGTGACTTCCGCGGCGCCATCACGGAAGTCACGCCGTCCCCGGCCAGCCTGGTCATCTGGCTGAACGAGCAGGGCCTGGTGGCCAAGGCGATGCGCCTGAAATGGCGCTACCTGGTCCGCCTGCACGACACGCCGCCGCTCGCCCTGATGTTCAAGGACGGCTCGGCGGCGCTGCTGGTCGGCGCCGATCCGGGCCGCGGCGTGGTCTGGCTGCGCGACCCGATGGGCAACGACGGCGATGCGCCGGTCGCGGTCGACGAGCTGCGCCTGTCCCAGGTCTGGACCGGCGACGTCGTGCTGGTGGCGCGCAGTCGCAACCAGTCCGAGACCGAGGCCGCGATCAATATCGGCTGGCTCACCCGCATGGTGCTGCGCGAGAAGAAGTCGCTTCGCGATATAGCCATCGCCTCGGTCGTGCTCAGCCTGCTGACCATCTTTCCCGCGCTGATCGTGATGCAGGTCATCGACAAGGTGGTCAACCACCACTCGATGGCGACCCTGGTCTCGATCTCGATGATCATCCTGACGCTCACCGCCTACGAGACGCTGCTCAGCTACGGGCGCCGCGAGATCGTGCTGGTGCTGTCGACGCGCCTGGACAGCCGCATCGCGCTGGTGATCTTCGCCCGGCTGCTGTCGCTGCCGCTGGAGTATTTCGAGCGCCAGCAGGCCGGCAACGTGATCGGCCGGGTATCGGCGATCTACCGGGTGCGCGACTTCATCACCGGCAAGCTGATGACCACCTTCCTCGACATGTTTACCCTGATGGTGATCCTGCCGTTCCTGTTCGTGATGAGCACCACGCTGGCCTGGATGACGCTGGCCGGCGCCGGGCTGATCGGCCTGATCGTGGTGATCTTCATCGGCCCGATCAGCCGGCTGGTCGGCCGCGTAATCTCCGCCGAGATGCGTCGCGGCAGCATCCTCTACGAGAGCGTCGCGGGCATACGCACGCTCAAGACCCTGGCCCTGGAGCCGGCCCGCCGCGTCGAGTGGGACGTGGCCACGGCCGACGTGGTGAGCGCCAAGCTGGAGGCCGGCCGGCTCGCGAACTGGCCCTCGACGCTGGCGATGCCCATCGAGATGTTCATCAGCCGCGGCGTCATCCTGGTAGGCGCCTACCTGCTGCTCACCGGCAGCAGCACGCTCGGCGCCGGCGGCCTGGTCGCGTTCATGATGCTCGGCGGACGCGTCGCCTCGCCGCTGGTCAGCCTGGCCAAGCTGCTGGAGGAGTTCACCGACATCCGCGCCGCCCTCGGCGAGGCCGGCTCGGTGCTCAACCAGCCCACCGAGACCAAGGCGCTGACCAACGGCATGCGTCCCAAGATCCTGGGCGCGCTGTCCTTCCAGGAGGTCATGTTCACCTATCCGGGCGGCTCCAGCAGGGCGCTCGACGACGTCAGCTTCGAGATCCCGGCCGGCACCATGCTCGGCGTGGTCGGGCGCAGCGGCTCGGGCAAGTCGACGCTCACCCGCCTGCTGCAGGGCGTCAGCCGCAACTACACCGGCTTCCTCAAGCTGGACGGCATCGACCTGCGCGAGATCAACCTGACCCACCTGCGCAAGTCGTTCGGCGTCGTGCTGCAGGACAACTTCCTGTTCCGCGGCACCATACGCGACAACATCACCGCCAACCGTCCCGGCCTGACGCTGGAGGACGCGGTGCGCGCCGCGCGGCTGGCCGGCGCCGAGGAGTTCATCGAGCGCATGCCGGCCGGCTACGAGACCTGGATCGAGGAGGGCTCGACCAACATCTCCGGCGGCCAGAAGCAGCGCCTCGCCATCGCGCGCGCGGTGATCACCGACCCCAAGCTGATGATCCTGGACGAGGCGACCTCGGCGCTCGACCCGGAGTCCGAGGCGCTGGTGAACGCCAACCTCAAGCGGATCAGCAAGGGCCGCACCATGGTGATCGTCTCGCACCGGCTGTCGTCGCTGGTCGATTGCGACCAGATCCTGGTGATGGAGCGCGGCCACATCGAGGACATAGCACCGCACCACGTGCTGCTCGAGCGCTGCGCGATCTACCGCCAGCTCTGGATGCAGCAGACCCGCCACATGAACCCGGAGAACCGGCAGGCAGGGCCCGCGCCGCTTCTGGCCGAGGGAGATTGATCCGATGAGCGGCACCGAAATCGTTCCCGCCGGGCGCTCCGGCGTCGGCGGCGGCAGGCAGTCCAGGCGTGCGGCGCGTCGTCGCGACAATGACGACGACATGCCGCACGACCTGCTGGAGTTCAACTCGCCGAGTGCGGCGCTGGTGGCGATGCCGCCGAACGCCACCGCCCGCTACATCACCTGGATCGTCGGCTCGATGGCGATCACGATGATCGCCGTGATGGGCCTGTTCCCGCTCGACCGCGTCGTGAGCACGACGGGCGAGCTGGTCTCGACCGCCTCGACCATGCTGGTGCAGCCGCTGGAGACCGCGATCGTGAAGTCGATCGACGTCAAGGAGGGCGAGGTCGTACACAAGGGACAGGTGCTGGCGCATCTCGACCCGACCATGACCGGCGCCGACGCCACCAACCTGCAGCAGCAGACCCAGGCGTACAAGTCGCAGATCGACCGTCTGGAGGCGGAGGCGGCGGGCACCGACTACAAGTTCGACCTGAACAACCCGGCCTCGACGTCGCAGGCGGCGATCTTCATGCGCCGGCAGTCCGAGTTCAAGGCCAAGATGCTGAACTACAGCCAGCAGATCGAGGCGCTGCGCAGCGACGTCCATGCCAACCAGGCTTCGGCGGCGATGTATGGCGGACGCGTCAAGCTCGCCACCGACGTGCACAACATGCGCATGGAGCTGCAGCGCGACCAGGTCGGCAGCCGGCTGTCGTCGCTGACCTCGCAGGACGAGCTGATGGAGGTGGAGCGCTCGCAGATCAACGCCCAGCAGAGTGCGGCCGGCGCGCAGAGCAAGCTCAACGCGATGGTCTCCGAGCAGGAAGGCTTCACGCAGAACTGGAAGGCGCAGATCTACCAGGACCTGACCGAGGCGCAGCACAAGTACTACGAGGCCAAGGGCGACCTCGACAAGGCGGTCATGCGGCAGAGCCTGGTGACCATGCGCGCCCAGGCCGACGCCGTGGTGCTGACCATCGCCAAGGTCTCGGTCGGCTCCGTGCTGAACCCGGCCAGCCAGTTCATCACCCTGGTGCCGCTCGACGCGCCGCTGGAGATCGAGGCCAAGCTGAAGGGCAGCGATAGCGGCTACGTCAAGCTCGGCGACAAGGCGCTGATCAAGTTCGCGACCTTCACCTACACCCAGTATGGCGGCGCCGAGGCGACGGTGCGCAACGTCAGCGCCGACAGCTTCACCAAGGATAGCACCAATGGCGGCCAGCCCGGCAGCAGCGCAGCGCCCGGCAGCGACACACTGGGCGGCTCCCCGGACACCTTCTACCGCATCCGTCTGCGGGTCGACCGCTATACCCTGCACGGCGTGCCGAACTACTTCCACCCGACGCCGGGCATGCCGGTGACCGCGGATATCAAGGTCGGCAAGCGCACCATCCTGCGCTACCTGCTCAGCACGGTGCTTCCGGTCGCCACGGAGGGCATGCGCGAGCCGTAGGAAAGGCCTACGCTCTCCGTGCCTTTCCCGCTTCCCCGCCGGCGACCTTGCCCGCCGGCGATTTCGAGGGTGTTCCGGCTCCGATGCCCAGTTTGATCAGCCAGCGCCTGGCATCGTTGTTCTCGACGAAGTCGAAGCTCGACTACGCACGCAGCCTGATCGAGGCGGGCGAGACCAAGCGCGCCTTCGCACCGCTCAGCGCCGCCGCGCGTTCCGGGATCCCCGAGGCGCAGTTCCGGGTCGGACGCGCCTATCTCGACGGCACCGGCGTCCCGGTCAGCCGCGAGGAGGGCGCGCGCTGGATGCAGCGCGCCGCGGAGGCGGGCTGGGTCGAGGCGCAGTTCGTGCTCGCCACCCTGCACCTGTTCGGTCTTGGCGCTACCGTGGATGCCGGCCACACGCTGTTCGCGCAGGGCCCGGACCAGGCCAACGCCAAGCCCGACTACGAGCAGGCGGCGCTGTGGGCGCGTCGCGCGGCCGAAGCCGGCTCGCCGGACGGGCAGGCGCTGTACGGCTACATCCTCACCTCCGGCCCGGAGGAGATGCGCGACCTCGGGCAGGCCGACCTCTGGTATCGCAAGTCGGCCGATGCCGGCTGCTCGCAGGGCTCGCTCGGCCTCGGGCTCGCCCTGCTGGCGCGCGAGGACGACGCCGAGGCTCAGCAGAAGGCCGCCATCGAGCTGACCAAGGCGTCGGCGGGCGGATTGCCGACGGCGATGTACCTGCTCGGCGTCATGGTCGAGCGCGGCGCCGGGGTGAAGCAGGACATGCAGGCGGCGGCGGCGCTCTACCGCCAGTCGGCCGAGAAGGGCGTGCGCTCCGGCCAGGCGCGCTACGGGCTGGCGCTGATGGAGGGGCGCGGCGTGCAGCGCGACATCACCCAGGGCGAGAGCTGGCTGCGACGCGCGGCGCTGGCCGGCGACGCCGAGGCGGCGGCGCTGATCGGCGACCTCTATGCGCGCGGCGGCGACCTGCCGCCGAACTATGCCGAGGCGGCGACATGGTACAGCCGGGCCGCCGCGCAGGGGCACGCCGCTGCATCGCGTGCGCTCGGGTCGCTCTACCTGACCGGCGCCGGGGTGCAGCGCGACCCCGACGAGGCCGCGCGCTGGTTCCGCCGCTCCGCCGAGCAGGGCGACGAGGCCGCCCATATCGACCTCGCCAACCTGGTGATGGCCGGCGGCGGCCAGGAGGCCGACCGCATCGCGGCGCGCGAGCGCTTCGAGCAGGCGGCCAGTGCCGGCGACCTGGTGGCGGCCTTCAACTTCGGCGTCTGTCTGGCCGAGGGGGTCGGTGTCGAGCGCAATGAGCGCAAGGCCGCGATCTGGCTGCGTCGCGCGGCCGACGGGGTGGTGCACGCGCAGTACTGGTATGGCCGCATGCTCACCGAGGGCCGCGGCATCGAGATCGACCTCAAGGAGGGGCGGCTCTGGATCGCGAAGGCTGCCGAGAGCGGCATGCCCGACGCCCAGGTCGCCTACGCCGAACTGCTGCTGGCCGGACGCGGCGGTGCCAAGGACCACGCGGCGGCGCTGCGGATGTTCGAGCGCGCGGCCGAGCACGGCCACATCAACGCGCTGTTCTCGGTGGGCGCGATGCATGGCGGCGGGCACGAGGTCCCGGAGAACCGGACCCTGGCGCAGGACTTCTTCCGGCGCGCCGCCGAGCGCGGCCACGCCATGGCGCAGCTGATGCTGGGCCGCTACCTGGTGCGCGGCCTCGCCGGCGAGACCGACGTGGCGGCGGCACGCGTCTGGCTGCAGCGCGCCAGGGCGCAGGGCATCAGCCAAGCCGACGCGGAGCTCTCGCGTATCGGCGAGGGGCCGCCGGCAGTCCGGGAAGGGCGCCCGCAGAACCGGCAGAAGCATCCGATGCCGACCGGTCCGGACGGCACGGTCGCCTCCCTGCCGGAGGGCCGCGCACCGGACGCATCCGGCGAAGTCGCTCCGGTCGGCGCAAGCCTCTGATACCGATTGCCCTATCGGGCGACCGGTATCAGAACCGCTTTTGCACGTGGCCGCCCCGCCAACCCCACGTGCATACCGGTCAGCCCAAAGGGCCGCCGATATGACAGCAGCTGCCGAACCGCTCCGGGTCACCGTGGTCAGCGAGGCGGACCGGGCGGACTGGCGGAGATGGGCACAGGCGCGGGCGCAGGAGGCATTCCTGCAGGGGCGTCTCGCGGGCGAGCGGGGCGACAATGCCGCCTCGCGGCGCTGGCTCGAACGCGCCAGGCGCATCAGCCTCGGTGCCACGCACGTCGATGTCGCCCTGGCCTTCGCCCGCATCGGCGCGGGCGACGCGAACGGCGCCATCATGCTGCTGCGTGACCTGCTGCGGCGGTTCGATTTCCGCGAGGGCTGGGTGGCGCTGGCCGCCGCCCACCATGCGCTGAGGCAGCCGGACGAGGCCGCGCAGGCGCTGCAGCGGGCGCTGTCGCACCATGCGCCCGATCCGGCGATGACGGCGATGATGGGCCATGTCACGCACGCCGCGATGTGGCCGGGCTGGTGCGGGCTGTCCGGCAGCGGACGCCTGCTGGTCGACGGCGCGGACGCGTTCGCCCGCATCGGTGCGTACGACATGAGGCTCGACGGCGAGAGGCTGCGCGACCGGCTGCCCGCGCGCTGGCGTCAGGGGCACAGGATCGAGGTCCGGCGCGGCAGCGCCCCTCTGCTCGGCAGCCCGCTCGACGTGCGGAGCATCCTGCGCACCGAGGGCTTCGTCGAGTGGAGCGGGGAGGGGTTGCGCGGCTGGCTCTGGCATCCCGGCGAGCCCGAACGGGCGCCGCGGCTCAGCATCGTGGGCGCGGACGGCAGCCGGCGGCGCCTGCGGCTCGATGCGTTCGCGGAGCAGATCGACAGCGAGACCCCGCTCGCGCGTCCGCGCCGGCTGCTGGTGCCTGCCGCCGGGCTGCCGCAGGGCGCGCTGCGGCTGCTCGACGAGGATGACAGGGCCCTGACCGGCAGCCCCATCGACCCCGGGCCGTTGCGACGGATGACGGCCCCGCGTCGCGGGCCGAGGCCGATCCCTGCCGGATATCTCGGCCGCGATCCCTCCAGCCGGCCGCCCAACCCGGACTTCGACGTGGTGATCCCGGTCTACCGGCACCTGCGACGCACGCTGGAGTGCATCGACGGCGTGCGCGAGAGCATCCCGCCCGGCACACGCATCGTGGTGGTCGAGGACGCCTCGCCGGAACCGGCCCTGTGCGCGGCGCTCGACGGCCTCGCCGCGACCGGCGCCATCGTCCTGATCCGCCACGCCGGGAACCGCGGCTTCCCGTGCAGCGCCAATGCCGGCATCGCGGCCTGCGCGGGACGCGACGTGGTGCTGCTCAACAGCGATACGCTGGTGGCCGGGCGGTGGACCGCCGCCCTGCGCGAGGCCGCCTACGGCGCGCCCGACATCGGCACCGCGACGCCGTTCTCCAACGACGCCAGCATCCTCAGCTATCCTGATATCCGCGCCGCCAACCCGGTGCCCGACCGCGCCGCGACCGCGAGGCTGATGGCGCTGGCCACGGCGGCGAACAAGGGCGGCGCGGTCGACATCCCGACCGGGAACGGGTTCTGCTGGTACCTGCGCCGCGACTGCCTCGACCAGGCCGGCCCGCTGCGCGAGGACCTGTTCGCGCAGGGCTACGGCGAGGAGAACGAGTTCTGCCTGCGCGCGCGCCACCTGGGCTGGCGCCATGTCGGCGCCACCGGCGCCTATGTCGGCCACGTCGGCGGGGTCTCGTTCGGCGCCGCGCGAGAGGCGCTGATGCGCCGCAACCTGGACATCCTCAACCGGCTGCATCCCGGCTACGACGCGCTGATCCAGGCGCATGTCGAGGCCGACCCGCTCGCGCCCGCGCGCCGTCGCATCGACCGGCGGCGCTTCATCGCCGACCGCAAGCCCTCGCCGCGCGCCGTGCTGCTGGTCAGCCATGACGAGGCCGGCGGAGTCGAGCGGGTGGTGCGTGCGCGGGCGGTGTCGCTCGCAGCCGAGGGCGTGCGGCCGATCGTGCTGCGTCCGCAGGGCAGGGCGTGCCTGGTCGACGTGCCGGCGGAGGACGCGCGCGATGCCGGCACCCGGCAGTTCCCGAACCTGCGCTACGTGCTGCCGCGCGAGATGGACCGGCTGGTCGCCCTGCTCTCCGGCGAGGGGTTGCTGCACGCGGAGTGGCACCACCTGCTCGGCCACCACCCGCAGGTGCGCACGCTGTGCGAGCGGCTCGCCATCCCGTACGACGTCTACATCCACGACTATGCCTGGTTCTGCGCGCGCATCGCCCTGGTCGGGCCGGCGGCGCGCTATTGCGGCGAGCCCGATGTCGCCGGCTGCGAGGCCTGCATCGCGGTCCAGGGCAGCAGCCTGAGCGAGGCGATCCGGCCCGCCGCCCTGCGCCTGCGCTCGTCCGCCGAACTCGCGGGCGCACGCGCGGTGGTGGCGCCTTCCGACGACGCCGCCAGGCGCATCGCGCGGCACTTCCCGGGCATCCGGCCGCGCGTGTCCGCCTGGGAGGACGATGCGCCGGGCCTGACGCTGGCGCAGTTCGCCGATCCGGCGCCGCTGCCCGCCTCCCTGCTGGCGGCGACGCCGCGACGCGCGCGCGTCTGCGTCATCGGCGGCATCGGCGTCGAGAAGGGCTACGACATCCTGCTCGCCTGCCTGCGCGATTCGGCGCGGCGCGACCTGGCGCTGGATTTCGTCGTGGTCGGGCATACGCCGGACGATGACGCGCTGTTCGAGGCGGGCGTGCTGGACGTCACCGGCCCCTACCGCGAGGAGGAGGCGGTCGGGCTGGTGCGGTCGCAGCGCTGCGACCTCGCCCTGCTGCCCTCGGTCTGCCCGGAGACCTGGTGCTTCACGCTGGGCATCGCCTGGCACGCCGGCCTCGCCGTTGCGGCGTTCGACATCGGCGCGCAGGCGGAACGGATCCGCCGCACCGGACGCGGCGCGGTGCTGCCGCTGGGGCTTCCGGTCGGCATCCTGAACGATACGCTGCAGCACCTGTGCGGCGCCAACCGACTTCCGGATGCGGGATTTCGCCAAGCGGCCAAGCTTTCCGGCGATGCCACCCCATTGCGGATGGTGCCATGACGTCGCACCATCGGCGGGGTCAGCGTAATCAATACTAAATGGATGGAAATCTGATGTCCCAAGCCGGCCCGGCACCAGACCAGAAGCTCGTGACGGAGCTCAAGGTCTCCGGTCACCTGATGACGCTCGACAAGGGCCTGTTCTGCGTCTTCCACGCCCAGGGAAGCGTTCTCGCCGATCCGCAGACGGGGCTGCCGGGCGTGCGCATCACGCATCCGCCGATGCAGGACAAGCACCGCCTCAGCATAAGCAGCTTCAACGAGGATGGCTGGATCGGCGCCGAGGGCAGTGCCGCGCTGGTGCGTATCAACGAGGGCCCGTCGCAGCTGCTGGTGACGATCTACCAGAACGGTAACGGGCAGCACGAGGCGCCCAAGCTGCAGGTGATGCGCCTGGGCGACGTGGCCGGCGCTGCCAGCCCACGCGGCCCGCGCGACGCCGTGGCCATGGCGCCGCCGTCGCCGCTGCCGGAGTCCGCACCGCCCGCCGATCCCGCGGTGGCGGCGGTGCAGGCGGCAGCCGAAGGCGCCGAGGTCGCGGCCCACGTGCAGCGTCGCGGCGACAAGCTCGGCAAGCTCGGCGAATGGATGGGAGAGCCCGGCAGCCAGAGCTGGATCGAGGGCTTCGCGATCGCGCCGAACCGGCAGATCGGCCCGGCCGACATCGAGTACCAGGCGGTGCTCGGCAAGGGCTGGCTGTCGCCCTGGTCCGAGGGCGGCCAGTATTGCGGCAGCCGCGGCATGGCGCTGCCGATCCTCGGCCTGCGCGTGCGCCTGAGGGGTCCCGCGTCGGAGAGCCACGTGCTGCGCGTCAGCGCCACCTTCACCGACGGCACCAGGATCGGCCCGCTGGCCGACACCGAGACCGCCGAGGCCGAGAGCCTGGCGCCGCTGGAAGCCTTCCGCATCGAAATCCTGCCGCAGGGCGCGGCACTCCCGCCCGACGCGGAGGAGGACCAGGACGAGGCGCCGCAAGCACCCGCGGCAGGCAAGCCGGCGGCAGGCCGGCGCGTCACGTCGAGGGCCCCGATCATCCCGCCCGCCAAGACCGCCGCGAAGCCGGCGGCCAAGCCCACCCGTCCAACAAGACGCTGATTACTTAGTAGGGCCTCCGGCCCTAGCGGGTCGGGGGCAGCGCCCTCGCCTTACTTCTCTCCTTCCGGTGGCTAAAGTTGCGATACCTCTTCGTCCACCAGAACTTCCCGGGGCAGTTCCTGCACCTGGTCCGCCACCTCACGCGACAGAACACCCATGAGGGCGGCGAGAACGAGGTGGTGTTCATCAGCGAGCCGAACCAGAACGTGATGCCGGGCGTGCGCCGGGTGTCGTATCGGATGACGCGCACCGCGCATGCCGAGACCTACCCGGTCGCGCAGGAGTTCGAGCTGGCCACGCTCCGCGCCGACCTGGTGGCGCAGACCGCGCGCACGCTCAAGCAACTCGGCTTCACGCCGGACATCATCATCGGCCATCATGGCTGGGGGGAGATGCTGAACCTGGGCGACGTGTTCCCGCACACGCCGCTGCTCGGCTACCTGGAGTTCTACTACCACACCGATCGGTTCGATGTCGGCTTCGACCCGGAGTTCCCCAACGACCCTTCCATGTTCCCGCGCGTGCGCGCCAAGAACACCGTCAACCTGCTGGCGCTGACCAACGGCGGCAGGGGCCAGACTCCGACCCTGTTCCAGCGCTCCACCTACCCGGACTGGTCGCACCGGCAGATCTCGGTGCTCTCGGAGGGCGTCAACCTCGAAGTGTGCGCGCCCGACCCGAAGGCGGCGAAGCAGGACTTCGTGCTGGGCGAGCTGGTGGTGCGCCCGCACGAGAAGCTGGTCACCTACGTCTCGCGCGACCTGGAGCCGTACCGGGGCTTCCACGTCGTCATGCGTTCGCTGCCGCGCATCCTGCAGGCACGACCGGACGTGCGCATCATCCTGGTCGGCGGCGACGGCGTCAGCTACGGCGCACGCCTGGCCGAGGGCACCTGGCGCGAGCACATGCTCAAGGAGGTCGGGAACAGCCTCGACATGTCGCGGGTGCATTTCGTCGGCAAGCTCGACTATGCCAGCTACGCCGGGCTGCTGAAGCGCTCCGACACGCACGTCTACCTGACCTACCCGTTCGTCGCGTCCTGGTCGCTGCGCGAGGCGATGGCGTGCGGCTGCGCCATCGTCGGCAGCCGGACGGCGCCGGTGGAGGAGTTCATCCAGCATGGCAAGACTGGGCTGCTGACGCCGTTCCACGAGCCGAGGAAGCTCGCCGACGCCGTGCTGGAGCTGCTGGAGGACCGCGCGCTGTCGCAGCGGCTGCGTCGCGCGGTGCGCAGGCAGGCGCTGCGCACGCTGGCGATGGAGGACTACCTCACCAACTACGAGGCGCTGATCCGCGACACCATCGACCCGGCAACGGCTACTTAGAGCGCGATCACCCCAGATTGATCGCGCTCTAGCTAATTTTGACGAGCAAGTTCATGGCTTTAGCTCGAACAAGCGGTTCAAGCTAAAGTCATCTTGCTCTAGGGTCTGTGACTGAACTACCCGGCGGAGCGGCCGGAGATTGATCCGGTGTCTGGCCGTGCCACCCTGGAAGTTCTCGAGGCTTCCAGAGGGACAGGGCCATGACCAGGACGAGCC
>JAABUQ010002319.1_pt1 | contig 37987 bp, 33 predicted proteins | sample 5560001 | NCBI WGS metagenome assembly JAABUQ01 (sample SAMN10711888, study PRJNA513371) | rock metagenome | isolation source: Antarctica rocks | place: Antarctica: Victoria Land, Finger Mt nord | collected 2015-12-18 | reverse complement strand
TGGGGTCGGGGGCGGGAACTGATGGTGGTGGTGGAAGGTCTTGCGATAGGGTGGAGGTGGGGTTTTGGCCTTGGGGGGAAGAGTCTGAGGAAGAGAGGGAGGTGGTGGTTGTGAGTGATCGGTGGGTGGGCTTGCGAGGGTGAAGAGGGGGATGGGGATGGAGGAGAGGTGATGGATGATGATGATATTGGCGGAGAGGGTGGAGGAGCAGAGGAGGGGGTGGGTTTGGAGCGTGCTGTAGAAAGCATTGGCCGAATTTTCGGGTCTTCATTTTGGTAATCCGTTTTGGCAAGGATGTGATTTCAGCTGAAGCTTCAATGGAAAATGGATCAACGAAGGTTTAGCAGATTTATTTAGGCGCGCGCTTCTCGCGGTTATCGCGAGACTTTCGGGTCTTGGAGGTCGGATCTGAAATTGGAGAGACGGAATCAGGTCGCTTCTTTGCTGTAACCTCTGCCGTTCCCTATGGACGCTGAGGTATGAAGAAGTCCAGTTCTCTCATGACTCTGCTGTTGTATGACTCTGCTCTGGGCGCCCTGCCGAGTGCTGATCCAAGTAAAAGCCGTCAAACAGGCCTTGATTGAGTCTAAGGATTGGTGTCCGGATTGCGGTCGCTCTACTCAATGAATCACGGACTTTAGGGGAGATCTGAAAGAACGAGTATCTAATGGCGCAAAGTTTGCCAGGATGGTGAATCGATCATGTACTTGATGCTTGCGAGAGGAGAGTAGTATCTCCTATACTGACAGCCCGTAAAGGGCGAATCTCGCTACAAATCCATGCATGGATGTGGTACAATCAGACACTCCCAGACCTTACGCTACTCGACACCAATTCGGAATTGGATCATCAGTTTTGCTGAACCGTGTTTGGATCGCCCAGGTTTGCCTCATATACTTCGACCAGATCTCTCGTATCCGAAGGTCTGCTGGTGGGTCGTATGGCTGACCGATCGCCTTAGTCAATTGTGAGTCTAGGTTTGCCTGGTCCGTCTCCCAGACTCCCAGGTTCGCTCCGCTATAGCGGACTTGCCATGTCTGGTTCCGCTGTAGGGCGCGTGCCCAGCCGTAGGGAGGAAGCTTCTCATGACGCAAACTCTTCCCCATCTCGATCTTTAGCAATTTCAACATCGGCGAACGAATGCGTGGCGCCAGTGCTCTGATTCTGGTCATCCCAGTGCAAAGATCCAGCTGCTGCTCGGTATCGCGGACAACAGGCGTGACAATGCCGAGAAACTCGAGCATTGTGAACCTTCGCAATGCAGCCTCGATCCGGTCTCCCTACAAGCGACTGTTAGCAAGCTATTTATCTTTTGTCAAAGAGAATTTTACAAAGCCACTGTAGAAAGGTCTATCAAGATTGAATGTAAGGCTACCCAGTGAAGTCCACTTTTCCCCCAATTCTTCAAGAGTAGCAGCAAAGTCGGTAGCACCTGGACCCAGCCTAGCCAATTTGGAGGCCACATGCTCGCCGCAGGACACGTTAATGAGACGAAGCGTTTCGGTTTGGTGTAGTATGCCGGGAGCTAGGAGCGGGAGGGTGCTGAATGAATCGATAACCCTGAGATGCCGAAGACTGTTGAAGCTGCACAAGAAGTCGTTTGCTGATTTCTGCCATTGCATAAGGCAGAAGCCCAATGCAAATGGATTACAGTCGATGAGATGAAGTTCTGTCAAGCGAGATTGTGCAAGAGTCGGCAAAGGGGTTATGCGCTCTAAATATGGAGTTCGATGCAGCTTATTGGCTTGACAGTAGATTATAGGAGTCACAGCGCTGTTGAGTTGTTTGGATGCGTGAGCAAGAGATACCAAGTCCTTGACGCGAAGCTATGGAGAAGTGTTAGCAATTTAAAGTTGGTAGAAGTATCCCGGTGATGTGGACTTACATTTTCGCTGATGAGTACCTGTACTTCTAGGCCCAGATCCTCCATAGTGAAGGTATTGAGTATCATCCGATTTTACAAGCTCGCTGTATCACATATTGTGACTCTATACATGAAGAGCCATAAGTCCTGATTATGATGGTGGAGGTGAAGACGCGCCGTTGAAGCAGCCATGTGAAAACAACGCTAACAATATCAAATCGTGGGTGTCCCACGATCACCAGACGAGAAATACGTCACTGCAAGCACATAGTGAACAATGAACAAAGGAACCATTTGACGACTTGTCTAGTGCCTCTTAAATCAACCATATAGATATGAATTAATTTGAACAGGAAACTACCATAAGTCAGGGAAAACAAGTATCAAGCTTAAAAGAGAAGGTTCGAAGACGTGAATGTGAGAATGCTTGGGTATGACCTAGTTCCACACTGACTTGAACTACTTGATGATAACAGCGACTCAAGAGGATGCCGTTTATACTTATCCATTTGCTAGTAGGGTGCACCTTTCCAGAGTAATCTACGAAGCCGACTGCTCAATTCTGCTTCCAACAGCTTTTCAGAGTCATTTTGTTCGGGGCACACTTCCAACAAGGGTTTTCTCTTTGAATGTACGGCAAGCAGAGCCAAGGGATGATTTACCAATTCTCCACAGGGCATGGGATAGTAGGGATATCACAAGACTCTCACGACCCTGAAGTCTGGAATTCTGGGAGCCTCTTAAACACGGATTATTGTTCTCGCTCTGATATCGCACTATGCTCATTTGAAGGTTCTGCAGATGTCTGATTACGAGGCAAGGACTTAGAACGATGTTGAAATTGTAGTAACAGGAAAGCGTACTAACCACAATGGGGGACACTGCCAAGACTTCAGTAGAGTACCCCGGAATCACCCCCCTCTGGGCCTAGAGGGCGCGCCGCCCTACCATCGCGCGACCCTGGGTGATCTTTAGATGCACTGCTGGCTAATTGTTGTCTCATTACATTGTGCCTACTGCCTGGGTCTTTGGTCCATGAGCACGAAGCCCATGTAGCGGACGCCTGAGCGATGCCCTTACAGATAGCACCAATCATGGCATGAGCGCTGTGACATCGAAGCTGAGTCATAGAAGGCGAGACATGAGCGATGTTTTGCGGAAACTCGTTGCAAGCTAGGCCAAGCATGTCAGAGGATAACTATTATCGAACATCAATGAAAAGAGGGGCTGCGCTACTCCCTCTTTCACAATAATGTGGAGTTATCTGCTCTTTCTAGTAAATGCTTGAAATGGAAAAGGTTTCCATACATAAGAGTCGAGACTTGCTGCCCTCTCTCTCTATCTGTGTGTCTCTCGCCCCCTCCGGTGCAATATATCTACGCGTGATGTCAATATCTTGAGTGACAGAGATATCATTCCTTTCGGATTTGTGTGCAATGCCAAAGTCGGTATCAAAAGTATTTTTTCTCCGTAGATCAATTGGTTTTGTGGCTTGATGTGCTTGATCTCTTGAGGATGAATGTAGAGGTCTTCCAAAGATTGATCAAATTACCAGAGAAACCCCTGTGAGGCTATTCAAGGGGTGATTTCTCAAAGGAAACGAAGGTCAAGGCTCAGACTTTGGATCGACATGCTAGCAGAAATTGGTGTAACATAGAAGAAGAAGTGTATATCTGACGGGAATTGCACGCCTTCTTTGTGTGTGTGGGTGTATGTTTGAAGGGAAATCAGGAATTCTATGCATATAGCGCATGAGACTTGAGAATGTAAAATACAGAAGGTCTAGGATCTCGATGCTTCCAGATGATATGATCTCCTTGGTGGACTGATCGATTTCCCTGAAATTCAATGGTTTGCAACCTCTTTTTTGACCTCGACCTCGCCTCCGCGCAATCCGATCATTTATGGTCAGGCAAGGGCCAGTGGGAGAACATTTTCATATCTGCTATGTATTGACGTGGATGCTGCTTCCTTTCCTTCTGGCTGATGGGGAGCGATTGCCCGTTCAAATTCCGCTCCGAATGATGACTGTCTCTGGCTTGCTGCTTCGTGACTTCCCTTGAAGAAGCATCTGCGTCGTGCTGGCAGCGGCGTGTTTGTAAACCATTCTCGCTCTCATGTTCTCCATCTTTCTTCCGTCTCACCACGCTCCGCTTCGAGACCACTTCGTCCAAGTCACTTCATCCGCTGATCTTGAAAAAGTCTATTGACGACACGATACGCTCAGTGCCAGAAGCATATACGTACGATTCATAGACTCCGTTTCTCACCCTCCCCACCTACCTTTCATCCCTCATCACAGCTATCAGCACTCGATCCTCGACCAGCAATTTCCTATCTCAAGGTAAGCTTTCAACCCACTTCATCCAACTTCCTTAACCTAGAAAGGCATTGTCTAACCTCACACCCGTGGCAACAGGTCCAGCCGAGGGTATCTGGATGGAGACTTCAGATCGGTCTCGTAGCAAAGCAACCTCCTACACTTGCTCAGAAGAATGATGCAAGGTCAGTGCGCTGTTCTCTTTGAGATCCATGAATCATCATCAGTCTAATAGGCCTCTGTTAGGACGTGCGGCTATGTTCTGCGGACAACCAGCAACATCCTTCGCCAACACGAGGTAGGGACTCAGCGTCTGCTTGTGGTTTACCATGATCACATCTCTTTCTACAATATAGTATGATCCATATATGAAGGCTTATGTGGAAGAGGATTACATCTGAAAAGAACTTTTTAGGGAACCTGGGCGGCGGATTGGGAAAGGGCTTTTTCCCTCCGGGGTTTTGCGCCAAACCTACTCAGCCTTGTGCTGAGAAGCAAAAATCTTCACGTCCCGCCCGAGCCCGAAAGCCGCCGTCGTCCTAACATCCCACCAAGCACCAAATATCAGGTTCTTTCATCCATTCGATTGTCGCTATCCTTTCACGCCAGCAGTCCCGCTTCGTTGTCCTCTTTTGGTCTTTCGGTCTTTTCGTAGCATTTCGCGAGGCTATGGGGACGGTTTCCACGGCGACAACGACGCCTGGATGAAGCCCCGTCAAGTGACCCAGGGTATCTCGAGGTACGTACACACCCATCTCACTGCAATCGCATATTCCTCAGATGGCAGCATCCGAAGCCGTGTTAATCGAGAACGGTGTTACTCTAGGTTTCATCCTGGCCCCGAGGGATCTCTAAGTCCAACGCCCTCCTCTTGCTGCTCCTGACCAACCTCGAAACCAGGTACGCTCCAGGATTGGAATTAGATTCTCAAGAGAGCGATAGAGATTGGATGGGAACTGCCGCAATGTCAGACAGGCTGAGCAAATGAAAATTGCCTAGTATTGGTCATCTGGACTCCCTCACTGATCTGGTGCCTGTCTCTCCTCGCCAACTTCTATACCTGGGATCTGAGAAGAGGACCTTCGCTGACCGTCCTCGTCCACCTCAGGTCCATGTACCTATCGATGTCCGTTATAGTCGTTGCTCGGGGCAAGTAGCCTTTCACCCTGGAAAACAGATACATCTTGGAATAGAAATTGTCTTTGCCGCACTAGAAGCCATGAGATCGCTCACCTGCACTCATTGCAAACCTCTGTATCCTGCCTCCGCAGGTCCTACAAGTGTCAAGCACGTCCAGATCTTCATATTCGCTCTCCCAATCCACTTGCTCCCCCTCCATCACAAGTCATTTCCGCCGATCTTCTGTAACGCCATCCATACCACAATAATCGGAGATCCCCTTGTCAAAAAAAGGCTATCGCAAAAACTTCCCAAAGACCTTTTTCCATTCTTGAATGAAAAGGTTGAACGACAGCCACGCGCGACAGAGTGTTGTGTTTGACTGTTCTTGAAGCGACCTATGGAATCATGTGCAAAGATATACAAGTTAAAACATTCAAGAATATGTAAAATGTTTAATTACCTCGCGGGTGTCGAGTCCCCCACCCCGCTCACGGTGGACAGAAAAACAGGGACACTTTGGCGGGCTGCTTACATAGGGTTGCTGTCCACCGCGAGCCCCCTACCTATCACCTCGACGCCAGCTAAAGCGGCAGCGCCCGCACGATTGTCGGGGTGAGTGGGGTTCGCATTTCTGTTGTTTTTGGGCGCCAAGACATACTCCTTCTCACCTAGTAATGCAACTCACCTGGTAATGCAACCGTTAGTGATTTAGGTGCATAATCTTAGGGTTAAGATCCCAAAAACCTGAATTTTGCACTAAACTCACTAGCGATTGCATTACCAGGTGGATTGCATTACTAGGTGAGAAGGAGTAGAATTCATCGCCCAGCTTCCAAAGCACATCTAAACTTGACAGTCAATGCGCGACACAAATCTCCGTGTGTACTTACAAGTTGTGACTACAAGACTTGTTCTGCGAAGCCGTAATGTATAATTATCAAGGTAGGCAATTCTAAAGCAAGACAAGTCTGACCTGTCAAAACCACGACCTCGACATCCATCCTCATCTCAGATTTCCAATGCTGAGTATCTTGTAGGCAACACGCCGTATGGCCGGCCTCCAGGCTTTGGAAATTTTCCCGGGCAAAATGCACCCCCAAGTATGGGCGGAGCTGGAGGTTTGTGCATACCATAAGCTCATTCTAGAATGCGAAAGGCTCATGAATCTTGTAGCGCCGCCAGGGATGTCTGCGCCAGGCGTCTCACCTCCACCAGGCATGCAAGTCAACTCTCAGCAGCCTGGGCGACCTGGCGGGTTTCCACCAAATTTCCAACCACCCGCGAATATGCCAAACATCAATTTCAATGCGCCAGTAATACGACTTGGCACAACCGGACCCACAAAGCCTGCAACTTCATTAGGTGGAGATTCTGGCCGCCGTGAGAGTGGTATGGATCAGAGGACAGCACGGCCTGGCCTGGGTGCTGGAATGGGCATGGACGCACAAAGACAAGCTCTACGGGATAGCATGATGCAACTAGTGCCCCCTACAAAAGATGAGATCCTGAGAACGATATTTGTTGGTGGCATCACAGAGGGTGCTGGCGGAGATGATGGCATCGAGCGAATTCTACAATGCGCGGGAAATCTACGGCGCTGGGTTAGGGCTATGGACGCGGACAACAAGGCTTGCCGGTTTGGCTTTGCAGAGTACGAAGATCCCGAAAGCCTAGCTACAGCCGTAGATGTGCTGAGAGACGTGGAGGTTCCTATCAAGCAGCAGGCAGCCAATGGCGTGAAGGAGGAAGCAGACTCTGAGGACACCAAGATCGAGAAAGCCAAACTTCTGGTAAGCTCCCCCATTGCCATTCCTACAACTCAGTGGATTGACGTATCATTCCAGGTTGTTATTGATGATGCTTCATTGAGTTATCTGGAAAGCTATCAAGCATCGAGGGGAGATCAGGACCCTATACAAGCTCAACTACGACTGGATGCTGCTAAAAGCTCATTGGCTAGGGTGCTTGCCGATCTTTCGAATCCATCGGCTCTAACACAACAAAACGATATGTCCGCCGTGGACCGTGAAGGCGAGTTCTTCCTACAGAACGACGACGGACAGCAAGGCGAAGAAGTTGTCACAATCCCCCTTACGGTCGACGATGAGCTCTCTGATATACCCGCCGAAATGCGTGAGACAGTGGCTAAGGAAATCGCAGCTTTCCGAGACCGCAGCACCCGACGTGACTTGGAGCGTTTGAGAAGAGAAGAGGAGATTGAAGCACAGGAACGAAGACGAAATATGGCCCAGCCACGACCAAGTCGCTTGGCGTCACCGCCTCTGTCTGCTCCTAGTGGCCCTGTCGGTGGAGCTAATGGCATCCCTATCGGGCCTCGTGACAGAGGTGTGCCCAATGCTCCTGCTGGACCGAAAGGATATCAAGGGTCGCAGCTACCTCAAGACTACCAGAAGGGTGTAACATTTGTGAATGGAAGTGGCATCAACGGGGCTGGCGCCGCAGGTCTCATCGACAGAGAAGACGAAGATAGTGATGCAACTGACGAGGAGATCGAACGAAGGAAAAAAGAGACGAAAGATGCGGAGCTCGAAAAGATGTATCAGGATCAGAAGCGAAGATGGCTGAACCGAGAGCGGAGTCGAACAGCGGCCGTGGAACGGGAGAAGGCTAGAGACAAAGAGGATCAGGCGCATCGTGACGCAGAGAAGGAAGCGGTCGCCAAGCGCTTACGAGAATGGAACGATGACACCGAAGCAAGCCGAAGGGTCGAAGAGTACTACCTCGATCGAAGCTTGTGGATACGTAACCGAGCTGCTTTCCGAACGAGAGAAGCGAATCTCGATGAGCTTGATCGCACAGCAGAAGAGAGGGAGAAAGCTAGGGAGATGCAGCAACGAGAACAAGCCAGAGGCATGGCTGACGACTTCCTCAACCGACAAGCTATCGAAATCGAGTCACGAGGTCAGACACCTCGAGAGCCACAGCGCTTCAAATTATCGCTCGGTGCAGCAGCCCAGAAAGCTCAAGCTGCTGCAAGCAATCGTAGAACGGTTGCTGAAGTCGAAGGCTTGTTGGAAGACGAAGAAGATGCTGATACATCTGCCAAGCGGACGCTTATACCCATCAAGTTCGACAGCGCGGCTGATGCGATGGGGCTCACGGAAGAAGAGAGGAAACAAGCAGCTCGACAGTTAGCCGCTGACATACCTTCGGACAAAGAAGGGCTATGGAATTGGCCTGTCAAATGGGAATTTGTGGATGAGACCATCCTCGGAGAACAGCTCAAACCCTTCGTCGAGAAGAAAATCATGGAGTACCTAGGTGTTCAGGAGCAGATGTTGGTTGACGTGGTGGAGGATCAAATCAGGAAGCGAAGCTCGCCCGATGCCCTGGTGGAACAGCTTGAAGGGGTAAGAGTGTCATCTGATTTCTCTACTAGATTCATGCTAACACATCGTGCTTACAGGCTCTGGACGAAGAAGCCGAAGTCCTGGTTAAGAAACTGTGGCGAATGGTAAGCCATAAGCGTTTCTGAATTGACAATGGCCCTTCACTAACGCGATGAACAGATTATATTCTTCTCGGAGTCTGAGAAGAGAGGCTTGTCCGGCTAGAAGTATTACCATTATCCACACCCATAGAATCGACTGTACCCGCAAATCGAGCAAAGGTTCGCGATAGAGTATCGGTAGGGCTGACATTCCAGTGAAACACAGGACAACAGGACGTGGAATGCTCCTTCCTTCCACAACAAGAGCTCCCTTTTGATTCCAGTCACTGACCATATCATTTCATTGTTCATCATAGATCAAGAGTCACTATCATTAAGCCCGCATCGCGCTGAAGCTCCCATCTCAACACCAGCAGATTTTCCCCCAGCGGTGAACCCTCACGTTCTCTAGCCGACATGGCCATTTCTGGGGCGCTTTCGATCGTCTTCTGGGTTCTGCTTGCATTCTCCAGTCATCCAGGTCACGTTCGTGCGCAAAGCATCTCTTTTACAATTGTAGACTACACTGTCACCGCAGGATCTCCGTTCGCCATTAGCTGGTACGGCAATGGTGAGGTAAGTTGTTTCTTACTCACAGCCCTTATGGTCTGTGATCTATCATCTCATGGCTATGATGCTGACGCCTCTTTCATTTAGCCGGTTACCATATCACTCATGAATGGGTCACCAAGCAACCTGCAAAAAGTCACTGATATAGCGAGTAAGTAGCCTCCAAACTACATGCCCGCTTCTGTTTAAAAGCAACATCTTTGAAACACCGAAGCTCGATCCGCACGTAAGTGGCCAACTACTGACTCTGTATTCTAGCAACTTCCACCTCGCCTTACTCCTGGACGCCTTCCGCCAGCCTACCTGCGGGTTGGTACGCTTTCTCTATTGTCCAGTCAGGCTACATCAACTACTCGCCTCAATTCGCCATCTCCGGCGCGACTGGGATCTCTTCTGTCACTGCCTCCACTACATCCTCCAGCCCTACCTCTGGTATAACGCCTGTGATTTCATCCAACACCTCCACTACCTACGCCCCTAGCTTGCAGCATGCTCAGCTTGTGCCTACACCTACACCTGCTTACATTGCCAACGGAGGGTTGGGCAGTGGAAATGGTACTTGGCCATATTATGCGACGGTGAACGGAACCGGAATGGCGTTGCCGACTGGTACGTCGCGTGTGGGTCAATATGAAGCCTTTCAGGGTGCGGCAGCAGGAAGGGTGTGTGATATCTGGCGAGCTGTTGCTGCGGCGGCTGTTCTCTTTGCGCTGTTCGCTTGAGTCAAGTTCGAGGTTTCGAGCGCAGACAATGAGAGCAAAAAACGTTGTCAGTGCGGTGGTTTGGGATTGGACATCAGTATGGTATCGCGACCGTCTGTACTCTATTCCTCTCTAGCAATAAGCGTCTAATCATGGGTATCAAACTCCATTAACCTGCACCTCTTTCTTTCTTCGACCTCTTCCCCACCTCCGGCCTCCCAATGCTTGTCCAATACTCCTCCCTCTCCCTCAGCACCTCCTCACACCACTCCCTCACCTCCGGCAACTCAATCTTCGTGGCCACCCATCGGAACTCTTCCAAGTTGATCCTCCCTTCATTACTCCGCTCATACTCCACCATCTGCAGGACCAGCTCCATCTTATCCACATCATGCACAAATTGCGCCTCCAACGTCTTCCCATCCTCATACTCCTGCCACACATCCCTGATCCCCCTTCCTGCCTCCTCCGCCCCACTGCGCTGCCCCAGTAACCCACCTGTCGTTAAGAAATCCATCGTGGTCGCTTCCCGCCTACTCTTTTCTACTTTCGGCACCCCATCCTGCGGCGTTATGTCTCCGACGAGTGATTCTGCCATGTCATGGACGAGCGCCATCTTCGTGCAGTGCGGGATATTGAGGCGGGAGGCGAGGGAGGGTGGGCACAGCAAGGTGAGGATGGACATGCGGTACATGTGGTCCGCAATGGATTCGCCATGGTTTATGCCGAAGCGGCGCCATCCTTCACGGGGGGTGGTTTTCAAGCATTCCAAGAGGTGGAAGAAGGGTACAGGTGAGGTGGGTGCAGAAGGTGGTGGGTGGGGGAACGTGGAAAGGACGGTGGAGACAGACCAGGGGGCGTGAGGGTTTATTGGAGCGGTTGGGGGGGTGGTGTGGTTGGTGGAGGAGGAAGGGTTGAGACTGTTTGAAGCCATGGTTCGCTGCGGAAGATGTGCGTTGGCTGCCTTAGGGAGGAACTTTGGATATGGAGGTGAGAGGGTGGATTGAGCGTGGTTTTATATGAAATCCATGTCTTATAAAAACGTTGTTTCGCATCAAGTGGGCGTTTGAGGCAGCAGGAGAGTTCAAACCAAAGGATGTCAACAAACGCGTACAGGGCCTCATGTGCCCAAGGCTCCCTATGATTAGCGGCGGCTCCGGGTAACCGACAGGCACAAAGCTTAATTGGAGGCCCACTTGAACCAATTGGTCGCTTGGCGCTCGACTCAGACCCTTTGGGCAGCTTTCACTGTGGATTTTGATCCAATTGATGTCTCGACGTTTGCAACACAACAAACAACCTGGTCACGGTCAAACGCTGCACTCGTGAGCAATCACAAGCAAACATCAATATCATGCCTCTACCCGGTTCTTCAAAGAAAGAGCAAGACGCAAGGACCCACCATGCCACCTTATGCGTCTCCCGCTGTCTCAGCCTTTGCTACGAACCTCCGGCTACTGGACCTTGACAAATCCCCTGACTGGCCTGGATTCACAGCCCATGTGTTCAGCACCAAGGAAGCCCAGCAAAATCAGAAGAATCGTATCCGCTGCATCGAATGGGCACTATACCGATTATTCGAGATCTGGGACGCTGAGGAGACGAAGAATGTAGATGCAAGATCCTGAGAAATGAGCAAGGATAGCCGTTGACGAGTTATTTCAGAAACTAAAGCCATTCTTTCCTCCCCTCGCACCCCTCCAGTCTCTTAATTTACAAGCCGCGCTTTTCAGAAGTCTCAACGAGCTGAAGAAGAACGGCGTACTTGGCAAGGATGTCACGATCCGGAAGACGATGCTGGATGAGTGCAGAGGGGAAAAGTTTGAGGAAGTACTATCTTCATTCTCGACTGTCGTGCTACGAAAGGTTCTAGCTGCCAAGAAGGATGGGAGACCTGCTATCTCGAGGAGCTTTGCTCTCGCTACAAAATTGAGCCAGAGTGATCAGAAGTCGCTACTCCCACTAGCCATTGCCCACAGAGCGTCTTTGATCGCCTTGCTGCGACGTAAGGAGCAGTTACGAGAAAGGTATACCAGTTTCCAGGATGTCTTAAATGGGAGGAGGGACCGGCTGGAGCAGCGTAGAGCAAGCCTGGACTCCCGTAGAAAGACCGATGACAGGACGAAAGTGGGCAGAGAGGAGATGCAGCAAGCGATGAAGCAGATCGGCCTCTACTGGAATGGTAATACTCAGTGGCTGGAAGTCTTATTAGACGGTGACGCAAAAGTAGCGCATGACCCGCTTCTTGATATACCTTTCGAGCTCACGTGGAGAAGAGTCCAAGGAGGATCACCAGCATCCAATCCAGGACCCGAGTCTAAGGGGCTACTACAGGACCTAGAAACTAGAATTGCCGACCAAGAGGCAAGGCTTCAGGGATGGAAGCAATTCCGCATTGAAATTACGAACGAGTCCAGTGAATTCATTGCCAGCAAAGTCCCGTCTGTAGGCCCCAAACCAACGGCGATCATTGGCATTAGCTTTAATGCTCACAAAGACCTGGTTGTGGACCCCAAAAAGACTCAAGAACCAGAGTCCTTACAGTACCCTGATGTAGATGAACTCCCTGAGGTAATCGAGTATGAGAGGCTCATCAACTCATTGAAGAACGAGCTTCGAGACGTGGACGAACCGAGGAAACGGGGCCATCGACCAGCTCAAGAGGAAGTCTTACATTCGGGACCTATAGCTCAGTTGACTCCTCGCCTAGAGGATGCACCAAAGTTGGAGAAGCCCTCGGAAGATGAGCAAAAGAAACCCACCAGACAGGCGGAAAAGTCTGATACGTACCATCGAGACTCCACCAGTGGTAGGTACCCCTGGGAGCGATTAGAAGGCAGCAAAAATCTAAAAATGTTTTTATCCCCTGACAAGGATCGTCGGGCCCCAAAACCGAATAAGCCTTCGCAAATGACGAAGTCTCCAACGGCTCAGAATTCCTCCAGCCGCTACACGGTAGACACCAACAGCAAAGCGAACGACACCCCAGATACCGAGTACGATGAAGATGAGCTGCTTGCCGCAGAAATTATTTCCTTGACTATGAACGCAGGGCCCTCCCCTCTCAAAGGCCAACGCTCATTAGCCGAGCGCACAAGACAATCAATGGCATTCACGTCGTCTCACTATCACGCTCTGCCTGATGCTCCCTCCATGCCGCCACCACTGTCGCATGCGCCTCGAGCTTCGTTGGTAGTCAGACCAGCTGTAGGTCCTGATATGAAGGCTACGCTGCTGGAGCGTACCCGCCAGTCAATGTCCAACCTCGCTACCGAGCCACGCAAATCGGTTCACAAGCACCATTCATCAAAGCAGTTTCCCACGAATCAATTTGAGACCCCCAGGAAGCAGCCAGCGAGACCAAGAGATCCCGAGAAGCACACGCCACCCAAGAAGCTCTTTAGTGATGATGTGGAGTATGCTAGTGTTTTCAAAAGCAGACCTAGAATTGCAATGAGTCCGACTCCTTCACCTTTGCCTAGTGAAGATCCTAGCATGGATGACATCACAAGTGGTGAAGTGAGAAAACTGCAGAGCGAGCAGTGGGATAATTCACCCTTACTGCAGGCTCTTGGGACAGATAGGGCATCGTAGTGTTTGGATCTTGTTTCCTACTACCTCTGACTTGCAATTTGAACACTCTCTTTGCTTCACGACCGAAAGATGAACTGATAGAATGCTTCGTTCTCAGATTTGCAGGTGCAGATGATAGGTAGGTATGGGGGGATGGTCTTTGTCATTCCTTAACAACTGTGGCCAACGCGTCATTTCGGTGATGCGTCATTTCGTGTTTTCACATATGTCAGTAAAGCTACAACTGTTTATCGCGCCTGACTTATAGTCGCGCGTTGATTGTTCGCTGTTCAACAACAAACACGCCAGGTCTTTCAGGTACCCAAGACCCCTTGCCATAAGCATATACACCACTTACTGACATCAAAATCATAGCTTATCCACACAAAGACACAAGCAGACCTCCAATTCAAGATCAGCGGCTTTAAATCAAAATGTGTTGCTGCGTGGTCGTCTACGGCTGCAACCATCGCCTCAACAATGTCAAACCATATCACTGCCAATGCGGGAAACGCTCGTTGGCCAACAAAGAATTTGCACGACCCTGCGACAACTGCAGATATCTCGCGCAGGAGATCGAGGAGGAAGAACTCCAGGAGCTCATCCGCAAGAACAAGATCTATTTTCCGAGAGAGCTGGAAACTACGGTCGAATTGAGGCTTACTCCATCGTTGAACAACAACCGCGGCTCTGCTTTGGGCCCTCGCGCTAGGGAATTTGGGCCTGATGAAGAATCATGAGGCATCTGGCGTTTCCTACGGACAAGCCTACGGAGGATATCCTGGGGCATGGAAGCTTATCGATGGAAGAGGTTCACTAAATGTAGCCCAAAGCTCCAATCTGCATTTAGCTCAGGGTTAGCGAATGAAAGCTAGGGCTTTGACCTGCACGTGCTTCTCATGCAGGGACTCGCAATTGATGATTGATTAACTCCGTGCTCTAGCTGGATTCAAACCCTTCGGTGCTCCATACATCTACTTTACGGATGGCAACTTTCGTGATGTCAACGCGGGCAATAGGGCTGTAATCACTGCGCATTGCGTACATAGTGCCGCCATCAAGCTGGCGGTCTCGACGCCGCTCAGGCTTTTGCTTATCTCCATCGTACTCTTCGTTCCCCTCGCCATCATTCTGGCTCCTCCTTCTCGCTTCGTTGGAAGGATCTCCGCAATCACCAACCAGCTTAAACCCTTCGGCGGCAAGGCACCTTCTAGTTTAAGACCTACCTACACCTCTTTCCGACCCCTCACGACTGCTGCCATGGCACCGCAGGCGTTCAAGACACCGCCTCAAGCCCCCCCAACCTTTACAGGGACACCTCAGTCAATTATAGACGACACCAAAAGGCTGATTGACCAGTCGCGAGAGCTGCAGGATAAGATAGTCGCAGAAGTGAAGCCTGAGAATGCAGCTTTCCAGGACGTTCTGTCACCCATGGCTCACGACGAGAACACCATGGCGCTAGAAACTCATATCATTGGCTTTTACCAATCGGTCTCTACAAATCAAGATCTACGGAACTCCTCGACCGAGGCGGAGAAGCTCCTCGATGACTTCTCAATCGAGTCGTCCATGCGAGACGAGGTCTTCAAGCTTGTAGACGCGGCGCTACAGAAGGCAGAGCAAGGGAAGACGAAGCTGGATCCGGAGTCGCAGAGGTTATTGGAGAAGGAGCATAAAAGCTACATACGCAATGGCTTAGGGATACCTGCAGGGCCGAAGCGAGACAGGTTCAAGGAGATCAAAAAGAGGCTCAGTCAGCTGAGTATCGTCTTCCAAAAGAACCTCAACGAGGAGAATGGTGGACTATGGTTCACCGGGGAGGAGCTCGATGGTGTACCAGAGGATGTTGTGTCAGGCTTAGAGAAGGGCGACGGCGAGGACGCTGGCAAGCTGAAGTTGAGCTTCAAATACCCTGATCTGTTCCCTACCATGAAGTATGCCAAGAACGCAGAAACACGAAGGAAGGTCTTTGTCGAAAACGAGAACAAGCTGAATCAGAACGTTCCCATCTTCAAAGAATCAATCGTGCTCCGTGATGAAGCTGCTCGATTACTGGGCTACCCTAATCATGCTGCCTTCAAGATTGAGGACAAGATGGCAAAGACTCCAAAGACCGTCGATGACTTCCTCGGCGACCTTCGCAAACGTCTGACTGAAGGGGGCGCCAAGGAGCGTAAAGCACTTACTTCGCTCAAAGAGCAAGATCTCAAGGACCGTGGTCTAGAGAAAGAACTCGACGGAAACTACTTCTTATGGGACAACCGATACTACGACACCCTCATGTTAACAAAAGACTACTCTCTCGATCAGCAGAAAATCGCAGAGTACTTCCCCCTGCAGACTTCCATTCGCGGCATGCTCGAAATCTTCGAGACCCTCTTCGGCCTCACTTTTGTCGAGATCACCGGCTCCGACCGGACATCCATCTCGCCGTCCGGCAAAGCCGAAGACATAACGTGGCACCCGGACGTACAGGTTTTCAGCGTCTGGGACTCGGAAGACCAAGGCAGCCAGTTCGTCGGCTACCTCTACCTCGACCTCCACCCTCGCGAAGGGAAATACGGACATGCTGCGAACTTCAACCTTCAGCCCGGCTTCATCGACGAAAAGGGCAACCGCCACTACCCTTGCACAGCACTCGTGTGCAACTTTTCGAAACCCACGCCCAAGAAGCCCAGTCTGCTAAAACACGACGAGGTTGTCACACTCTTCCACGAACTCGGCCACGGCATCCACGACCTCGTCAGCAAAACCATCTACTCCCATTTCCACGGCACCAACACCGTCCGGGACTTCGTCGAGGCGCCCTCGCAAATGCTCGAAAACTGGTGCTGGACGCCCAGCCAGCTGAAAGCGCTGTCCCACCACTACAGCCATCTAAGCCGCGAATACGAAGTGGCGTGGCGGGAGCAAGCCAAAGAAGGGGAGGAGAAACCGGATGTGAAGTTACCGGATGAGATGATCGAGAATTTGATACGGACGAAACATGTAAATGATGCGTTGTTCAATCTTCGGCAGCTGCATTTCGGGATCTTCGATATGACGGTGCATGAGCCGAAGAGCCATCAAGAGGTGGAGGATATGAAGGTCAGCGAGCTGTATAACCAATTGAGGAAGGATATTGTGCAGATTGATGGGCCGGAAGTGCTGGGTGGGGGTATGGATTGGGGTATGTCTTGCTCCCTTCACTTCGCCCCTTGGTCCCTTTGACAAGTCCTTTCTTGTTCATTCCCATACTGATACCCATCCCCACACTAACCCCCCACCCCAGGCCACGGCGAAGCCACCTTCGGCCACCTAATCGGCGGCTACGACGCCGGCTACTACGGCTACCTCAGCAGCCAAGTCTACAGCGCCGACATGTTCCACAGCGTCTTCGCTAAGGATCCCATGAATCCCGAGGAGGGAAGACGGTACAGGCATCAAGTGCTTGAGAAGGGCGGGAGCCAGGAGGAGATGGAGACACTGAAGGGGTTTCTGGGGAGGGAGCCGAGCAGCGAGGCTTTTTATCGGGAGCTGGGTCTTAGTTGAGGGTGTGAGGGGGGGAGAGGGGGAGAGTGGAGGGGAGGAGGGGGAGAGAATTGGGGCGGATGGGTTGAGAGGTTGAGTGAGTGTGGCGGGTTTAGTTGCGATTAGCATATTGTTGTAGCTTGTTTGCATATAAAACAAACTAGCAGAACCCATTCCCATACGTTGGCAGGGTCCTGTCTCCGAGGGCTGGCGAAGAAAGACCCATCTGTTCTACACTGCAGAAAACCCAGTCGACGAAGTAGCAATAGATCGAACGACCAGCGATCACCCACCACCGAAACGCAAATCTATTAGAGAAACTTAGTAACATGATCCGAAGAATTCCAAATGACGAAGCCACAAAAACCGCTGCCAAGCGAACTTAGCATGCATTTACGCCAGCGCGTGGGACGACTCCAACATCAGCTTGAATTTGTTATTCGTACTCTCTGCTTTTCATCATTGACAGCCGCACTTGCACGGCCGATAAAGAATGGAAATTAGAAGGATTTGATGTACGGGCTTCTATCCCCTCTGACATCGCCGTTCTTCTATATCTCTCTTCACTTCCAGGTTTGTAAAATGTCACTCACGCTGGTTGCCCGACGCCGTTTGCGCACAGGACCTTTTTGATGCGCTTGAATAGGCTGGAGGGGTCCGGGGGTATATGCGTGTGGGAGGGAGAGAGAGAGTAGGTTGGGGTATGATGGACAGAGGGGTGGGTAGATGAGTGGCGCATTGAGATCGAGAGAGGATGAGGACAAGCGGAATGAAAGAGGGAGGAAGAGAGGGAGGGTGAAATGGTAGTCTCGATGTAGATTCTAAAGACACCGAGGTCACGATCTCCGGAAATTCGTCAGTGGTCTGTAGACTATATGCGAGAGGGAGGGATGGTTGGCTCCGTGGGAAGCTTGGAAGGGAAGAAGTGATTTTGTGAATGCGGTCGAAGCGAAAGGCTGGATAAGAAATAGAGGGTGGTTGAGCGTGATCTTGGTGTGGTGCTTGACTTATATGCCTGTAGCAATGGATGTTAATCGACTGATAGGAGACCTGGCTTCGTGATTGAAGGCCAGATATCAAGGGGTTTGGTATTTTGTTCTGGTGGTGATTTTTGCGCTCTTGAAGAGAGGGACAGGAAGGTAAAGTGGTAGGGAGATGAGGCGAAAAGCGAAATTTCGAACAATCCTGGCCCTTTAGTTTGGTGGTTTGGCTTGTTACTGATAGATTATTCGGTGAGACCATTTTAATTCAATGTCAAGGGTTTTTGCAAATTGCACAATGGGGTTTCAGATGCTTGTGCCTGGCTCCGGGCTTCTGGTGTTCGACGAGCGTGACAGTGACAAGACTCTGCGTGGCAACAGAGTTAAATGAGAACAGTGGTGGAAAGTCTGGAGGTAAGAAGGCAGAGTAGAGCGTGTGCATGATGGAAGATGGCCAAACTAGGACCTGTTTTCTTGAGAATGGAAGGAAATTTCGATCCGATTCTATGTTTGAGCTTATGAGAGGGGAGGCACTCGCGTACTTCGGAGGAGATCTGGTGGAATCACAGCCCATCAGTTTATTCTCTGGGGACACCCTTCAATCATACAGACTCTCTCGTGCCGGGCCTGGGTAGTTTTAGGTTTTGTGAACGGAACGGTCATCAGAGCTTAATGCTCTCCCCGTCACCGCTTCCGTATGGGGGCCCTGCACGAAGAAGCGGTGCGTCATTCCAGCCACAAGCAGACGGAACGGACTGACCAAGTGACGATGGCCTCGTTGACCAGTGAGAACCCATGGCTAAAGAGGTGAACTACGGGGATGATCAGTACTTATCAAGTCAGAACCCTGGCCAAAACAAATTCATAGTGAAGTAGAAGATAGGTTGCGTGGGAATGACGCGATGGTATGGCGATGGGCGGACGAAAGTATTGAGTGTACCGTGGCCGCGCATGGATTGAAGGGTTTGTGCTGGTAGATGTTTGATTGATGGTGATGCCGATATTGGGGAGATAAGAAGGCGATGAGTCGTGTAGTTACGAATAGGAGAATCGAATAGAGAAGGAATAGAAACAGGAGATGAAGGGCGGATACTTAGCACGATTTTTTGTACGATATTTTCTCCACGAATTTGCGACTCCACATTCGGAGAGCAGATGAGACCATGGCATGTCCGAACCTGTAGCAGAGAGGGTCAAAGTTCCGGCCTGGTGGGTGGTTCTAAGATCCTCTTCCGCTTCACCTGCAGATCATTCTGTGCTTGCTTGCATACATTTCGTCGCTTATCGCCACTATGTTTCATGTCCGACATACCTTTTGATCTATAAGAGGTCGGAGCCTATCCCATGGCAGAAACATTTTCCCTGTCTGACGTAAAACGAGATCCGTCGAGACTTCCACGCGGTCAATTGCAATGGCAGGCCTCATGCTCGAATCCGTTCTCCTCGGTATCTGGTTAGTGTGCGTGTCTTCGGGCCAGCAATCTTTGGGCCAGGGAAAGATTAGCCCGTGAGTCCACTACTGATCGATAGTATGCAATGATGTACTGACCTCTCGTCAAGAGCCGCACCACCGGCTGGCATATCGCAGCCCACCAACCCCTTAAACCACAGCGATACCGTACCCTTCAGCTCTCTGCACTACCACCTCAACACCACCTCCGCCAACTCCTTAGTCACCAGACCTGATGAGTCCCGGCTCATGAACCATTGCACTGCAACTCGCATGCACGGCTAGATCTTCTCAGAGTCCCACTGCGCTCATCACCTTAATCTCCAGTTGGTGCGAGTGATCTGCCATAACCCCAATAACGCCCAGATCGAAGACGAGATGTCGCAATCATGCGGCCCCAACGAAGTCTGCGCCGATACCGGGCGCTCGATTGCTGAGGGGAAAGCTTACTGCGTTGACACACGGAATTTCGCCCCATTCCCGTACTCGTATCGGCGCGAGACTAAGACTTATACTATTCCCTATCCAGCGGGCGCTGGCACGATATCTGCCAATGCCCTAGTGTCCGACAGTACACGTAGGTCGGTTCAAGTCGCGAACTCTCTCAGACTAGAGGCCTTGGAGCGACGGACTGAGGTTGCTCGGAGAGTGATAGGTGCGATGTCTGTAGTTGACGAGGTACATTGTGAGCGGTGCTTTTCGACTAGGATGCAGCCCCTGCCGGAAGGGACAGGTGATTTGAGGGCTACAATGATCATCGAGAACCCTCAGCCTGGATATCTTTTTCTAGTCACCGTCAGCTAGGCAGGCTGATGGCGCCGGCAATCTTCTTGACAGACTGGTCACGATTCTGAACTGGAGACGCTCGGAGGACCAGTAAGCGCCAGCGTCATGTATTCGGTCGTAAATTTTGATGGATAACCTACAAATCTGGCGTTCACAACTTCATGCGGGGAAAATGGTGACATTGTCGATTAGAGAACCTGCATTGACCTGATCGAATCGCAGAACATAGAAGGAGCAAGGCGGTGCATTGAGTCCCTTTTACGTGTGCGTTCAGATATGATGCGATAGGCGACAAGGCAGTGGCGAACCAGAATGCGTCGTTATCGGAATCTTGCAGCAGTGATTCTGCAAAGAGCTCTCTTGCATAAATGGAATCTGAACACTCTTGAAACGCAGAGCCTTGCGGATTCGTTGAAACACCCGCTGCCAGCATCCACTTGTCAACGTCAATCCGATGATTGAAAGATGAATCAGATTTTTGGCATGGCTGTCGCAAAAGTCTAGAAGGTCCTCTTCACGGGTTGAGAGGTGCGCAAAGGTCACACGCTCGAGAAACTGCCAGCGACGTGTACCAACGGCATCGGCAAGGGATATTGGAGGCAGATGCCGGTATACAGGGTTCGCGCCAATGTTTAAGTCCTTGAGGTGCGGCGCCGCAGCGATGAAGTCTCGAAGAGAGCCATGCTGTAAGTTCGCGCACATCGTATCGTCATCACGACCATGAATTCCTTCATGGCAAGTAAAAATTCTCAGATGCAAGAAATTGAGATGCTCGACTGCAAGACGAGTTTCCGCAAGTACCTTGCGTCTTTGAATAAAGAAAGTCCAGTGTACCTGGTCGCATGTCACGCGCCTCAATTTTCGGCCTGTGGAAACGGCTCCTAGTAGCAGTGACAGCAGCTGTGACACACCACACTCCACCTGGGAGAGTTGACTTTGTCTGTCGTGTGGAATTCGCATGCCAGCTTCAAATTCGCGTACAAGATACCTGCTGCAGTCGGACATGTGACGTTCTCTGACCATGTGGACGGAATCCAGATGTGGGAATCTGCGAAAAGCATCCCGGATTAGGTCCGAGTTGTGATCATGACGGATTATCATCTGCTGATCTGCAGCGTATTGGCCGTAATTGCATAGGCTCTCCTAAGCTCCTTCTTTGAACGGCAAGGACGCGGTAAATCTTGCTGTTCTCGCCAACGTCGAAGAATTGCGGGTGACTTCCGGTCCCTTGGATGGGTTACAGCCAGATCGGCGAGCACAGTGGGGTTCTGAATCCATTCTTTCCAGGCGTTGAGATTTTGACATTGCAGGATTACTTCTGCTTCGTAATAGAGAGACCTAACCGTTTGGCTGACAATGGGGTGCCGTGAGATCTGTCGCATCCGCTCAAAACTGGATGATTTGAAGATAAGGTGTACTTCGGAGAGAAGATTGTTGATTTGTCTATCCTGCACACTTGTTTGTGTCACGTGTTTGATGCCTGCATTTGCTATTTGGTGTTTGTAACGACTGATGATCCTAGATCTCTTTGTTCTTCATGTCTACTTAAGCGTAGTTAGATTCTCAGTAGTGTTAGATCTATCAAGCATCTCATGCACACCTCTCTAGGCCTTAAGTTTCAATGAAGATGGTGCAAACCTATGTCGGCGAGTGATCCGCAGGTTAGACGCATCTGGGTGACATCGTGTGGCTTGAGATTAGCGAAGACCATATAGAGGATCTCGAATGGTAGGCGATCAAGTAGGCTTGTGGTAGGCTTTTCCACAACGCTCTTGCTTCTTGAAGGCTTTTCCATAATTATCCGCGACTCTGGGAAGTGAATGGAGTGGACGAAAATGCTGAAGGGAGGGATATGTTACTGGGGCGCGTCTCACGCGCCTGCGGGTCTTCGACACTTTCCCAGACTTACTTAGCACTTAGCAGGATCGTACAGACTACTCCCCCGGACCGATATGTGGGCCATCCCTATCAGTAGGCCACCCGCCTAGCTCTGGGCCTCTTTAAGCCCCTCTAGGCCCCGAGGTATCCCCATAAGGCCTAGAGCTAGGCGGGTGGCCCACTGATAGGGATGGCCCACTTATCGGTCCAGGGGAGTATCGGCCCGACAAGCCGCGGGTTCGTTCCGAAGTGAATACGACGGCGTCTGACAGCCTTACTTGTCACCATCGAAACTCGAGAACTCCCCCTCATCGGCAGGGCGCTGTATCATGCTACTCACATAATCTCGGTTGGGTGTTTAATCGTCCTGTTGTTTGACAAGCCTCCATCGCTGGATCTTACATTCATTGTCAAGCGTGATTCGGATATAAGTCCTTGTCTGACAGCAGAGCAAGCAGTATGGCCACCGAGTCTCTCTACTCAACGCTGAAAGGCACACTCAACGAGTTGCTGGAACCCAATGATTTCAAGATCTCGACTTGGATGGCTATGGGAGCCGCGCTGCTGGTAACAGGCCAATTGTATTTGCACTTTAGCTGGTTAAAAATGCTCCCTTTTTCTATCTCCTTCATTGCTTTGCAAAGATGATCCTTGACACTCTACGTCTCCGCACCGGCAGCTATACAACTCCGATGCGCGGACGATGGACAGCGACACTGCCTGAGCCAGACATTGCCCCGGGTGTCAATGATGGACCGGATGGCCCTGTTATGTTTGTGCTGGGCGCACGCACCAATCAGTCTATGTCTCTAGCTGTGTCACGATTGCGTGTTTGAAAACCGACAATGACCTCCTGACATCCCATAGTCCTTTCGGTAAGCTTTCGCCCGGTGCTGCAGACATCGATGCTGTGTTCCAAGACATATGGCGCGAGGCTGAAAGAAATCGCACAAAATGGGGCTGTGAGTTGCAATGTCTCTTCCTGTTTGCGCTTACACATTGCTATGCTATGTATCTTATCTCTGCTCAGATCTCGGAAGAACCGCCACCTTGGTCGATTACTCGGACAGCGAAAGGACTCCCACAATCTGGCTGTCATATTGGAAGGATCTTAAGGGCCTTCAAGAATTCTCGGCTTCAGCTACGCATCGCCTGGGCCAGAACAACTATAATGCGAAGAAGTATCCATATAAGGGTGTTATGCACGAGACCTTCTATGCACCGAAGGGATGCTGGGAGACCATATATGATGATTTCCCGCCTCAGGGCCTGGGTCAGTGGCTAATATCTCATCATGAGTAGCAAATCGAACTCTGTTGACTCATCTGAGGGTGCGCAGGCAAAGCAGTTCGAGACGAGCAAAATGGTTTCAAGCCGGAAGACACGTTTATCCCGAATTCTAAGCACTCAACAATGCTACAACGAATAGGCAAGGCCGAATTTGGAGCGATCAAGAGGTAGGACATGGATCTACACGCAGAACCTGGTATAGCTTGTGGTGCTACCTTTTGAAATTGGGGTCGTCTGAAGCCAAGGGCATTCGAGAGGCAGGATCGAAAGTGGCTACTGCGCCGAAAATTCGATGACTGTGCAAGATGGCCAGCTTGTACTCCAAGGGAGAAGATATGGAAACCGCTTGTCACGGAGGGTCGTTGTCTCGACAACAAAACGACCATCCTTCTCAAGATGTTTAAAGCTTTTGTATTTCGAGCAAGATCGGTATGGCGGCTGCAAATCCCCCAGCGGAAAAAGGCTGGGATCGTGCTCTGTTTGCCACCGGTCTAGTGTAAGTCGTGGATAATTGAACCCGGATCTAGAGCGCATTTTGCTGATAGATTGTAATTTGCATGGCTTTCATCGCCAATGTGACGATGATCATCTATACCGTCCGCATGGGTGGGCCAAATGCCGACGTTTCATACAGCGTTGCCTGGCAGGGCTCCTGGGCCTATGTAGAGATTAGTCTCGGACTGATCGTCACCTGCCCGCTGACTTTGCCCCGGTTTAATGAAGCTAAAAGCAGGCGACTGTGTCCCAGTATATCAGGGCCTTTGAGTCGTTTGAGTCGATCCACCCCATCCCCAAATAACGACGCGGCGATACATTATCCCCGTTTGGGGACTGAACTGGACCCAGACACTGGTCACCGCAGCTTCGAGGCGCTTCGTGAGGTGGAGAGCTGGAGCAATGACTCGGTAAACGATATACACTAACGCCAAGGGCAGGCTCCGAACGAACTGAAGCCGACGATTTCATCTTTGTCAGGGCATGGACCAACGCTTGATCGTAGAATCACGAGCCGTACTACGAATGGTTCAGAGTCCTTGAGGGCCTTCCGGATCATGCAGAATATAAAGGATCCGATTGGGCTTCCGCAATAAGAGGCCAACTTGCTTTGTGAGTCAATCTTGAAGGAAACCGGGCCCAGCGTCTCATAGCCGTGTTGACTGCGTGTGCAAATCGTCTGCTGGAAGTATAATAGCGAATTTTCGACAAAGGTTTGGCATAGATAATGAAGCTCGAAACGTCCTCTATTTGGCGAAAGAAACGACGGAAGTAGTAAACATCATATCAGAAGCAGCGAGACTTATACATCTCTGTTGTCTCTTATTCCAGAGTGTTTCTGCTACAATCTCCTGAGCTCACGAGTTTTGGTAGACTGAGAGCTATTCATCACATGCCCTGACGTCACCCCTCACACCCCACCCCTCTCCGCCCTTACCTCCCTCCTTCACCTACCTCTCCTCCTTCACCCCCACCTCCATACCCAACCATGCCCTCAGGCGACACCGGCGCCCCCCGCCCCGGCGGTCAATCTCAAAGGTACATCCCCTCCCCCTTTGCCCCATCCACCTGACTCCCTTCCCCCTCACTCCCTGCATCCCTCCCTCTTCCCTCTCCGTCCCACAAACACCCTTCCCTGGCCCCCTTCAGACAGCTGATCCGATACCCCAGTGACGCCTTCACCAACCGCGAGAAAGCGAGCGAGGACCTGTATATCCGCCAGAGGGAGATGGAGAAATTGCAGGCGATGAAGGCGAAGAAGGCGCAGGAGCTGGCGCAAGGGGGGGAGAAAAAGTAGAGGTAGTGGCGGGGTGGGGGGTGAGGGGGGGAATGGTGCGTGGTGATGAGGGGGGTGGTGCGCGGATAGGGGTTTGGGGGCGGGGATTTGGGATGGGGTGTGTGTATTTTTACGGGGGATCCGAGAGCTAGGTAGTCTGCAGATGGCTCACGAACAATGATATGTTGAAATGTATGGTGGGAAAGTAATGCGCGACGTTTCCTGGTTTATCGCATGGGATGGAGTTCTTAGGCAGCTTGGAGGGGTGGAGGGTTCGTTGGTTGAGATGTCTGATTTTCGTTTGACAAGATTCTTCGCCTTGTTTGATTCGAGTCGGTAGAACGTCGTATTGTCACTAGTGTTTTTAGTTCTCCTGATGAAAATATCATACAGCGCAGGACCAGCCAGCTCTCGGAGATGACAAACCGAAAATCGTGAGATCGTACAATACCAACGCTGTAGATCGCAGCTCCAGTGAGTGATCCGAGTCAATGCCAGGAAGACCCGAATGCCACTCAAAACCGATGCCACCGTTGGCTCCTCCTTCGCCATTTGCTTCGTGTTCCCATACCCGAAGTTCTGCACGGTCCGTGGGCTGGTACAATCCCTCACACTCGCCATATCGCATCCGCCATCTTAACAACCTGACCCATCTCCTTCACATCATGCACCCGAACAACATCCGCTCCTCCCTGCACCGCCGCATTGACAGCCGCCGCCGTGCCCCACACCCTCTGACTCGCCTCCTTGACACCCGTGATCCTACCAATGAAGCCCTTTCTACTGGCCCCTACGACCCAAGGAAAGCCCCTCAAACCCTCAAAGTCTCTCAGCTCCCCGAAACGCCGCAGGAGCTCCAGGTTTTGGGCTTCGTTCTTGGCGAAACCGATCCCGGGGTCGAGCATGATGCGCCAGCGCCGTATGCCCGCTGCTTCCGCCTCCGCGACACGGGCCCGGAGCTCGGTGCCTACACCGTCGATGATGCCTGATGGGTAAGAGGTCATTGTATTCATCGTATCGGGCGTGCCACGCATGTGCATGAGCACAACAGTGCAGCCTAGCTTTGCCATCACGGAGAGCATCTCTGGGTCCAGTTGTCCTGCGGAGACATCGTTGACGATGTTCGCCCCCGCCTCGACGGCAGCGGCAGCTACAGATGCGCGATAGGTGTCGATTGAGATGGCCAATTTGGAGAAGGTGGGTTGGGATCGGATGTACTTGATGGTGGGAAGAACACGGCCGAGCTCCTCCTCGGGACTGACTTCAGGGGCGCGAGGCCGGGTGGATTGTCCACCTATGTCCAGAATGGAGACTCCGGCGTCTACAAAGCTCTGTAGCATGGGTTGCAGAAGCTTTGGATTTGTGGAGTGATCACCGCCATCGGAAAACGAGTCAGGTGTGAGGTTCAAGATGGCCATTAAATGAGTAGGTCGCGTTGTAATTTCACAGAGAATAGGAGAAACGTCTGTTCCCAGAGGAGTGAGGGGAGAGAGTTTAGACTTCGTCTCGGGCAAAGCATCTAGCAGCTTGCGAAAAGTAGGCGTGTACTTTTCGGAAGGGAGCCTTGCGTCAGGTATTAGACTAGAAGCTTTAGTTAGTGTCATCAAATATACGAAAGTGGACGACTCACTCGCAAAGAGGTCTCAGGACGAAATCCCGCTCCCGGATGCCTTTGTGTGGAATGCAAAGATCATCCCTTTCCACAATCTCGTCGCCATACAATATGATATCAAGATCTATACTACGAGGCCCCTTCTCTATAGTTTTAGTCCGACCAAGGCTGATCTCTATGGCTTTTAATTCCGCCAACAGGTCGGTGGGACCGAGTAATGTCTCTACCTGCCAACGCCCAGGAGTAGTAAGTTTTTATTCCCCACATTGAGTTGGAGAGAGGGAAGGGCACTTACCTCGCAGACTCCATTTATGAACGGTCGCTGATTCTCAACATACTTTGGCTCCGTCTTATAGAGTGAGCTGGTCCGAAGAACCTTGATGTCACGCTGACTCATTGCCTGGCACGCTCTTTCAATCATCATCTTCCGGTCACCTATATTACTTCCTAAAGCCACGTACGCTCTGCTCTTGTCAGACACTCTACTAGTTTTTCTCTCCTTGGTACACCTAAATTGCATATATTCATTCCGGTCCATTGATAGAAATAAACCAGGCCCGGTGATCATTTGGAGTTGCGCTTGCCCTTCCTCTGCCGAGTTCCCAATTAAACTTGCGAAGACCTGGTACTCGACGGATTGCAGAGGCTCACACTGGGGATCCCCGTCACCCGCTTCGAATGCTATTGCGCATGATCTATATGCCAGCGATTTAAGGTTCTCGTGACTTTGAGAAAGCATATCTCTGAAAGCTTTGTGGTGCGCTCTGAAAGCAGGGTAGAAACAAGCGTGTTTTTCAAATTCGAATTTCCAGCCAGACTCGGTGGATCGCGGGTTACTGGTCGAATGCTGCTGCCTTCGAGAATCCGTTTGATGATGTGTGGCAATTTTGATTTGCAGCCGGTGACGAGTTAAGCCGACGCGGGCAATGCCCGCCCAACCCGTCAAAAACTGATGCTGGACACCAAATCCAAGATCATCTTTCTCTATCGAAAGCCGGATGGTCTTCAAGTCGGACTGATACTTGTTTCCTGGTTGAAGCACAATACGAGCCATGGATGTTCCTGGAAAGTGGTCCAATGCATGGCATACATATTGTTCTGCCAGTGCAGGTACAGAGTCCGTATTGCGAAGATATGGCCGTAGGATATCTACCAACCCTGATCGCCTAGGGCGTTCGAGATCTAGATAGCCAGGATCTAAAGCTTCTCGCCCCGAGCGCAGCCAGAGATTGAGGCTATAGATATCTCGCTGGGGCCTTTCCTCCTTTGAACTTCCAGGATTTAGCTAGACAGTCTCTAAGGAACACCACGGGCAGCTTCTTCATACGGTTTATACTTCAACAGTGATATCGCATTGTTGCTTACAACCCGTTCGGATTGCTCTGGACGCTCAATGTTGTGGCGCGTTCCAAGTGAGGCTTGCGCTTGGAGTCGCGAATACACCCACAGTCTGCGCGATGACAGACAAGGCCATGATTTAAGGACAGCTCGAGCACCAGGAATATTCGAATATCTCAACAAATGCCATCGTAGTGACTCACGAACCAGCATAGCTTTTTCTTCTTGACATCATCAAGCGGCTAGTCCTCACGATCATGGATTACTCAACTTGGAAAGGCCGCGATTAAGGGCGGCGGCGAGGCTCTATGGCACACCATAGGCCAATAAGTGCAATAATTCATTTTAGACTTTTGGTCTTCGGGAACTTTACTCTTTTCGTTCTCTGTAAATTCTTCAAACTACTAGTTTACTTAGTTATATTCACAATCTATGTTGTAATCAAAGATACGAAAACAATTATTAGATTACAATTTTTTGGATTCTCTTAATAATCGATTCAAATGTAGAATTGTAAGAATTGTAAAAGACTTCTTTAAGCGCAATATTTCTAATAGATACTTAATTGACGCAACAATATTATATAGTATTAATTGTATAAAAACAATTCTTCTTCTCTTTATTAATAGATTAATTGCGAAAATCCGAATTTATCACGTAACTTGATTTCATCATTCGCATTTCGGCAAGCAGATCGAGCTAAGCGTGTCAAGATATTTTCTAGATTTTCTAGATTTTGCAAATCTATGAACACAGATCTAAACAATTATCGAAACTATATAATTGAACACACTAGGCACGAGAGCTATTTATTAGAAACAACTAGAGAATTACATTGTTTCTTGCGAACTCATATTATAATTTAGACCTAATACTAGGTCCAACAATTGCCATTATTAGTCTAGCGAGCATTATCTTGTTCGTCAATCTAATCACTTAACAAGTTCGATTGATCGTTAGACTAATCGTCATTCTAACATCGCATTGTTTGTTCATTCAACTCTCGCATAGCTCACATTCGAAGTCTTGAACAATAGTATTGCTTTACTTGTCTTAGCTAGCGTCGCAAAGCGCAATCGAAGCAACAACGTACAATCTATGGCAATCAAATTTATATACATTGCTTCGTCATATTGTTTATCTAGCGCTTTTAAAATTCTTCGTTGATTTAACAATTGCGTCACTTTGATTCGCACTCTCTTTAGTTATCAATTCATCTTATCTCGCGATCTTCGTCGTCATATCTTTGGCAATTCTTTGAGCCTTCTATTCTTGCTTCGCAATTTTCGTCCTCACGATTTTAGTCGTCTTAATGGCATCTTGTTTTCGCTTCGCGATCTTTAATGTCATGTCTTTCGTCGCCTTGTTAGCTTGTCTAATGTCAAGATTCTTTCAATTGTTGTCGTACAACGAATTATACATTTCTTAATCGCAAAAATTATTGATATAGAAACTCTTATCTATTTCGTTCGTCGAAACGACATGAGCATTGCGTTTAATGATTGACAACGTTCAAAATTGACGCGAGCCCAAATCTTGTTAATTCGATCAACGTTCTTAACTAAAACGATTCGCTTCAATCATTTCATAAATGCTATAAGAAAAGTTATCATTGCGTCAATGCAAAGCATCTATTAGAGCTTCTTAATAATATATCGCTTTCTCTTTACGATCGTATTATTCGTTGTTAGAATCTTGAATCGTTATTACAATTAATAATTGTTCTATTAATGTTTCTTCAATGTAGCTTAAGATCTTTCGTTTCGTTCTTTTGTCATTTATTTATTTCTTTGCGCTAGATATGTAGTCTTGAGCTCATACTTAATCTTGTCGAGTTGAGTTGTCCTTGTCGCCTTAAACATAAGAGCAACGAACTATTTCGCAAGTCTATTCATTCATATTTGTCGTTTTAACAATACGTTTTCAACAAGTAATAGAGAGATGAATGCAAACAAAACAATTATTTATTCACGAGAAATTATTCTTCTTGCGATAGAAGAAAATGTTCTCGCTTTCAAGAGTCGTTTCTTTTTTCTTTTGTGCCCAATCTCTTACGACTCGTTGATAACGAATAAACGAATCGAAAGCTTTAATAAAATTGAGAATTTGAAAACATTTAATAATATTAGTAGCGCGTCTTTAGTGTCTAGAACTCACATTAATCATTTTAAGTTTATTCTTTATGTTCGAATTGATCGCTTAGCGAGACGACTTTAACTTTTATAATCGTAAAGCTCTTATAATTTTAATTTTTTCGTTCGTGTTAACTTGATCGATCGTAATGTTATTTTGATCGAACGTTGTATCAATTTGATCGAACGCTCTTGTATCATTATGTAGTAATAGATTGTTCATTGCTTATATCTTAATTTTTCAAGTATTATAATACAAGATTTGTTCTTAATAATTTGAATATTTATTAATTCGATTATATTGCGACTTGATTTCTTTATGCATCGTCTTTTTTGCGAAATTGTTATATTTAATTGAAGTTTCATATTTCTTTATGTGCGAAACTTAATAACTTAATACATAATACTTAAGAAAATTGAAATAATCTATTAAATTTCTCTTTTCTTTTCGAAATTCGCGAAAAATCTTCTTTAGTTTATTAATATAATACAAGGCATAATTTATATAGCGCAATGTTTTATCGTCGTAAATTTAATAATGTGTTAGCATAACAAAGTCTAAAAACATTCGAACGCACAATATCGCATGCGATAAAATTGAAGTAAGCAACAAGACTATCATAAGAATCAATTGACGCAAAATTAACTTTTGCTCATTGCTTATTTATTGCTTAATTTCATTAAAATGATTAAAATATTTAAGTTTCACGTACGTCATTACGAGTTAAAAGCGTCGCTCAAGCTAATTTGCTACATTTTCTCTCAAAAAATAGAGTTATTCTAACTTCTCTTAAATTGTGAAACATAATAATTGATAAGTTTGCGAATTTACTTAAGCAAATAATTTACGATGTCGTTGCTATGAAGTTAATGCAAAATATTTATTATTATTGCATCGTAAATGTTTACAAATTGATATTTTTAAGCAAAGTTCTTCATCGAATGCATTCAATTTAAATGTTTATTCAAGACATTATTTTCAATTTAATAAAGAATTTGCGTCTAAATGCTTTCGTAAATGCGATTAAATTAATTAATACGTATATTTTCGCGTTAAATAGATAAGATTGTGCATATATTGCAATGTTAATTGCTTTTAATATTAATAATTAGAATCTATTTCTTATAATTAACATTTATGTCAATTAATACAAAATAGTTACGTCGAATGTATTTGTTAGCGCAAAGAATAAACATTTCTTTAATAACAAAAGTTTCGACAATTGCAAACAATCAATTAGAATAAATACTTCGTAAAAAAATTTTTGCTTGTACGCTTAAGAATTATTTTTATCGTTCGATAATATATATTAATTTTGATGTTTATATTCTTTGATTTAACAATTAAAAGAAAACTTAATTGAACGAAATCTAGACAAATCTAATTTCTTCTTGTTTTGTCGTTAAGATTTTCAATTGTTATATACATTAAATATGCTTGTTTGTTGTCGTACATTCTAGTTAATACAATTTTGTTAATAGACAACATAATAGATATTACGATTGCTTTATTCAAAAGACTTAAATAAGTTTTTCATCACTAGTTTCTCGTATAAAACTCATTATATATTTGAATCTTTCTTACTATGTTTCATTAACAAACTAGCTAGTATACTAGATTGTTTGCGAACGCCAAATGATCAATAAGAAATTCGATCGCTCTTGTTATCTCTTAATACTAAATTATGTAAGATCTATTTTGCGACGCACAAGTCGTTTTACTTAATTCGAATTAAGTATGTGTCTAGACGTTGTTGCGACCTTTATAGAAAACATAATGTAAGTTGTTTTGTCATTCGTTTAAACTTCTAAAGCTTAAGAGATTGTGCAATGATTTAAGATCAACGTTGCTAAAGAATTTGTTTATATTGTCAATTATGCATTTAGATTGTAGCAATTAGTAAATCATAATATAGTTAGCTTAATCATTAAACGATTAATACATCTTTTCGTTCGTTAAGTTAAAAGAAGATTGCAATAGTTTAAATACATTAGCAATCGAACGTTTCGCTAAATACTTAATTATCTTCTTGTAGATATTAACTTGTATAATTGTTCTTGTTGTTGTAGACTTTGTCTTTAATCGCTTTTTCGAACTCTTAATTTTAATTTTCTTTTCGTTCATTCAAGTATTATTTTTCTTTAATTCTTTAAGATCGTTATCGTTATTATTTTTCTTAATAGCGAGTTTAAGATCTTTTCGCAATTGACAAAAGTTGCGCTTTAACAATAAAATTGCTATGCTAGAAAGTCGCATTAAAGATGTAGCATTATTCGTCTCTAACTTAATTTAAAGAGTTAAGAGCATTCGAATTGTAAACTTTAAATGATCGTTCTTTACGTTTCTTAAGAGCACATAAGATCAATTAATTAATTTTGTTATTTCGAGTTAATTTATTGTCGTTTGTCTTACTTTTACAAAAGATTTTAAGTTCGTATTGTCGTCGTCTAAATCAATTTGACTTAATGCTTCTTTTAGAAGTCTTCGACGAAGTCATTTGTTCAATAGTATAGAGCATACTCTTAAGTGTTGCTACATGCGAACAAGAAATGTAACTCTTCGCAAATAAGACAAACACTTGCGTTTGTACATGTTTTTTTTAGTTATCTTTATATTCGTTTGCAAAGAGATTCTTGATAATCGTGAAAAGAATTGTTAAGATATTTAAGTCTAATGACAAGATGTGTTGCTTTAATCGTATCAAAAGACAATAAATTATTAAAAATAAAATTTTTCTTAAATCTAAAATAAGTCGAAGTTAAACAAGATTAGCTTAATTAACGATGTTATTCTAATCGTAAAGACTACATATCTAATTTTGTTCTTATTAACTCTTTGCTTACGAAACAATTAGCGAGTCAATAAGACAAACGTATTGAATTTAAAAGACATAAATTATTTGATAAAGATCGTCTCTTTGTTAAACAAACGTTAAGTCATAATTATTTTAATAATTTTATAGTTCTTGCAAATCAATTATTTTGAAATACTTTTCGTCTACATTCTGTTGCTTATAATTCTCACGTATTTACTTATGTTTCACACATATAATTTATAAACTTACTTTAACTTTCTTTATGCATTCGATATATTATATAGTATCTCTTTATGTATATAAATAAATTACGAGTTACGATCTTGTTCTTCGTTACAATTGTGCGCTTATGTAGAATTTCGATTTTGATAATAGAGAACGAAGCGATAGTTGACGATAAAACTCTAGCTTTTATCGCTTTCTTTATTGTAGCTCATTTTTTAAATTTGCATTTAACGATGTACTTGACGTATTCGATGTTAATTGTGACTTTAACAAAGAGAAGACAAGAGATCTAAAAGAAGAAGAGAAGAGCGTGAGTTAAAAAGATGTAATAGAAGAGAACGTCTAAAAAATCATGACTTCGATAACGTTTTCAAGAGAAGAGATAAGTTATAAGACAATGCCAAAACGCGATTAGATTAAGTTAGAATGTCACATTCTTATTCTCGCGAATCATTTCTTCGTTACGATCACGCGTCTACGCGAAGTTCTAATTGTGTTAATAGAGAACGAAAAAATAGTTAACGATGATGCTCTAGACTTTTATCGCTTTGTTTATCTTGACTTATTTCTTAAAGACAAATTCGACGATGTACTTAGCATATTCGATGTCGATTGTAGCTTTAACAAGAAGAAAGCAAAAAATCTAAAAGAAAGAATGAAGTAAATTAGAAAAATATAATAGAAGAGAACGCTTAGAAGATCGTAATTTCGACGAAGTCTTTAAGAAAAAAAAAAGATCAATAGATTGTGTTCGAACGTCGTTAAATTATGTTAAAATGTCACATTCTTATTCTCTTGAGTCTCGTTCAAGTCTCGCTATAATCGCGCGTCTACGTGAAGCTTTAATCTTAATAATAAATAAGAACGTCTAAAAGATTGTAAATTAGTAAAGTCTTTAAAGAATTCGATTATTCTAGCTTACATTCACTTATTAATAGAAAAAGATCGTTAAACTATGTCAAATTGAGTCGAATTATGTTAGATTTTCTTTTCTCTCTTATCTTGCTCTCTTTCTCTCAAATTGATAAGCTCATTAAAGTTTCGTTCATAAGACTATCTAATAACAATTGACTTGTCGTTCTTCTCTTTTTATTCTATTTCTTAACATAGTTAAACAACAAACGCGCGCTTTGCGTTGAAAACTCATTAAGTAAAAGCAATAACGACGAAAATAATGATGGCAAGACTACTATATTTTCGCTCAAGTACAACTAATATTGCATTTGATTAATCGTTATAAAGCGTTTCAAGTTATTTTTGCTCGACGTCAATTGTTCTATTAGCGACCAATAGAGTTTCTTCTCGTTTCGTTCTTCGAAATCTAGTGTAGCGATTGGAGCGCTAATGAAGTCAAGCTTTAAATAATGAAGCATTAGATCAACTTTAGTTGCTAGTTCGCTTAGCAAATCGCCTATTAAAAGTAGCTACTATAGTAAAGTCAATTATATTAAGTATTATATACGTTGTTCGAACGCATCGTTTTCTTATTCTATAAAAGAATAAATACAATATTGTTATTGCGAGACGAAATAGAGTTGATATTATTAAAGCAAACAAGATTCTAGACTTCAAAATCGTTCGTTAAGATAATAAAGAGACTTGAAAGATAAAAGACTTAACGTCGCATCTATATAATTATTAGCTCATAAATATAACAATGATGTATAAGTTCGAAACTAGACTAGACAAATCCATTAAAGAAATAATAATTGATCAAATAAGATTAAGTAAGATTGTGATAATTATCGCGATCATAATAATTAATCGATCTAGCGCTAAAGATAATTCTAAGATTATTCTTATTGTCGCAATGTCGACGTTTATGAATTAATGAATGAACGAGTTCGCGAAGCACCTTAAATCTAATGTTTTTCTTGACGTTATTAAACATTATGTTCTCTTAAAGATGATCAATTTTGAAGCGTTATACATAATGCAAATAGCGAATGTTGTGCTAATTACATACGACGAAGTTATTAAATTCTATCTTAAATTTTTATCGTTCAAGGACTTAAAGACGTTTAAGAAGAAATTAAGTTAATGAAATGAAATCTAGAATACAACTTGTGAAGCTTTGCATCGTATTCACTTTCATAAAGTCGTTCTTAATAAGATTTATGTTATTAAGAATTATATAATGCAAACATTTGTTGCTTGTTGTACTAATAAGAATCGCAACGTCTACGAACGATTTCAAGTAAACTAGCACAATTTTTGCTAGTCTATCGCTCAATGATTAAACGTATTGTGTAAAATAAAATAATAAACTCGATTTTCGATTTGATGTATAACGAAGAAAACAATGAAGAGACATCGACAATAAACGTGAAGCGAAACGAATCGCACTAAGCATCAACTATAAGATCGAAAATACTAGATAATTTATCTTCGCTATTGTCGTTAAATTGATCAATTTCGTTAGACTAACAAAAGTCGTCAATTTAAACAAGAATTGTCAAGTTGACAAAACAATAAAGAGAAGAAAGACAAGTTTTGCCTTTTTGATTGTGAAGTCGCAACGATTATATTAAATGTACGACGAGAAAATGTGCTTTAGAAGTACGTTTATACCTAAGTTAATTAATAAGAGTACAAAGACTTTTTTATTAAAGCAAAAAAAATATACAAAACTCTTAACGTTATCTTGTCGTAGATTTGAAAAAAAGATTGTTCATTATGCGTTTTTTTATTAAAATTTCGTTTTCGAACGAGCTAGTAATACTTTTTTAAAGCTTTTTGTTAAAGCGTTTTCGACAAGACAACATGTCTTTCTTCGAGATAACGTTGCCAAGTAGATCTCTTCGCATGCGCGCTTAAATCGCGTTAAAGACAAATCTATAAAGAGAATCAAGACACAAATTATACTAGCTATATATGAATTTCGTTGCATATCGAAATGTTCGAGATTAACGATAAGATAAAGCTTGCTTTGATTGTTCTTTCAATTATATAATTAAACTTAAGATTTTATTGTATTTGCGCAAAGTTCATATACGATTAATGCATTAATCGCAACAATAACATCGAACTCACGCGTTAAAGTTCTACATATTTTATCTTTTTTAAAACTTACACTAGTTTCTTGTATTTAATATGTTCTTAATGCGATCAAGACGAAGCATACGCACGAAAAGAAGATGTTACTCTTACTTAGAATGATTTTCGATTACGACGATACTTAATCAAAACATCGATTATTTTAATCGTTAATACGAAAGACAAGAAATTGAAGCAAATTAAGTCGAGTCGCTAAAAGACACAATCTAATCAACTAAAGAAATTAATTCAAACATAACTATCAATCTAGCGATGTTTATTAAGATAGACGTTTTCTTCGACTTGTCTTAAAAGAAGCAAGAGTTAAAGCTTCATCATTAGAAAGTTCAAACCTTGACTAACAACTTAATTCGATTTTGTCTCTTAATAAGTAGCAATGAAAACTACGCACGCAATAGATTGCAAATGCGTTTGCAAATTCGACAATTAAATGTAATTATTAGTTGCTTAATGACACGTATGCTAGATCTTCAAGAGTTCTAGATTCTTGAGCATTTCGATCAAGAGTTAAATCGACAATTGCGTCAACTAATTGTTAACGTATAGCAAAAAAGACTTGATTGGTCTACGAATACAACGAAGAACAAGAAAGAGAATTAAACGATTGCGTTGTTCGCTCAATCGATTTAGATTAAACTAACATTTAATATCTAATAAATCATCGATAAACAATAAGAGTACGATCTCAAGTAAAGTCTTCGTGCCTATAACGAACTTTGCAAAACATTACAATTCTAGTAGTAATTAATGAATTGCGAAGTTACTTTCTTTATTCACAAGTCGAACGCAAAAGATTCAAAATCTTCGTTAACTTCTATTTATCTTCAAACGTTAACGATTTTTCTTATGTCTCTTATTTTTGCGACCCTTCTTTAGTGTTTGCTTCTTCTTGACAAACGACTTCTTTTTCTCGTTCTTAAATCGTTCGCGCGACTTCTTCGCTAATGTTATTTTTTTATCATTTGACTCGATTGTAGTCTTGCGTCTTTTTATCTTCTTCGCATTCTTGAACTTTTTTTTGCTTTTATTAGATCTAAGATATGTAAATTCTTTATCAATAATTACTATTGTTTTTTGCTAATAGATTGTCGAACGCAATTTAACTTTAAAAGCTATCGATATGTCTTTGTTATCACTAAAAATAATTATTAGAAATTCGCTTTATTATATATCTAAAAAGAGACTTCTATTCTCGATCAAGTTGTGTTTCGTCATTAGCGTTAATAACAATTATTAATAATATTTGACGCGAGAAATCTACATATAGGAAGAGCTAGAACTTGCTTTAACTACAATGAGCGTTAACAAAAATTTAGAATTAACAAGGCGAGAAACACTTCTTCGTCGTAGCAATTAACGCAATTGACGCATTATTGAAGCACATTATTAAACGATTATCTTTTCTTGTACAATAAACATGTTGTATGCATTAACATTCGAAGAAGTGCAATTGTTTGCGACAAATGTGAGCAAAATTCGCTTTTTATTGATGCATTTTTTTAGTTTTGCTTTAACAAAATCGAAGCTATTTTGTTGTA